>ERZ501005.122-NODE-122-length-12423-cov-6.244340_pt1 | contig 12423 bp, 12 predicted proteins | sample MGYA00248830_ERZ501005 | MGnify/ENA primary metagenome ERZ501005 (study PRJEB25958, sample SAMN03398565) | human skin metagenome | study: EMG produced TPA metagenomics assembly of the Human Skin Microbiome Metagenome (human skin metagenome) data set. | reverse complement strand
TTGCGGTGAAAATTGGTCACCGCAACGAACTCGTCCAGAATACGCGCCTTTTCCGTCCGGTCACTCCGGGCATATCGCGCCGCAATTGCTTCAACCAATTCATTCCTGGTCGCCATGCTCACCCGCCTCATCTCTGCTCCCGCGGTTGTCAACCGTTGGGGAACATTTCAGATGAGGCAACGACAGATCCTTGGGGAGCATTTCAGGCGACGCAATGCGACAGCCGCTCCCTGTGCTCAGCACCGATCTGCTGGTGATGGCGTCAAGCTGAACGCCATCTGCGACAAACACGGCTTGCTGCTCGATCCTGAGCTGGTACCGACCAACACCGACGACCGCATCGGCGCCCTGCCGATGCGACCCCGACTGGCGGAACCGGGTTTCCCAGGAGATTTGCTGGGCGGCAGCGGCTGGCTATAAGGGCCTGCCCTTCGCTCAAATCGCTCTCGACCATGACCTTCATGTCTCGGTCTCGCCCGACGGAACCCACGACGGCCAGTTTCTTGTTGCTGGGATGAGGTGGGTGGTGGAACGTCTGTTCGCCTGGCATTCCCGCTGCCGGCGGCTCCTCAACACTGTCTTCGACTGCCGGCCAGATCTTTTCGCCGCCCATGTCTGGATCGTCATGATCTTCATCATCGCGCGCCGGCTTGCCTCGGTCAGAATCAAGCACTGCTCCGTACGGGCTCAACCTGCTACCGCGCCGTGGCTACCGTTACCGGATAGCTCATCAGAGTTCACTGTAAATTTGAAATAAATTATTTAAATGTCCGTCATATACAGGCAGGGCTCTTTAATAGAGGTAAAAAATGTTACGGATTATTGCACCGGCACTCGCTGCCCTTCTCAGTGGGATGGTAGTTCCGGCAGATGCGGCAGAACAAAGGCCACGCAAGTTCGACAAGACCTGTAAGCTGTCGAGCAACGAGACAGCGCGACTGGCTGCCGAGCAGCGCATGCTGGCGCTCGGCCGGATGAAGCACAGCGACATGAACGTGTATTTCAGGACCATGTCGAACGGCAAGGGCGAGGCTCCCGCTCTCAACGTGTTCCGAACCACCAAGCGCATCAAGCCGTGTCCGACTTCCCGTTAAGCATTCCCCGCACCACTCAACTTTTCATCGCAGTGCACTGGAGATTATTATGAATTTGCGCACCCTGCTGCTCGCGACCGCGATGGCCGTCTCGTTCGCCTCGCCCGTCCTGGCCCAGGCGGTTGCCGAACTCGAAGGCAAGGTCATCGGACTGAGCAGGACGACCGGACAAAACGGCACCCTCAAAATGTTCAACACCACGGTCACCCTCAACTCCGGTACCACGTACTCGACGCCGACCAGGGACGGTCTGACGCTGGGCCAGATCATAAACTGCAACAAAGAGCGGATGCCCGGCGTAGATGCGAACCCTCTGGGGACCTTCCTGGGCGGTACCGCGATTGTCACCGGAACCTCGTCGGCGGCGAGCGGTGTTGTGGCTCAGACCGTGTTCCTCGAACCGGCCGAAAACGTCCTGCTCGGCCGCGTCACCAGCGTCCCCAATGCGGACGGCACCGGCAGCCTGTCCATTGAGGGCACCTCGGTCGTCCTGATCGGCAAGAAGATGGGCGGGCAAATTCCAAAGCCCGTTGCGGGCGAAACCGAAATCTTCAACGCCTGCATTCCGGGCAAGGGCGTGATCAACGGCTTCTTCATCGAGATACCGGCCTCGGCCCTGGAAAAGAATACCGAAGCCGCCGCCGAGGGCTGGTGGGGCAACGATGGCAGGTTCTACGCCTTCCTGATCGAGGGCGAGGGCACGGTGGAGAAGCAGACGCTCGATGTCGCCATTCTGCGTGCCTCGTGCCGGAACCGGGGCGGCGCGCGTGGTCTGGAGATCAGCATTCGCGGCGGCGTCGCCGCTCCGGCGAACGCGACCGGCACAGTCGATTTCGGTGTAATGACCGGCACCACCTTCACCAACTACAACATCCCGACCGCCGTTGTGCCTGATCTGGTCGATCCGCGCTACGGCACCTTCGACATCGATGAGAACGTGACCGGCTCGGCCGCGACAACGGGTTGCCCGGCAGAGTTGACGGTTCGTTACAGCCCGGACAAGCCCCTGCGAACCGTGACGGCTACGGCGGTGTCCGAGAACCGCTGAGCGCTGCTACGGGACGGCGGGAGAGGGGGCTTCGGCCCCCTTTTCCTGTTGCATCCTTGAACTGGCCGACCAGAGTGGCGATTGCCGGATTGTACCGCATCGCCGACAAGCTGAGCATGTACAAGGCGGTCAAGAGCACGGCCTTGCCAATCTTCGAGATCCAGGCCGGCCGGTTGATTGAAATTCCCGATTGGTGCTGCTGGAGGTTCAGGCCCGCGCAGGCCGCCAACACGGCGCTTGAGGCAAGGACATGGGGATCCGGCAACTTGGCCAGCACGATGCCGACCAGGGTTCAGAGTTTCTCCCACGCCGCTGATGCTGACCAGCAGGGTGCGCCTGGCGCGCTGCTCCGGATCATCGTCGATTGTCTCTGCAATGGCCTTGGTCGATCGCCTCGAGTTGGGACGTGAAGTGCTGGATTGTCGCCTTGACCAGCGACAGGGTTCTGTCGTCCACCATGCCACTGGTGCTGCGATCCTTCCATTCCGTCAGGCTGGCGACTATGTCGGCCCTGATCGTCTGCAGTTCGCACAACCGCCGCATGGCCGGCGAAGGCAGGGTCTCGCCTGCCGGGATGGCTGAAGGCGCCACCACATCTGAGCGACCGACAAAGATCATGAAACCAGTTACCAGTGCGGAAGGCGACATGGATCATTGGAAACCATGGGAGGCTGCTCAGGCTCAGGCAACAACGAGGGGGCAGGGTTTGGACATTGTTGTCGAACATTTCAGATCTGACGTTCAGCCCCGGATCGAAACCATGAGCGGCGTGATGAAAAGACCAATTACAACGGTTTCCGATCAAATTGCACATACCGCCGCTGCAGTTCGCGACATAGGCGACTCTGATCCGAGCGCCCCATGCCTAACCGATCGGAAACAACTCGAATGGTCAGCCCTTTTCTATTGGCACAAGTTCATCAGGTGGTGAAGGCATTGCCCGCGGAAGAACGAGAAGCTCTCATGCTGGCATGCGTGAACGGACTGAGTTATCAGGATGCCGCTCAAAGATTGGGCATCTCTTCGAAAGTCGTTGTGGATCACCTGTTGCGCGACCGCTTTGGCTCATCCGCAAACTCAATCAAGGGCAGGGACGAGCACGGCATGGATCAAATAGTCTGGTCACCGTCTTTGTAAGCAGCTTTGATCAGCGTGTTCAGTTCATGGATTTCTGCGATCCGCTGGTGCATATCTGGATCGCGGGCGAGCACAGCCTCGACAAAGCGCCGCTGATTTTTGCTTACCTGGCCATCAGCATAGGCGAACAGCAAAATATCTTCGAGCTTTTTATCAATATTCATACTATCTCTCCCTGTCGACACCGTAGTAGCTAAATGCACAGCATCTTTCATCATAGTTAAATTGCACCCGATCCCGGCACGCGCGGAGTTTTTCAAGCATTTTGACTTGTTCCGCCGAACCGGACCGAGCAGGCGAGCAGCTTGTTTCTGGCACTTCTGGCACAGACCATGCGTCACGGTCCCCCTATAGGAAACAAAGGAGGCCAGGACAGGCCTGGCCTCGAAGCTTCTTCATGAATTGCGCGCCGTTCAGTCAATCCGGACATCCACGTCTGACCTGGCCTGAACGAACAAGCCAGTGCTGTGGTCAACTATGCCGAGCACCACCACACTGGTCTGCGGGTCGGCACCGCGCTGACGGAAGACTCGAACGAATCCCTCATCAACCTTCGGTTGAGCAAATCTTAGCAGATGCGCTGGTCCCGCCGCGGCGCCGATCTCCTGCTCCAGGTCCGCTGCGCCGACCTCATAGGCAGGCTCGGCTCCGGCTCCGGTCAGCTGTTCGAAGCCGGTCCAGCCTCCGCCTTGGCCATGGCTACCTAATCCCAACCGCTCGACGGTCCCCATGGATCGTTCGAGCTATCGCCATCCCCTGGATGCGGTTCGGACCGCTGTCAGCCCTCATTGACCAGCTCGATAAGGCGATTGGCGAGCTGCTCCGGTGTCAGGCTTGGATAGATATACCGGACGACCTGGCCCTCCCTGTTCAGCAGATAGATGTGCGTGGTGTGCGCCATCGCCATGTTGTGCAGCCGCGTCGCGTCGTCGGAGGCAGACCGGATCCTGATCCGCTGGCCCGCAGCAGACCTTTCGCTCGGGCCGTCCGGCGCCGTTTGAGCGTCAGCTGCGACGGACGCCCTCTGCAAGGTGACAGCACCTTCAACCCGTGCACGGGCATCCTCCTCATGCGAGGCATGTCCCCTATGCGACCCAGACTCTTCAGTGGCGCCGCCATCGTGGACTTCGCTCGGCTGCTCGCCCTCCCTGGCAACCTGGTTCTGCGCCACATAATCGCGGCGCACCCGGTATCGGGCGGCGATGTCGTAGATCTCCCTGCGGGTTCCGGACAGGCCGATCAGGCGCGGATGCTGTTTGGCGACAAAGGCAGCGAGCTGCTCCGGTCCGTCATTGCGGTCGTCGACGCTGACCATGGCGATGTTGACGAGATCGGCCTTGTCCCCCATCAGATCGACCGCCATGCCCAGTTTGGTGCCGATGATCGGACAGATGTCACCGCACTGCGTGTAGCCAAAGTAGAAGGCCGTCGCCTTGCCCTTGAAATCAGCCAGGGTGACTTTGCGTCCGGTATGGTCGGTCAGGCTGAAGTCACCTCCCAGCTGCTTCGGATCCGGCCATCCGCTGTGGGCGCCGTACCCTCCGCTGTGGCCGCCCGCCTGGTCTTCCTCCGGTCTGCCGGGAGATTTGGCCTCATGGGCGGATCCATGACCTTCGTTCAAATCTCCGAAGGCCACAGTGTCCGCATGTGCCGGCTTGTCGTGCCCATCGTGGGCAAAGGTCGCTGACGAAGCGAAATACAGAGCGGGACCACTCATCACAACACCGGCCAGTGCGGCCGCCCGTCCGATATCTTTCAGGGAAATCATCCTATGCATGATCGGTAGCCTTCAGGTCGCGACGATCTTGGCAATGGCCTGACCATCGAAGTGCTTCTTGTTGGTGATCCAGTGATGGAAGTTTCCGGTGATGCTGTAATCGCCTCGCGGGATCTTCGGTATCCAGAGCGCGTAGCGCTGCGCCACCGCGACCTCGAGCCTTGTACCCTTGGGCAGAAGCTTCGGCTTGGCGAAAGCGCCCTTGGCAACGTTCGTTCTCAGGGGGCGCCCATCGACCTCGACGATCCACGCGTCGATCTCGAGCGTGACATGGAGCTTGCTGTATGAGGCATTGGCGAGGCGGACCAGGACGTTCTTGCCGGCCGTGGTTCTGGTGACGGTTCGCTTGTCCGTCTGCGTGATGCCGTTGTGGACACCGTTGATCAGGAAATACCGCGGATTGAACTTGTCGAGCCCGACATCGTCACCGCACATGCCGTCGTTGTGACTGAGCTTGTGCCACACCGGGTCGACGTCGTCGAACACCAGGATCGACTCCGCCCCATAGGGCGCGCCTACGGTGATGCCGGGAGCCTCCGCGGTCGATCCAGGCGTGAAGGGATCGTAGAGGTAATTCGGGTTGCTCGTGTCCGGGCTCTTGGTGACCGGATCGACAATGAGCACGCCGTACATGCCCATTTCGAAATGCAGAACCGTATTCTTGTGGCAGTGGTACAGGTAGGTGCCTGCCTGATGGGCGCACCACTGATAGGTGTAGCTGCTCTTGACCTCGAATGAGGTGTGACCGACGCCGTCGTTCATCGGGGTCGGCTCGATGCCGTGCCAGTGAATCGTGTGGGCGCCCTTGGTCGGCTTGAACTCGCAGTGGAAGATCTCCCCCTGCTTGACTCTGATGGTCATGGACGGCCAGGGAGAATCGCTGCCGGAAATGTCGGGATCCTTGAAGCCCCAGAATTGCAGCTGAGAACCATCCTTCATGTTGACGTTCCAGTCGGCCACCTGACGGCGCAGGAAGACCTGTCGCGCGATCCGGTCGGGGGTCGCTGGATCGTTTTCGAACGGGTGGCAGCCGAAGGTGTCGAATTCCAGGGGGTCGGAAATCGGCCGGTAAATAGTCGTCATCGTCATAATCTCCAGTGTGAGCAGGGCCTGGAGGCTCCAGATCACCAAAGCCTGTTCCACCGTCCTGTCGGTAAAATCAAAAGACGCGGGTCCGCCTGCCGGATCCGGTGTGAAAGCCGCCTCCTCGCGGAAGCTTCACCTGGTGTCTCAGCTGGTCGCCAGCGGTCCGTCGATATGCCAGTCGGTGACCAATCCCATCGGGTATGAGCCACCCGCGGAGGTCTGGGAGATCTCGTTGTGGCAGTGCATGGGGTAGCGCAGGGGATATTTCTCCTGCACCATCCTCCAGGGCGCCGGCGGCAGATCCGGAGGGGTGGTGAAGGGGAGCAGGACATCCTTGATCATCATCGGCGGCATCAGCCAGACATCATGCTCGTAGAGGTCTTCCTGATACACCGGCACGCCCTTGGCGTTGCTCTGCGTCAGCACGAAGACATGGTTGCCGTGGATGTGCGGCGAGTGGGTCGCCAGGCCGGCATTCATCGTGCGCAGCAGCGCCGGCTCGCCGGCACGCCCGGTCGGGCAGGTAGCCTTGTCGTGCGCCGAGTCGAGGCCGCACAAACCGTTGATGGTGAAGTAGCGGGGATGAAACTGCTCCTGGAACTCCGATGCCGACAGGATTTCACCGGCGCCGATCCGACGGCACAGAACCGGATCGATCTGATTGAAGATCCAGACGTACTCGCGCCCGGGCTGCCAGGCCTTGCCTGGGAACCTTGCCGGTTTGCCTCCGATCGTCGCCTCCCCCAGAGCGCCGAAAAGCGCGTTGATATTCGCTGACGCGGCTGCTGGAGGATAAGGCATCGGCTTCTTCTTGTTACCGCCCGCATAGCCATTACGGGGTTCCACGATCAGCGCCCCGTGCAGACCGAGTACGCGGTTGATCGGGCTGTTGTCACCGTCGACGTAAAAATAAGTCCCGGGCTTGGTTGCAACGAACTCGATCCGCTCCTTGTCCTCACCGTCCTCGTCGGATGGCTTCAGGCCTGAGATGGAAGCATTGTTCTGGCCCAGGATCTGAAAACCGTGCGACCGGGAACTGGAGTTGCGGATATCAATGCGCACCGTATCGCCTTGCCTGACCCTGAGGATCGGACCCGGAATCGAGGGCTTCCTGCCCGTATGGGCAAAGGCGTACATCGGCACGATCCTGCCGTCGATCAGTTCGACATCGACGTCGACGATCTCCAGATCGAAATCCGCATCGTCGCCAGTCGGGAGGTCGGCAGGATCGGTTGCCGTCTGCGCCGCCAGCAATGACGGCACGGAGGTTGATGCCGCGGTAAAGGTTGCTAAAGCGCCACCATATTTCAAGAACTCACGTCTGCGCACTGAACAGCACTCCTTCGATTTTGCGGTAATTAGGTTCACAAATTTGCTGGATGGTTCCCATGTTTTTCTACAGTATTACTGCTGCCATGCGAAAATATTGCCTTCCGTTTTGGAGAGCATGCTTTATGTAATTTTCCAAGAGTAGCTGGTTAGAGAATGCCGCCTCGACAATTACATGCCTACCGGCCCTGCCGGAGTGTGTTGTATTACCTTCGTCAGAGACAACATGTGACCAGTCACCAATTTTGTATTTTCATAAAAATAGACGTAACTGACAACCTTAAATTCCCAATTCTAAGGTGCTACGTCTTTGGAACCCGGATCCATCCCAGGCTCTTAGCCGACGGGCGACAATGGTACCGTGTTCAGCGACAGGGAGACCCTGCACCTTGAGAAAAGCAGCAAGCTTTCCGCGGAGCATCTTAGCCGGCCCGAGTGTAGCTGTCGGCGTTCTGGCTCGGTAAGCTGATGCGCTCCGCAAGTTCCAGGCGTCCGCGGTGGAGGCGGCTCATCACGGTGCCAATAGGGATGCCCAGTTCGGCGGCAGCTTGCTTGTAGCTCAATCCTTCGACGCAGACCAGCACGAGGACGGAGCACTGATCCTCCGGCATTCTCGCCATCTCAGTTCGCACCCTCGCCAAAGTGGTCCGCGCGATCACCGTGCGCTCGGTATCGTCGGCCGCCGCATAACAATCATCGTTTTTCAACGACTCCGACAACCGATTGCGGGCGCTGCGCTTCTCATCGATCCAGATGTTCAAAATGATGAAGCGCATCCATTTTGCCAGTTGCTCCGCCTCAGCTATGGACGCGGGATGGCTGAAAGCCCGCATATAGGCTGTCTGAACAAGATCTTCCGCCGTATCGGCGGATTTGGTCAGCGCGCGTGCGAAACGCTGCAGCTTGGGCATCAGGTTGATGATGGCGTACTGCGCATCCTGCAAGGCCAGCGAGGTCATGTCGGAACCCATTGATGAACTACAGCCCACGTGCCTATCTGTTGTTTTGAACATGAAAGGTTCCGGTGAGATGTATTGGTTAAACCAAGCAAAACAGCACATGTATGCTTTATTACTACATGTTTCATAATCTTATTTTTGAGCTTTATCTTTAAAGGCTTGATATTGCTTCAAGCAGGCAGTGCTTAGCCGCCTTATTCCTGTTAGCCAGACCAGTTTTCATGGAAACGCTCTGCAATCATGTCAGGCCGCCTAGCTTGTTGCAGAGGCCCTCGCCCTTCAGGCGGCGGAGTGCTCACCTGTAGGAATGGTCCACTCAGCTGAGGCGAAGGATCAAGAGAGCAGGGCTCCAAGTCCTTTTCCGGCACATTCTGCTCAATCCGGCGCGATGCAGGAAACAGAAGATCGTATCGGGAATGCGCCTCGAGAGTACGGCCAACAACGATGCAGTCATGGCCGTGGTATCTTGCTCTTGAACCCAGCGTCAGCATGGTTCCTCCTCCGATATTTGCCTGGCGCTCATTTTCATCAAAAACCTGGCCGGCTTCCGCTCCAACGGTGGAGCGGGTGTTCAAAAAAGGGATCAGGCGGAGACCGCATAAAGCCCCCGGGTAGGGGTGGGAGCGCCTTCTGCGGTGAAGCCGTTGTTCATCGCCCAGATGGCGGCCTGGGTGCGGTTATTGACATCGATCTTGCGCAGCAGGGTCTTCAGGTGGACCTTGACGGTAGCCTCGGTGATGCCGAGCCGGATCGCGATCATCTTATTGCTGGAGCCGGTCACCAGCGCCTGAAGGATCTCGTGCTCGCGCGGGGTCAGGCCACGGACCGAGTTCATCGGTGACGGTGCGCTGCCGAGGGTGAGCAGCATGGCGGCAAGGTTGGTCGGAAAAACCTTCTCGCCCAGCATGACGAGCTGGAGCGACTGGATCAGCGCTTCCGGCGACACGTTCTTGCTCAGGAAGCCGTCGGCGCCGCCGCCCATGGCGGCACGCAGCACATCGACAGACAGGTCGTCGGCCAGCACGACGATCCGGGCGGTCGGGACGGCTTCCCGGATGGCGCGCAGGTCGGTTTCGTCGCCGACCGGCTGGCCATTGATCACCAGGTCCGGTGTCCCGACAGTTTCTCCAGCTTCAAGCAGCTGCTCGACCGTGCTGAACTCAGCACCCACTTCAAAGCAGGTGCCAGCCAGCAGATGCTTCAGACCCTGGCGGAACAGCCGGTTCGGTTCGATCAGGACGGTGTGGGACGAGGTCATGGCGGGCTCTCTCCGAAAGCGTTGATGATCGAACGACTGCGTGATCCAGGACGGTAAGGTGCGGCGCGTTCGAGACTGCGTTGAGAAGATAATGCGCACAAATTAGTGTGAGATAAAGATAAAATTAATACTTTATCGTGAATAAATGGTTCTATGCGAGCAGTGCGATGCGCTGAGACAACCTTCGCCTTTAGGCTTAGACGAGGGGTCGTCCGAGAGCTTCTTTCCAGCACGCCATCCCTCGGAAATCGAATGACGCTACTGGCCCAGCAGGCACAGCCTTTTCCCATAGCGTCAGTTAGACGGCACAGGCCGACAAACACGCAGACCGGGCGCGGCTTCAGGAGGAACTGGAAATACAGCCTGTTCCGGCCCGACCGTCGTGTCGACCATCAAACCGGGCTTGCCTGCCGCTCCGCGTCATGCGCCACGGCCTCCACTCCGTCGCATTCGGCCTGCCATGCCCAGGATAGCAGGCGCTCGAGGTCGTTGATTTTCACGGCACCTGATACGATGCGCTCGAGCACGCCGGCTAGCCAGGTGAAGGGATCGAGACCACTCATACGCTTTCCAGGAGATTGCTTTGATCATGAACAGAGTGCCCATGCCGACTTTGAAGCAACCATGATCAAAGCGCTCAGTCGGAAAGCGTATCAGCTTTGCCATGTTGACGAGCGAGGCCAGAATGGCCGATTCTTGTCCACGTTCGATGAACTGAAGGCCATGGCGGACAAACAGGCTGCCCGGTATGCCGACCAGGCGCGGTGACCATGCCAGCGCCGACTGCTTAATCGCTAGTTCTGTTCTCACACGGAAAGGCGTCAGATAAAGCAATCGCCACCAATTGTGAAGCTCCATAGTGACGATATTGAGGGTTAACTTTCAGCCAATAAGCAACAATATCTCTTATTTGCAATGTAATTATACTCAGTCCTTCCATGCAAAATTTGTGATCAAATATGTTTTCATAATCCAGCGTATCGTACGTTGCAGAAATATAACTTATACATGTAGCTTTGCTGACATTATCCTGGCCTCTACACATAGAATGTAGTTTATTTCCGTCAAAAAAATTTGCATAACCTTGGTTCATAGGACCAGAACACACTACTAGAGCAGCGGACAGAAATCCGGCGGAGGGCGTGGTACGACAGTGAGTCATGCCACCTAAAGCTCTGCTAACGGCACTTTTCATGAAACTGAATGCAGTGACAGAGATAATCGTACGCTTCATGTCGTAAAGTCCCTTTGGTAAACTGCAGAGCCCCTTGTTTCGTAACGAGGCTTTCTTGGGAGAAATTAATGAAAAACCTGATAACAATAAAGATGAAATTAATACTTTATTGTGGATAAATGGTTCTATGCCGGCTAGCCAATCCGCCGAAGCAGCTTCTACCTTCCGGCTGAGGTAGGCGGCCGTTCACCGGGAAACTCGCCTGGAAGCCCCGTCATTCAGGGCGGAGAGGAAAGGCGATGCCGCGACAGCGACAGATTTTTGCATCATCGCAGAATTCCTTCTATACTTGAGGGATGAAGCTCGTTGCGAACATCAAGCTGATACCAACGCTAGAGCAGGAAATTCTGCTTCAGCAGACGCTTGAGCGTTGCAATGAAGCTTGTAACTGGTTATCGGGCATGGCGTTCGAGACGAAGACGTTTCGGCACTTCGCCCTTCAGAAGATCAGCTACCACGATCTTCGTGACCGCTTCAGCCTGACGGCTCAGGTTGCGATCCGGTGCCTTGGCAAAGTGGCCGATGCCTACAAGATCGACACTGACAAGCAGCGCCAATTCCGCCCGCACAGTGCCCAGCCGTTCGATGATCGTATCTTCCGGTTCCTGTCCGACGATCAACTTTCGATCTGAACGCTCGGCGGCAGGCAGAAGATCGCCTATGTCTGCGGCGACCATCAGCGGCGGTTGCTCGCCCACCGGAAGGGCGAAGTCGATCTGATGCTGGTGCGCGGCAACTGGTATCTTGCGGTCGTCTGCGACATCGACGCCCCCGGCCTGATCGAGACGACCGACGTGCTCGGCGTCGATTTCGGCATCGTCAACATCGCCACCGACAGCGACGGAAGATCCTATACGGGCGCGGCAATCGACGCTATCCGCACCAAGCTGTCCCGCCGCCGTGGCGGACTTCAGAAGCGCGACACCAAAGCCGCGAAGCGCAGGCTCAAGAAGCTGTCCGGCAAACAACGGAGGTTCCAGACACACTCGAACCATTGCATCAGCAAAGCCCTCGTGCTGGAGGCCAAACGCTCCGGTCGCGCCATCTCCCTTGAAGACTTGAAGGGGATACGCAGCCGGGTTAAGGCCAGGGCCTGCCAGCGCGGACGGTTGCACAATTGGGGTTTCGGTCAGCTCCGAACCTTCGTCGCCTACAAGGCGCGACTGGCGGGCGTGCCGATCCTGTTCGTCGATCCGCGCGACACCTCCCGGACTTGTCCGGCGTGCGGCTGCGTAGATAAGCGGAACAGACCCAATCAATCGACCTTCTCGTGTGTTTCGTGCGGCCACGCTGGGATGGCTGACCATGTTGCGGCTGTGTAACCTGAGGTCTGGAAATTTTGTAGTCGGAACTGCCGAGCTTCAGCTGTTGGGGACACCTTACGGCTGGTCGAGCATTCATTCCGGTGGCCCCATCACCCCACAGGAGACTTGAATGCCGGAACCGCAGAGCACGATCATCACTGCTCTCCTGGAGCAGCTTATCACGACCGGTCCCGAGA
>ERZ501005.119-NODE-119-length-12706-cov-4.630385_pt1 | contig 12706 bp, 10 predicted proteins | sample MGYA00248830_ERZ501005 | MGnify/ENA primary metagenome ERZ501005 (study PRJEB25958, sample SAMN03398565) | human skin metagenome | study: EMG produced TPA metagenomics assembly of the Human Skin Microbiome Metagenome (human skin metagenome) data set. | reverse complement strand
TGGTTATAAGTCAATCGCGCTTGAGAGTGCATCACGCTTGGATAAAACTCATAGCTGGTTACGTTGCCGCTACGCGATAGTATGATGTCGGCTACCATACACAAGCGGTCAACACTTGGGTTTAAAGAGCAAAGACCGTTGGAGAGTTTTTCAGGGAGCATCGGCACCACAAAATGCGGGAAATACACCGATGTACCACGCTCATAGGCTTCTTGGTCAAGTACTGAGTTGGCAGTCACATAATGACTGACATCGGCAATTGCGACCACCAAGCGATAGCCACCGCCGCGACGTTTTTCGGCATAGACGGCATCATCAAAGTCGCGTGAGTCTTCGCCATCAATGGTGACTAGCGGCAAGGCACGTAAGTCGATACGGTCTTGATAGTCTTTTTGTGTCGGCTCTTTATACGCATCAACTTGCTGCATGACTTTTGGGCTAAACTCATGGGGAATATCGTAATTTAGCAGCGTGGTTTTGATAATCAATTCACGCTCGTTATCATCGACCAAGCTTTCAGTAATTTTCCCCGTCGCGTATTCATGCTGGGTGGGATAGTCGATGATATCGACTTTGACGGGGTCACCCATTTTAAGTTGTAGCGCTTCGACGTTTTCTTCCGTCACCGTAATCGGTTGATGATTGTTTGGGCTAATGAGTTCTACAAAGTAACCATCGTCATCTTTTGCAAGTTTGCCAATATATTGTAGCTGGGCATGGGATACCACTGACAATACACGACCCATCATACGACCACGGTTGTCGGTGCTAGTAGCGATGGCTTTTACTTTATCGCCATGAAATACCCAACGCATTTCAGTTTCATTCAAAAATAAATCCGGCATATCCTCAAGCACCACAAAGCCAAAGCCTTTGGCATGGGCAGCGACCACGCCAGTCACGGCATCGTTCTCAGTCAGTGGGCGATAAATGTAAGGATTGCCACCGTCGGCATCACGGCTTAATTGTCCATCCCGCAGCATGGCTTTTAAGCGGTTGCCCAGTGCGTCGTACTCGTCATCATCTAAATCAAAAATCGTCGCAAGCTCGTGTTGGGTAGCTTGTCCGCGCTCAAGTAGGGTTTGCAAAATCAGTACACGGCTTGGAATCGGGTTGTCATAGTTGGCTGCTTCAACAGCGGCATTGGGGTCTTGCCAATTTTTCATATTGTTATCGTCTTTTCTTATCATTTAAAATTTGTCATTTAAACTTTGTCATGCAAATTATTTTATCACCTTCGTTAAATGCTAGGGGAAGTATTATCCATCACAGCGATAAAATCATGTTAAAATTTTGTTGCTCAGCTTAGCTTTAGTTCAGGCTCTAGCTCAGCTTAGGTTGATTTAGGCTTTATCGCATTGTATATGGGTGCGTTGCAAGCGTTTTTAAATGGTTGGTTTTTAAATGGTTCGTTTTAAGTTTTAATTAAGCTTTAATACAGTTGGCTTCGATAGCGAAAATATAGTTTGCTTCGATAATGAATGTTCAATGGCTAACGGTGAATCACCACAGTGATATAGACAGTGACATAGATTGGTCAAAAAATAACAGAGGGGAACCCATGAAAGCAAGAATTTTAGCCGTTGGACAAAAAATGCCTGCTTGGGTGCAGACGGGATTTGACGACTATTATAAACGTATTCAGCCCATGCTCAGCACCGAAATCGTTGAAATCCCCGCCTGCAAACGTACCAAAAACCCTTCGCCTGCCGAACTTGAAAAATATGCCATCACCGAAGGCGGGCTAATCTTGCAAGCGCACCAAGCCAAAAATTCAGCAGGCAAACGCGAACAGCTGATTTGCCTAGATGTCCGCGGTAAGAATCTATCAACCGAAGAGTTAGCGGCTAAAGTTGGCGAAGCCATGCAGCTGGGTGATGACATGGCGTTTGTGATTGGGGGTGCTGATGGCATTTCAAAAGAGGTATTAGCCCATGCGACATTCAAATGGTCGCTGTCCAATCTTACCTTGCCGCATCCGCTCGTGCGTGTGCTACTGATGGAGCAGCTGTACCGCGCTATGACCATTATCCATCATCATCCGTATCACCGTGGTGATTATTTTTAAGTTTTTCCAGCTAACCTGTTATGTATGATTATGTATGAAATCGCTGACATGGCTTGTTTTTGCGAATTTTTCCCTTATTTAACCTATTAATCCTTTTTAGTTAATCCTTATTAATTCGTTATCATTTCTATTTATCACTGCAACTTTAAGAAAATTGATGGAAAAAACCGAAAAACAACCAATCAGCCTGCAGCCATTTTTACACAAAACACCGTACCCGCTTTATACCTTGCCCAGTTTGTTTATCTCACATGGGGCGCCGACGATTGCTATCGAAAATAACCGTACTACCCAAGCGCTGAATAAATTTGGGCAAAATCTGCCAAAACCACGCTTGATTATCATCATCTCTGCGCATTGGCAAAGCCAGCATCTAGAAATCAATGGCAATGCCGCGCCCGCTACTTGGCATGATTTTAGCGGCTTTCAAAAAGCGCTGTATACCATCGATTATCCTGTCAAAGGCGACAGCCTGATTGCCGAGCAGCTGGCACAGCAGTTGCAGGCTTTGGGCGTTAACACGTCGGTCAATCGACTGCGTCCGTTTGATCATGGGGTATGGTCGCCGCTAGTGCATTTGTATCCGCAGGCAGATGTGCCGATTGTGCAGCTTTCGCTACCGCAGCATTTTGATAGTTATGCGTGTTTTCAGCTAGGGGCTTTATTGGCGCCCCTACGGGCAGAGCAAGTATTAATCATCGGCTCTGGCAGTGTCACCCATAATTTGGCTCAGGTACAGTTTGATAGCGGTGAGGTGGATGCTGAGGCACGTGAATTTAAATATTGGTTGATTCATCAACTCAAACAACATATGCCAACGGCTTTAGATTGGCGGTCACATCCATTTGCCCATCACAATCACCCCACCCCTGAACATTTATTGCCGTTATTTTTTGCGGCAGGCGCAGGCTCAAAGATGAGCATCGTGCATGAAAGTTTTGCCCATTTTAGTTTGGGTATGGATGTGTATCGGTTTGACTAACCCTTAGTCCACATCCGCCACATCGAGATTTTTGTCGATTTGAAATACCAAAAATGCGCCGATAGTCATGAGCATAAACATGGTAATACCTAGCTTGGCAACCGGATTAAAGGGCAGGATATTTAATACTAATCCGCCAAAAATACCGACGACAAAGTTAAGAGAGCCTTGCAAGGCACTTGCCATGCCCGCGCGGCGTTTTTGAAATGCCAAAGCAATGGCACCTGAATTGGGCTGGGTGAGCCCTAACCCTGCAATACAACAAAAAATGCTGGCGAGCACCAACGGCAGCCAAGCTTGCGTGCCAAAAACTAAGCCCAGCAGCATCAAACACGCCGCCGCGATTACTTGCATCACCGCCCCAAATCGCAGCAAGCTGACTAGACGATAACGGTTCACCAGCCATTGGTTGACCTGTGTCAACCCAATAAAACCTGCCGCATTCATCCCAAAAATCCAACTAAAATGCTGCGGTGTCACCCCATACCCTTCCATAATTAGCTCAGGTGCCGCGCTGATATACACAAACATCGAACCCATCAGCAGCCCTGCGCCAATCGCAGGATAATTAAACTGGGTATCTTTGAGCAAATCCCAGTATTGACTGAGCACGTCATTCATCGGACGGTTGTTGCGAAACTCATCGGTCAAGGTTTCATGCAAAAACAGCCGGGTCAGCACGATATTTAAAATACCAAACCCCGCCAAAAACCAAAAAATCACCCGCCAACTGGCGACTTTTAACAGCAACGACCCCAAGCTTGGTGCCAAAATCGGCGCAATCCCCATCACTAGGACCATCAGCGAAAATGCCTTTGCCATTTGCTTGGGATGCAAGCGGTCACGAATCATCGCCCGCGACACCACCGTTCCCACACACGCGCCCAACGCCTGCAGCGTTCGTGAGACAAACAACACGTATTCATTGGTGGTGGTGGCGCACATTACCGAAGCAATCACATACAGTACCATGCCCACATACAAGGGCTTGATGCGCCCAATCCGATCCGAAATCGGACCATAAAACAACTGCCCGACCACCAATCCCACAAAATAGGCAGGTACCGAATTGGACATAAAAGCCGTTGCCACGCCAAAATCTTTTGCCATACTGGGCAAGGCCGGCAAATACATATCAATCGACAGCGGACCGATAGCAATAATCAACCCCAAAATCATAATCCAAACTGTCGGATAGTCTAAATCGTGCGATGGCTGAGGGTGCGGTGTTTGCGGTAGGTTCATAGTGATCAATTTAAATAAAAAAGCGCGTCTAAATAAAAAAGCAGGTAAAAATCATAAGTCGGCTATTATAAACAAATTTTCCTAAAATATTTTTCGTTATCGTTTAGTTTATGTGAGCAATCAACCATGCAGATTGGCTAAAACACAGCATAAAAAAGGCAGCCTTTGCTACCTTTTTTAGCAAATACCTTGACAGCTTACTGCAAAAAAGTACCCAGACGTTGACCCATTGTCACCGGCACTGAATTATAAAGACCTGCGCTCCAAGCCATGCCCGCTGATTTTGGTAACACCACAATCGCCGTTGAGCCCAAATAAAACCGCCCAAGTTCATCGCCTTTTTTCAACGTCATGTGATGGGTTTGACGCTGCACGCGATCGCTACGTTTGATTTTACCTGTGGCCACTGTTTCAATCCCTGCTGCAATCATCGCCCCGACTAGCACAACGCAAGCTTTACCAAATTCGGTATCAAACACACACACGCAGCGCTCGTTACGGGCGAACAAATCGGTAATGTTTTCAGCGGTCTCGTTATTGACCGAGAATAGCTGTCCTGGCACATAGATGGTTTCTACCAAAGTACCGTCAAACGGCATATGCACGCGGTGATAATTGGTCGGTGCCAAATACACGGTGACAAAACTACCCTCTTGCATGGCTTTGCCAAGTTCATAATCCGCGAGCAATTGCCCGACTTCATACGATTTGCCTTTGGCTTGCAGGATTTGGTCTTTATCGATTTGCCCCAATTGCGATATCATGCCATCTGCAGGACAGATCAGCGCATCTGGGTCATCATCAATCTTGCGCGCGCCGTCTTTGAGCTCACGGGTAAAAAAATCATTAAAACTGTCATACTGAGAAAAACTACCGCGCGCATATTCCTCTAGCTTGATGCCATACACCGAAGCAAAGGTACGAATAAAGGTTTTTTTCACCATCGGATGACGGCTTTGGGCAAGACGACCTGCGATTTCACTGATTTTTTGTTGTGGGACAAGCGATTGTAACGTCGTAAACAAGGTCATAAGTTACTCGAGATTGGCATTTTAAAGTTGGCTTATTATAATCAAAATCCCCCTTAGAATCACGGTATATTAAACACTGGGCTACGAATTAAGCGACAAGCTAGCTTTTAAGTTAAGCCGCTTACGCTCAAACTGACGGATAGGAAAAATCATGAAAGCAGTACTACAACGGGTAAAATTTGCCAAAGTAGCAGTTGGCCAAGCGCCTCACCAACAACAAATCGTCGGCGAGATTGCACACGGCGTACTGGTCTACCTCGGACTTGGGCATGATGATACACTTTCGATGGGGCAAAAAATGATTGATAAAATCCTCACCTATCGCGTATTTGAAAATGAGCTAGGCAAAATGGATCAAAACGTGCAACAAGTCAATGGCGGCTTACTGTTAGTGTCGCAGTTTACCCTCCTTGCCAATACCCAATCGGGTAGACGTCCTGATTTTAAGCCCGCGATGGCGCCCGACACTGCCAAAGCTTTGTTTGCCCAGATAGTAGCGTATGCCAAGACGCAATATGCAGCCGTGCAAACAGGCGAATTTGGCGCAGATATGCAAGTCAGCAGTTGCAATGATGGTCCGATAAATTTTATTTTTGAACTGTGATGCGACCTGTGTTAAGTAATAAAAATTGAGTGAAACGCCGAATTTTTTACAACACCACAAATAAAAGCCATAAAAGCTTATCATTGTCATTTTTTTGTCATATTCTGAAGTTGTAATATGGGCATTGTAATATTGTTGTCATAAAATTATTTTGACAAACAGTTGCCTATTTTTATCGCTTGAGAAATTTATGAAAAATGAAACTATTTTGGTAGTGGAAGATGAGCCTGCCATTCGAGAAATGATCGTGACCACACTAGAGATGGCAGGATTTGATTGTTTGCAAGCCTCAGAAGTCTCTCAAGCCCATCATTTGGTGGTCGATCATCGCCCTAACCTCATCTTATTAGATTGGATGCTACCCAATGGGCTATCAGGCATTGATTTATGCCGCCGCCTGAAGAAAGATGAAATGCTCTCTGAAATTCCTATCATCATGCTCACCGCCAAAGGCGAAGAAGACAACAAAGTTCAAGGACTTGACGCTGGGGCAGATGACTATATCACCAAGCCGTTTTCCACCCGTGAATTGGTTTCCCGTATCAAAGCGGTATTGCGCCGTAGTAGCGCATTGTCAGGCGAAAAACCCATTGACGTAGGCGGCTTGTCGCTAGACCCTGCCAGTCAGCGCGTGAGTGCCAATAACAAAGCGGTGGATATCGGACCGACAGAGTATCGGCTACTTGCTTTCTTTATGAGTCATCCCGAGCGGGCTTATACCCGTACCCAGCTACTCGATCAAGTGTGGGGTGGCAATGTGTATGTTGAAGATCGTACCATTGACGTGCATATCCGCCGCCTGCGTAAAGTGCTTGAGCCATTTGGGTTTGCGGACTATATCCAAACTGTACGTGGCACAGGCTATCGCTTTTCTAATAAAATCGACTAACAATAGTCTGATTAATCGCATTGAAATTTTTGCCAACTTATCCCAACTTCGCTATAGTAAGCTTTCTCAATGGATGCTAGAAAAATTAATATGTGGGCGAGCATTTCACCCGTCGTGACAGCTGGGATTGCCGGGCTGTTGATTGGCGGGCTATTAGGGTTTTGGGGTTGGGGACTGGCGATAGGGCTTTGCCTGTATCAGCTATATTTTTTATGGTCGATACAACGCTTTAAAGCGTGGTACAACAAAAACCCCGATGAGCCGCCGCCTGCATTTGAGTCTAACCTTAGTGTCATTGCCAGCAATATCTACCAAGTCAATCGCCAAGAGAAATTGGCGCATCAGCAAACCGTTTCGCTGGTGCAAAAAGTGCGTGACTCGCTGAGCGCATTGCAAGACTCGATTATTCTGATTGACAAAAATGACTGTATCGAATGGTGGAACAACTCTGCCGAGCGGCTTTTTCATTTTAAAGCGCCCGACCAAGGTCGCAATGTGTTGACCATTATTCGTCATCCGCTTTTTCATCAATATTATCACCACATTGAAGACTATCCAGATGGTGTGCGTATCCATAACCCGTCTAATATCGAGCGCTATGTGCAGTGCAAGATTACCAAATTTGGGCAAGAAAAATTACTGCTGATTTATGATGTCACCCGTTTTCAGCATTTAGAACAGATGCGAAAAGACTTTGTGGCAAATGTTTCGCATGAACTTCGCACGCCGCTTACCGTCATCATGGGGTATGTGGAGACTTTGAGTGAACAGCCTGATTTAGATCCGCGTATTGCTCGCGCGTTTACTCAGATGATGCAGCAAAGTCAGCGCATGAATAACATCATCAATGACTTACTGTTATTATCTCGACTAGAGAACGATGAAAAACCTACTGAGCCCAAAGATATTGATATTCCCAAAATGCTAATGCAATTGTTTGACGATGCGCAGATGTACAACAAGTCATACGACCATATGATTCATTTGCATATCGACAGCACGTTACATATTTTGGGTTATGAAGATTATCTGCGAAGTGCGCTCAGTAACCTGATTACCAATGCCATGAAATACACCCCCAAAGGTGGGGAGATTAGTATTAGCTGGCATGAGTGTGACGCGGGGGTATGTTTTAGCGTGACCGACAATGGCATTGGTATCGAGCAGCGCCATATTCAGCGCTTAACCGAGCGTTTTTATCGCGTGGACACGGGTCGAAGCCGTGAGACAGGCGGAACGGGTTTGGGGTTAGCAATCGTCAAGCATGTCTTGTATCAGCACCATGCCACCCTTGATATCACCTCCACAGTTGGCAAAGGCTCGACCTTTACTGTGACCTTTCCAAAATCTGCCAGTATTCCAACCCAATCCCTTAATCCTGTAAGCCCACAAAGTTAAAATTTACTTGTGGCTGACGCCCTTGCATGATATCAGCAATCGCTTTTGCTGAGCCGTTCGAGTGCGTCCAGCCCAAAGTGCCGTGTCCGGTGTTGAGATACAAATTATCAATACGTCCTTGGCGATTGACCGCGCGACCGATAATTGGCACATTTGACGGTGTCATCGGTCGCAGCCCTGTCCAATAATTTGGCTGAGTCAAATCTACCGCATCCCCAAACACCTCTCTCACCCGCCGCGTAATCGCTTGGCAACTAACGGGATTAAGCTCAAGGTTAAAACCGTTAAATTCAGCCGTTCCTGCTACTCGCAAGCGATCGCCTAAGCGCGAGTACACCAGTTTAAACTCATCATCAATCAAGCTTACATAAGGTGTCTCATCGGGTCGCAACACAGGGTACGTAGCTGAATAGCCTTTGGCAGGATAGATGGGTAGATTGATACCCAATGCTTTGACTAAGGCAGGACTATAACTCCCTAACGCCAGTACATAAGCATCCGCGGACAGTATCTGTGACTGCGCTGGCAAAGCGGCATTATCTCTGCTATCAACGGACATTACTTCCACACCGTCAATGTGTTGGTTATGATAAACAAGTCGTTTGATGGCGGTATTAAATAAAAATGTTACCCCTTGCTGTTGACAAAGTGCTGTCAAGCGATGGGTGAATTTTTGCGCATCCCCCGATTCATCAAGTGCGGTATAAGTCGCCCCAACCAATTCTTTGCCAATACCAGTTAACGCAGGCTCTAATTCTATCGCTTTATCCACACTAATCACTTGCCGATCACAACCCAATTGCTGCATCCGCTTAGTGGGTGCTATCGCTGCTTGAAACTCAGCATGATCGGTATAAAAATGCATAATACCGCGTGTCAGACAGTCATAATCAATGCCCGTTTGCGCCCTGACTTCGCCGAGTACTTGCCGAGAATATAATCCTAAATTGACCATCTGCACCAAATTAGCATCGGCACTTTTCGCATTGCACTGCTGCAAAAACTGCCAACCCCATCGCCACAGCGCCATATCAGGGGCTGTATCTTGTCCCGCATTGCCCGGCAAACCCAACAACCGACGCCAGCGAAACAACAATGGCGCATCTTCTCGCAATAACCATTTTAGCGCTTTATAGGGTGTATCAGGATTTGCCCAAGGCGTGGCATGTGACACAGATATTTGCCCACCATTGGCAAACGATGTTGACAATGCCGAACTACTTTCACGCTCGATTACCGTTACCTCAAACCCTGCTTGTCGAAGCTGCCAAGCAGTGGTGACACCCACCACCCCTGCACCAAGCACGATTACCTGCTTTGTCATAACTTGCCTTACTGTCATTAGCTGATGAATATGTATAGATAAAAAAGGTAGATTGACTAGCAATCAATAAAAAGCCCCCAGTTATCATGGAGGCTTTTTTTCATTTATAAATAACATGGGCTGAAATTTTAATCTATCAGCTTTTTTACAAACCGTTATTTGCTTAATTTACTGCTGATTTCACGTAGCAATAGTACTTCTTCTGAAGGTTCTGGTGCAGCCGCTTCTTGTGCTTCGCTTTGACGGCGTAGGCGGTTCATAGCTTTCACCAACATAAAAATGATAAATGCCAAAATAATAAAGTTGATTAAGATGGTGACAAAATTACCATATGCAAATACAGGCACACCCGCTTTTTTGAGCGCATCATACGTCATAGCGGTGCCTGCAGGTACATCACCTAACACCACAAACATATTGGTAAAGTCGATTCTGCCGCCCATAATCGCAGAGATAATCGGCATAATAATATCTTCTACCAACGACGTCGTGATTTTACCAAATGCGCCGCCGATGATGACACCCACTGCTAAATCCATCACGTTGCCTTTGAGGGCAAACTCTTTAAATTCTGACATCATACTCATATAACTTCTCCTACCTTCAAAATAATTGCTACAATCGTTGACTAAAATCCCTTATCATCATAAGGAATTGGGTAAAATTTTAAACCTTTGCTTTGCCAGTGTGTAGATTAAATTAAAAAAGCTCGTAACAGGTACAAGCTTTTTGTAAATAAATGTTAGGCTTTCTCAAAATTTTTATCGCATAGACTCGCTATTATTTACGACCGTTACGTTTACGCTCATTTTCAGTCAAGTATTTTTTGCGTAGACGAATTGATTTTGGTGTCACTTCAACCAACTCATCATCTTCAATAAATTCAAGCGCTTGTTCAAGGGTGAAAATGATTGGCGGCGTTAAAATAATCGCATCATCGGTACCACTGGCGCGCACGTTCGTCAACTGTTTTGCTTTGGTTGGATTGACTACCATGTCATCGCTACGTGAGTTTTGACCGACAATCATACCTTCATAGACTTCAGTTTGCGGTGATACAAACATACGACCACGTTCTTGAAGGTTAAATAGCGCATAGCCCAATACAGTACCATTCACCATAGAAATCAACACCCCATTTTGGCGTTTTGCCACATCGCCTGTTTTCACAGGACCATAATGTGAGAAACTTGAGGTCATGATACCGGTACCTGAGGTAATGGTTAAGAACTCAGAGCGAAAACCAATCAAACCACGAGACGGTACTACCGCTTCAATACGGATACGACCTTTGCCGTCAACTTCCATATTGGTCAATTCGCCTTTACGGTAGCCCATTTGCTCCATTACCGCACCTTGGTGCTGTTCTTCAACATCAAAAATCACATTTTCAAAGGGTTCTTGTTTCTCACCCTCGATTTCACGAACAATTACTTCTGGACGTGATACACCCAGCTCAAAACCTTCACGGCGCATATTCTCAATCAATACAGATAAGTGAAGTTCCCCACGACCTGAGACTTTAAATTTATCAGGACTGTCGGTATCTTCTACGCGAAGTGCCACGTTATGAATTAACTCACGTTCTAGGCGCTCACGAATATTGCGTGACGTCACGAATTTACCTTCTTTACCCGCAAACGGTGAGATGTTCACTTGGAAAGTCATCGATACGGTTGGCTCATCGACACTTAGCGCTGGTAAGGCTTCTACGTTTTGTGGATCACAGATAGTATCAGAAATATTTAACGCATCGATACCCGTGATACAGACGATATCACCTGCCTGTGCCATAGGTACTTCGATACGGTCAAGACCATGGTAACCCATGATTTGTAGGATACGGCCGTTGCGTTTATTACCTTCTTTATCAACAATCGTTACAGGTGTGTTGGTTTTAACTGAACCACGTTGTATACGACCGATACCAATCAAACCTTTGAAGTTATCATAATCAAGGCTTGAAATCTGCATACGGAATGGACCGTCCGTATCCACTTGTGGTGGCTCAACAACATTAACGATGGTTTCAAACAATGGCTGCATATCTTCTGCAAGCTCGTCAGGCGATAACCCTGCAATACCATTCATGGCAGAGGTATAAACGATGGGAAAATCTAGCTGCTCATCTGTCGCACCCAAATTATCAAACAAATCAAACACCTGATCCATAACCCAGTCTGGACGTGCGCTTGGTTTGTCAATTTTATTAATCACCACGATTGGCTTTAAGCCACGGGCAAATGCTTTTGAGGTCACAAAACGGGTTTGTGGCATAGGACCATCAACGGCATCAACTAATAACAACACACAGTCAACCATCGACATCACGCGTTCAACTTCACCACCGAAGTCGGCGTGACCGGGGGTGTCGACGATGTTAATACGGTATTCAACGCCGTCTTTAGGATTGGTCCATTTGATCGCCGTATTTTTGGCTAAAATGGTAATACCACGCTCTTGCTCTAATGCGTTAGAGTCCATGACACGTTCAACTTCTGCGGCACGCTCACCAAAAGTACCTGATTGTTGTAACAGTTTATCGACTAGAGTAGTTTTACCATGGTCAACGTGGGCAATAATCGCAATATTGCGAAGATTTTTGATTGAATCTGACATAAAAAAATAGCTCTTGAAAATTCGGCTAGGAAGGGAAATTAAAACACGCGGTAGTATAACATCTTATCGTTAAAAATAGATTAAATTTATCTAAGTTGAGTTTATAGCTGATAATAAAAATAAAAAAAGCTACCAACGAGGGTAGCTTTTTTTATTTAATAACTAATTATTGTACGTTCATGTCTTTAGTTTGAACGGTTGTGCCAGATTTGTTACCAGTGATGATAGCATATACACGACGGTTCATTGCACGACCTTCAGCAGTATTGTTGTCTGCGATTGGGCGGTCATAACCGTAACCCACTGTGCTAATACGTTGTGGTGCAACACCAAATTGGTTAACTAACATTGATTTAACCGCATTTGCACGTGCTTCAGACAAACGTTGGTTGTAACGCGCAGATGGACCAGTTTTTGAAGCATGACCTTCAATAGAAGCTGTTGAATTTGGATATTCATTCATTTTTTCAGCAACTTTTTGGATTTCTGGTTTGTACTGATCTTTGATGACAGTTTTGTCATTGTCAAAGAATACACGCAATTCCA
>ERZ501005.118-NODE-118-length-12774-cov-3.834185_pt1 | contig 12774 bp, 10 predicted proteins | sample MGYA00248830_ERZ501005 | MGnify/ENA primary metagenome ERZ501005 (study PRJEB25958, sample SAMN03398565) | human skin metagenome | study: EMG produced TPA metagenomics assembly of the Human Skin Microbiome Metagenome (human skin metagenome) data set. | reverse complement strand
TCCATAAAGCAATTTTTGGGCATAACAGATTGTGGCGCACTAGCCTAGTGGTGGAACAGTAGCCTTGCATTGAATTTAAGCCGATATCCTGTGTGACAGACAACAAAAAGGTGAGTGTCAAACTCACCTTTTTTTAAACATAAAAGCTTAAAACTCACCGCTATCGGCTTGCACCGCTGTGAGCGCAATGGTATAGACAATATCTTCAACCAAGGCGCCACGCGACAAGTCATTTACAGGTTTGTTGAGACCTTGCAGCATAGGACCGACGCTCACCACATTAGCAGAGCGCTGCACCGCTTTATAAGTGGTATTGCCAGTGTTCAAATCTGGGAAGATAAACACATTGGCTTGACCTGCCACCAGCGAGTTTGGCGCTTTTGATTTTGCCACGCTTGCCACACTGGCAGCGTCATATTGTAACGGACCATCAATGAGCAAATCAGGCGCTTTGGCTTTGGCGATTTCGGTGGCTTGACGCACTTTATCCACGTCTGCGCCTTCACCTGATGAACCCGTCGAGTAACTAATCATGGCAACTTTGGGTTCGATACCAAACGCTTTGGCAGATTGGGCGGATTGTAGTGCGATTTCAGCCAGCTGCTCTGCGGTAGGGTCTGGATTGATGGCACAGTCACCATACACCACCACTTGCTCAGGCAGTAGCATAAAGAAAATTGACGATACCAGCGAGTACTGCGGCGCTGTTTTAATTAACTGAAACGCCGGGCGGACGGTATTGGCGGTGGTATGCACGGCGCCAGATACCAGACCATCGACTTCACCCAAGTGCAGCATCATGGTACCCAGCACGACGGTGTCTTTGAGCTGTTCATGGGCTTGCAGTTCATCGAGTTTGCCTTTACGGCGCTCAACCATGGGTTTGACGTACTTGTCAATCAAGCTTTCTGGGTCAAGAATCTGCAGGCCTTCAGGTAGGGTGAGCCCCAAGTTCTTGGCAACCTCTTCGACCTCACTGCGTTTGGCAAGTAAGATACAATGGGCAATACCACGATTTTGACAGATGACCGCCGCTTCAACGGTACGGGGCTCATTGCCTTCAGGCAGTACGATGGTTTTTTTGGCAGCTTGGGCTTTTTTGACCAAGGTATGACGAAAAGCCGAAGGCGAGAGTTTGCGGTTGTTGTTACCTTGACTAAAAGTGGTTTTGATCCAGTCCAAATCCAAATGCGCGGCGACAAAATCGGTGACTTCACTGGCGCGAGTGGTGTCATCGGCGGGGATTTCATGGCTGATGTGGTTAAGTTTGGTGACAGTATCAAAGCTGTCAGTGTCAACCAGCATCACAGGAATCCCCGTTTTTAGCGCGGGGCGACACAGATTGATAATTTTTTGGTTCGGCACGATACCGCCTGTCAGAATAAGACCTGCTAGCGGCACACCATTCATGGTGCTAAGCGCAGTTGCCAAAATTAAATCATCACGGTCGCCTGCCGTCACCAGTAAGTTGCCACGGGTGAAAGAATCTTCAATATTGGCAACGGTACGCGCAACCAGTAAGGTATTGAGCACACGGCGGTTTTTGGCGTCACCTTCATTGAGCCATCTGGCATCAAGCTCACGAGCCACATCCCAGGTACGGGGCACACTTAAGGTATTGCTAAAAGGCACCACGCCAATCAAGCGAAAATTATCGGAGTCAAAATAAGGGGAGTGGGATTTAATCGCCTGTAACTGCTCAGCTGCCAAATCAACTTTGGCTTTACCCGGCGCGACGGGTGCTTCATCATAGTGGTTGTCCACGTTTTTGACGCGCATCAAAATCGTGCCTAACGTACGCTCGCTTGCCATACCGCCAAAATCACGGGCAAAAATATCTAACTTGTCCACCAAACTATCAGGGTTTGCAATATCGCCACTACTGACCAAGATGACTTTGGCATCTAGCGCGTTGACGATGGCTAAATTCACCAATTCTGCATAACTTGAATCATTGTCGGCAGCCAGACCTTCACAGACGATAACGTCATATTGCTCAGCCAATGCTTGGTGCTTGGCAACCACTTCTTCCATCAAGTCATCTAACTGACCATCCCCAATCACGCGCTCTAAGCGGCTACGGTCAATGGATGTTGGCGGGTTTAAGTTAAAGGCATGTTTTGCAAGCACGCTTGAGCTGTCATCACTCTCATGATTGGCGGTGGTATTTTGGCTAAAAGGTTTTAAAAATCCTGCTTTTAGCCCGATATAATCCAGTGCACGGATAAAACCCAAACAAGCTGAGGTCAAGCCAATGCCGCTACTGGTAGGCACAAATAAAATAGTTTGCATGATAGTTCCTATTTGTTATTTTATTCAAACTAAAAACCCTGATGGGTCATCAGGGTGAGAGGGTTTATAAACCTAAGACTTCTTTGGTTTCTTTGGCGATTTGGTATTCTTCATCGGTCGGAATCACCCACAATTGCAGTTGGCTGTCGGCTTGGTGGAAGCTACCTTCGGCACCGCGAGAGAGCTCGGCATTTTTGTCAAGGTTCGCTTTGATGCCAAAATGCGGCAAGTTTTGTAAAATTTTTTGGCGAATTGAGGCGCTGTTTTCACCGATACCACCGGTAAATACCAAGCCAGTGAAGGTCGGTAATGCACAGCTGAGAGAGGCGATATAACGGGCTGCCTTATAACAGAAAATTTCGATGGCAAGTTTGGCATCTTCGTTGCCTTCGTTGGCGGCTTGCTCCACCGTGCGCATATCACTTGAGATACCTGAAATGCCCAACAACCCGCTTTGTTTATTTAAAATTGTATCAATTTGGTCAAGGCTATAGCCCAAAATACGGTGTAAATGAATATGCAAACTTGGGTCGACATCACCACTGCGCGTACCCATGACCACACCTTCAAGCGGGGTCAGACCCATGCTGGTGTCCAAACTTTTGCCATCATACACGGCGGTTAACGAGCAACCATTGCCCAAATGCACGGTAATCCAACCATTGGCTTGGTGATGAGGGGCTAGGCTATCAGCGCGGTGGCTAACATAGGCGTGCGAGCTACCATGAAAACCATAGCGACGGATATAATGCTCATTGTACAAATCTTTTGGAATGGCATAGCGGTAGGCTTTGGCGGGCATGGTTTGGTGAAAGGCGGTATCAAACACGACCACTTGCGGTAAATCTGGGTAGATTTTTTCCACCGCTTCAATACCTAAGGCATGGGCGGGGTTGTGCAGAGGTGCCAATACTTTTAGCCGTTTGACTTCCGCCAAGACATGGTCATTGACTTTTTCAGCATGAGAAAACTCACGTCCGCCATGCACCACACGGTGACCCACGGCAACGGGTTTGTAAGCTGCTAATAAACCTAATATTTTTTGCAGCGCCCATTGGTGATTAGCGCCTGCCAAAGAGATTTCGACTTTTTCCCCATTGAGGTCGGTGTGTTTGATACGTGCCGTATCTAAGCCCAAGTTCTCCGCAAGACCGGCAACGCGCTCGCTGCTGTCATTGCTTAATAACGCGTATTTGATTGACGAAGACCCACAATTAAGTACTAAGATCGGATTTTGCATGGCTGTTCCTTTAGACAAGATCTTGTGCATTCCTTGCAACAAGCCCCTTCCTAACTGGATTAAATTTTAAGCTATCCTTGTCTTAAGTAATTTATTGTAGATTAAAAAAAATGTATTGTGGTAATTTTTTGCCAAATTTTTGTTGTCATCACTATAGCAAAAAAGCATACCACAACAATGAGGGTGTCAACAAAATGAAAAATTAACAAAAATCATCCATTTAATGCTCATCTTTAGTAAGGTGAGATAATTGCTTATAAAACGCAAAAACAGCTACAATAACCCCATCGCAAATTTTATTTTTACACTTATTTTATTCTTAAACTTAAGGGCGCTCATGCAAATTTCAAAACTATCCCCAACAATGACCGTGCTGACGGTGATGTTGGCAACCAATGTGCTGACAGGATGTGGGCAAAAAGGGGCATTGTACCTACCCAGCAACAATAGCCAACAAGTAGTCGATGCTGCCGCCAAACCGACCAGCACCACTGCCAATGCCTCTGATACCAAAGTCGATGTCAACACCCAAGATCCCAACGTCATGATCGACAATAACGCAACGCCAACGCCGCAATCAGCGCCTCACTCAGCGACCACGCCATCGGTGCCATCTGTGCCATCGGTTGGAGGTAAAAATGATTACTAATGATGCAGCCGCAAGTTTAGCGATCAACCCGACCGAACACGTCAAGTCAAGCAACTGTCTGAATTATGATGACAATGCCTTGATGATGGATGGCATCAGTCTTGCAGATATCGCAAAGACTTTCGGCACACCGACCTATGTGTATAGTCAGCAGGCGATTTTGGCAGCCTATAAAGCTTATGATGATAGTTTTGCTGAAATTGAGCATCAGATTTGTTATGCGGTAAAAGCCAATAGTAACCTTGCCGTATTAAACGCACTTGCCAAAGCAGGGGCAGGGTTTGATATTGTTACAGGGGGCGAGCTTGCGCGGGTTTTGGCTGCAGGTGGTGACCCCAAAAAAATCGTATTTTCAGGACTTGGCAAAACCGCCGAAGATATCCGCAGTGCCCTTGAAGTAGGGATTGCTTGCTTTAATGTCGAATCAGAAGCTGAGCTGTACCGCATCAATGCAGTGGCGGGCAAACTACAGCAGCAAGCGCCAATTTCGCTACGCGTCAACCCCAATGTCGACGCGAAAACCCATCCGTATATCTCTACAGGGCTCAAAGAAAATAAATTCGGCATTACCCATGAGGATGCGCCCCGTATCTACCAAATTGCCCATGACTTACCGCACCTAAAAGTCGTCGGTATTGATTGCCATATTGGCTCGCAGTTGACCCAAGTTCAGCCTTTTATGGATGCATTGGATAAAGTCATTGAGATGATTCACGCACTTGCCAAGCAAGGTATTGCGCTTGAGCATATTGACTTGGGCGGTGGCTTGGGTGTGCAGTATATTGACGAAGACGTTGCAAGTATTGAAGAATTTGCGCAGTTACTCTTACCCAAACTGAAAACTTTAGGCTTAACCCTCTACTTAGAGCCAGGTCGTAGCATCGTTGCCAATGCAGGTGTATTATTGACCCGCGTGGATATTTTAAAACCTACCGAACACAAAAATTTTGCCATTGTCGATGCCGCGATGAATGATTTGATTCGTCCGGCACTTTATCAGTCAGAGATGGCGGTCATCCCCACACAGTTGAACTCACCGGTTGAACCCAAAGTATGGGATATGGTCGGGGCGATTTGTGAGACGGGCGATTTTTTGGCAAAAAACCGTGTGTTAGCGTTGGCTGACAATGATATTCTAGCCATCACAGGCGCAGGGGCGTATGGGTTTGTGATGTCGAGCAATTACAATAGCCGCCCACGTGCTTGTGAAATTTTAGTCAAAGATGGTCACGCCCATGTCATTCGCGAGCGTGAAACGGTTGAGAGCCTTTGGCAAAACGAAAAATTGGTAGATTAAATCTATCCTGTAAGGTTTGCTGGTAATGCTAAGCCTTATTCATCCCTCTGAGCCCAAAACCTTAGCAACCGAGCCCAAATTGCTTGACTTGCTAAGGTTTTTTTGTTCCCCAATTACCTTATAAAAAATCAGCTATCATGATAAGATAGCGTGCATAAATCAAAATAATTTTAAGGAATAACAATGTTAATTGAATTTACCAAAATGCATGGACTGGGGAATGACTTTATGGTCATTGACCTGGTCACACAGCGGCTTCACTTGACCAAAGAGTTGGTAGCGTTGTTAGGGGATAGACACTTAGGCATTGGCTTTGACCAGTTGCTGATTGTTGAGCCGCCAAGCCGCCCTGATGTCGATTTTCGCTATCGTATTTTTAACAAAGATGGTAGCGAAGTGCAGCAATGCGGCAATGGCGCTAGATGTTTTGCCCGTTTTGTGCAGGCGCGTAAATTGTCATTTAAACAGCGTATTCGGGTGGAAACCGCCAGCGGTATTATCACCCTTAGCACCGATGATTATGGCTGGGTAAAAGTGGATATGGGTAAACCAAAATTTGAGCCCGATGAGATTCCTTTTACCCCCAAAACCATTACTAAAGTTCAAAACTCATATCGGCTCAATGTGGATGGTACGCCTGTGACACTCTATGTCGCCAATATGGGCAATCCCCATGCCGTCATCAAAGTAGATGATGTGTTGAGCGCCGAGGTGGAAAAACTCGGTAAAGCGATTGAGAGCCACCCTGCATTTCCTGAGCGTGTCAATGTGGGGTTTATGCAGGTGATGAATAATCGCCATATCAGGCTACGCGTCTATGAGCGCGGCGTGGGCGAAACGCAAGCTTGTGGTACGGGCGCGTGCGCTGCCGTTGCGACTGGGGTGCGTGAAGGCTGGCTAGATGAAGGCGTGGATATTCGAGCCCAGTTGTATGGTGGCAGTTTGGCGATTCGTTGGCAAGAAGGCTATCCTGTGTATATGACGGGTCCTGCGACCTTTGTGTACGAAGGGGTGTTTAGTCCTGAGGGTTTGATGGCAGGGGCGGGGCTAAAATTTGCGCCAGCACAATCAAATGAGGAACATCGCTCAGATGAGGGACATCCTTACCATGAATAGCCCCCAACCTCGCTAGCCAACACTATGCCAACTAGCCGTATCCTAAGTCAAGGCAAAAATAGTCAAGGGAAAAATCAGCGCAACCGTGTAGGCAAATCAGCAATCGATGATTTGCCCACGCACTTGATGCCGCATGAGGCAGAAACTGTGCTCAATACAGATGACCAAGCTTTGGTAGATCGCTGGCTTGCTGAGCTAAGCAGTAAGCGTTATAGCGCAGCAACCATCAAAAGCTACCGCCAAGCGCTACAGCCTTTTTTGGCGTATTGCTATGAGCAACATACCGAGCTTTGTCACATCACCCGTCAGCAATTATCAGACTTCCTAATTCAACGATTTGATGTTGATAAAATATCCAAATCCAGTAGTCAATATGAACTAACCGTGTTGCGTCAACTTTACAAATGGTTGATTGCTCAGCAGCTGATGACACTAAATCCCACCACAACCATACGTCTTAAACGCGCCCCGAGACCCTTGCCCACGTTACTTGATATAGACGTATTATCCCAGTTATTAGACCAAGCTGCGCCAGAAGATAGCCATGAAGCGCGGCTATGGATTCGCGATAAAGCCATGCTAGAATTGCTGTATGGCAGTGGTTTACGGGTCGGCGAGCTAGTAGGACTTAATATGTCTGATATCGACAAATCACAGCGGCTGTTGCGAGTACTGGGTAAAGGTGGAAAAACGCGCATCGTACCGATTGGCGAAAAAGCCTGGCAGGCTCTCATCAACTATTTGCCGCATCGCTCGCTATGGGTGGAAGAGCAAGACCCTGCAGTATTTGTCAGTGAGCGTTATGGGACGCGTATCTCAACACGCACCGTGCAGCTACGTATCAAGCTACAAGCCAAACGTGCCGGTATCGCGCAAGACTTATACCCGCATTTACTAAGGCACTGTTTTGCATCACATATTTTAAGTGATAGTGGTGATTTGCGTGGCGTTCAAGAATTGCTAGGACACAGTGATATCAGTACCACACAGATTTATACCCATTTGGATTTTGGGCATTTATCGCAAGTGTATGACAAAGCGCATCCCCGCTCACGACGATAATGGGGGAGGTTAAGCAAGTAATATTAAACATGAAAAAAATATTAAGCTTAAGCCTAGCCACATCAGCCTTAGCCATCTTAAGCATTTACCGCGCGGGTCAAATGCTCAGAAGTACGGCGAAGATTAAGGCTCAAGATAATCGCTAAGCCACGCAGCATCTCAACACCGATACGAGGATAATCTGATAACAGTCGCTCAAAATCAGCGCGGGACAAGGTGACAAGCGCACACAGGCTGGCGGCTTTAATGGTGGCGGAGCGAGTTAATAAATCTAACAGTGCCATTTCACCGGTACTTTCGCCCGCCCGAATCTCCCCGACTTTAATTTCTGCCCCTGAAGGGCTGTATTTAATAACTGATAACTCACCAATCAGCAAAAACGCCATAAAATCGCCATGCTCGCCTTCCGTAAATAACACTTCTTGCGGACTCAACTGTCTAAAATGCAATGAGTTTTCGACCACTTGAAACATATAAGGATCAAGACGACTAAAAATTGGGCTATTCTTTAAATATTCAAAAAGTGGATTATCCATTTTTCGCTTAAGGGTCGTTAGGTATTATTTGCTATGATAGTTAATTTTTGACATTCGAGCAACGCAATATTCTGCCGAGTTATTTGCTGCGCATCCGCATCAAAGTCGGCAAAAATCACGGTCGGGGCTTGCTGTAATAGGGTTGTTTTATTAGTATTTTGGTCAGCATTTTTGTCAAGCTGTTGGCGGCTATCTGGCTTAGGCAGCCAGCTTGCTGCTTTGGCAGATAAAGGTAAATGCGCTAAATTGTTGGTGATGTCAAAATCTCGGGTTGCTGAATCGGTTGCTGCATTGATTTTTTGTGTCAAAACGCTCTCGCCATCACTGCTGATAAATTCACTATGCCCCCAAGTGCTGCGAACATTGCCAGGCGCTGAGGGGTTAACCACATGGTCACCTGTTTGACCTGCACCAATGACCATGCATTGACTATCGAGCGCTCTTGCGGTGAGTAGCGCATGCCAATGTGCTTTCCCTGTTTGGTAGGTAAACGCCGAAGGCGCGGTCAATATATCTGCGCCTAGTTCGCGTAGTTTGACGGCAAGGGTGGGGAAACGTATGTCAAAACATACCATCATGCCAATTTTGCCAAACTCGGTATCCGCCACAATGAGCTCATTACCGGCTTCGAAGGTTCTACCTTCATCATAGTTGCCTGTGCTATCATTGACGGTGGCTTTGAACAAATGAATTTTGTCATAGCGCGCTAAGCAATCGCCTGCAGGATCAAATAATAGTGAGCTTTGCCGAAGTTTGCCGTCAGCCACAGGCGTACCGTCAGGTCGATACGGGCAGGGCAAGGTTCCTGCCAGCAGATACACACCGTAGTGGCGGGCAGCCTGTGCCGACCAAGCTTTCAAGGCGTCAAAATATTGACTGGCAAAACCCTGTTTGCCAAAACAAAAAGCGTTTTCTGGCAAAATCACCATGCGGGTGCCGCGTTCACTGGCAATTTTAATACCTAATTCAATAGATTGAAGATTTGCTAAAATATCGGTCTGGCTATTGAGTTCAACAATCGCAAATTTTGTCAGTTTTGTCATGGTGTGATTTCGTAAGCAAAAAATTTAGGGAGTTTGTGGGTGCTGCAGCTAAGCACAGTTAAGCTAAGTACAGATAATTAATATACGGCTGAATGTCAAAAAATACTAGCATATCTTGTTGAAACAATACTAAACTAGCAACCGAGCAGAGCATGAACACACCATAGACACACCATCTAAACTAACCTCACTAGAATAAGGCTTAAAAAAACGCGTTATGAAAATTGGTATTGGGGCAAAGCTAACGACGGGGATGACACTCACCCCGCAAATGCAGCAGGCAATTCGCTTGCTGCAATTATCGAGTCTTGAACTTGAACAAGAAGTGCAGCTTAAACTCGATAGCAACCCCCTGCTTGAGCGTGAAGAAGAGTGGGAGACGTCTTATGACGACGCTGATAACCTACCCGATGGCGAAAACTATCCAGAACAAGACAGGGATAACGACTATGACTATGACGATGATGACTATCAAGTAGAAGGTGTTGGGTTGTCTGAAGCTGATTTTGATGACTATACCCGTCATGAAACTGAGGTGTTGGAAGATTATCTAGCGTCGGATGATTTTTATCCTGCTTCTGCTAGCCAAGATTATCCCGAGCACAGTGAACCCTCGGCAGTGCATGAGTATGCAAGTCATAGCCCAAGTGATAGTTACAGTGACAGTTATGGGGGCAAAAATAGGGACAGTTATGCAGACAGCGATTACCGCTATGATGAGGAATTTGGCTTAGACGGCATTGATAGTAGCGAGCATCTTAGCAGCCAGCAAATCGACATGCCGGTGGATGCGCAGTGGGATGATATCTATAGCTATGAATCTTCGGCAGCCACGGGCATTGATAGCGAAGACAGTCAGGATGATTATAAACTTGCTACGCAAGGAAATATTCAAGATTATGTCCGTTGGCAACTGAATTTAAGACGGCTCTCCACCATTGATATGCTGATGGCGGAGTATCTGATTGATAGCATGGACGAGCGCGGTTTCATCACGCTATCGAATGATGAGCTATTTCAAAGTTTTGATACCATGTTGTCATTTTATCAAGTTGAAAACGTGGACTTGGCGCTTGAAGACATTGAACTTGTGGTTAAGCAAATACAAAACTGCGAGCCACTGGGCGTTGGCGCGAGAAATTTGGCAGAATGCTTGCTGATTCAGCTCAATAAATTGCCGAGTGATACCCCCTCTTGGCAAGCAGCCAAGCAAATTTTGATGCATTCAGAGTTTTTTGCCAACAATAACATCAATGCACTGCTTAAATCATCCAATCTTGACGTCTCTGAGATTCAGCCTGCGCTTGCCTTATTGCGCACATTAAATCCCAATCCTGCACTGTCTTATGAAAAATCACAGCGCCAGCTTGATAATGGCATTGAAAGCTACGACATTCCTGATGTCATTGTTGTGCAGCGAGGGCAGCATTGGGAAGTCAGCCTAAACCCAGAAACCTTGCCAAAACTGCGTATTAACCAAGTGTATGCCAAACTTGTCAGTCGCAATGACAACAGCGAGCAAGGCGTCTATCTAAAAGAGCAGCTGTATGATGCGCGGCTGTTTATCCGTAGTATCGAAGAGCGTAATCAAAATCTACTAAAAGTTGCAACCTGTATCGTCAAACGTCAGCAGGCTTTTTTTGAGCAAGGCGTCATGGCAATGCAGCCGATGGTACTTAAAGATGTGGCAGATGAAGTGGGCTTACATGAGTCAACCGTTTCTCGTATCACTACCAGCAAAACCATCGTTACCCCCAAAGGGCTATTTAGCCTGAAGTATTTCTTTTCAAGTCAAGTCAGTAGTGATGAGGGTGAAGGCGTTTCTTCAACCGCTATCAGCGCGATGATCAAGCAAATGATTGAGGCAGAAGACCCCAAAAAACCGCTATCTGATAGTAGTATTATGAAGCACCTGCAAGATAAAGGTATTGATATTGCCCGTCGTACCGTGACCAAATACCGAGAAGGTATGAACATCGGTTCTTCTACGCAGCGTAAAGTGCGGTTTTGACCGCAATGTTGTGATTAGATAGTCAGTCAAAATCTTTTCTAGCTGAACTTTTAAATGTAAGTAAATTTTCAAATGTAACTAAATTTTCAAATATAACTCAACTTTCAAATTTAACTCAACTCTCGAACTGTTAACAAATCTCTTGGTATTTTGCTAAACAGCAATGGTTGATGGCATGCCTACCTTTTTGCATAATGGATTCATAAGGGATAAACCTTTTACGCAGTAACGTGGCTTAGCAATAATTGCTCAATAGCGACTATTTTTACTCCCAGTTATTTGAAGTGATATAAATCAAAATGATATAAACCAAGTTGCAAAGCTTTTTTAGCAACTTATCTTGGTACACCGGTATGCTTGAACACTATAATTTGATTTTACTTTTTTTAGGGTTGGCGTTTTTAATCGGGGCATTCTTTCCTGTGCTACCGCGCAAGCTTTCGATATCCCTGCCTATGATACAAATTACCTTTGGCGCACTGCTAGGGTATTTTTTTATGGGGTTGCCTAGAATTAATCCGCTTAATTATGGCGTTCCTATAGAAAAAGTTACAGAAGTGGTGGTGCTGATTTCATTGGTTGGTTGTGGTATCAAGCTCGATACTCCGCTCAATTGGAAAACTTGGCAACCGACCTTAAGGTTGTTGGTGATTGTGATGCCAGTGGGTATCGCCGCGATGGCATTGATGGGGCATTATATTTTTGGCCTCAGTATGGCGGCGGCTATTTTGCTCGGTGCGGTGCTAGCGCCAACCGACCCTGTATTAGCGGCAAGCATCCAAGTAGGCCCACCTAACTCCGAACGACAGGAAGATGTGACCCGATTTACCCTCACCTCTGAGGCGGGTCTCAATGATGGACTGGCATTTCCGTTCGTGTATTTAGCGATAGCCATTGCTACGGCTGCCTCACTCAATCAGGGTTTTGGTGCAGAGGATTGGCTGCATTGGTTGGGCTATGATGTGTTATGGCGAATCATTGCAGGGGTGGCGGCGGGTTACTGTGTCGGTAAGTTTTTGGCAAATTGGCTATTTACCAAGGCATATCCCGATAAAGTCGAGCAAAGTTATATGGTATTAGCCTTGATGTTACTGGCTTATAGCATCACAGAGTTTGTGCATGGTTATGGTTTTATTGCGGTATTTGTCGCCGCGTTAACCCTTCGGCGCTCAGAATGTGAACATGAATATCATGAAGGCTTGCATGATTTTGCTGAACAAATTGAAGGTTTGCTGATGTCGCTCGTGATGGTATTTTTGGGACTGCTAGTGGGTCAAGCATTAGCGAGTGATGTTACCCTTAGCTGGCAAGTGTATGTGGTATGTTTGGCGTTTATATTTTTGATACGTCCCATCGTGGGTTATTTTAGTCTAGGTAAACTGGGGATGAGTCGCAATGAACGCTGGGTAACGGCAGGACTAGGCATTCGCGGGATTGGTACCTTGTATTATATCGCCTATGCGGTGAATAAAGGCGTATTTACCAGTGATGAAGCGCTAAAAATTTGGGTGATTTGTGTGGTAATGAT
>ERZ501005.117-NODE-117-length-12775-cov-6.264858_pt1 | contig 12775 bp, 14 predicted proteins | sample MGYA00248830_ERZ501005 | MGnify/ENA primary metagenome ERZ501005 (study PRJEB25958, sample SAMN03398565) | human skin metagenome | study: EMG produced TPA metagenomics assembly of the Human Skin Microbiome Metagenome (human skin metagenome) data set. | reverse complement strand
AGAGTCTGTTCGCAGAAGGGGCGTGCCAGCCGATGCTGATCGGGATGCTACTTTGAGGAGAATGAGGGCTGACATGCGGGAGGGCGGCAGGCTATGTCTGCGGCCATCGCCAACAGCCACTGTATCAGCAGCATATGGGCACCGCCTTCACACCCGCCAAGACGTCTCCGGCCTCGTGGGATGCTTTTGCCAACGTCGACGCCTTCGTCAAAGCGGTATTGGCAGAACTCACGGCCATGGCGGTTGATGGCACCCGGTCGGCCCGTTCGGGGCCGAAGCCGCCATTGACCGGAACGGCGCTGCGCAGGGCGATCATGGCGATCTGGTGCGCCTGCTTTTGCGGCATGCAGTGGCGCGCCATCGGTCTGCTGTGTGACATCCCGTTCGGCACGCTGTACACCCTGTTCGCCCGCTGGACCCGGCTCGGTCTGTGGCGCCGGCTGCTCGACCGCCTGCTCCTGGCTTGGCGACAGGCTTGCGGCGATAAACCAGTGCCCAGCGCCGTCATTGTCGACAGCCGCTCATGTCAGTCAGCGCCGACCTGCTTCACACGCGGCTTCGATGGCGGCAAAAAGATCAAGGGCATCAAAATCCATCTCGCGGTGGACAAGTATGGCTTCCCGCTGGCGATTAACGTCTCGCCGGCCAATGCCCACGACAGCAAGGGCATCGTCCCGGTGCTGCATCAGCTGGCCAGTCGCGGCTTCAAGGGAACAGCCCTGGGCGATCTCAGCTATCGCGGTCAGCGGCTGTCCAAGGCTGGCAAAGCGCTTGGCATCACCGTCGAATCCAGCGCCGGCGGTCATGGCGGGACCTTCATTCCGGAGGGGGTTCGGTGGGTGGTTGAGCGCTCGCTGGGCTGGATCAGCCGCTACCGTCGGTTGAACATTATTTTCGAGCGGACAGAGGCTCACCTCGTCGCTTTCATCGAGATCGCCTTCATCTCCATCCTGTCCCGCCGCCTGGTTCGCCTTGCCACCCAGGAAATCAGCGCCTGACGTCTACAAACAGACTCTAAGACTCCCGCCCCCACCGCGTAGCCGCAGCCTTCTTAGCAATCTCCGCACGTCGCTCCGGCGTCATCTTCTCCGCGCGTGCCCTGCCGCCCTTGGCCCCAAGCGCCTTGGCGGCAGGGTCTTTGCCGTCATCCTCTGTCGCATCCGACTCTTCGATCTCGCCCGTCGCGATCTTCGCCACCATGATGGCCGCACCGATCACGTTGCCCGGTCGCTTCTCGCCCTTAGGTCCTTTAGGCATTGTCCGGTTCACCAAACATGGGACGCCTCTTGAGAGCACGCAGGGCAACCTTCATGCGCTTTCCCACGTCATCCAACTCATCCTTTAGGATTTGAATGTGCTGGTCAATCTCACCATCTGACATGCAACCTGCATGGAGACGTGTTTTTGTGGAAACAACACTGACTCCGCCAGAATTCTCCTCAAGATCGAATGCTCCTAAAAACTTACCCATGGCACACTCCTTTTGCTTACCGCTAAGCATATAGGAACGGGCTAGGCAAAGCGATAGCCTGTCGAAACGTCGTCAAAATTCAAATTGAGACACTACCAGTCATTCCTATCGGTTGACATGATCAAATTCATGCATCTCGAAGGAGCCTCTTAAGAGGCAAAAATAACTAAATGCAAGATGATAAAGTTTCCGCAGTCGGATCGCGGCGGCATCGACCCGATGAACACGCTATGGGACCTCCAGACCCGCCTTTGCTGAAGAGGCGGGGTTTTCCAGCGCGACCAGGAACAAAGATCGGTGAAGTTGTTAAGAATGCTAATAAACTACTTTTGAAGTGCATCATGGCTGATCACATACAGAACTTCATCAGCGAACTATGGAAAGTTGCAAATGAAACATCTGATCCCGTAAAGCGACGGGAGGTTCTCAGGATCATTGCGCGTCTTTCGGATCAGGATGACTGGCCGGATGGAGAGGAACTGATCCGTTTGCGTTTGATATATCTTAATACGAAGAAGTAGTACGTTGCGGCGCAAATTGCTATGTAAGATTGGTTTTGTCTCTATTCACTCCTAGTCTCTTTAGGTGAGAGGCATAGGCGTTGCCGTAGCAGGAATAGGTGATGCAGGATCAAGTCCGTCAGGCTCTGAATGACTTAATTAGCTTAAGCCAGCATTTGAGCAGCTCTGACCAGGAACGCATTCTGGAAACGATAGAACGCTTCAGGCGTCTTGCTGACGAGGATGACATCTATCTTACGCTGCGCCGGAAGCTGTGACCTGAGAGCGGTCGTCGTCTCTAGAAACGATCCGAGTTCCTACTGTTAAGATCTGAGGGCAGGAACAGCAAGCCTTCCTTTCCTTGACTATCACGCCGCATTTTGGAGGTCTGCCATGGCCAACCTGATCGAGATCCGGAACGGAACCGTAGTCAGCAACGAAGAGCCGGACGACGTCTATCTTCCTGTTGATACGCCGCTCGACCGCCCCGACGGGCACTATGTCGCCATCGGCATGGATGTCGAAGGTCCGTTCAGTCCGGATGAAGCGCGTCACCGCCTGGATCAACTTAAGGAGGCAACACGCACAGAGTTGGAGAATGGGGATAGCCAGCAGCAGGAGGAATGATCCCCTTAAGGGCCATCACAGACCTCCTTGGCAACGTATCTCGCCTGCTCCCCAAAGCTCCGCTTACCCTGCAAACGATCACCTGGGGCGACTGGAAACTTCATGGACGATCACCAGCGCGTTGAGGCGTTGCTCGATGAGAAGCGGCGCTTGAGGCAAGCCATAGCGGATCTTGAAGCCATGAGGACCGACTCTCCTCCGGACAAAGCTGGCAAGCTCTCCGAGATCGTTGACAGCCTCAGGATCGCTTTGCAGGAGGACCGTGATGCTACCGGAGTGGATGGTTAATCGACGTTGACTTAACCAACGACCTTTCTTTCCCACCTGGAGTTAAGCACAGAAGCCACTGAACAGAGAACGGCAACTTCACCCACCGGCTTGATCAGGATATCCGTTGCCAGGTTGCGAGCTTCAATGCCTGCCCTCTTGTAGTCGGCTGTGATGAAGATGACGGGAACGCCCAATGGCGCCAGCTCAGCGGCAACTGAAACGCCGTCGATGATCCCGCCCAGGTCGATGTCGATGAGCGCCAGATCGGGCATTTGTCGATAGGATAGCTCCAAAGCCTTTTCGGCAGTGTAGGCAGGACCGATGACCTTGTACCCCATGTCGCTCAGCAGCGTGGACCATCCCAGTGCAATGAGCGGATCATCCTCGCAGATCAGGATGCGAGGAGCAGTGGAGGGATCTTCTTTGACAATGCGTATCGCGGCGGCAGGCATCTGGGCATCCTTTGAAGTGGCCCATGAGATACGCCCAAATTCTTAAGAGGAGGTTATTACCTAACTGACATAAAGAAGTACCTCGAACCAGAGTAGATCGACATTGAGCAAATCCCTTGTGTTTAATTAATCCCTTCTTCATCACAAATCAATTTGGTAATTGCTGACACCCCACTTTGGCAGGTTCTCTCTAGCGATCCCACCTCTCGGCACTGTCACTCCAAGTTCCTCAACTGGTGCCTGCCACCGCATCCGGGTCGCCGCGTCGGCTCCTTCTAACCATCGCAGAGCTTTCGCCACCGCATTGACCTCTAGGCGGACCTTGCGCTCACCGCTGGGAGCGCCAACGGAATGGGAGATCAGGCAGCCATAATCAGGTCGGCACAGAATCGGCGTCAGCTTTGAAGCTCTGACTGAGACCAGAACCCAGTTTGCCGTTGAGAGCGGCACAGCGGACCTGGAACAGGAGATCGGCGCCATGGTGCGACCATCGCCTCTGCCGGGATTTGTTCATGCGGCAGTTGACCAGGAAATTGGCCGCTGCTCTGGTCAGCGCCGTGCCCACTCACCGACTGGCACGACGACGTTCAGCGTGGTTCAGCCTAAGGCTCTATCCAGGCGACGAAATCATCATCGTGTTTCGCTTCATCTGGTTTGACCTGTGCCGTTACCATGTCGCGTCCCTTTGCGTATGGCCGCGGCTATCCACATTGGCGGACTGTCCACCTCGACAGACTCTCAGCAACCGGTTGGATCCGCACGGGGAGTCCGTCATCCAGTGCTTCGGGGACGCTGAAACCGTTCGGTGCGAATTGGCACGGAAGTTACCTCAGGCTGTTCTAAAGAATAAGGTCTAATGGAACGCTGTGTGCTGCTGATGACATTGCAACTCTTTTCCCTCGTTACCTTTCTGATCGGGCTGCTTGCCTGGCCGACCGATAGTCTCGCCAACCGTAAGTTTGCGGAAAAACGTGCTGCCCACGACACAAGGTATGAGCGATCAATGGGACAACTGAGGAACGCAGGTGTCGCATCGTGACGGATCCCCGGGAACTCGACAAAGGCATCTGTGCCAGCGAGCCAATCCATATTCCGGGATCAATCCAGCCCGGTGGCGTTCTACTCGCCGCCGACCCCGTCGATTTCGTCGTAAAGGTATGCAGCGCCAATACGACCGCCCTGTTCTGCGGCGGGGCCGGCGCCGCGGATCCGGACGTCCTGGGTCGGCCCCTCGGTGACCTTCTCGGTCAAGAGGCAGTTACCGGTGTGCGCCGCGCCGGGGCCGTTACCGGTCTGCCCGGCAACAGCCCGTACCGCGTGGCGCTCCAGGTTCAAGGGAAACGGATCGAGGCCTCCTTTCACCTTCATGCCGGAATGCTGATTGCCGAACTCGAGGAGATCGGCCGTTATGGACATCCGCCGCCTCCCTCCCACGCTGAACTCGAGCAGGCGATCCTGCGCGTAAGGTCAGCCGCCGGAATGGCAACTCTCGCCCGGACGATGTCCGAGGAGGTTCGGCACTTCACCGGTTTCGAACGGGTGCTGGTCTACCGGTTCGACAGTGACTGGAACGGCGAGGCCGTGGGCGAGGCGCGTGATACGGATATCCCGTCCCTGATGGGGCTGCGCTTTCCGGCGTCCGACATCCCGTCGCAGGCGCGTTCGCTCTACACGCGGAACCGGAGCCGGTTCGTGACCGATCGCGATTACGTGCCGGTGCCGCTGATCGCACAGGCTGGATACCCGCCGGTCGACGTGGACCTCACCTATGCCCAGTTCAGAAGTCTTTCGCCCATTCACCTCGAGTATCAAAAAAACCTCGGCGTCAACGGCTCCATGTCAGTTTCCATTCTGGTCGGCGGCAAGCTCTGGGGGCTGCTGATCGGCCACCACCGGCAGCGGCACTACATCCCTCCTGACACTGGCTCGGCGATCCGCTCCCTGACGGACGTCTTCGCTCTCCGGATCAACGAACTGGAAAACCAGGAAATCTGGCGCCGGCAGCAGATCCATCTGGAACTGCAGAGCAAGCTCCTCTGCCAGATGGCGGGGCAGAGCGACTGGATAGAAGCAATCACCGGCCAAACTTCCGGTACTTCGCAGCCGGCCAGCATCCTGGATCTGTTCGGCGCCACGGGGGCAGCGATCGTCAGTGGCGGCACGATCCGCACTGTCGGTGTAACACCGCCATCAGGAGACATCCTGTCGCTGGCACAGTGGCTTCAGTCTCGAAACGCCTTGGGCAGAACGTCCGCATCCAGCCGGCTCAGTGTGGAGTTCGCCCCAGCTGCCGCCTACAAGGAGCAGGCCAGCGGCGTTCTGGCCGCCAGTGTCCAGGGCTCGGACCATGTCTGGCTTCTCTGGTTCCGGCCCGAGGAGGCTGGCACCGTGTCGTGGAGCGGCAATCCCGCAGCTCCGGCGGAGGTAGGCCCGCAGGGGGAGGTCGTGCCGCGCCGGTCATTTGAGCGCTGGGTCGAGAAGAGGATCGGCCATGCCGTTCCGTGGGAAGCATGGCACTGCGACATCGCGAGCACGCTGTCGGGGGCGATCCAGGATGTCATCCTGCGCCACGGCCGCGAAGTGCGCGTGCTGAAGGAGAAGCAGCATCAGCTCGCCGATGCCCTCGAGACCGCTCAGTCCCTGCTGCGGGAAAAGGACCTGCTGGTTCGGGAGATCGACCATCGCGTAAAGAACAGTTTGCAAATCGTGGCCAGCGTGCTGCAGATGCGTGAGCGAACCGTCACGGATCCGGAAGCACGCCAGGCCCTGGCGGAGTGCCGCGCGAGGGTCATGAGCGTGGCGCGGGTCCACCAGAGCCTCTATGGATCTAGCAATGCCAAGATGATCGATCTGGGCGAGACGCTTCATGTCATCTGCAACGACCTTACCGCCATGACACTGCCGTCGGCGCTCGACGTGACGGTCGAAAGGGATATTCTTGTTCCGAGCGATGCCGGGCTATCGCTGGCCTTGGTCACGACTGAGCTCATCACGAACGCGTTCAAGCACGGTTGTCCTCCGGGCGCGGACTGTCGGATCACGGTCAGTCTCGATCGTCCCGATCCCGACACGATCCGCCTGTCGATTTCGGATAAAGGGCCCGGTCTGCCGCTGGACTGGCACCAGCGTGGGTCGTCCGGACTGGGCATGCGGCTTGTCGATGCTCTGCTGAAGCGGATCAACGCCCACCTGGAGGTTGCATCGCGTCAAGGCGCCAGATTTACCGTGCTGCTGACGCAAAGTCCTTCCGTTGCGGCAGTGTGACGGCAGCTTCGATGCTTACACAGGTTCACCGGCAATTTGGTCAGGGATTGCCGCAAAGCTGGCTTCTTTCGCGCTGCATGGAAGCGGTCAGCGAACTTGGGCCGTTCTGCATCGTTTCAAGGATGGTTCTACCATATACTTGCGGCTGTTACATGTTTGTTTTAACAAAATTTCTTGGGATTCCAATGAACAACCACGCCAAACGTGGAAGGGTGGGAGCCTCGATATTCTTACAGAACAATCTACGAAACAACATAATGAAGCATTTGTCACAAAAACAGTGGTTAGCGCTCTTTCCGGCTGCCCTACGGCATCATGCTAGCAAAACATGACAAATACTTATTTTCATAAAACCTTAAGAGATTAAACCCTTGTTAGAGGGTGCTTAAATTATGTGGCACTTCTGTCGAACAAATTTGAGATTAATCATTGTGACTAATGAAATCGCACGCCTTGAGGCTTTGAAGGATCTTGCCGCACTCGATACGCTGCCAGAAATAGCGTTTGATGATCTTGTCAACTTTGCCCTTGAACGTTTCAAGACTCCAATCGCTTATATTTCTCTGGTCGATGAGACCCGCCAGTGGTTCAAGGCCCAGGTTGGCTTCAGCATCTGCGAAACACCCCGAGAACAGGCATTTTGTTCCCACACCGTGCAGCAACAGCAGGTTCTTGTCGTTGAGGATGCGAGCCTTGATCCCCGGTTCCAAAACAGCCCTCTTGTGACAGGCCCTCTTAATGTGCGCTTCTATGCCGGCGCACCACTCATCTATAAACGTCAGAGCATCGGTGCTTTTTGCATCATGGACACTACTCCAAGATCCTTCACCGCTGCGGATAAAGATGATTTGGTCATTTTGGCGAAAGCAGCCGTGGCTGAGCTTGAGATGAGCCGCGCAAGAAGATTTCTGCTGATGTAATCTGCTGTTACTCAAGGATGATCAGCAGATGGTTTTGGACTGAGAGAAGCGAAGATCTAGTGACCGCTTTCATCAATATTTCCAAACTTTCAGTAAAATTTAAGTGTGAATAGTAATTTTCTTGCTGCATGCAATCGATCTTGTAGCCCGTCAGCGATCGCCATGCTCCGTGATTTAACCTACCATATAACTGCACCTCCGGCTCTCTCTGAGCTGCCGAGACGTTGAAGACCTGCCGGCTGAGCAGCGGCTCGTTATCTCATCCGAGACGATCCGGTGCTGCGAGTGCTGAGCTGGCATCGGACCATCCGACCTGATGTATCAGAAGTTGATCGACCTTATTAATCAACGTCTAACTGTATCGATATAGACTGACCTGCGTCAGAGAATGTGCTGATTTTGCCACTAAAACCGGTAAATATCGCAGGTTTTGAAGGTTGCCATAATGTACAGTTCTACTTCTGAAGAAGATCCAATTCTGAGACGGGTTCGAAGCACCGCTAATCAAGCAGCAATCAGCCGTACAACACTTAGCCGCTGGTATATAGAATGCGAAGTCAGCGACACTGGAACCTCGCTTCACATCGCATTCTCGATACCCTTAAGCAACGGCTACTCCGCGGTAGAGCGCCTGGACAGGCTTGGAGCTGCAATCTTTGGTGGCGCACGTTCCGAACTGTTCGGCGACCAGTGGGCGAGGCGGTGGCTGACCATCATGGCATGCACCGAGTCCGAGGATCCGTGCGACTTCGACAAGACGGCGTACTCGATCATGAGAGTAGTCGAGAAAACAACAAAGTTGGGTGCGGTGCGTGACAGCGAGATAACGGCCGAAGCTGCAGAAGCGGCAATGAGGGCATTTCACCAGAAGCATGGAGCAGCGGCCAGGTGGTTTGATGCTGATGTGCTGATCAACGAAACCTGCCTGGTTCAAGCCAGAGCCTTCAAGGTTTAGCGAACCGCTACGAACAGCACTCCGACGTCGCCAGCGATGTCGTGGCAGAGCAGGCGCCGGGCAGGAACACCGTGGCGGTGGTGCCGGAACCGAGCACGCTTGTCAGCTCTAAAGTCCCACCATGAAGGATGACCAGATGTGGCGAGAGCTATGGCGGAAACTGGGTGATGACGAGGTGAGGAAGGCGGCGTATCGAGGTAGGTGCTTGACGCCTGCCTGAACCTCCAGAGGAGCGATACGCCATGAACGAGGATAGCAGCATTATTCGCCTTCGCCAGCCCGACGCCATCGACGATCCGCTGACGGCTCTTCTGCGATCGGGAGCCCGCCAGTTGCTGGAACAGGCCATCGAAGCCGAGGTGGCGGCTTTCCTGGCCTCCAGGAAGGACTTGAAGCTGGCAGATGGCCGGGACCGGCTGGTTCGGCATGGCCATGGACCGGAACGGGTAATTCAGACCGGGATCGGACCGGTCGAACTCCAGCGGCTCAAGGTCCGCGACCGGGCTCCCGGCCCGGTATCCGAGCGGATCCGGTTCAGTTCGGCGCTTCTGCCGCGCTGGGCGCGACGGACGACAAGCTTGGATGCTTTGCTGCCGATTTTGTACCTGCGCGGCGTCTCGGCCGGTGACTTCCAGGAGGCGCTGGCTGTGCTGCTGGGCAAGGATGCACCCAACCTGTCGCCGGCGGTCATCGCCCGGTTGAAGGAGAACTGGGCGGAGGATTACGCGCGCTGGCAGCGGCGGGACCTGTCGGCCCGGCGCTACGTCTATGTCTGGGCCGACGGCGTCTACCTCCAGGCCCGCATGGAGCCCACCGCCGAGTGCATGCTGGTGATGATCGGCGCCACGCCGGAGGGCAAAAAGGAACTGCTCGGCTTCCAGGTCGGCGTCCGTGAAAGCGCCCAGAGCTGGCGCGAACTGCTGATCGACCTGAAGGCGCGCGGGCTCACGATCGCTCCGGAACTGGCGGTCGCCGATGGTGCATTGGGCTTCTGGAAGGCGCTCGACGAAGTCTTTCCCGGGACACAGCACCAGCGGTGCTGGTTTCACAAAACCGGCAACGTTATCAACAAGGTGGCGAAATCCATCCAGCCTGCGGTCAAGCAGGACCTGCGGGAGATCTGGATGGCGCCCGACCTCAAGGCAGCGGAGCGTGCTCTTGATACCTTCGAGAAGAAGTACGGCGCCAAGTACTCCGCGGCCGTCGAGTGCCTGACCAAGGACCGCGATGCCCTGCTGGCCTTCTACAGCTTCCCGGCCGAGCATTGGGATCACGTGCGGACCACGAACCCCATAGAAAGTGTCTTTGCCACGGTTCGGCACCGGACGGTCCGCACCAAGGGCGCGCTTTCCCAGGACACCGCCAAGCTCATGGTCTTCAAGCTGATCTCGGCAGCATCCAGAACCTGGCGGCGACTTCAGGGCGAAAACCAGTTGCCCAAAGTCATCCAGGGCGTCAAATTCCGCGACGGCATCGAGGTCAGCGTGCCGACATCACACAGCGCCGCCTGATAACCTCGTCACCCAAATTCCGCTATAGCTCGTTTGGCGAGGGACAAGCCAAGACCGGTTCCCTCATAGCGCCGGCTGAGGGAGCTGTCCAATTGCGTGAACGGATCGAACACCCTCGGGACGTCTTCCGCCGCAATGCCGATGCCGGTATCGGCGACCTGGATGGCGATGCCATCCTTTCCCGTTCGCTTGACCGATACTGTCACCGAGCCGCCAGGTGGCGTGAACTTTACGGCATTGGACAGGAGGTTGAGCAGCACCCGCCTCAATCGTTCCGGATCGGCGGTGACGCTGATGGCACCGACTTCCTGGATGTCGAGTTCAACCCTTCCTTCCAGGGCTTTGCGCTCGATCATCCGAATGGCGCGGCTGATCAGTCCGTGCAGTTCGACCGGTTGGAGATCAAGCATCACCTGACCGTCGCCCGCTTTGGCAAAGTCGAGGACGTCGTTGATCAGCCGCAGGAGGTGACGGCCGCTGGCCGCGATGCTGGTAGTGTAGGTCCGGTAGTTTGGATGGCCCAGCGGTCCGAACAGCTGATTGTCCATCAACTCGGCGAAGCCGATCACCGCGTTCAGCGGGGTGCGAAGCTCATGGCCCATGGTGGCCAGGAAATCGCCTTTGGCCCGGTGCGCCGCCTCGGCCCGGTGTAGCGCGGTCGTCAGGTTCGCAGCGTTCTCCCGCAGTTCGGCCTCCACCCGCTTGCGCTCCTCGACGTTCCGGATGATGGCGCCGAACATCCCCTCACCATGATCCCACACCGACAGGGTGAGTTCGATCGGTACCAGTGAGCCGTCCTTGCGACGGGCGTCCAGCTCGACCAGCCGGCCGACAAACCGCGACGTTCCCTCCCGGAGCATCTGCTCCATGTGTTCGCGGTGGCGATCGTGGAAACGCTCCGCCATCAGATGTGTGATCGGCTGGCCGAGGATCTCGGCGCTTTGGTAGCCGAACAGGGTCTCGGCTCCCCGGTTCCAGCCAACGATGCGGCCATCGGCGTCGGCGGCGAGGATGGCGTCGGAGGTGGACTCGAGCACGGCGTCGAGGTGCCCGCGCACCCGGACGAGTTCGGCCGTCACCCGGGCACGCTCCGCCTCCGCGGCCTTACGCCCGGTGATGTCATCGACCAGGGCCAGGGTACCGGCATAGCGGCCCTGAGCGTCATGGAGCGGCGCAGCCGCGATTAGAACATCGACGGGCTTTCCGCTCTTGTGCCGACGCTGAGCCTCCACACCGACGAGAAACTCGCCCTGCCTGAGACGGACCTGAAGAGAGCGCCACTCCCGTTTATACCGAACCCCAACGAAGGGCGCGAACTGGCCCATGGCCTCGTCCGCCGACCATCCGAAGATGCGTTCGGCTGCCGGGTTCCATCCGGTGATAAGGCCATCGGGATCGACGGTCACGAGCGCCAGGGGTGCTGCCTCCACCACGGCGCCTAGGTGGGTGGCGAGTTGGTGTCGTTCGATGTTGGAACGTTCGGTATGGTGCCAATGGGCCCGGCGGAACTCCATGGCATCGACCACCAGAGCGGCGAGCTGCTCCAGCGTTTCCCGATCCTCCACCGGAAAGTGGGCCCGCGGCATGGTGTCGATCGCGCACAGGGTGCCGAGCTTGTAGCCATCCGGAGTGACCAGGAGCGCGCCGGCATAGAAGCGGATCCCCGGCTTGCCGGTCACCAGCGGATTGCCGCGGAAGCGGGGATCGGCGGTGGCGTCGGGAATGACCAGGGTTTCGTCGCCGAGCAGCGCGTGGGCGCAGAACGAGAGATCGCGGCTGGTGTCACAGGCCTCCAACCCGACGCGAGCCTTGAACCACTGGCGGTTCTCGTCGACCAGGGAGATCAGGACAATGGGACAGCGGAGCAGCCGGGACGCGAGCTGGACCAGCCGTTCGAAGGCCGGCTCCGGCGCCGTGTCCAGCACGGCGTAGGATCCCAGGACCTGAAGGCGGGACGCCTCATCGCTTGGCAGTCTTGCTGGCATATGTTCCCACCTGATGGATCCACCCAAACCATGGCGCAATCGTCCTGCACCAGGATGTACCTGGAAGACTTTAGAAATTGTTTCCGATGGCCCGGCAGGCAAGCGTCTCCGCGTGATCAGCGAGGCGGCGACGGTGCGATTTTACCGGTCTGGTGGCGGTTGTCCCAGACTACCGACTCTGGATTGTCGATCGGCATTTTGCGAAGGATAAGGTCACAGATCACATCGGCACTGGCGGCAAAACCGTGCCACTGTTCACACGACAGCCTCTCCCTCAGCATGAGCAGGCGCCCGACGAAGTAGCGCGCCGCCGGTCGCATCGTCACCGGCACGTTCCCGTTACCTGAACCCTCGATCATGATATCCCACCGTCTCCTCGCCCCTGTGCCGCCAGGATCAGGCGGCCCGAATATTCGCCAGGAAGTTCTCAACCTGTCGGCGCAGATCCTCGGCCTGGCGCGACAGCTCGCTGGAGGCACCGAGCACCTGAGTGGCGGCCGCACCGGTCTCGGCGGCGTCCTCGTTCACCCGGGCAATGGTGCCACTCACTTCGCCGGTTCCCAGCGCAGCCTGCTGGACGTTGCGGGTGATCTCACCGGTCGTGGCGTTCTGCTCCTCAATGGCGGCGGCAATCGCCGAGGAGATGCCGTTGATCGTGGTGATCGTGCCGCCGATCGCCTCGATGGCGACTACGGTGCCCTGAGTGGCCTGCTGGACGGACGTGATCTGGGCGGCGATCTCCTCGGTCGCCCTGCTGGTCTGGTTGGCCAGTGCCTTGACCTCGGACGCGACCACGGCGAAGCCCTTGCCGGCCTCGCCG
>ERZ501005.115-NODE-115-length-12832-cov-7.379510_pt1 | contig 12832 bp, 13 predicted proteins | sample MGYA00248830_ERZ501005 | MGnify/ENA primary metagenome ERZ501005 (study PRJEB25958, sample SAMN03398565) | human skin metagenome | study: EMG produced TPA metagenomics assembly of the Human Skin Microbiome Metagenome (human skin metagenome) data set. | reverse complement strand
TTGCGGTGAAAATTGGTCACCGCAACGAACTCGTCCAGAATACGCGCCTTTTCCGCCCGGTCACTCCGGGCATATCGCGCCGCAATCGCTTCAACCAATTCATTCCGTGTCGCCATACTCACCCGCCTCATCTCTGCTCCCGCGGCTGTCAACCGCTGGGGAACATTTCAACTGAGGAAACGACAGATCCTTGGGGAGCATTTCTGGCGAGGCAATGCGCCCCATAGAGTCGCGCAAAACTGATCCCCGGATGATGCTCAGCCCTTCGGTCATCGCATGACGCGGAAGCAAAATTACTGCTTTATTTATGGGTATATGTGACGTTGATCACAGAGCATGCAGGGGCGGTGCTGCACGCTGTGGCTGTGTTAGCAATGAGGTGCTTGAATGACAATAAAGCTGGGTGCTGTTTCCTTGTTGGCCGGCTGCGTTCTTGTATCGGCATGCACGCTGAACCATGCCGAGCGGCGCGCGGCGACGGGTGGTGCAGTTGGGGCCGGAGCCGGTGCGGCGGGAGGCTACCTGCTGGGCTATGATCCTCTTGGCGGTGCTCTGGTTGGAGGTGCTGGCGGCGCGCTGCTGGGCGCCCTGACCACGCCGGATGGTACTCGGGAAGTCCACCATCACTACCACGGCAAAAAGAAGCGGTGGCGCCAAGACGATGATTGATGGAGGGTGACGGGTCTGCTCGAGAAGAGGGGCTTTTCCCGTTCCCCCTCTTAAACCAGTTTACACCTGCACGTTCCCACATGGTGGTTCATGGGAATCGATCGCTAGAAACAACGCTCGGTTGAGGTTTACAGGTACCTATCCGCGGTTGTCGTCTTTCTTTGATCGCACCCACGAAGTAGTATCGGCGACTGCCTACGGGCTATCCCTGTCTTGCCGTGCTGTGACTATCCCGACGGTCACCGACTGGTGTGCTGAACTCAGCAGGGCTGCGCGACATTCTTCAACGACAATATAATGTGGGGGAGATGGTCAGTCGTGATGCGCGCGCTTGTCATACCACTGGTATTTCTGCTGGCAGGCTGTGTTTCCACCACTACTTCGAACGGTGACCAACGCCTTCGCGCTTCCGATCGGGATAGGGTGGCGCGTGCGAAGCTGAGATTGGTGACCGAAACTGATAGCTCATCGCTCGGCATCGCCCGCGTGCAGGAAGTGCTGGCGCTGCTCGGGTATGATCCTGGACCTGCCGATGGGATCACCGGTTCGGCAACCAAACTCGCAATGAAGAAGGCGGCCGCAGACTTGCGCATGAGCGTTTCCGATGAATCGGACACCACCAGCTTTGCCCGTGCTCTGGAGACCGAGTTGACAAAGCGGGTTCGCGTCGCGCAGGAGCAACTTGCCACTCGCGGCTACGATCCGGGAAACGCCGATGGGCACTTAGGACCTCGCACCCGCGTGGCACTTGCCCGCTTCCGGACGGACAATGGATTGCCTGACAGCCCCGCTATCCCCTTGGATTGGACAAGCCAGCCAGTGAAGCCTTCTTCGGTGGTAAAAGTGGAAGTACAGTCAGCCAAGGAGCCAGCGCCTAACGATGAGCCACCCATGACGCCGCCTGATGGCGATGACGAACTGCTCACTGCTGGCCAGCGCGTTGTTGTGTTGCTGCCGGAACAGAAGGAAGGCCGCATCCTGACTGTCAGGGACGACGGCACCATTGAGGTGCCAAACATGGGACCGGTACAGGCCGCCGGCAAACGCCCTTCGGATGTCGAGAAGGCCATTGCGGTTGAGTATCTGGACCGCTACGTCGCAACCCTCGTTGGAGCGGTGCGCGTCAGCAACGCGCCACCATGATGATCAGTGTGGAATGGCTGACGGCACGAATAGGAAAGACGTCGAAACGGTGGCGTCTTTAAGAGACATTAGAGGTGATTTGATTCGATCAATACGGTACATTGTTGCAATCAGCAGGCAATCGTGCAACTAACAGTTTTCATTATTTAGCTGGCCGCATCAAAAGGAGCAGACTCATAGCCTGTTATTTTATAAGCAGATTTGAGAAGCTATTCAATTCTCGGAATCGGGCAACCAGGATGCGCGTATTGGCATCACGGGCGAGCAATGCTTCAACCTTCTGACACTGATCCACACTCAGTTCGCCATCGACATAAGCATAAAGCAGGATCTCGTCAATACAGTTTTCATTGGTCACGATCAGGCACTCATAAATTGTAGTCAGCGCGAGGTGAAAGGGCCCTGTCTGTACAACGATCTGGACTGCATGTTATTTCTCAGATCATGAAATTTATTCAAGGAAAACGCACATACTCGCAGATCTACAATAGCCATGAGTATCCGTCAGTTGGAAAGTCGGCAATTAAGATATAATCGACTCTCTGCAGCTCGACCATTTTTGCAATCACTGCGATTTCGGCTGAAAGTTGGTCATGCCGGAACAATCTTCACCCGACTGGAGCGGGTCAGCGTGCCCAGACCCTCACAGGCACGCCAGCAGGGCTTGCCTCAGTGCTTCCGGATCAACCGGCTTGTGCAACACCCAGCAGCCGCTCCGCTGCGCCTCGATCAGGCGTTCCGGGGCCGTGTCTCCGGTCATCACAATTGCCGGCACCGGCCAACGGTGGTGCATCAGCTTAACAGCCTCAGTCCCGCATGCGCCGCCCGGCAATCGGTAATCCACCAGCAGCACATCGGGAGCCTGGGCGAGCTGCTCCACCAGGTCCGCCGCCTCCTCGAGCGAGGATGCTGCCTCAACCCCCCAGCCCCAATCCTGCAGCAGCATTTCCAGCGCCAGCCGAACCCCCGGATCATCCTCCACCACTACGATCCGTCGGCCTGCCACATGGTTGCCGATTACAGGGCAATCCGTTGAGGGTTCAGCCGGCGGCCCTGCTGCCGGGCCGTGCCCACGCGGGAGCGTCAGGAAGAACTCGGAGCCGCTGCCCAGCTCTGAACGCACGATGACATGGGAGCCGAGCAGGCGAGCCGCCCGGTCCACCACAGCCAATCCCAGCCCAACGCCGCGGCCGCGATTCCGTGCGGGGTTATCGAGCTGATGGAAGTCCTCAAAGATAGTATCACACTGGTGCGCCGGGATGCCTGACCCGGTATCTATCACCGCGATCCGGACCAGCCCATCGTCATCGCGGCACTCAACCGTCACGCCTCCCTGCGTGGTGTACTTGATCGCATTGGCGATCAGGTTGCGCAGGATCTGCTCGAGCAGCAACGGATCGCTCGCGACCATCAGCCCGCTTGGTGGCATGCGCAGCCACAGCGCCGCCGCTCGCGCCAATCCATCAAACTCCTGAGCCAGGCGCGCCAGCAACTCATCCAGAACAACCGCGCCGATCTCCGGCACGATGACGCGGGCCTCGAGACGGGCCAATTCCAGCAACCCGTCGAGCAGACCCTGAACACCGTTGACTGCGGAAACCACCTGATCGACCAGGGTCCGGGTCGGCGGGTCCAGGTCGCGCCGTTCCAGCAGGTTCAGGAACAGGACGGCAGCCTGAACGGGCTGGCGGAGGTCGTGGCTGGCCGCAGCCAGGAAGCGCGATTTGGCCGCATCGGCCTGCTCGGCCGTGTCGCGGGCTTGATGAGCCTCGCTCTCGATTTGGCGGAGCTCGGTGATGTCGAGCACCAACCCAATTGCGCGGGTTGGCCGTCCTTGCGCGTCATAGAGTATGTGACCCCGGCCCGCGAGCCAGCGTACCCCCTTGTCGGGGTGATGGATGCGATATTCGAGAATGAAATCACCCTTCCTGCCGTCCTGCCAGTTCTGCAGGGCGCGCTCGACCCGGACACGATCGTCCGGATGCACGCTGCTCAACCAGGTCTGAAACGACGCCGGCGTCGTGGCACGATCGAAACCGTGCAGCTCATAGTATTCCTTTGACCAGATCGCACGCCCGTCGATGATGTCCCAGTCCCAGGTGCCGGCGTGGGCACCGCGCAATGCCAGACTCAGGCGCTCGTTGGTCAGGCGCAGATCGTGGTTGGCCAGCTTCAAAGCCGATTGTGCGTTCCTGAGGGCCTGCTCCGCGTCAAGCCGGTCCGCCAGCGCGCGTTCGGCCTGCTCCAGAGCGCATCGCTGTGACTGATACAGTCTGACATTGATGAGGGCAACCGCCGCAACCTGGGCAATTGCGTGGAGGAGGGCCACTTCGGTGTCGGTAGGCTGATGCCGGGTCGCCCAGTAGGCGCCGATGGCGGCAATCGGGTCTTCCGAGCGGACCGGCATCATGATCAGGCTTTTGACAAAAGTGCTTCGGTAGACGCTGTGAGGGATGCGCGGATCGCTGTAGATGTCTTCGATGACTGCGGGTTGCTGGTTGAGCATGACCCAGCCCGAGATGCAGGTCCGCAGCGGAAAGTGCTGACCTTTCCAGAGGGGAGCGACCGCATCTTCGTCGGCATAGAAACAGGTGTCGCCCTCGCGCAGGACGAAGGTGACGCCATCGGCACCGGTCAGTGCACGTGCCGCGTCGCGAACCAGCGCCATGATGGTGTCCATATCACGCTGGAAAGAGAGCCGCTGAATGAAAGAAGCCAGCTCACTTGATAAAGGCCTATCCTGTATGAGTGGGATCATGACTGACTATCCCGGAGCGGCTTGACTTTTATCAAAAGCTATCAACGTTTGACGGTCGAGCCAGTGGATCTAGCAAGACCCATTGTTTACAACACAAGTGACAGCAACACAGTCGGCTATTGGAACAGTACCGTAAAGGCTACTGGATCATCGATCGGACCGGTAGTCTTAGCCATGAGTACAGTTTTGACAGCTCTGTGGAGGCCAGGTATCTGGATCACCAAAGTGATAAATCACCCTAGGCACTTGTCGCTGAACATCGGTATGGATGAGGTCACCCTATTCAAATATCTCGAAAGAGCTTTGGAAGATGATTTGTAGCTATATGTACAAAATGCAATCAGGGTTTTAGTCAGGCTGTGTCGGCAGCTGGCTAAATTTAGAAGTCTTGTTGGCAGACAACCCAAAGAGTACGCCCCAAATTGGCGATCCCGCTCTTCACAAAGCTGGCAATCTTTATGCCAATAATGTTGAGTTCCTTCCCAGCTGCCTGAGATTGAAATAAGCCTGTGTTGGTCAACTATTTTCATATCCTGCATTAATCTTTGCACAGCTCGGAACAGGGAACCGGAGAGTGGCCTGAACCCCTCCTTCCGGCCGTGGTCTCACCTCCAGTTTGCCTCGCAGCTGTGCAGCCAGCTGCCCCATGATCTGGCGCCCGAGGCCAGTCCCCTTGGGATGAGTGGAAGTAAGCCCGACACCATTGTCGCTGACGATCAGCCAGCAGTCGTCCTCTTCACGCCGGAACCTGAGGTCGACCCATCCTGGCTGGGTATCGGGAAAAGCGTACTTGACCGCATTGGTGACGAGTTCGTTGGCGATCGTGCCGACAGCGACGGCCGTTCTCACATCGAGATCGACGCTGTCCGCGCGGGCGCTGAGAGCGATCGGTCGAAGTCCCACCATGCCTTGCTGGAGGTCTTCCACCAGACTCTCCAGGAACTCCCTGGCGTTGACGATGCTGGCATCGTCAATCCTGCGTAAGCGGCCATAGACGCGGGACAGCACCCCGATCCGCTCGATCGTCCCATCCATGGCGGCCGGGCAATTTTCGCGGCTCAGGGCGGCCATGGACAGTTGTGCTGAGATCTGCTGGAGATCATTGCGGATGCGATGGTGAACCTCCTGCAGCATCAGATCCTTCTCCCGATCGGAAGCCGCCACCATTTCCCAGGCCTGATGCAACGCCTCGAGGGTCTTGCGCAGCGCCTCCGTAACGGCGGCAATACCCAAGCCCAGACCTATATAGATGATGAAGGCGATCCGGTCGCCATGGTCGCTGATCCAGAGCACGCCGCGCGGCTCGATGAACAGCCAGACGGTCAGAAAGCCGGACAGGATAACGGCCAGAAAACCGGAGGCGAGGTCGAACAGCAGTGACACGAGAAAGATGGCCGGAATGTACAGAAGGAACGGGTAATTCCTGAGAACCGGATCGAGGCTGTAGCGCAGCACCGTCGTCACGCCGATGATCGCCACGGTGATACCGTACCGCAGCCAGATGGAGTTGGGAGCCTTCGGAAGCAGATGAAACAACAGATTTTCCATACCCCAATACCATTAAATGTGGTTGGTCAGTATGGGCAACAACCCTCCAACTGCTTGGAGCCAGGGTGAACCTATTAAAAAAGTGAGACTTTGTTGGTTAGCCCCTGCCAGTTGAAGCTGCGGCGGGCTTTTTATGAACCATCGCGAGAAATGCCTGGAATCTAAAATGCCTGAAAGGTTTTGGCAGGTAACCGAGAAGCTCTATGGCACGAGTGCGGTAAGTCAGTTCTTCCGTGATGCTAACTGAGATGAAGGACCGGATGCCCCATTCCTGACGGGCATGGATGGCGACATCAACACCATCTGCGTCAGGGCTAAGGCGTCCCACTTCCGCACCAAAACGGTTCATGTTGATGATTGATAAGGAAACGTCAAAGTTGTTCGTGTTCCCTCATGCCGCTGTGTGGTCATGTCAGCGCCCAGGTGCCCGATCAACTGGGCAATGATCCGCTCTCCGATCGCCGTGCAGTGGAGAGGAGTGTCCGGTGTTTCGGTGCCACTGTCGGCGATGACCAGCTGCGCCTCGCTATCCCCTAGCACATCCAGCGAGATGGAAACGACAGCCCGCTGATCAGGAGGAAAACTGCGCTTGTAAGCACAAGTGATCAGTTCGTTGATCAGCAGTCCCAGCGGTATTGCCAGATCAATATCGATGAAGAGACCAGTCGTTTCGGCTGCAACCTTCAAAGACACATCGGCGTCCTGACCTGCATGAATTTGTGATAGTGTTTGGCACAGGCCGTTGACGAACTCCCTCAGGTCTATTTTCTTGAGATTTTCCGAGCGCATCAGCTTACTGTGGATCAATCCCAGAGCGTGCACGCGCTGCTGTAAATTGCGCAGGCTCTCAACGCTGATGGTCGGCTGGCGGATTTCCAACATGAGCAGGGTATCAACAACCTGAAGATTGTTGCCGACGCGATGATGAACTTCCCGAAGCAGGGTTTCCTTCTCGGTCAGCAGCCAGCGCAGCCGCTGTTCGGTTTCTGTGTGCTCGATGATCTCACGTCTCAATGCCAACGTTGTGGATCGTGCCTCGATCTCCGTCATCACAAGACTGGCAAGATCCCTCAGATAGCTTCTTTGTCTGGCGCTGAACCTTGGTCGTGGTTTGCGGTCGATGACGCAGAGCGTGCCAAGTGCGTGGCCATCCGGCGTAATCAGCGGGGCTCCCGCATAGAAGCGGATTTTCGGTTGTCCTGTCACCAGTGGATTGGTGGCGAAACGCGGATCAACGGCGGCATCCAGCACAACCATGGTCTCTGTTTCGAGAATAGTATGCCCGCAGAACGCTATCTCTCGCCGCGTCCAGGGAGCATCTAAACCATGGCGGGATTTGAACCATTGCCGCGTTTCGTCAACCAGGGACACCAGCGAGATCGGCATGCCAAACCCGGCCGCCGCCAAACGCGTTATGCGGTCAAAGACCGGCTCCGGTGGCGTGTCGAGCATATGGTAGCGCTTCAAAGCGACGAGCCGTTGCGGCTCATCAACTGGAATCAGGGCCTCAGGCAGCGATGTTCGTAACTCCGATTCTGGATAGCTCATCATCCCTGCCCAGACTGGGTCTCAGCAGAGCTATATGTGCAATACTATCTGACATAATGCAACAACTTTAGGATGCACCTGATTAATGATAAAATTCCCTCAACAGAGATATTACATCGTCAATAGGCTCGACGGCGACATTGGCAGGGAGGGTCTCCATACCACTCGATGGCTAGTGCCGCTCCACCTGATGCTTTTCAAGAACCGATGCGACGGCGCTGATCAGGGTGGCTGGCTTTACCGGCTTGATCAGTATGTCAGCCGCGTATTCCCGCCCCTCCTCCGCTGCTCGCTGATATGAGGCGGTGACGAAAACAACAGGTATCCCAAGCGGTGCGAGTTCGGCAGCCACCGAGATGCCGTCAATCATGCCGTTCAGCGAGATGTCAATCAGCGCCAGGTCGGGTGCTTGTCCGTACGCCGCCTCGAGTGCCTTCTCGGCGGACGATACCGGACCGACCACGTCATAGCCGGCATCCATCAGGATCATGGCCCAGCCCGCTGCGATCAGTTGATTGTCCTCGCAGATGAGGACCCGTTTGCCATTGAAGTGCACGAGGCTTGTAGCCCTGACATTTTTGGTTTGCACGACAGTTCTCGGCCTGGGAGCAGAATTTCAATCTTGCTGATACGAACATTAAGATTTGATGAATATTGCCCCACTACAACCTGTGAACTGCGGGTGGGGTGCTTAAAACCGCAGGGGCATTGTGAGGGGGAAACGTCGATCGAGGCAGGCCAGGAAGGACCGAGCATGCCGAGTCCCCCCCTGGACGCCACACAGACCTTCGCACGCTTGGGCGGTCAGAAGAAGGGAAGGCGAACCATAATGGGCGTGTCGCCCATATCTCCTGGTAGGTGCTTGGCTCGTTATTCTGAGAGGCATTTTTCCTACGACTGATTGGTGCCAACGTCGAACAGGCGGACGAGCGCGCGTGGTTTCCCACTGCGCCGCCCGTTGATCGTCAGCGCCGCGATTGGTTCGAAGCGCCGCGCTGAACGGTGCAGGCCTTGGCTCAAGTGCTCCATCGGTACGCCGCACGCGGCCAGCGGGCTGCTCCAGCGGTCTCGTTCGTTCGGTAGCCGGTCGGTGAAGAAAGCCGCACCAACCGCCAGTCCGCCGTCCAGAGCCGCCGACGCGGTGGCCAAGCCGTGGCGCTGCCAGAAGATGTCGCGACTGGGTTGCTGAAAGCGGTGCACGGCGGCCAGCACGACATCGACCCGTTGATCAGCCAGCAGCTGACGCCACTCGGCCACCAAGCGCCGCCGTACCGCCACGAACCCGGCACCGTCATCCAGCTGATCCGGGGCAAGATAGCGAATGTACCGCATGCGCGCGGTGGGACCGATGATCGCCTCGGCGACACCGAACACGTCGTAGCAGGCACACAGCAGCGCTCGGCTGCCATTGGCAAGTGTCACGATCCGATGCGGCGAACCGAAATCGGCGGGATAGCAAACGACCGGTGGGCGACCGTCCCAGTTGGTATCGCCGTCGGCTGGCCAGACCTTGCGGCCGATGCCGATGACGCCGTAAGGGGAAAAGGCGACACACAGCTGGTCGCCGTGATCATCCGAACTGTACGGCACTGAGTCGATGCCGACGACAATCAGCGCGCCGGGATGTGCGGCATCAAGCCGGTACGCCGCCGCTATGACAGCCTGCCCGAACTCGGTCGCTTCGAGTGTCACCGCTCTTTCCGAATGGGGCTGATTGCCGACGTAAACCGGTGACCGGAAGAAGCCACCGGGAACGACGATGGCATCGACCGGGTGCCAGTCAACGCGGCCGATCACCGCGTCAACCACTTCATCAAGTAGCGAGGATGCACGAGCATTACGATCGACCCGGCTCGGCTTGCGACCCAGTACGCACACCGTCACAACGCGCGGAGGCCGCATGACCGTGCTGCCGGCCTGGGAAGGGGCAAGTGCAGTTGGCGCTGACCACGGCGCCCGTACAATGTTTCGGTCGTGCAGTTGGCCACCGCGACCAGCTTTTTTTGGCAGCTTTTTATCATGTTGTCCTCGAGAGGTGAGTTTTTGCCGACGGGGATACCGCGCTGACCGGCTTCAGGGGATCAGGCTTCCCGGTCGGGATTGCGCGTGACGGTCAGCGTCAGCAGTCGGTAGCCAATCATGGGATCTGGTTGGCCAACCACCTCATTCGTAAACCATCGACGAAGGCACCTTTCCCGGCGGTCAGTTGAGTCCGAGTTTTCCTGGTGACAGGAAATCGATGGAGGCTGCGATGGCCGATGGCGGGCACTTGGGAGACCGAGAGCAGTTCTGGCGGGATCACGTGGCAGGTTGGAAGAGCAGTGGCCTGTCGCTGCGGCTGTACAGCGAGCGGCATGGGCTGAAGGCAGGCACGCTGGGCTACTGGAACTCCCGGCTCAAAGCGCAGGCCGCTGACGCCCTGACATCATCGGCCAGACCGGAGGCCGGGGCGACGTTTCTGGCGGTCCATGTTGCCGAACCGGCGGTGAGTGTACCAGAGCCGCGGAACGAAGGGGTCGAGTTAGAGCGGCGAGCTTGAAACCAGAATCAATGTTGCGCTCTGAGCTGGAGTGTGATTCACCATTTTATGGAGGTGGATCATGGGCCAGGGGTATTCGTCTGATTTGCGTGTGCGGATCATCGGAGCGATCGAGGGTGGGAACTCGTGTCGAGCAGCAGCCCGCCGGTTCGGCGTCAGCCCGAGTACGAGCATCCGGCTGGCGCAGCGCAAGGCGAAGACCGGCTCGCTGGAACCGGCGCGGCAGGGTCGTCCGCCCGGCGGCGGCAAGCTGGCACCCCATGCCGATCTTCTGGTCGGCTGGGTCAAGGCACAGGGCGACATCACCATGCCCGAACTGGCAGCCAAGTTGGAAGCCGCCCGCGGCGTCACAGTCCACCCGGCTTCGCTATCGCGTTTCCTGATCGCCTGCGGCTTCAGCGTCAAAAAAAACACTGCTGGCAAGCGAGGCCGGTCGCAGTGATGTGGCGCGGGACCGCCGGATCTGGCGGGACAATCGTCAGCCGCGGATGCGCGAAGAGCCGGAGCGGCTGGTGTTCATCGACGAGACTGCCACCACCACGAAGATGACCCGGCTGCGGGGCCGGGCGCTCCGGGGGCAGCGGCTCAAAGCCAGTGCGCCATTCGGCCACTGGGGCAGCCAGACCTTCATCGCCGCCTTGCGCTGCGACGGCCTGACCGCCCCCTGGATGATCACCGGAGCGATCAACCGCACCCTGTTCGAGACCTATGTGGAAACCCAGCTCGCCCCGACCCTGCGGCCGGGCGACGTTGTCATTCTCGACAACCTGTCCAGCCACAAGAGCGAAAAGGCAAAAGCTATCCTCAAGCAACGCGGTGCCTGGTTCCTCTTCCTGCCGCCTTACAGCCCGGACCTCAACCCGATCGAAATGGCCTTCGCCAAGCTCAAGGCTCATCTCCGACGCATCGGTGCCCGCACCATCGAGGAACTCTGGAAAGCCGTCGGATCAATCTGCGACCTCTACACTCCAGACGAGTGCTGGAACTATCTAAAACACGCAGGATATGCGTCAGATTAAAGGCTCGAAGCTCTAATTGGGGACCTTGAGCTCTCTGAACGTCGGTTCAGTTCGCATGAAAGCCAACCAACTCCATAACCGTCTTCTTCCGACTCATCATGGGAGGATCCCTCCATCGAAAGTGACCCGTCGATTCCCGCCTAAAACAGCGGATCAGCGGGTGCATCCAGTTCAAGTACGCCCTGGCGTGGAGCTGCATGGACATAGTGGTAGCGGTAAGATTTCACCCGGCCTGAGCCAATCTGCTCACAGTGCCACGACGAGAGCCCGCTGGCAGCCACCATGTCGTCGAAGGCCTGCCGGGTTTCCTCGCGCAATTTAACCTTCTGCCGGGTGGTGAGTGCCGCATAGTCCAGGCCTGATAGTTCGGCCACGGCGTCAACGTCGATCCAAGTATAGTTGTTCTGGGAGTCGATGGCCGGCCACAGGCTCTTCGCATAGTCAGACTTGAGCTTGAAATAGACCTCCGAATCGACCGAGACGAGCGTTTTGGCTTCGAACATCTCTTTTACCCAGGCGCCGTAGCGCACGCGAACGGGCGAATCCAGCTCAACCCCGCTCCACTCGATCTCGTTGAGCAGGTTGTCGCTGAAGCCGGGACCGGCCAGCCGCCCGCGCGTTGAGGCGGCCTGATACTGATCGAACGTACCGGTATAAACGCGGAAATTGACCTTGCGCATTTCCTCGAAGGTACGCAGCACCGTACCGAGGTTGTTGACATGCGCCGAGCGGCCAGAAGCTTTCAGGATCTCCCGCCATGTCGTGACGGTATGATAGTAGACCAACGTCGGCTTAGGTGCCTTCAGGCCGACCTGACTGATGTTGGGATTGTAGAGTGGATTCGGCTCCTCGGTGCGCTTGGCTCTGAGCTTGAACAGGGCGTACAAAGCGTCGCGGTGCTGAGAACCTAGCTCGCGCCCGCTGACCTCAACGACCGTGTGCGGCCGGAACTCGTAGACTCGCTTGAAATTGCTGTCTGTGATCAGGTTTTTCTTGCGCGGAGCAAAAGCGGCGGTGCGGGCGAGCTTGGACGGCATGACTGAAGGGGAGGAGCGGCCCCGACGGTTCTGCTGCATCTTCTCGAAGCGATCGAGCCGCTTGCGCTCACGCTCCGTCAAAGTGTCCCGTGGCATCTAGACCCCGTGAAAGTGACCCGTTGATTCCGGCACGCTATGCAAATCGGCCTGGATCAGCATAGCGAGGCTACGGTAACACCGGGAATAGACGGGTGACCAGCGGGAATTGACGGGTCACTTGTCGAAATCCGGTATTGATCATAGGTCCATGCAGTTCAGGACGGAAAGGACGGGTCATTTTTGCTTTGGAAGGGGGTGGAGCCGCTGTGGATAACCGGTGTCTCACCGGAATTAACGGGTCATAATTGGGAATCAACGGGTCAGCTTTGGGAAAAGACGGGTCACAATTGGGAATCAACGGGTCATTTCCTCCCCGTAAATCATTGATCCTAAGAGCCAATTTCCGCAAAGACTCTCTGAATAGACAGCTTATAGACTGAGAAAGAGGTGTAGTTGTGGATAACTTCACCGTCGACCCCTGACTTCCAGCTGGTTCACCATATTGAGCAACCTGATTTCTGGAAATTTGGAT
>ERZ501005.114-NODE-114-length-12835-cov-8.166667_pt1 | contig 12835 bp, 14 predicted proteins | sample MGYA00248830_ERZ501005 | MGnify/ENA primary metagenome ERZ501005 (study PRJEB25958, sample SAMN03398565) | human skin metagenome | study: EMG produced TPA metagenomics assembly of the Human Skin Microbiome Metagenome (human skin metagenome) data set. | reverse complement strand
GGCGCGCGTGGCCGCATCGGGCGCAGCGGGGGGCGGCTCAGCGGCGCGGGCTTTGCTCCGTGCCCGGGCCGCGCCGCGTTCGACGCGCGTCAGCTGATAGTCGTGCTCGATACCGTCGCTGATCCGGCCGAAACGGCGGTAATCGTGGCTCTCGGACAGCAGCCGCCCATCGTGGCCGCGCTGCAACAGGGTGATGTGGATATGGCGAGGGTCGTGGCGAACCGCCTCCCACGAATATCCCTCAGCGTCCCCGGTGAACTCACCGACCACGCGCCGCGCGATGGCCGACCATTCCCGATCCGACATCACACGATCCCCCGGCGCCGCGGCCACCGCGAGCCGGATGACCCGTCCCCGCTTCCCCTCCGTGGCATCACCCTCGGTCCGCAGCTTCGTTTGCATCGTGCGCGCCCGCGCCTTCCAGTCGCGCCCCGCCACGGTGCCCGCGACCCGCCGCGGGTCGTGGTGCTCCATCGCGCGGCCCGGCCCGTAGTCATAAGCGAGGGCTTTGCGCGCATCCACGCCACGGGTCCGCTTGATAATCACCGCCGCGACCCCCACCCCGCGAGCCGCCCGGCGGCCGCGGCCAGTTCGTCCTCGGCGAGCTGGACAGCCGCCAGCTCGTCCGTGTCTGCGGCCACGGCCGCAGCCTGCACGAGCAGCCCAGTAACGCGGCCCGCAACCGTGCGCGCCGCGCGCGTCTCGGGCGCCGGCCTCCGGGCCTGGTGCTCTCCGAGTGTGGCCGCCACACCGTCGCGGACCCATGCCCCGAAGCTCATGCCATTCGCCGCGGCCGCGGCGTGCATCGCCTCCCTGAGCCGCGAATCCAGCCGCAGTTTGACAAGCCGATTACACGGACCGCAGCACAGCACCGCCCGCCCTGCGCCCGACTGCCCTGCGCCCACACCCCGCGCGGCCGCGGCGACGGCGCTCGCCGCCGCACCTATTGCGCCCGCCCGTTCACCCTCGATGTACCGCTGCCGCACCGCCTCATTGAGCAGCGTCCCCGCCTGCGTCAGCGCGGCAACATCAGCCGACCGCGGGGCGGGACTCGGCAGCCGATAACCCGGCGCATCGAGTGCGGCTGTGGCCGCGGCGAGTACCGCGCCGGATGCGCCGCCCTCATGGCGGCGCAAGTGGGCGGCAGCCGCCGCCCATACCAGCGCCGTCGTCTGGACGGCGGGCGTCAGCACGGCGGCATCACTCACGCCGCTCAGCGTACACACGACGCCCGTCGTGCAGCGGCATTAATGCCGCCCCCGTCCTTGCGAAGCGGACGGGCAAGGGTCAAACCTATAACGGCGCCAGCCGGTATAGGTTTGACATACCTTGCTACGTAGGGATAGAGGGCGGCCCCGGTTTTTGAGGGGCACAGTCCGCGCTCTATCCCGCAGTACGAAGGAGTGGCCCGCATAAAGCGGCCCCGCAAAGGGGTAGACGAGCGCAGCGAGGCACCCCGACGCGGGGACGCACGCGGGCCACGACGATCGGGCGCGCGGCGCCGCGCCCCTGAACGCCGCAGGCGGGCAGACTCGCCGCGCCCGCGCGGCGACTACGCTCGGTGACCATGACCGACACCTCGACCGCCGACCCAGTCGCCACCACGACAGGCGGCAACAGCGACAACATCGCCGCGCTGCTCGACAGCCTGCGCGGCGACGCAAACGCCGCCCTCGATCGGCTCAAACATCACCACGACCGTGCCGCCGAACTCCGGGCGGCCGCCGACGCTGAAACTCGGGCGTACGCAGCCGCCTACCGCGCCATCCGCGCCCGCGGATGGTTCACTGCTGCGCAGCTGCGCGGGCTCGGGTTTGCCGAGCCCCGCACGCGAGCCCGGCGCACCAAACCGGCCAGCTGAGCGGGTGCCGAGAACGCCGCGAATTCGGTCCATGTGGCGTGACCGCTGCTCGGCGGTGGCGGCGGGCGGTTCTGGCGCGGCAGCCACCGCCGTCCGGGCAGTGTGTGCGCTGGGTGCGCCACCGCACCCAGGCTCTTCGGCCCGCCGCCATTCCAGGCGCCGCAGCCGTGAGGCGAGGAACGCCGCGGGACGTGATATCTGATCGGGCCATGACCACCCGCGGCGCGCCATGTCCGCCTCTAGAGCGTCTTTGATCGCCCGCGCTGACCACTGGGTCGGGTCGATGCCCGCTGCTGCGATGGCGTCGCAGACGGCCCCGATGTGTCCGCCGTGGAGTCCGTGAGAGTTGGCGACAAGCTGCCCGGCGAGGCGCTGGAGCGCGAGCGGCCTCGGCGCGGCCTCGGCGCGGGCGCGGTAGCGCCGTTGTGCTGATTTTGAATCCCCCGCGCGCACCGCAGGCGCGCTTGGTGAGTTACTCCCTACGGGAGTTAAAAGACAAAGACCCGGCTTCGCCGGTAGGTCGGGATTGTGCACAGGTTGCGGCTCGCGGCGAGGCACCAGGTGGTACACGGACGGCCGCCGACCGGCGGCTGGTGTGCCGGGTGAGCCGTGACCGCGCTGCGCCTCAACGGCCCATCCTGCGACCCTAAGTAGCCGCCAGGCGACCGTCACAGTGTCGACGGAACACCCGGCCTGCCCGGCAATCTTGGCGCGCGTGATGGCTACATGGCGGCCTGTCGCGTGGTCCGCATAGGCCGCCATCACCGCGGCAATCGCCAGCAGCGTGGCCGAGGTGATCGACACGCGCGCCACCGCGGCGGCCGCGGCAAAGGCCGGCGAATCCGCCCACCGCCGCAGGTCCGTGACCCATCGTTCACGGCCGGACCAAATGGGTACCCGCGGCGCGCACGCTCCGGCGCGCTCGATCCACGTGCGCGCGGGGGCGGTGGGCGGCTGTGGCGCACGCTGGCGCACCGCTGGCACACCCTGTGCGACACGCGCAAGAACGGCCGGTTTGACCTGGGGTTTATACGTTTGTGATGAGACACGGCCGCGCCTGTGTAGACCCACATACGGGTATGCGCTACCGTGGATGCTGCCTACCAAAGCAACGCCCTTCGGGGATGCGATAACCCTCGGTATCACCCGGGGGTTTCGCGCTTTATTGGGTTGTTCCGTGGTGCGCCGTGAGACGGCGCAGGTGCGCGACTACATCGCCAGCGGCAAAACCTCCGAGTGCTCGCGAACTAGATCCGGGCGGCCAACGTGCTCAGCCAACAGGTCAGCAACGTATTGCGAAATACTGAGACCCCGCGCCGCTGCGCGCTCTCGAACATCGTCGTAGACGACCGCCGGTGGCCGACACGCCAACAACACCCGATCGCCCTTGTGTGGTTGCGCCATGGGGTCCACCCTCCCATCGACGTAACTGTTACGCGGGCAGCGACACGCGGCCTGGCCCAGGCACTTCAGTCCGTCGCCGTGATCGGCGGCGGCATCGCTGGCTCGCTGAGGTCAAAACCGTGTGCGCCAAACCATTCCGCCGCCCCGCCGCCCGCGCCGTCATCGAGGACGGTTTGTGCGGCAGTGATGATGCTGGCGACGACGGCCCGGCTGGCGGCCGCGGCGTCCCGGTTGATTCGGTCCTTAACTGCGTTCATGGCCGCCAGGTCCGGGGCATGTCCCCGCTTCGCGGCCGACGATTCGAGGTGTTCTAGTTCGATGTTGCCCGCCTCGGATAGCTCCATGAGCCGGGCGCGTAAACGGTCGAGCGCGGCGGCGGCCGCTTGAGCGGCAGCGGCTTTCACGGCTGGCCTGGCGGGCACCGTGTCAAGCAGCACGAGCATTCCGGCTTCGGCCTGCGCGGCTGGTGATGAATTCGTCCTCATCGGCGGCTAACCCGGCTGACTTGTGCCCATGCGAGGTGATAGGCGGCGGCCTGGCGGTCGCCGTCAATCAGTGCCTCGACCGCGGCGGCCAGCATCCAGGTGGCCGCGGCTTCGCGGTGGTGATGCGGGTAGGCACTGAGCACATCGCGGCGAACATCTGCGGCGAACTGCCGGACTTGGGCGATCTCGTCGGCGGCGATACCGCCGCGCTGAGCCTGTTGGGCCGCCAGCAGCACCACCGCGGGCAGAGACGGCCACCCGCGGGCAACTGCGGCGAGTGTGGGGGCCAGGTCGTCGGCCGGATGGCCGTAGCGGGCACGCTCCCCTGTCAAAGGCGGCTCGTCGGGTGCGGGGTTCCCGGTGTAGCCGTTCGGCTGGTGGACGACCAAGGTCACGGTGGTGCCGACCAGCTCGGCCGCGGTGAGACTGCTGCGCCGGTTGGCCGGCTCCAGCAGTGTCACCCCGCGCGGTATCTGGACCTGCGGAGGAATCCATCCGCCCGCCACATCGGTAACGAGCACGGTGGTGGCCCAGTCGTCCCGCAGACCTGCTACCCATGTGAGGCCCGGTGCTTGCCGGGCGGCGGCGGCTACCACGAGCTGTAGCCGTTCCTGCTCGGCTTGTTCGCGCGCGAGTGCGCCGGTCCCGGCGCCCGTTGTGGCTGCCGTCGTCGCCAGCTCGGCGGCCCCTACGGGAGGAGTGCTAGCCGCTCCTGTGCCGGGAGGTCGGGCCGGTTGCCGCTGCTCGGTAGGAGATATGAGAGACGCCCCTCCGGTCGGGCCGGTTGCCGCTGTTGGCGCGCCGCCGCTTCCGATCGTCGGAGCGCTGGGCGCTGCCAACGGCGGCGCAGTGGTCGGCACAGCGGGGCGCAGATCGGCCCCGTACGCGGGTAGGGGGCCGCCGGTCGGCGGCGCTACTGGTGGAGTGGGAACCGGTGCCGCGACCGGCGCCACCACCGGCACCCCTGAGTGTCCGGCCGTGAACGAGGGGTTATCGGCGGGGGCCAGGCTCGCCGTGGGCTCAGGAGCTAGGCCCGTGAAGTGGGCAGGGACCGATGCATGCGCGGGGGGTACTGGCGGGGCGACCTCGAGCGGCGCGGCGGGCTGAGTCTGCCCCGTTGTGGCGGCCTGAATCGTGCCCTGGGCGAGCTGGTGAGTACCGGCGGCCGCGGGTGCTCCGGCTGCCATCCCGACCTCAGCCGACCGCGCCAGCGATTGCGGCGAAAGTCCTTCGCTGCCAAGGTGTCCCGCCGGGAACGAACTTGCCGCCGCAGCGGGAGGCATGTGGGGTGCCGCGGGAACTGGTGCCCCACCCTGGGACGCGGCGGGTGCCGCAGGCGCGGGCGCCGCCGAAGGATTCGGCGTGCGTACATCGCTGAGCGGCGTCGTGCTGTCCTTCGGCCCCGCCGCTGGCGGTGGTAACGCGGGCGTGCCGCGTACATCACTAAGCGGCGCCGTAGGCGGATGCGATTCGGGCGCATCAGGATTCGCAGCAGTACGGACGTCGCTCAACGCCCCGCCCTCGTTGCGGAACGATTTTTCGGTGATGGGTTCCGGCGCCTGGGGGCTGACAGTGTGACCGTTGGCCGCCAGCCACGTTTTCGCGTTGACGGCCCCGGCGCCGAACTCCGCATTGAGAACGTTCTGGACCTCGCGCTCAATATTGGCGCACTGCAACGCTGATGCGTTCGCTGCTGATGCTGCGCACTCGGCCTGCTTGGCGTGTATCGCCGCCAGCTTCGCCGGTGTGGACTGTTTGCTCGACCAAATCGCGTCGATGTCGCGGCTGCCGTCGCGCGCGATGCGCGAGAGTGTCCCGCGTAGGGCATCGACGCAATCGGCGGCGCGGTCGCTGGCCTTGCTCTTGATGTCGAATTTTTCCGCCAGCCCATCGTGGAAGCGCGCCCCGTCGCTAAAGCGCTGTTGCAGGTCCTCAGCGGTCACACCCTTATTGCGGGACAGTAGCGCCTGTTGGTTGCGCAGGGAGTTCGCGTAGTCGAGCTGCTCGCGGGACTGCGCTGCCCAGTGCGTCGTGCCGTCACGAAGGGCCGTAGGTGGTTGTGGCCAGTAAGGGCCGACGAGGGCGACGCCATGCGATCCGGGTGGCAGGTCAGACATGTGCGGCCCCTTCCCCGTCCGCCCACAGCCTCAGCAGCTCGGCAAGTTCACGCGCGGTCGCGCGGTCCATCGTTGCGGGATTGGCGGCCGCCAGGAGGCGCACCGCTTCGGGCTCGTCAACCCGCCCCCAGAGTACGAAGGGCGTGCCCCCCGGCTGCTCAGCGTCGATCACTCGTCGCCACACCCCGGCCGGGCATGGCCCGGCGAGCCACGCGAGATTGTCGCCGGTCATTTGCATGCCTCCTGCATCGCCGCATCCGCCGCGTTCACCGCGTCGAGGGCGTGTTGCCACGCCGGATCAGTTGCCCCGGCGCCGGAACCGGCCGCGGCCGCGACCGCCTGGCGGTACGCGTTCGCCAGCGCGACCGCCTTCGTCACAACCTCACGGGAGGCGGGAGTGGGGGCACCGGGCACGGATTCGCGCAGCAGCGCCGCCCCGTTGGTGAGCGCGATCTGCCCCAGGACCGGGTCACGCCCGCTTTGGACCGCAACGGCTTTCGATGCGGTCGCGTACGCCGCGCATACGGGCGGCTTGGCGTCGACAGAGGCGGCCCCGGTACCGATGGCGTCGCTGCCAATCGACGGCGCCGACACGGCGCTGGTCGCGGTACTCGGCGCCGTGCTGCGCGACGCGGCGGGTGTGTCAACGCTGCACGCCGACGTGAATACGGCGAACGCCGCCGCGATAATCGCGAATTTCATGGCGCCAACTGTAGCCATGACCTGCTGTTTCGCGTTTCGATCCATGTTGCCGAACTCCCTTGTTATACGCGGTGAACTGTGAAAACAGCAGTGTCAGAAACCTGCTGTTATACCCGCCGCCCACCCCTTGGCGGCCGGTCCGTATATCAGTATATCCGTAGATACGGAGATCAGTAGGCATCATTGGGCGGCTTCGCCTCCGCGGCCGCGGTATAGGCCCGGAGCGCGGCCGCTGCCACCCGCCGTCGCGCACTGGACCGCCCAGCGATAGCCCAGGCCGCCGCCTGGGGCGACTCGGGGCGGCCCTTCGCGGCCGCGAGCGCCAGCCGCCAGGACACCTGTAGAGCCAGCAGGTGCCGCACTTCTGGTTGACGCATGAAGCCTTCGCCCCCCGCGGACCCGCCAGAATTCAGTAGTTCCGTATCCACGTATTTCAGCATATCAGTAACTCAGTAGATACATGGTGAGGCCGAACGCTGGCGCGGTGTGATGTACTGATCTACTGATACCCGTAGGTACTGAGAATGAAAGGCGCTGTCATGTCGCCGGTTCTGACCATCGTCGTGGCCAATCTCAAGGGCGGCTCGACCAAGACCACCACGTCGGCCTTCGTTCTTCATGCCCTGGCTGAGGCTGGCTTATCGGCCATCGGCGTAGATGCTGACGGCGAAAACGAGTCGCTGTTGTCCTGGTCGGAAGCGGGGGACTGGTCAATTCCGGTCATCGGTATGCCGGTGGCGGACCTGCACCGCAAGCTGCCCGGCATCGTGGGTGACCGGTACGAGGCGGTTGTGATCGACACGCCGCCAATGAAAGAGCGTCGCGGCGTAGTCGCATCGGCAATCAGGATGGCAACCCACGTGTTGGTACCGATGGCGCCGACCGGCATGGAATACGCGCGGGTACCCGCTATCCGCGAGCTCGTTGATGAGGCGGCCGCATTGGCGCCGGGGGAACCACCACAGTTCGCCGTCGTACTCACCCGCACCGTCCCGAATGCTGCGAGCACCGATGTGTACCGGCAGATGCTCACCGATGAAAGTGTTCGAGTTCTGGGTCCGACAGTTGGCCGGCTAGAGCGGTACGCCCAGGCGTTCGGCCTGCCGATCTCCAACGCGGCCGCAACCGCCTACGGCGACATTGCGGCCGAACTACTCGGCGTCACCGGCGAGTAGTTACTGATCTACTGATATACGTATATATGTTATGACGAGGGAGGATGACCAAGTGAGCACCGCGGCGGACAAGATCAAAGCCAACGCTGAACGGCTGCGCGCGAAGACGCCAGCCAAAGCACCGGCGGCCCCCGACGTGCCGGAGCCGCCCGCCGAGGCTGCGGAAGCAACCCCGCCGCGCCAGCCCACCGGAACCGTGCGGCAGAAGAACGTTCGGCGGACCGTCGACCTCTCGCCGTCTGCGCATCGGGGTCTCGATAACTGGCAGCGCAACACGGCTGACCGGCTGGGCCTTGCGCGCGTGACGGGTCAGGACGTGCTGGCCGCCCTCGTTGATCGGCTCCTGACCGATGCCGAGCTGGCGGAGCAGATCGTGCGAGCGATCGCCGCCGAACGGTCGTGACCGGCATGGCAAACGGGCTCCCGCCCGGCCCGCTGGCGCGGCCCGGTTGGGTCCGATTGTCGCTGGTCACGTGAGCGTGCACCCTGACCCGCTAGCGTCTGTGCCCATGCGAGTTGGCGTGTACATCGACGGGTTCAATCTCTATTACGGCGGACGGGGCCTGTATGGGAAGGGCACGCCAGGATGGCGGTGGCTCGACGTGCGGGCACTATCGGCGCGCCTGGTGGCCAATCACTCGACCTGGACCGGTGCGACCATTGATCGAGTCGTCTACTGCACCGCCGCCATTTCCGGCGCAGATAACCCGGTCGGCAACCAGGAACAGGACGCGTACCTGCGCGCTCTCAAGCGGACCAACAGCGCCGACCACATCGAAATGGGTACCTACGTGCGCCGCGTAGCGCGCGCACCCCTGGCCACCGAAGACAAGAAAGGGCGGCCGGTCCTCACGCACCCCGGCGGCCCGCTCATGGTCAAGGACGGGTCAGGACAAGATGACCCCGCCGCGGTGTTCATGGTGTCCACGGCGCGGCGCGAGGAAAAGGGCTCAGACGTGAACGTGGCCGCACATCTTCTGCTCGACGTGCTCGAACAGCGCGTTGACGCCGGGCTGGTGATCAGCAATGACAGTGACCTGCAATTTCCAGTACAGGCCGCGCGGGATCGTGTCCCGGTCGGGACGGTCAACCCGTCGCGGAGCCACACCGCGGGCAAGTTGCGCGGCTCACCCGCTGACGGCGTGGGAAATCACTGGTGGTACCAGCTCGCGGCCGCCGACTTTCACGCCTGCCAGCTGCCCGACCCGGCGGGCGGGGTACACAAACCCGCGCCCTGGTGACGACGCCCGAGCAGGGGCGGGGGAATTGCGTGCACGCAAGGCACGTTGCATAATGGCGTCATACCACCCGTCCCTACTGGGGGCGGGTTTTTTCATGCTTGGACGCCGCACAGCGCCGCGCAAACCCACATGCTGCCCTTCCCCGATATAGGCCAGTGTCCGCGCTTGCGCGGGTGTGCTGTCAAGGCTCGGCCTACCGGCCGACCGCCGCGGCGGCTGCGGCCTTGACAGCACACCCGCCCGCGGCACAATCCAAGATCGGGGGAGGGGCCGGAAGGAAAAAGGCCGGCCAAACTACGGGACCAACGCCCGGTACACGCTGGATCGTGAAATGCCCAGTGTCCGCGCGATATTCGCGCGTGGGATGCCTGCGGTGTCCAGCTTGCGCACCGCCTCGACTGTCGTGCTCGGCAGCTTCGGGCGGCCAGGGATGCGTCCGGCCGCCCTGGCGGCCGCCACCCCGGCCGCGCTGCGTTCGGCGGCTAATGCGCGCTCGAACTGAGCGACCGCGGCGAAGACGTGGAACACGAGCCGCCCGCCCGCCGTCGTGGTGTCGATCGCCTCCGTGAGCGACCGCAGCTCGACGCCGCGGGCGTCCAGGTCCTCGACCACACTCAACAAATGGGGTAGGGACCGGCCCAGCCGGTCGAGCCTCCACACCATCAGCACGTCACCGGACCGCGCATAGTCCAGCAGCGCGGCCAGCTCGGGCCGGTCGTCGCGTCCTCCCGACATGGTTTCAGCCCAGATGCGTTGCGCCCCCGCCGATTTCAACGCCTGCACCTGCATGTCGGTGGTCTGGTACGCGGTGGATACTCGCGCGTAGCCAAGAACGGTCACGGCCGCGGCTCAAAGTGCGATCGGAATCCTTCGAGCCAATCCGCGCGCGCCGGGCCGCTGAGGTTCGCCGGTACCCACAGCTCGGCATCGTCGGGACTGTCAGCATCGCCGCTAGACACCCGCTCGTGCGCCTCCAGGTAGCCCGCCGTGTGCAGGTCATCGGATTGCGAGAACACAGCCCGCAGCTCGGCCAGATTCGTGTGAAAGTCGCGATAGGCCGCCCGGCGTTCTTCATCGCTGGCGTAGTCATCTCCGTACCGCTCTAGCCATGCTTGCCAGTGCTCGGCCGCGCTCATCTGGCTACCGCTCCGTGGTCCTTCATCGCTCATAGTGAGGATAATATCAGTAACTCAGTAGATCAGTAGATACCTATGTGTGGGGTACGGGGTTTCGGACCCAACCGGGCCGCGCCAGCGGGCCGGGCGGGAGCCCGTTCGTGTGTCAAATCTCCCGCTACCCGCTGGGCGATTGTGGAACAGAGTTGTGGGACACCACGCCCTCAGTATCCGCGCAGGTCGGCGTGCAGCGGGTGAAAGTGTCTCAATACCAACCGGTTTAGACACACTGGCGACCCCGCCCGCGCCGCTCAACGGTTTCACTGCGTAAGCGGGTGATAGATGCAGTCCGCCGGAATCGGACCCGCCGCCAGTTTGGTGGCGTCGCCGGGGAACTGACAGCCGCGGCCCAGCTGGACCAGCTGTAAATCGCCAACCGTGCCATACGCATTGAAAACGCCGCGCGGGTCTGCCAGGGCCAGTGTTCCGTCACCGCCCCAGGTGGCGGCGGCGTACTGGGCGCGGATGCTCGCCAGCCAGGACGGCGTAAAACAGCCGGCGCGTAACCGGTACATCGGGGAATCAGCGTTATCGGCCTGGACAATCCAGAGGGTTTGTCCGTTGTCGCAATCCGGCGGCGACGTCCAGTAGCCGCGGAGCCAGTCGCCGTCCCAGTGCGGCGGGGTGGCGGCCGCGGGACCATCGGCCGGGCCAGCGGCCGGGAGGCCAGACGGAAGTGCGGCGGCCGGTGCCGCGGTACTGTCGCTGCCGCTGTCGTGGTGGCCGGACAGCGCCGGAATGACGAGGAACGCGGCCACCAACACGGCAATCAGCGAAATACCCACTGCCACGAGGCGTTTGGGCGTCAACCAGCTCGGGCCGCCCGGCATGTATGCGGGGCGATCTGCCCGTGTCCCGCCCGCCGCGGAGGCGGGACCGATCGGCTGATCGGCGTCGAACAGCCGCAGGTGCAGCAGCCGCCAGCCGCCCCGGCTGAAATACAGGCCCCGCCCGAACGGCACGCCGCTAACGTCGGCAACCGACAATTGTGGTGTGCGCTGAGTCGAGTACGACACGGACGGCCCGCCGGTCGTGGCCGTGTGAGTGCTGTTGAATAGCAACCCGATATCGGCAGAGCGCGACTCGGAACCACCGCTGAGGCTCGTCGTCATCCGGTCGTACTCGCCGCTCATCTTCGACAGCATTGAGCACCAACGCTCGTCGGCCATCCCGGACAAAATCAACTTGTCGGGAAACAGGGTCATAAACCCCTCGCCCGCAGTACCCCAGCGCTGGCGAACCTGGTTCGGCTCTTGAACGGCCACAACCAGATGCAGACCCTGCCCGCCCGCGGTGGACGCGATGGCCGGCAACGGGATCGGCGCGGTGTTGCTCGCCTCGTCAAGGACGAAAGTTACGGGCGCGCTTTGTGTTTCGTCTCCCATGTCGATACGTTGGCGCCGCGCCTCCTGCGCCGTGCGGATGGATTCGAGTAGCCCAGCGATTAACGGCGCGTATTCCGCTTGAGCACTCGACGGTGCGGTGATGTACACCGTGTCACTGGACCGCACGAACGCGGCGGGATCGAAATTCGGATCAGCCCCGGCGTCGATGGCGGCCGGATTGTTGTAGAGCTTGGTGATGCGACTCAGCGTTGAGGCAATCGAGCTGCGCTCTTTCTCGGCTGTGGCGGTGATGCCGCCCAGCACCGAGAGCGCCACCTGTGCGCCGCGGTCGCCGTTCAGCGTATCGGCCTCCAAAAGCTGGGCCTCGACGGCATCGGTTGCCATTTCCGGCGCGCGGCACCACTCGGCCAGCCGCTCAAGTCCGGGCCCCTGCGACGCGGCGTAGAGCAGCACCGCGAGCCATGTTTCGGCCTTGTCGAGCCAGTGATCCCCGCCGCCGTCGGCGGGGCGCAGGGGGCCGGTCAGCCTCGCCGCCACCGACAGCGCGGCCGCCCAGTCCGTGACATCGACGAGCGGATTCCACCGCAGGCGCTCCACCCCGGCCGGGGGCTGCTCGCCCCCGGCGCCGCCGGGGTCGAACCACCAGCAGGTGCCCAGCTGGGCACGTATTCCAACCGTGGCCGCCATCACCTCGGTTTTGATTGACGTGCTCACGCACGCGGCGGGCGCGTACGCCACCGAATTGTTGATGACGCAGGACGTTTTGCCCGATCCGGGCGGCCCGACGACCAGGGCCGCACCCCGCGCGTTCGCGGTGACCGGCTGGCCGCGGTCATCAACCCCGAAGAAGCCGCCCGCCAGCCGGGGCCACTCCCCGCCCCCGGCGTCCGCGTGGTCCTGGCGCTCGTGCTCGGCCTCGAACCGCGCCCCCCGCCGCGCGGCGCGCTGTGCTTCCCACCGTGGCCATTGCGTTCGCACGAAAAACGCTGCACCGTAGGCGATTCCGAATGGAATCGACAGCAGCGCGGCGAGCGCGAACGCGATCCACCGGCCACAGGCGAACCCCACTCCGGTGCGTGCCTCATGCAGTCCGACACCCGCGCCGATCACGGCCATGATGCCCTGCGCCGCCAGCGGCCACCCCAGTTCGGCGTGCGCTCCGATGCACAACAAGAGGGCCACCGCGGCGGCGATCGTGATGGCCCACCAGTACCCGCCAGGCCGGTCATAGCGGATACCGCCGGGCAGGCCCGGCGCGTGTTGCGGCCCCCATCCGGCGGTCATGGCCGCCGCTCCCCGATCACCGCGGCCGCGGTGATCACGGTGCGC
>ERZ501005.112-NODE-112-length-13539-cov-6.182587_pt1 | contig 13539 bp, 10 predicted proteins | sample MGYA00248830_ERZ501005 | MGnify/ENA primary metagenome ERZ501005 (study PRJEB25958, sample SAMN03398565) | human skin metagenome | study: EMG produced TPA metagenomics assembly of the Human Skin Microbiome Metagenome (human skin metagenome) data set. | reverse complement strand
GAGTAGTCGTGAATGCGGGCGGTCAGACTTCGGACCGGGCTTATCGCCTGGCCGATACTTGGCCGTCACCAGTGCGAAGCAGTCGCACTCCTGACAAATTACATCAGGTCACCCGTCGTCGGCATGCTGTCGACGACGTTGCTTCCTGAATGACACTTGGGGGCCGGCACGGATCCGCCGTCCGAAGTGGCGAATGACCTGCTCTGGTTCCTGCCCCCGGTGAAGGGCCCGGAGACTGGGTCCACCGACACTGCCCTGAGCCAGGGCAGTCCCAGGACATCCGGCGTCCAGGCATGGAAACAAACATACTCTCTGCAGCAGGACCGCCGCTCCGAACCTAACCCCGGTCAGAAGATCGTGATGCCACTTCACCTTGATCCCATCGGGGGATATCAGCAAAGTCAGGACGCCTGCTCCTGCGAATCGTCAGCCCGCCGCCAATCCGAAAGCCGGTACTGCCGAACATGCTTTCGGCCGGCCTTGTCCTTTCCGGCGCTGCTAAAGAAAGCCCAGAATATCGTGGCATAGTCTTCGGGCAACCGGCATTCCGCTGTCGCCTGAAGGAAATACTCTCCAGCCGGAGGCTCTAATGGCGGGGCTCCCGCTTTCCGGCCGGGACTGGACATGCTCCATCTACAGCACCTTCGAGCTTGAGGCGCAACGACCAGCCTTGAATGCATATTGGCAGCCCGGGCTTGAGCCAGATCATCGCCGGACGACTCGGTGACTGTGCTCGGGCTCGGGAAGCCCCTGGCTCTGGTCGCTTTACAAGAGGCGCTGAACTGGGAACTGAAACGGCACGCTCCTTCACGCATGAATTAAGAAGCGGGGCAGCTGATGTTACCTGACGCGGCAGGAGAACGCCGACAGGCCAGGACCTCCAGACCAGGTTCATGTCAATCCCGTCATCCCCAGCGCGGCGCGCTGAAAACAGGGAATTCAAATCCCCGCGCATCCGGCGAGTGTCGGTAAATCCAGGATGCCGTCGCTTGAGTGGTTTCTTCATGTAAGTCGTCGTGGCGTAAAGACTCTGCCGCCCGGAAAGCGGCGGCTTGCGGAGCCAGCTCTGGCGCGCCAGGCAAGCCTGATCCGACCGCTCCCCAATTCCGGCATCCCCGCACAATGTGGCTTCAGGTGTTCTGTCCGATGTCCAGAAACCACTGACCGTTTCACCGGCCCTGGTGGCAGCCGGCTGCTCCGGCGATGCAGGAACGCCGACAGATTCGGGACAGGCAGAATTGGGGATTCCGCGAGATAACATCTCCTCACCGAATCCGGCGGTACGGCGCGCGGCTGGCGTGGGGGCCGAGGGACAGTGGATGTTCTCCGTGTCGCTGATCGACGGAGTGTCACACGACGAAGCCGGGCCTGCGATCCTGCCGGGCCATTTGCCCTCCGCCAGAAGGCGGGCCTTTATCTCCTCGAAACGGGCAAGCTCAGCCGTGCGCGCGGATTTCCGGCGCTCTTCGAGGGCGGTCCGCTCCTCGGCTGTCAGGGGGATCGGCGCCGACAGCAGGGGCGGCATCTCGAGGCAGCGCCGAAGACGGTCCCGCTGCAGGCGGGCCTTGCCGACCAGGGATTCGCATATGGCCCTGAATTCGCCTGGATGGGGCCCCCGGCGGTTGTCAGGTTCGCGGCGCCAGATCCTGCATGCTTCCTGAACGGCCCACAGCGGATAATCCTCGACATCCTCTCCCCACTGCTCGGCGATACTGGCCTCCAGGTCGGGCGCCCGGTCAGGTTGGCGGTAGTAGGACAGGAGGGCGGCAATCGCCCGCATGGCGCGGCCGTTGTCCTCCCAATCCTGCGGGCGCAGGTACTCGTCGAAGGCGGCCAGCGCCTGCTGGGCGGCGGGTATTTCAGAGACCGGGAGCGGGCTGGGCCGCCAGGGCTTTTCCACGGTTCCCAGGAAATCCGATCGATACCGGGCCGCGGCTTTGTCGTCGGTGGGCTCAGCCGACGTGAGCGAAATGCTCTCGGCGCGCAAGCGCCGCTCGAGCCCAGGCGTCAAAGCGGGCCTGGCCGGAACACGATGGAGCCGCACCACCTCGGCGCCCTGCCCGTCGGGTGTCATCGTGATGAGACGCGGAGCGACGGTCATTCGGCTCGTTGGTGCGGGCATGATTTTTCCTCTCGGTGAGCAGCCAGCGGCGGAACAGGGTGGAGGGATCGGCGATCCGTCTGCCACGGTAATGAAGCGTGAATTTTTGAACGATCAGCATTAAGTCCGACTGTTCCAGATCCGCTCGGTGGACCTGGGCGAATGCCATGTCGGCGCGGTCGGGCACCCAGGTCTGATCAAGCATCGGTGCTGCATCCGAGCCATCCTCCTGCCTTTCGCAGATCGTCTCCCCATCCGGCGCGCCTGCGCGCCCCAGAGAGAGAGAATCCTGTTCAGAGTGTTCTGTGTCGTGGACGACAACAGGAATAGCGGCAGCCGCTTCCTCGGCGGCATTGTCGAGGCCGTCCAGGAAATCCCCCATCAGAGCATCGTGCCCAACCAGCCGGTAGGCGCAGGCGCGGATCCTGGGGTTGGGATGGCGACTCTTTTCAACCAGGCCCAGGGCAGCGAGTTTTGCCAGGATCCGGTTGACGGTGCCGCGGTCCAGCTTGGCCTTGGCGGCGATGGTGGCCTGGGACGGCCAGCACACCCCGAGGCGGTTGGCGTGGGCGCACAGAATGAAGAGGACAGCCAGCTCGAGGGCGCCTACTTCGGGGTTGTCTAGATATCGGGCGGGCACGAGCCCCACCCTTTGCCTGGAAGCGGATTCCATGCAGTCGCTCCTTCATCAGGTTGTTGTCCGGACGCGACGGCAAAACTCTCCCGTCAGTGGGAAAATCTGCGTTTCCCACTTGCCGGGACTGTGGAACTGCTTTAATGTCAGGGGTATTCGGTTGCTGACCTAAGGCGGCTCCGGCCGTCGCGCTTCGGCTCCTCCCTTGCTAGAGGGAGGAGCCGAAAGTGTTTTGAAGTCAGGTCAAATCACGGTCTTGATCCTTTGCCTATATCTACAGCAGAGTTCTCTGCGCGGCGCTCGTCCGTATGCCGCGTGGCTTCACCCGGTAGCGGTCGCGTTTGACGGCCCGTGCGGCGGAGACCGGGGCGAGTATCAGCTCCTCCATAGGAGCCGGATCGGTGTGTCGCAGGATCAGGCCCTGTCTGGGATCGACCGTGACGTTCGCTGCCGGATAGGCCTCAATGGCCCGCTCGATGGACGAGCGGTAGTCCTTGAGAAAGCGCGCGGGCGTCTGTTTCTGGCCGAAGTGGCTGATGATGGTTTCCCAAGGCACGATTCTCTGCTCGCCTTCCCTCAGCCTGGGCAGATACAGGGACAGGAACGCGAAGAAGTCGATCGCCATGGGCATGCGCGTCAGCTTGCGCAGGCCGACGGTGGCAATGGGAACGATGTTGTTGCGGTCAACGTAATCGCAGATGGCCTGGTAGAACCACTCGCTCACCATCAGCGACTTCGGCCAGCGCATCTTGTCGATGCGGCCGTTGGCGTAGTTCTGGAGGTCTCCCTTGCTGAACACGGCCTCGTCGATCAGCGTGCGCCGGGTGATCCGGTCGTCCTCACCCTCACCCTCGACAAGCTGAAGATTGAAGTCCACAAAGGCCAGCCGCACGAGCTGGTCCTTCAGGTAAAGGAGTTGGTCCGCCCTTCCCTTCAGCCCGATCTCCTGGCTCCACTCCTTGATGACACCCAGCGGAATTTCGCGCCGCCGGGTCCGCGCCACCTGGGTCATGATCCAGAAGATCGCGTAACGGGGCATCACGCCGAATGGAATCGGGACCCGCAGCTCGGTCCCATCATCCAGCGTAATCTCGAACGGGCGGATGGTGAGGGCGTATTTACCGGGTGAGCGGCGCACGAAGTTCTGAGTCGGATTTGCCGGCTTGTAGAGCGGGAGCCCCATCAGGCAGAAAGCGGCCAGCGAGAAAGACAACTCCGATGTGGCGGAAGTCGCCGATCCCGGTTCGGGAATGGACAGGTTTCCATAGCTGAGCAAGTCACTGGTCATAAATCTCTCCTGACGCCCCTATCGAACACAGGTCAGGACAATCGCGGAAGATAAAAAAGCGGAAGAGAGCGGCCCCTAAGTGCGGATTCCGGTCAAAATCGCCCTCAATCGCGTCCAATCGGGAAGAGAGCGGCCCCTAACGCCGGAAGAGAACGGCCCCTAAACGAATCCGGCCCCGATTCGCACCCCGTTTGTATGAGCCGGCAGCTCGAAGAGATTATTGCTGTGAGCTGAAAATGCCGAATTTCAGGCTGTCGAGGACGCCAGTGCCGGATGGCAGGGCAGTTAGGGGCCGCGAATTTCCTCTTTCTTAAAGCTTGAAGGTTCCTGGGGTCGCCGTGAATTTCCGCGTGGTTGGGTCGCACGCCTTGGCGGCTGAATGGCGAAATCGGGGTTGACCGGCATCCCGGTGGCCAATGGTTGAGTCAGTGCTTCGGTCAGGTTTCGGAATAGGCCGTAAAGAAGGAGCGTTGCTGACGGCTGGAGGCTGCACAGGCCGTGAAAACAGGATTCGTGGCTGCCAGGCGCGGATCTCCTCCGGTCCCAGTTCCTCCGGCGATCGGCCGAAATGGCGAGCGAATATCGAGACCTGCAGGACGTAGGAGGACTGAATGTGCGGCGAGAGGTTGCACACTCAGCCCTCCTCGAGCATGCGTTGGCGAAGGGCTGTCATGGGAAAGCTCCTGAGCCACAGGGAGTAATGCTGCAAGCATCCCCTCCTGGCTGGCTCAATCGGAACCTCCAGGAATGTCGGAACTCAGCCGATCTACCTGGAAGAGCGACTGGCGGGCGTCGCCGGCAAAATGCGCACGAACAGATCTCAGGTCTTGAACACCCAGAACTTGTTGAGAGCATAGCTGCCGGCGGGATAAACGATGGCGACCAGACCGGCAACGATGAAGGGCGGCATATTCAGCCAGGATATGCCGATAACCGAGAGGACCGATGTGAAACCGACCAAAATCGCCGTAATAACGAGAAAGCGCGGAAGATGAAGCAGATGGCCGCCAGCAGCCCTGAATGTCACTCGTTTATGCCCGAGATAGGATGCCGCCATGGACACCGAAAACGCGGCGAAATTCGCCGAGGTAGGAGAGAACGCAAAACCATATACGGCCGCATTGAACACCAGAAAATATATTGCTGTCGCCACGACACCGACTGTGGCGAACCGAACGATCTCCGGCGAAGCCGTGATGGTTTTTCCGAACATCATTGCGAACCCACCAGCCGAAGCTTGCGCACACCGATGCCAAGTTCTCGGGGATCCGCACTCAGCCCGACCTCGGCCGGGGACCGGGGTGTTTCGTTTTCGAACCGAATTGTGATCATTCCCCCGTCCTCCGTGGTTCCCTGAGGAATGGGAATGCGGCTGGACTGGATAGCATCCTGGGCCGTGAACACCAGGCGCGCCAGAGGTCGGCCGTTCACCATGACTTGGACGACCTGGGGAGGCCCCTCAGCGCTGACGAATGCCTGAGCATCGATTTCAAGATAAGCCGCTGTTCCCGCATCGGGCTGTATGTTCACATCAGCCGAGCGGCCTTCCGTCCAGCGCCCCCATGGTTCAGCAACTGACCATCCGGACCTCAGGTACTTCGAGGCTTTTCCCACCGATGAAAAGTCGATTCTAGTTCCGATGGTGTACAATGAAGTTTCAAAAACTCCTGGTTGATCAGTATTATATGTGCACAAAGTATATTCGTTGACATCCTCGCATCGATGGGTTTTCGACTCGGCCAGCTTCAATTTTTCAAGAAGTTCGCCGGAAAACACATATGCGGTGTTTTTGTCCAAGCCATTTTCCATAAGTGTTTCTATCGCCTGATGGCAATGGCGATTAATATCCGTCTGGCTTATTCTGCCGCTGTAGTAGCTGTTCAGCGTCATCTTCTGCTCACTCGCCAGCATTCCGAAGATCGCATAGCCCTGGGCACCGCCAGGCGTTTCCTGCCCGCTTTCCTGCCCGCACTGCCATGCCGGATGAACAGCCAGATGGGGGTAAAGGGTCCCCAAGGTCTGCCAGACGGGATTTGTCAGTTGTTGCTCGGTTTGGTTGTGTGTGACTGTACGGACGCTGGTGACGAGCGGCATGATATCCGCGATTTGGATCGCGAGACCGACCAGCAGGATGGGGGCCGCCAGCCTCTTTCGCGACCGGAAAACCCCGGACAGCGCCACCAGGATCAGAAGGTAATAAGCCGGCCAGAAAAGCCGCCCCGACGCGCGAAGCATCTGTGCCGCGTTCTCCAGCACTCGCGGAAGCGGAATATTGGCCAGAACAATCGGCCCGAGAGTGATGGTGGCTGAGGCGGCAAGAAGGGTCGAAACAATCCCCAGACCCAGCAGCGGCAGCGCCGTTGGACCGAGCAGCTCACTGAATTTGTACCGGCGAAAGATCAGGGCGGAGAACAGCAGTATTATCAGTCCGAGACCAAGATAGTTGTATCCCTCGTACTGGCCGGGTCTGATCGGCAGCGGCCCGTATAGCAAGGCGCCATAGACATGCGGATCAAGCGGTGACAGTAGATTGAGGGAGTAGGTCCGGTATCCTCCTCCTGCATAACCGCTCGCGTCCCCTCCCACGAAGAAGCCGAAAGCAGCGAAACTGGCAAGGAGGAGGACGACCGCGACGCCGCCGGCCGCAAGCATGCCAAGCGTTCCGACATGCTTCAGAAGCCTGAGCCTCACGCATCCCGCGAGTGCCACCCACAGGCACATGACGCCGATATAGGGATTGATCGCCCCTCCAATAGCCGTGACCGCCCATAGGGGAAGAAGCCATGCAATGGATCGGGCAGCAGCCGGGACACGCAGGTAGAAATATAGTCCCGCCAGGATCAGCCAGTGGGATGCCAGCGCGTAGTGGCCGTGAAAACGCCACACGAACGCCGGGGCCAGCATGAAGAACGCGCCGGCCAGAACAGCGCATGGATTGGAAAGTCCAACGCGCCTCGCCAGCATGAACCCAAACGCGGCTTGCAGGATGATGCAGAGACTGGCGTACAGGCCGATGAACTGAAACGGGAACCCGAGAAGCGCGGAAAAGGGACGGAGCGCGATGGCGACCAGGGGTATGGAGTCCAGGAAGCTGATCGAAACGCCCCACGGGTATCCCAGTCTATCCGTCCAGGTCCATGGAAAGAACCATGTCGGGGTATCGCGCAGAAAGGCCCATCCCAGATAATGCGTTGCGGGGTCTGCCGTGAGCCAGTCGATGTTTCTCGGATTGATGGAGTGCGGTCCGATGATCCACAGGCAGGCGGCAATCCCGACGGCAACAAGAGTAATCACGCTCACCAACGCCGGCCAGACGCCGCTCAGTCCGCGCGCAGTGACCAGGGTCCGCTCTTGGGGAGCGCTCGCTGTATCAAAGGATCTAATCATGACTTAATCGCGCGTCCAGACACCAATAACCGTCTTTCCCAGGGAAAATGCCGTTACTGGATCCGTGGCCCGCGACATCCGCACAAGGACGCTGTCCCAGAATTTGATCTGGCGGGCGTTCGGCATCGATGCGGATAGGAGCCAGCGGTTCGCAGCCGATGCCAGAAGGCCGCAGGAGTCCAGATAGCGAACGGTGACCAGCCTCAATCCTGGCTGCGTCAAGGCCAGCATGGAGCTCCTGGAGTAGCGTCTGTGATGGCCGATGGCGGCATCGAAGGGGCTGAACAGCCACTGATGCGCGGGTGACAGGACGATCAAATGACCGCCTGGACGCAGCCTGGACGCAGCCCGCGCCATCTCCTCTCCGTCGTCGGCAATGTGTTCCATCACGTCGATGTACAGGATGGTGTCGGCCTGATAGCTGGGATCAAGGTCAGCCAGAGTTCCGGTAACGACGCGGCAATGAGGGGGCAAGCTTCCCGAAACGATCTTACGGCTGATCTCAGCCGAGAGCTGAGCATCCGGCTCCAGGCATGTCCAGTCCGTGCCCCGGTGCGCCAGCAAGGCTGTATTGGTGCCCATACCCGCTCCCACCTCGAGCGCACTGCCCTTGATATAGCCAGCGACCTGAGCCGACCAGTAAGCCTTCCAGTTGGTCGCCGCGGCGAAGAGAGTCAGCTCGGATCCTTCATACTCGTACGTGGATTCAGTCAAGACGCGGCACTCACTGGGGTTGTGTTGATTTGGATCTTCCTGACGTCGGCGATATAGCGTTCGGCCTCAGCGGATGGAATGATCGTTCCGGCGCTTCGATTGTTCAGCAGCAGAAAGACGGAAATCGACGAGAAAATCACGCTTTGGAGAACGATGATCAGCAGTGACCCGATGACGTCGGATGCCCATCCCGGCATCGCCAGATCCGTGAAGAGCCGAAGAAGAACGACCACGAGGACGCAGAAGAGGGATATTACCGAAACTCCGATCATCAGCAGAAGCAGTCTTGCCAGCGCCACGTCACAGTAGACGGCGATGGCGCTCAGGCCGTGCAGGATCAGGGAGATCAAGTTCATGCGACTTTGCCCCGCGTATCTCACGCCGCGGACGGTTGCGATCCTTTTTGCCGGCAGCCTCGATCGCACCAGGCCTGCTGCCAGATTGTTCCAGGTGTTGCCGTTATGCGTGACGTACTGGAGCAGCTTTCTTGGGATCAGGCAGAAGTTGCCGAAATCAATCGTTGCCCCGGTCAGCAGGCGGAAAGCCAGCTTATACACCTGATAATAGACCCGAAACACCGAGCCTTCGGAACGCCGCGCCCGCTGCGCGCAGATAACGGCATCAGGATCGGCGTTCCAGGCCTTGATCAGGTTCCTGATCTCTTCCGGGCGATCCTCGCCGTCGGCATCCATAACGATGACGGCGTCGGTCTGGTGATGCTTCTCGCAATGAACCAGGCCGACAGCGATCGCGCGCTGATGACCGAGATTGGTTGCCAACTCGATGACTTCGACTGCCTCAATGCGACAGAGACGGCGAGGCAGAAGTGCTGCACCAGATTTATCGGTGGACCCATCGTCCACGATGATCATGTTGATTCTAACGTCGCTTAATCCCTCGGCAACATCGACCTCTTGAATCAATTGCCCGAGACTAACCCAATCATTATAGACAGGAGATACCACCGTAATATGCATACGTACTCCGATCAATTTTTCCAGCTTGATTATTCTTCTCTATCCTCGGCGGCAAAGCCATCGGAGCCCTTTACAGCATAACTTGGCTTTCTCTGTCATCATGGTAAATGCCAGAGAGGGGGTGCAGTGCACAACGTTTTTTATCACTTGCGGAATGGGCAATGCTGCGACTGAACGGCACTGGGTTTGCCGGAGACCCCGTTGCTTGAGAAGCTGGGGTCATCATGACGAAGCAGACATTACCGGAATACGTCCCTGAAGTTCGCGAGCGCGCAGTGCTGTTCTTGCCGGCGAGAGCTGGGTTGGTCGCACCCATCGTGGGAGCATGGATTGCATGGTCCAGCTAAGAGCGAGGCGGGTACCGCGAACCGCACCTCTCCAATAGTCAATCCACCGTTTCCGGCAGCACCGACGGCATCTCCATCCCGGCTTTCAGACGATAGGCCATCAGGCGATCGTTCATGAGATCGGCGAGCTCCCGCGCCTCCAGCCCATAGGTATCCGGCAGACCCAAGGTTTTCCTTGAATTTCCGGGTGATCCGCCTTTATGAGCGCCGCTCTGGCTGTTCAGGGTGTACCCGACCATGAGATGGCGGTTGATTACGATGACCATAAACTGACCCGATACGTCACGCCAAAGGAACTGGGTCCTGCCGAAGATGGCGGTGACTCTGAACCCTACCTGATCCAGACGCAGTTCGCTCCTGATCATATGAGCAAGGCATATCGCCGTCACAAGGAACAGTCCAGCCACCGCAATTCCCGCGACGACCGGATTTGAGCTGACCGCCCAGTCCGATAGAGCGCTGACGGGGATAATGAACATGATTACGGCGATCAAGGTTACGCATACGCCGATCGCGAACCAGCCTTTCCTGAAGGATGGCCGAAGAACCTGAACCTGGTTCAGGGTTTCAGGAATTTTTGACAGTCCCTTTTGCATGACCTTTCCCGCGTGCAACGCTTCCTATAACACCCGCATTATGCCGTCTGCACGTTTTGCTTGCGACGCCAAATTTCCTTGAATGTCATAGGGTCCGTATACCCCAAAGTCGAATGCATTCGATTTCGATTGTGGAAGTGAGGCAGTCGATCACCGTAAGCGTCATTTGCCGACCATGTTGCGGGAAGGAGCGTCAAGCGCGACAATGGCGGGATGGTTTCCTGACAGGGGTTGGATCAGGCTGCCTGAGCGGTCTGACAACAGCTTGCTGGGCCTTCCAGGTCCACGGCAGCAGACGGTCGAATTGATGGGCTTTGATCTCGCCGGATACAATGCTCTCGAGCACATCCTTCAAGTATGCCCGCGTTCTCGGGAGTGAGAATAAGGGTAGGTGTGCAACTTTTGGTGATCTGTGGTCCGACAACGCCGAACTTTTTGAAATGAGCGCGCATTGCGTTGATCAGCTTCTGAGCGACCAGTGTCTCGCGCACTTGATGGATCGTCAGGGTGCTCTGCTGTTCCCCGCTCCTGGCCGCACCGAACCGCATGCTCGACCGCTGCACCGCCTCGATAGCATCGGCCCGGTTGTTCTTCTGACGCTTGACGTGATGCAGCGCCATCAGTCGAGCCGGGCGATTTCTCTTGTCCGAAAATGCGAGCAGAAACAGGCCTCCCACTCCAACCATGCACACTGGCAGATGGGCTAAGAGCGCCTAACAAAACCATTTTTCGACGAAGCGGAAGGTGATGAGAGCGGCGGCGAGGTGATGGAAGGCCTCGAAGATGTCGGCACGACGTTCGTAGCGGACGACGATCCGCCGGAAGCGGGCGAACCATGCCAGGGTGCGCTCGACTTTCCAGCGGTGGCGGCCGAGCCGTTCGTTGTTTTCGATGCCGCGGCGCGCGATGCGGGGAATGATGGCGCGGCGGCGCAGAGCGCGCCGGCATCGGGTGAAATCATAGCCCTTGTCGGCGTGCAGCTTGGCGGGGCGGCGGCGGGGCCGGCCGGCGCACTGGCGAATGGCCGGAATGGCGTCGACTGTGGCTTCCAGCATCCGGCTGTCGTGGACGTTGGCGGCCGACAGGGTCACGGCGAGCGGGATGCCGTTGGCGTCGATGACGACATGGCGCTTGGAACCCGGCTTGCCCCTGTCGGTCGGGTTCGGCCCGGCCTCAAGGCCCCCCTTTTTGCCGGAACGCTGGCGCTGTCCAGCGCCGCCCGGCTCCAATCAATTGCATTGGCCATGCCCAACCGGTCCAGAAGGACATGGTGCAGCCTCTCCCACACCCCGGCGGCCTGCCAGTCGCGCAGACGCCGCCAGCAGGTCATGCCCGAGCCGCAGCCCATCTCCCGGGGCAGCATTTCCCACGGGATGCCGCTTCTCAGAACGAACAGGATACCGGCCAGCGCCGCCCGATCATCGACCGGCGGCCGACCACCTTTGGGACGGGGCGGGCGCGCCGGAAGCAACGGCGCCACGACCGCCCACAGCTCATCGCTGACAAGGGGTTTCGCCATGCCCCTCAGATAGGCAGCGGCCCAGCTCGATCAAGGTTTTGTTAGGCGCTCTAATACCGCGAGGACCGCGTCCAGGCGCAGCAGCTTCGTTACGATCATTTTTCCGTGGATGTCGAAGCCCTGAACCTGAAATACCAACTTCGCCAGACCAGATCCGATGAATGCTGCAGATATCGAGCAATCTTCTAATGAAAAAGTCCTCTCCGTCACGTTGCACTGTTGTAACCGGAACGGGAGGACGTTCATCCTATCAAAGTTCAGGTGGCCGGATAATTGGTGGCCGCAGCAGCATTGCCGCGGCCACCGGAAGTTTACTGTCAGAGTTGTTTAGAATGTTTCGATGGAAGTGCTCAAGACGCCCATCAGTCCCATCTTTTCGGCCGAGTTGGCAAAGCTCAGCAGTACATCGGCCCGGTCGCCACCGTTCTGCAGATGGTTGACCCAGTGGGCCCGTCCTTCCGCCTCAGCGCTCCGGTCAAAGGCGCCCTGGTAGAGCATGTCGACATACCTCTCGTCGCTCATGTCACCCCTGAACAGTTGCGCTTCCACCGAGCTGATGAAACCGAGAGCGATGTCATGCATCGACATGCCGTTCTCGTTTGCCGTCAGCCAGTGATTGATGCCCCCCTGATCGGGGCTGCGGTCGAACACTGTGTCATACAAGCGGACCAGCGTCGCCGCCTCACTCTGGTTGAAGTCGAACTCGATCACGCTTGAAGCCAGCTTTTCGGCTGAGTTGGCAAAGCTCAGCAGCACATCGGCACGATCCAGCGAGCCGCTGTCCAGCGCACTGGTCCAGCCAAGCAGACCTCCCTGGTCGGCAGGGCGGTTCAGGGCGTTCTGGTAAAGCATATCGACATACTCCCTGTTGCTCATGTCTCCATGGAGCACACCGGCCTCGGCGGAGCCGATCAGGGCTTCGGCGATATCGTGCATTGACATGCCGTTCGCATGGGCCTTCAGCCAATCGCTCTTGCCGGCCTGGTCGGCAGCACGATCCAGGATCGAGTCATACAGCCGCTCAAGCGTTGCTTCCGCCCGCAGGTCAGGGCCGGTGAAGCGGATCATCTCCACATTCGCGATGGTGTCGACGCCATCCGAACCACCGTTCCTGTGGGTGAAGACCGCATTGCCGTTCTCGAAGCGGATCGAGTAGTCGGCACGATCCCGGCCGACCAGCAGCACCGTGTCAGTGCCGCTTCCCCCGTCGATGATGTCATTGCCTTCACCGCCGAATACGGTGTCGTTGCCGGCGCCGCCAAAGATCCTGTCATTGCCGCCCTCGCTCCCGACCGTATCGTCGCCGTCGCCACCATGAAGGATATCATCATCGGCGCCGAGAACGATGTACTGGCTGCCGGAGCCTCCCCAGACCACCTGGGAGCCGGCTCCTCCGGTTATCCTCACATCGCCGAGCACCACCGCGAAATCGATATTCTGCAGTTCGATAGGGCTGCCGGGGGGAAGGCTGCTGGCGTCGATGACCAGCGCCGTGTGCGGATTGCCTTCGACGAACGGGTTGCCGGAGAGGATCAGGGGCTGGGCCGGAACGGACGACCCAGCTGCTGTCAGAACAATGGTCTGGATCAGCACCTCGGCGCCAAATGGCAGGCTGGAGAGGAAGCCTGAGCCACCTCCGGTCAGCTGGTCAGCCAGATCGGCCGTGGTGTGCCCCTTGATCTCTCGAGCCAGGTGCGCCACCGAGGCTTCAGCAGTTTTAGGAATAGGCGATCCCATCACCTTGAGACCGAAGCCGGTCGGTATTTCGGCCATCAGAAGGCTCTGGCCGGTGCTCGTGCTCACCAGCGGGATGTCGGCCACTGTGTTGTTGCCGCTCTGCTCCTCTCGCGCGTCCGTGATCACTGGAATGATCAACGTCCGTGAGATTGTGCCGCCGCTGTTTGTCGTGGTTTCCCGTATCGTCACGCCGTCTACCTTAATCTCGACCGAAGGCAGTACGGCCGGGGGTGTCGGAG
>ERZ501005.111-NODE-111-length-13788-cov-7.869293_pt1 | contig 13788 bp, 18 predicted proteins | sample MGYA00248830_ERZ501005 | MGnify/ENA primary metagenome ERZ501005 (study PRJEB25958, sample SAMN03398565) | human skin metagenome | study: EMG produced TPA metagenomics assembly of the Human Skin Microbiome Metagenome (human skin metagenome) data set. | reverse complement strand
ATGCGCGAGGTGGTGAATGCCTGTTTTTACCTGGAGCATACGGGCTGCCAGTGGCAAGCGCTGGCGTGTTGCAGGAATATGCGGGATAGCGTAAGGGACGGCCTGTTTCGATACTCCGGATCCCGCCTTCATGCCGCACAAAGCCAACGCTGCCCGCCGCCATCACATTCCTCGGCCAAAGCGACGGGTGACGAACTGGTCGGAGTATAACGAGGCGCTGCGGCAGCGGGGCAGTCTGACCGTGTGGTTTACGGATGAGGCGATCACCGCCTGGAAAGCAGCACCGCGGACGACACCGGGCGGTCAGCCCCACTACTCGGACCTCGCGATTACGACAGCTTTGACGTTGCGTGCTGTGTTCCACCTGGCGCTGCGCCAGACCGAAGGGCTGATCGGCTCGATCCTCCAGCTGCTCGGCCTCGACCTGCCGGTGCCAAGCTTCTCCACCCTCAGCCGGCGGGCCCAGACGCTGGATTTTCCGGTGCAGCCCGGCGCGATCGGCCAACCGATCCACCTGCTGGTGGACAGTTCCGGCCTGAAGCTGAGTGGGCCGGGTGAGTGGCTGGTTGAGAAACATGGCACCGGCAAGCGGCGCTCCTGGCGCAAGCTGCATATCGGCTTCGACGCGGTGACCGGCCGGATCGTCGCTTCCATCCTGACCGACCGCGCCGTTGATGACGCCTCCCAGATCGAGCCCCTGCTCGACCAGATCGCCGAGCCGGTCGATCTCTTCCTGGGTGACGGCGGCTATGACAGAACCGGCGTATACACCGCTCTGGAAGAGCGCCATCCAGATGCGAAAGTGATCGTTCCACCCCGCGCCGATGCCGTGCTCAGCGCCGCCGCCGGCACCGAGCCCACCCAGCGCGACCGCCACATCCAGGCGATCGCCGAGAAAGGGCGAATGGCCTGGCAGCGCGATAGCGGTTACAATGAAAGGGCCCGCGTTGAGGGCCAGTTCGCCCGCTGGAAGCAGGTCATCGGTGACGGGCTGCGTTTCCACACAGACGAAGCCAGGGCCACCGAAGTCGCCGTCGCCGCCTCGGTCCTCAACCGGATGCTCGACCTTGGACGCCCAAACTCCGTCCGCGTCGCCTGATCAGCAGTGGGAAACGGGGGCTCCTTTGCCTCTTCCTTCTCTATGCAACACGCTCGAGCATGACACAGTGCCGCACTGGCTGATGGGCTTTCAGGTTCGCGGTGCGTCCTCATCCCGCTCGGCGATCAATCGCCGGGTGGCCTCGATGACGTGGCTGCAGAACAGCGCAGGCGGCATGTCGGTGTGCTCAGCGAGTCGCCCGGCGGCCAGGATGAGCGCCTGCACCACGGCGTCGGCCTCGACCAGCCGCCCCAGGCTGCCCGGTTCGGCGAGATCCAGTGCGTGCTGCCAGATCTCGGCCTCAATGTCTTCGGGGGTCTTCACGCCGTCCTCCGTCTATTCAGTTCGCCAGGATCCGCCATCAGGTCGGCCAGCGGTGGGGTGCTCATCGTTCAGATCCCTATGGCCGCCACCATGGTCCGCCCTCCTCAAGGTGCGGCATCAATCTGCTGAGCAACCCAGGCGCTGAGGCTCAAGCCTTCGCGCGCTGCCCGCAGGGACGCTTTACGATGCAGCTCGGGGGTAGCGCGAATCAGCATCTTCCCGCTGAACGGTTTGTCGGGTGAGCGGCCTTTTTCAGCACAGATGGCGAGATACTCGTCGATGCTGCCGCGAAAACTCTCAAGCAGTTCGGCGGCATTCGATCCCTCGAAATGGATCACATCAACCAGACCCGCGACCGTGCCCGAAAACGTCCCGTCCTCGGGATCGAAGTCGATCGGCCCGGAAACGTATCCCTTGTGCTCCATCATGGCTTTATTCCCGCATTGCTCAGCATCTGGCGAACCGCTTCGACCGCTCCCTTCCTGGTCTCCGGCTTAGGGTGTGGGCGGTGGAAAACCGCCCCAATGCCATTGACCTCAATCCAGACGCGGCTACCTGCCCGTTCCTCAACTGTCCCACCAAGCGCGATAACCAGACGCTCGATATCTGACCAGCGAAGGGCGGCGCTGGTCGGTCTGTCGTATATCGCGGCCAGCGTTTTGCGGTTTGCTTTGTTCATGATATATGCTAGCAAAATACGCTATCAATATCGAGCGGAGTTAATCGGTGAGCCGGCAAGTCCTGCCGCTCCGTGAGAAGAACCATGGACAAACCCGACCCTTACGTAGAGCTGTGCCAAGTGATGCAGGATCTGGAGGTGCGGGGCGTGCCCAGTGCTGACATTATCGATGCAGCGCTCAAGCTAGCCGTGACTGCCGGTGCTCGTCTGTACAATGCGGAAGCTATGGCATGCAGTCTGCGGGATGTGGCTGAAGTGATTGAAGCCTGCCAGATGTCGGCATCGCCGCAGGAGTGGCCTTGAATTAGTGAGTGTCCGTCCGGAAAAAGCTTGAGTCATTGGAATCGCTTATGATTCTCTGATGAGGGCACTGGGGAGGGCTGATTGTGTGGACCGAGGAGAATCGCAAGCATTACGAGAGGGCAGGGCTTCGGTACCCGAGCGATATGACGGATGCCGAATGGTCACTGATCGAACCGCTGATCCCCCCGGAGAAGCGTCCGGGCCGGCATCGCGAGGTGAATATCCGGGAGGTTGTGAACGGCATCTTCTACCTGCTTTGGCGTGTTGCAGGAATATGCGGGATAGCGTAAGGGACGGCCTGTTTCGATACTCCGGATCCCGCCTTCATGCCGCACAAAGCCAACGCTGCCCGCCGCCATCACATTCCTCGGCCAAAGCGACGGGTGACGAACTGGTCGGAGTATAACGAGGCGCTGCGGCAGCGGGGCAGTCTGACCGTGTGGTTTACGGATGAGGCGATCACCGCCTGGAAAGCAGCACCGCGGACGACACCGGGCGGTCAGCCCCACTACTCGGACCTCGCGATTACGACAGCTTTGACGTTGCGTGCTGTGTTCCACCTGGCGCTGCGCCAGACCGAAGGGCTGATCGGCTCGATCCTCCAGCTGCTCGGCCTCGACCTGCCGGTGCCAAGCTTCTCCACCCTCAGCCGGCGGGCCCAGACGCTGGATTTTCCGGTGCAGCCCGGCGCGATCGGCCAACCGATCCACCTGCTGGTGGACAGTTCCGGCCTGAAGCTGAGTGGGCCGGGTGAGTGGCTGGTTGAGAAACATGGCACCGGCAAGCGGCGCTCCTGGCGCAAGCTGCATATCGGCTTCGACGCGGTGACCGGCCGGATCGTCGCTTCCATCCTGACCGACCGCGCCGTTGATGACGCCTCCCAGATCGAGCCCCTGCTCGACCAGATCGCCGAGCCGGTCGATCTCTTCCTGGGTGACGGCGGCTATGACAGAACCGGCGTATACACCGCTCTGGAAGAGCGCCATCCAGATGCGAAAGTGATCGTTCCACCCCGCGCCGATGCCGTGCTCAGCGCCGCCGCCGGCACCGAGCCCACCCAGCGCGACCGCCACATCCAGGCGATCGCCGAGAAAGGGCGAATGGCCTGGCAGCGCGATAGCGGTTACAATGAAAGGGCCCGCGTTGAGGGCCAGTTCGCCCGCTGGAAGCAGGTCATCGGTGACGGGCTGCGTTTCCACACCGACGAAGTCCGGGCCACCGAGGTCGCCATCGCCGCCCAGGTCCTTAACCGAACGCTCGACCTCGGACGCCCGGACTCCGTCCGCGTCACCTGATCAACCGCGGGGGCTGGGGGCTCCTTTGCCTCTTCTTCATCCGTGCAACACTCCAACCCGCGCCGCCAGACGCTCGATCAGCGCCGCCTGCTCGACCAGCAGGGCGTCCTTCTCAGCCTCACTCAGACGGTAACGCGGCGGTTTCTCCATCCCATCGTTGACTCATATTCCAAGCCGCAGCGCAACCCCTTTTCGCCAACCCCGTGAGCAATCACATAGCCAGAGGAGCGTCGAAAGATTGAGGATGCCAGCGATTAAAGACATTCCGAAGGGTGTTGGTGCAGCGAGTTCAGGATGGACGCAGTAGGCCTATCCGCTTTGGTCGTTTATACGATGGGACCGTCCATCTCATCAAACCAGCGCGTTCTCCCCATTGACCTAATATAGGTTCTGACCTATATGGAGTGGGACGTTCAACTCTACCCAGCCTTCGAGGGCGAGGTTCTGACCTTCGAGCGCGATGTCCGCATCGCTCTGCTCGCGGTCGCCAAGCTGCTGGCCGATTTCGGGCCGCAGCTTGGCCGTCCGCACGCCGAAACGCTTAAAGGTTCAAAATTCCCCAACACGAAGGAGCTGCGTTCGATAGGGCGAACGGCGAATGGCACGCTGCCTTCGCCTTCGATCCCGAACGAAGGGCCATCGTTCTTGTGGCGGGCGACAAGTCTGGCGGCAGTCAGAAGCGCTTCTACAAGAACCTTATCGCAAAGGCGGATCTGCGGTTTTCCGAACATCTGGAAAGCCTAAGATCCGGAAAGAAGGGCAACTGAGATGGGCCGTAGCCTGACCGAGATCATCGCAGCGCTTCCGGCGGACGAGCAGGAGGCAGTCGAAGCCCGTTACCAGGACCTCAAGCAGAAGGTGGAAGGCCTGCGCGAGCTTCGCCAGATCACCGGCAAAGCCCAAGCCGAGATCGCATCGGCCTTGAACATCAAGCAGCCCTCGGTCTCCCAGATCGAGAGGCAGACCGACATGTACCTCTCGACACTCCGCAGCTATGTCGAAGCTGTCGGGGGGGAGCTGGAATTGACCGTCAAGCTGCCGAAGCGGCCCGCCCTTCGCATCCATCACCTGGGTGACGTCGCGCCCGCCATCGCCGCGAAAGCCCCGGTGCGGCGGAAAAGCGGTGCGTCGTTGCCAAGGCGGCGCCATGGATGAGTTGCAGAGGTCGATCTACGTCGATAGGTTCCGTTTGGCCTTCCACACCCAGAAGGGCACGGCCTTTCAGGACTGGTTTGTTCGAGTCGCCGGATATGCTTTCGGCCCCGACTTCGAGGAGGTCCGGCCTTACGGACCCTACGGCGACCTGAAATGCGATGGGCGCCGGATCAGCACGGGTTCCGTGTTCCAGTGCTATGCGCCCGACGCCATGAAGGAGGCCGAACTCATCACAAAGGTCGATGAGGACTTCCACGGGGCACGCGGCCACTGGACCGGCAACATGCAGGAATGGGTGTTTGTCCATAATGACGGACGAGGCCTGCCGCCCAATGCGGTCCAGCATCTGGACGCATTGCGCAAAGCCCATGCTCCCCTCCAGATCGCGACATGGTCCGAGCCGGAGTTGTTTAAACTCACCATGGGCCTAGACCTCTCGCAGCTTCAGGCCCTTTTCGGCCCCGCCGCATCGATCGCCATTGTCGACAGGCTCGTGATGTCTGACCTGATGCCGATCATCGACGCGCTGCAGCGCCAAGAGCCCAATCCCGGTGACCCGCCCTTGACACCGCCATCGGCAGAGAAGCTGGAGAAGAACGAGCTGTCGGACGAATCCGGGCTCTTCCTGCGTATTGGCCGGCGGAAGTCTAGCTTGGTCAACACCTTCTTCCGCAAGAGCCCGCGGCCCGATCTCGGCGAGCGCATCGCCGAGGCGTTCCGTCTGCGCTACGCCGAGCTCAAAGCGCTCGACCTCCCGGCCGACATCATCTTCAAACATCTTCAGGATTATGCCGGCTTCAACGGCGAGCCGAAGCGTCAGGGTGCGGCCTTGGCGGTACTCGCCTATTTCTTCGATAGCTGCGACATCTTCGAAGATCCGGCCGTCACCGTGGAGGCGATATGATCCTCCCGACGAAGCATGTCAGACCCGATCGGGCTTTGATCGGCGTCGGCGCCGAAGTGCTCGATATCCTTAAACGACCGATGACGATGTCGCGCCTGTGGGACGAGATTCGTGGGCGTCGCTCCCTCCACGCGCCTAATGCGCCGATCGACTACCAGTGGTTCATCCTGTCGCTGGACCTACTCTACACGATGGGCGCGCTCGACTTCGATCGCGGCTTGGTGCGGAGGATCCAGTCATGATCCGTCGCTTCGGCAGTGACCTTGCATCCTTCAAGACGCTGACCTTCCGGCCCGGCCTGAACATCCTGCTTGCCGACAAGTGTGAGGGTGCGAACGATCGCCAGTCGCGAAATGGTGCTGGCAAGACCAGCTTCATCGAACTCGTCCACTTCCTCTTCGGCGCCGACGCCCGTAAGGACAGCATCTTTCGTTCGGACGCGCTCTCGCAGTGGACTTTCGACACGGCCGTCGAGATCAGCGGCGAGACGGTCTCAGCGGCACGCAGCGGCTCCAAGCCCAGCCGCATCTTCCTCAACGGTCCTGTCGAGACCTGGCCAATCCCGCCCCAGCTCGATCAACGCGTCGGACTTCTGGAGCTCTCCAACGAAAACTGGAAGGCCGATCTCGGTCATCTCTGGTTCGGGTTGCCAATTTCAGCCGGTGACGAAGCCGACCGCTTCCAGCCCTCATTCCGCTCGCTGTTCTCCTATTTCGCACGGCGGCAACTCAGCGGCGGCTTTCAGCAGCCGATGCAGCATTCAAACATGCAGCAGACGTGGGACCAGCAGGTCTCCATCTGCTATCTGCTCGGCCTCGACTGGAGCATTCCCGGCCGTTTTCAGGAGCTGAGGGCGCAGGAGAAGGTTGCCCAGGAACTGCGCAAGGCCGCGCGTAGTGGAGATCTCGGCCGGTTCTTCGGCAAGGCCGCCGATCTGCGCACTCGTCTCACCATTGCCGAGGCGCACGCCGAACGGCTGCGGGGCCAGCTCGAAACGTTTGAAGTCGTCCCGGAATACAAGGCGCTGGAGCGCGAGGCCAACGAGATCACTCGCGAGATCGACGACTTCAATGTCGAGAACGTCCTCGACGGTGATCTCCTCCAGCAACTGCGCGCCTCGCTCGCGGAAGAAGATGCGCCCGACCTTGGCGATGTGACCAAGCTCTATGCCGAGGCTGGCGTGGTGTTGCCCGATATGGTGCGGCGACGCTTCGATGAAGTTGAACGCTTCCATCGATCGATCATCGAAAATCGCCGGTCCCATTTAAATGCCGAGATTGCGTCCGCTGAGGCACGCGTTATCGAGCGCGATCAGCGCATCGTCGAGCGTGACCGGCGCCGGCGCCAGATCATGGGCGTGCTGCGTTCCGGTGGCGCTCTCGAGCATTACACGAGCCTGCGCGAAGAGGCGGGGCGCGCCGAGGCGGAGGTCGAGGGACTGCGCCAGCGGCTCGAAACCGCCGAACGGATCGAGAGCACCAAGGCCGAACTCGACATTGAGCGTGCCAACCTCACCAAGGCGCTTCGCGACGACATCCATGAGCGCGCCGATGTCATCCGCGAAGCCATTCTCGCCTTCGAAGCCTTGTCCGAGTCCCTCTATGAAAAGGCCGGCAGCCTGACGGTCTCGGAGACCGGAGGCGGCCCCCAGTTCGAGGTCCATATCGATGGGCAGCGGAGCAAGGGCATCACCAACATGCAGATCTTCTGCTTTGATCTCATGTTAACGGAAATCAGCCTACGGCATGGCCGCGGGCCAGGGTTCCTGATCCACGACAGCCACCTCTTCGACGGCGTGGACGAACGTCAGGTTGCCAAAGCCCTCCAGCTTGGTGCCGAGCGGGCTGAAGCCGCCGGCTTCCAATATATCGTGACGATGAACTCGGACGTCCTGCCACGGGAAGGTTTCCAGCGAGGCTTCGACATTCGAGGGCACCTCATGGAGGCAAAACTCACCGACGCCACCGATACAGGGGGCCTGTTTGGCCTACGATTCGAGTAGGCCGCCGCATGCGATCCGCGCTAGGAGACGGTCAAAGGAATGGGGGAGGTTGCTGGGCAAGCTATGACCGGCCGTATGTTTCAGCGGCTGGGGAATGGCATTGTCACGTTAACTTGGATCGGACGTGAGAAGACGTCGGAAGGCCGTAAGTCAGCCTTTCATGCGGCCCTTCGGACGCACGTCTCCTGCTTCCAGACCTCGAACGCGCTGGTGCGGTAGGCGCGGTACTCGGCGGCGGTCATGAGATGCCGGCGGGGATGGCTGTGCTGGTAAATGGGGCCATGAGCAGACAGGAACTGCTGGGCCTGGCGGGGCGATTTAAACCGCTTCATGCGCCGTTCACGCTGGCGGGTCGGCTGATGCGAATTCTCCGCCCGGTTGTTCAGGTAGCGGCTTTGGCGATGTTCGACGTGCGGGATGATCTGGCGCTTGGCAGCTCCATAACTTCCGAGCTTGTCGGTCACCACGGCCCGCGGCACATACCGCAGGCCCTTCAGCAGTTTCTTGAAGAAGCGTTTGGCCGCCTTGGTGTTGCGCCGGCTCTGCATCAGGACATCGAGCACCATGCCGTCCTGGTCGACTGCGCGCCAGAGGTAGTGCTGGACGCTGTTGATCTTGATGAACACCTCATCCAAATGCCAACGGTCGCCCGGCCTCGGTCGACGCCGCCGGAGCCGGTTGGCGAAGGTCTGGGCGAACTTCTGACACCACCGCCGGATTGTCTCGTAGGAAACCTCGATGCCGCGTTCGGCCAGCATCAGTTCGACGTCCCGGAAGCTCAGGCAAAACGTGTGGTACAGCCAGACGGTATGGCTGATGATTTCGGCCGGGAAGCGGTGACGGTAATGCGGATCAGGAGCGCGTTTCATCCCGCCACCATGCCCAACACGAACGCCTCTCGCCACCCCAGCAAGTTAGAGGCTGTTCGTAGACGTCAGGCACTGACCTCCTCGATTACCAAGCGCTTCATGCGCCGGGCGAGGATGGAAACGAAGACGATCTCGACGAAAGCGACGAGATGCTCCTTCGTCCGTTCGAAGATCGTGTTCAACCGTCGGTAATTGGCAATCCAGGAGAAGGAGCGCTCCACCACCCAGCATATTCCGGCCGGGAGGAACCTGCCATCACGGCCGCGAGCGACCGGCTTGACGGTGATACCGAGCTTCCTGCCGGCCCTGGCCAGCCGTTTGCCACGGTAGCCCAGGTCGCCCAGCGCCGATCCCCGAAAGCCTTTGCCGGAGAGTTTGCGAAGCACCGGGACGATGCCCTTCGTATCATGCACGTTGGCCGGTGAGACGTCGATCGCCAGCGGGATGCCGTACTTGTCGACGCCCAGGTGAACCTTGACGCCGTTGATCTTCTTGCCGCCATCGAAGCCGCGCCCGAAGCAGCTCGGCGCCGACCTGCAGGATCTGCTGTCGATCACGACAGCCGTCGGCTCCGCGGCATCACCGCAGGCCAGCCGCCACGTCCGGCGCAGCCTGTCGAGCAGGCGGCGCCACAGCCCGAGCCGGGTCCAACGGGCGAACAGGGTGAACAGCGTGCTGAATGGGATGTCGCACAGCTGCCCGATGGCGCGCCACTGCATGCCGCAGAAGCACAGGCACCATATCGCCATGATCGCTTTGCGCAGCGCTGCTCCTGTCAGCGCCGGCTTTGGTGCTGAGCGTGTCGGCTTCGTACCATCCGCTTCCATCGCCGCGAGTTCCGCCACAACCTCATCCACGAAGGCATCGACGTCACTGAAAGCATCCCACGACGCCGGAGAAGTCCTGGCGGTTTTGACGGCGGTACCCATATCGTGCTGGCTCGGTGACTGTTGACAACGGCTCCCGACATAGCCCGTCAACCTCCCGCCCGTCAGCCCTCTTTCATCTCAAAGTAGCATCCCGGTCAGCACCGGCCGGCACGTCCTGTCTGCGAACAGCTTCTAAACGTGCTTTGATACGGGGGACCGTCCATCTCATCACGTTGCCGTCCATCTAAACCCGCTCCATCTGATCAAAATGCCGGTTAACATATATAGAAGATTCAATGCCGTTCCGGAGGGAAGCGGTGGCCGGCGTAGAGGGACTTGGTCGAGGTCGTCATGCTAGGGCGCTTCTGCAAAGTGTTGGCGGATTGAGGAAAACCTTCCCATATACCCGGTATGGGACGTTACGATTTGACCGATGCACAGTGGGAGCGGCTGAAACCGGGACTATCGGGAATTTCGTGCTTGGCGGGGTTATCCTGAAACAGAAGGAGACCCTGAATGGCCCGACGCAAAGATCCTGTTATTCCCGACGCGATCCTTGACCAGCTGCTGGCTGGAGCCGATGCGAAGACGGCATTCGACCAGAACGGCCTGCTCGACCAGCTGAAAAAGGCGCTGACGGAGCGGGCGCTGAAGGCGGAGCTGGATCATCATCTGGCTGGAGATGAGAGCGGCAACCGTCGCAACGGCTACGGCCACAAGACGGTGCTGACCGATGGCGGCTCGATGGGTCTGTCCATTCCCCGCGATCGGTCGGGGACGTTCGATCCGGCGCTGATCGGCAAATACCAGCGGCGCTTCCCCGGCTTCGACGAGAAGATCATCTCAATGTACGCACGCGGCATGTCAACCCGGGAGATCACGGGACACCTGCGGGAGCTCTATGGCATCGAGGTGTCGGCCGACCTGATCTCCACGGTGACGGACGCGGTGATCGAGGAGGTGACGGCCTGGCAGAACCGGCCGCTGGAGGCGATCTACCCCCTGGTGTTCCTGGATGCCATCCGGGTCAAGATCCGCGACGAAGGTCTGGTCCGCAACAAGGCCATCCATGTCGCCATCGGCGTGCGGGCCGACGGCGCCAAGGAGGTGCTGGGCCTGTGGATCGAACAGAACGAGGGCGCCAAGTTCTGGCTGCGCGTCCTGAACGAGTTGAAGAACCGGGGTGTGGAGGACATCCTGCTGGCCGTTGTCGATGGGCTGAAAGGCTTTCCCGAGGCGATCGCGGCTGCCTATCCGGAGACGATTGTTCAGACTTGCGTCGTTCATCTGCTGCGCCACAGCATGGAGTTTGCGTCCTGGAAGGACCGCAAGGCTATCGCCGCCGCCCTGAAGACGGTCTACGACGCTGTCGACGACAAGGCCGCCGAGATGGCTCTGACCGCCTTTGAGACCGGGCCTTGGGGCGAAAAATACGCGGCCATCGGCAAGGCTTGGCGGCGGGCGTGGCCGGAGGTCATCCCCTTCTTTGCCTTCCCGCGCGAGGTCCGGCGTATCCTTTACACGACCAATGCCATTGAAGCATTGAACTCAAAGCTGCGCCGGGCGGTCCGGGCCAGGGGGCATTTCCCCAATGACGAGGCCGCGCTGAAGCTCCTGTTTCTCGTCTTGAACCGCGCGGAGAAAGACTGGAAGATGCCGCCCCGGGAATGGACGGCCGCCAAAGCCCAGATGGCTGTCATCTTCGGCGACCGGTTCGCAAAGGCGATGACCGCCTGATACTGAACCCGCCCCGCCAAGCACGAAATTCCCGATAGTCCCCTGAAACCGCTATTGCCCCCTGAAAAGCCGCGCACTGGGCGGCCGAACCACGATCACCGCACGATCATCAATGGCATTCTGTGGATCGACCGCACTGGCGCGCCCTGGAAGGACCTGCCCGAGCGCTATGGCCCGGTCGGCACCGTGTCGAGCCGGTTCTACCGCTGGCGCACGGCCGGGATCTGGCAGGGCATCCTGGAGGCGCTTCAGGCGCGGGCCGACCGCCAGGGTCGGGTCGACTGGAGCCTGCATTTCGTTGACAGCACCATTATCCGCGCTCACCAGCACGCGGCCGGCGCCCGCAAGGCCGGCGGCGAAAAAGGGGGATCTGCGACGAGGCGCTCGGCCGCTCGCGCGGCGGCTTCACGACAAAGATCCACATCCGCGCCGAGGGGCTGGGCAAGCCCGTCACCTTCAGCCTGACCGGCGGCCAGGTCCACGACACCCAGCAGTTCGCTACCCTAATGGGGACCGGCTGGATTCGCCGTCTCGGCCGTGGCCGGCCCCGGCTGAAGCCCGACCGGGTAGTCGGCGACAAGGCCTACAGCAGCGGCAAAATCCGTGAGGCGTTGCGCCGGCGTGGCATCGGCGCCGTCATCCCGACCAAGGAAAATGAACAGCGTCAGTTCAACTTCGACCGCGAAGCCTATCGCGAACGCAACCGCATCGAGCGACTCATCAATCGGTTGAAGCAGTTCCGTCGGATCGCCACTCGGTACGAGAAGCGCGCCGCAAACTATCTTGCCATGATCACCATCGCTGCCATTCTTCTATGGCTCTGAACTTTGCAGAAACGCCCTAGCCTCATAACCAACCCGTGCTGCTCCGGCAACCCAGCCCGCCGGCAACTTGACGATGCCCTCGGCAGCAGGGCTGCCGCCCTAGCCGACAGTCGAAACCGGTTTGCGCATCAAAGCCGATAGAACCACCAACAATAAGGGCTGGACCAGTTTCATGGGGGTAGGTCAGGGTCAACTCAGTACGTCCAAAGGAACAATACTGCAAGTTTTGTTTGACTCCAAAAAAGCTGATAATCAACATTTGTTATCCAGCAGGTGTATAAAGCGGAAAAGCTGCTTAGCAAATTTTTGGAGGACACTAAAAATGTTTAAATTTAGGCGTAAATTCGTAACTAGACATGCGCAACGTGATAAAAGCATGAAGAAGGATGACCACATAGAAGAAGGTATCAGAAAATTACATGCGGAGATCCTTCAATTACACAACCAACGTTTTCTTTTGACTACATCCGCTGTAGTTTTCTACGGTACAGTTGCTGGGTGGGTTACAACAATTATCTTGCGCCCAGAAATCCTTACCTGGCTTGCGAATGGAAAAAATGAACCTGGTAGAGACTCTTTGCTAGTACAGTATTTTCTTCCCTTTATGACAGTCCTTGTTTGGACGGTCTTGTACGCCCTGTTTCGCTACCAAGTATCGTTAGCATTCACAGTCCGATGGTTGGCTACATACCACATGTACAAAGGCTCGGATTGGGAATGGACTTGGCATTCTTTTCGGTGGCTGCAGAGAGAAAACAAGAGCAATAAAAAGCCCCATGGAGAAGAGCCATTCAGCGCATATGGGGTAAACCCCCGTATATTTGAAGGACTTTTTATTATTACATACGGGTATTTTTTATTTTTGTATTCGCTTATATTTGGTGTGATTGATTTGTCAGCAGTGTTACGCATTGCCTCATGGCGAGAATATTTTAACTCCCAACTGATATGGGATCGCCTTTCTGCTGCGGCGGGGGGAGAACCGTCAAAACTGATTACACCTAGGTCTTGCTGGATAGTTCTTATCTTCACGCTTTTTGGGCTATTATGGCACATGCGACGCAAAGATTATAAGGCAAACAATCCTGACGAGCAAAATTTGCTTGAAAGATGGCAAGAAGCAGCGAAAAAATCTCAGACCGCAGACAATAAATCTGATTGTTGTGAATCTTCTATTAGCGTCAGTATACTAGGTCATTCTACAAGAAAAACCCAGATGTTTTTAGATACAAAACTAATTAGCAGCCCCCCACAGGACGTTGCTCTTGATGAGTCTGAAGTGCGAACTCTATGTAGAGTTTCTGGGGGCAGCATGGCACACTTTACTCTAGCGCCGAAGGCAGTCTCCAAGGCAATTGTACTCCCAGATCTGGAGGAGGTCTGGTACTTCATCTCCGGCCGAGGCCGTATGTGGCGTCAGCTGGCTAGCAGAGAGGAAACTGTCGATGTTGGACCAGGAGTTTGCATCACGATTCCGGCTGGAACCCATTTTCAGTTCAGGTCCGACGACTTCGAGCCATTGAAAGTAATTGGCGCGACCATGCCACCATGGACTCCAGAAAAAGCCGGTCACATTGTCGAGGGACCTTGGGAGCCCACAGTGTGATTGCACGTGAAGGGATGAACCGCACCGGGTTTACAGGGCTCTGAATCCAGGTTACTGGAGTTTCTAGCCGCAATTATGCACGAAGGCCGGCGGGCATAGCGTAAAGGATTGATCTGGTTTAG
>ERZ501005.110-NODE-110-length-13866-cov-6.514517_pt1 | contig 13866 bp, 13 predicted proteins | sample MGYA00248830_ERZ501005 | MGnify/ENA primary metagenome ERZ501005 (study PRJEB25958, sample SAMN03398565) | human skin metagenome | study: EMG produced TPA metagenomics assembly of the Human Skin Microbiome Metagenome (human skin metagenome) data set. | reverse complement strand
CCCGTCTCGAGCAAGGTCGCCTGAGCGACACTCACCAGGACCGAAAACCGCCTGCTACGCGAATTACGCACCTACGTCTCGAGGGTTGGTTCAAGCCTTCTTAGGTTCCCCCGGCCCTCGCGGACCGCAGCGCATACCTCAGGGCCAGTGTGGGGCACTACTCCTTCACCGTAGAGGACTTTCACCTCCAACCTCCTACCGGTCTCCCGGCGCACACGTCCATCTCATCAGAACCAGATCGACAAACGATTGACCTTCAGGTACATTCTTAGAAAGTTGAATTTAGAGTATCTATCGACTTATCCAGATTACTCTGGATGAGGTTCAGGAAAAAAGAAAATATGCACCTCATAACCCGTGTAACTGATCATGCCGCTCCTGCTTGAACACCTTGCTTGTCTGAGACTAAGCCAGATAACTAGCGAAATGGATGAATACCATCCAAGCAGGGGCGTCGTCAAATTCTAGTCGCGATCACTCAGTGTGCGCGTGTATTTCCAAGCGCTATCGACCAGGAGCACAAATGAACATGTGTAAAATTCTGGAGGAAACTTCCTATCCAAAACTCGCCAGAAGGAAATTTGGTCATATGTCTGCGTTTCGAATACTTTTCGCCACATGTTGCTTGTCCATAATCTGCGGCGTGTCGCATGCACAAGATGTCACAGTTCCAATTAAGACTTGTGGAGATCTTGGCTACAATAACACGCCCAACTGGTGCGCGCGACCAACCAATAGTGATCCGGTACAGGGAAAATCTCAATGCAAAAAAATTACCGATAATCGTTATGAGTACACACATTGTGCCGGGGGAACTCGGGAAATTACTGGTAGCTCATTATGTTGTCTCCAGAGTTCTGAATGCCCTGGTGCGTACTACGTAGGTGAGTGCATAAATTAGAGCTATGCCAATCAGGTTGGAGAGCCTGAATTCCGGATCATGTTTCGGCAGTCGTCAGGTATCTGCTCACCCGGCTGGCGGCCGGCAAGCGGTCAGGCAACGAGGGGCGGAAGGCCCAAGCGTGCGGAAAAGCACGTTAAGGAACCGGATTTCCCCCGGATGAGCAGCGCAAGTCGGCAGCTCGGACAACGGTTCCGGGAGGCCGGCGATTTTGCTGCGTGCAATTACTGCGGCCAACCGGGATTGGCTGGAATGTCGGCGTTCCTTCTGGCAAGTTGCACGCAATAAACGGGGGCCTAGCGCCGGGGATCACATTGCGTACAAGTCACCCGCTCCCACGATCGGCCGATCCGGACTGGCTGTCCCGCTTCATCGACAGCCTCCGGCGCGAAGACCTCTCCGCGGCGACCGTGCGCGGCTACCGGTACGATCTGCGGCATTTCCTCGCTTGGCATGAGACGGCCCAGGGGACCGTCGCCGTGCTCGAACGCTTGACCGAGTTCGACCTGATCGCCTATCGCCAAGCCATGGTCGCGACGGGGAACCGCCCGACGACGGTGAACCGCCGGCTCGATGCGCTCCGCCGTCTGTGCCGATGGGCCCAGGGGATGGGCCTGATGGCCGCCGACCTCGCCCGTGATGTTCGGCGCATCCGCCTGCCGCGCCAGTGCCAGCCGCTCGGCCTCCTGGACGCCGAGGTCCATGCGATGCTGCGGGCGGCCGGGGCCTCGACCCACGGCCTGGCCCGGCGCTTGATGGCGTCTTCGCCAGAGCGACCAAGCGATAACGGTGTCCGGGGCGCTTGGGATTTGCGCGATGAGGCGGTGAAGCAGGCGGCGCACCTCGGGCACGGTCAGGGGCAGAAGGTCGGCGGCCAAGTCGGCCGGGTCCTGGCCCCCCGATCGCCGTCTGGCGCACGACGGTGAGAAACGCGAAGGCCAGCAGGGCCAAGGTGATGTGCCGGTACCAGCCGGTCCAGGAGCGCACCTCGTACTGGTCGAGTCCGACCTCCTGCTTGGCCATCTCGAAACTGCTTTCGATAGTCCAGCGCGTCCCGGCCACGCGCACCAGATCGGTCAGGGCGGTGCCCTCCGGAGCGCAGGTCAGGTAGAAGGTCAGGTCGCCGTCTACCAGACGGCGCCGGATCAGCAGCGCCTGGTTCTGTCAACTTTCGGGGCGAGTCGCGCAGCGGACAGGCCTCTATCTACCGGAAGCTGTATCAGGCGACGGAGATAAGGTCCCGCAGCGCGGCCACGCGTTCGATCTGGAGGACCCGCCGACGGGCAAGCGAGACATTCTGGTTGATGTAGTTGGTGGGGCGGAGGAAGTTGCGGACTTCATCAAAGGCGCGGCAGAAGCGCTGAGCCGCATCGAAGTTCTTGAAGCCCCGCATCGGCCGATAGCGTCCTTTTATTCCCCGGTGATTCTGCTCGATCACGTTGTTTTTGTACTGGCTGGTGCGGTGGTCAACGTCCGCGCCGAGTTCGTCGGCGATGGCCTTGGGGTAGCTGGTGTGGCCGTCGGTGGTGACCTGCTCGGGCTCGACCTGGGTGACCGACTTGGCGGAGCGGAGGAACGCCTTGGCCGCGGCCATGTCGCGGGTTTCGCTGAGGTAGACGTCGACCAGGGTGCCGTCGCGGTCGATCGTCCGGTACAGATAGCTCCATTCGCCGGCGACTTTGACGTAGGTCTCGTCGACGTGCCAGCACCGGCCGGCTTTGCCGGTGCGCCGCTTGCGCAGACCCTCGGCCAACGTCGGCGCCAGCTTGGCCTCCCAATCTCGCACCGCCTCGTGGGTGAACACGATGCCCCGGATCAGGAACATCTCCGCCAGATCACGCAGGCTCAGCTTGTAACGCAATCTCCAGAAGACCACGAGAAACACGATGTCCGTCGGGACCTGGACCCGGTTCAGCGCCGTGCCCGTCCGCTCGTTGAACCGCCGCCCACAATCCCGGCACCGAAACCGCCGGAAGCCATGAACCGTTCGCCCCTCCCGCTCCGTAGTCGCCGACGAGTGGCAGTGCGGGCAGTCCATGGCGGCTCTCTTGATCTCTCAAAATGGGCTCGGGAACCTATCCGCTGGAAGCGCTCTCGGCAAGCTGCCCTGAGATCTGACAAAACCTCATGGGGCGGTCCCATGTCGACCCCGGAGAGAACGCTGACCTGGTAAGCGCAGCTGCCAACCCATACGCAGGCGTAAAATAACTCACCAAGAGGACTTGAATCCCGGCCCGCAATAAGAGAACGGTGCCGGCGCCACACCAGGGCGGGGTTCGCAGCGTTCTGCATGATGATCTCTGTCAAGCCAACGCGCCAGGGCCAGCAGGTTCCGGGCACCAACACGTTGCTTTGAATTCAACAGGCCTTCGTCTTCAGACGTTCCAACGTGTGGGAATGGAGGGTGCGATGAGCCGATACAAGCGCATCATCGGCGACACTTTGCGCTCGCATACCCGGCTTGCCCAGGAGGTCGAAACCCAGATCGCCGTCACCGTCCTCAACCGAATGCTCGACTTCGGACGTCCGGAATCCGTCCGCGCCGCCTGATGATCAAGGAACCAGGGTAGCACTCCGTTTTCCGGCCTCCGTGCACCAGACCCCTTCAGCACCAGAATGTCGAGCGACATCAACAGTTGGATGCCTTGATATGCAGCCACCCGCGTCAGCGGCCGCCTATCTGCGAACAGAACCAATGCCGCACATTTGATTCGCCGCACCCCGTGCCCCGATCAGGTAGGCATCCGTCGTGACATCAACCATGCGGTTCGTCCGGCATGCCAGGCAAGGGTGATGCCCTGCCACGCCACAACGATCAGAAGCGCCGTATCGGGCACGCCTAGAGCAAGGCCGACAGTGAGGATCACCAGATTCGTGTTGCGCCGGGATATCCAGGTGCGGATCTTGCCGTCGAGCGGGGCCATCGCGTGCAGTCCGCGTCGGAAACGCGTCTTAGCAACCATCAGGACCAACCGGTCGGCGATGTAGAAGCCGGTCAACCACAGAGTCGCCTGGAACAGCGGATCCCCCGCCGTCGTCGCTCCAAGACCCCATGCCCACGCTGCGTACCAAAGCGGCGGATGGACGATGTCCATACCGTGGTCGAGCACGTTGCCAATCGTGGAGTCGGTCAGGGTCAGCCGCGCCACCTTGCCGTCAACACTGTCGAGTACGCTCATGGCATAGGCGAGCAGGAGGCCTGCCCAGAACATGCCGGCCGCGAAAGTGGGCACCACCGCCAGCGTCAGCATCAGGCTGAGCAGCGTGATCCAGTTTGGATGGATGCGCCGCGCTGTGCACAAACGCACCAGCCGCCATACCAGCGACGGATAGACCCATTTGGTGAGAAAGTCGGTCGATCCCTTGTAGTTGACGCGGAATAGCCACTCCTCACGCTTCCGACGCGTTTCCTCGTCGTGTACGGCGAAGACGTAGAAGGGCACCGAGCGGCGCAGGTTGGTGACGAAACTCGGGAAATCCTCTTGAGTCAACACCTCGACGCTGCCCGTGTCGGCCAACGCCTGGGCGACGGCGAGCACCGTCTGGCTATCGGGGGGCACGCGCTCCGCATCCAACAGGCGCAGGCTGAGGATGGTGGCACGCTCATGATCCTCGCCGCCAAAGGCGGCCCGACTGCTGGGATTGTTGAGGAAGTAGGCTATCAGGCGGGGATCGGCGACGCTGCCGCCATCGAGCGCAATCACCACTGCGCAGTCCGTCTCTCGCAGGAAGCTGGCGAAACGGGTGCCGACGGGGCCGGTTTCCATGCGGTACTCAATCCCTGGGACAGCATCGTCCGGCAAAGCCTGCCGCGGGCCGGACAGCACGATCCTCAGCGCCGAATGCTGTTTCGCGAGCGTCCGCAGGTGGCGCTCCAGCGGTGTCAGGCCGAACAGTCCGCATGCGGAGTCCGCGCCGGCCGTATCGATCCAGATCGTCATCAATCCTCAATGTTGAGCAGAAGTGTGCCGCCGATGCAGGCGAAGATCATCGGGACTGACCAAGCGGCCAGACCGGGAGTGAGCCCTCCGGCCTCGCCGACAGATACGATTATGCCATCGGCCAGCAGATAGCCGAGACCAAGCACAATGGCGAGACCAAGCCCGCGGCCGAGGGTGCCACGCCGGGGCAGTCCGGCAGCTGCCGGCAGCGCCAGCAGGACCATGATGATGCAGCCTGCTGGATTGGTATAAATTCGCGCCAGACGTACCCGGTAGTAAGCGCCGCTGTGAGCGCCTGACCAACCGCCCTCGACGATGCGCCGCAACTGGTCGGCCGGAAGGCTCTCTGCCGGCCGGACAACGGCTATTACATCGACCGGAGTCAGCGTCGTCGACCAAACGTCCCGTGGTATGGCGACGCCGTTCGCGCGGGGCCGTTCACCTTCGTAGTATTGTACGTCAGTCAGAGTCCAGTGATCTCCAGCAAAGATTGCTTCCCCGGCACTGATCCAGGTGTCGATCTGCATCGCCTCAGTGCGCTGGAAAATACGTATGCCGTCAAGCCTCCTGCCGTCGCCCGACACTGCCGTGACGGAGACCACCGTCGGCCCGGAATGAAGCCAGACGCTCCGGCCATCCGGACTGGAGGTGGCGTCGTCGGCCGGTTCGGCCAGCCAGTCGATAAGGGCGCGCTCGGCTGCCGGTACAACGCGTGTGCCGAGCACGAACTGCACGCCGGCCAGCAGGACTGCTGCTGACATGAGGATGGCGAACAGGCGGTACAGGGTGATGCCCAGTGACCGCATGGCGATGATCTCGTTGTTGCGGGCGAGCGAGGCCAGCGAGATCACCGCCGCCAGCAGGACTGCTAGGGGCATCAGCTTTTCCACCTGGATGGGCAGACGCAGCCCAGCGTATATGGCCAGATCGGTAATCCCGTTCTTGCGTTCCAGCAGGGTGCTGGCCTGGTCGAGCAGCTCAAGGAGCTGCACCAACGATGTGAAGGCAGCCAGTACCATCACGAAACGGGTAAGGAACAGGGTTGCCAGATATCGGCCGAGCGTCATCGGCGGCCGGCCCGCCATTGCCCCAGGTCCGCGATCCGCGTTTCAATCCTGTCGAGAACGCTGTTGAGCGGGTTGCCGCCGGGGCGGTAGATGGCCTGTTGAAATACGAAGAAACAGAAACCGGTGAACAGCGCGCACGGCAACCAGAGTGCCAGGGCAGCAGGTATGCGGTCCAGCTCGGCGAGGCTTTCGCCGAATTGAACAGTATAATGATAAAGGACGAGAAAAGCGCATGCGACTAGAATGCCTGAGCCGCGGCGCGATCGCTTGGTCGCCATGCCCATTGGGATTGCCAGGAGAGGCAGGACCGCCAGCGACAGGGCGCGTACCAGACGGGCATGCAACTCGGCGTCGAGGCGGCTGTGCGGCACAGCTGTGGATGGACTGTTCCGCTTCGTCCACAATTCGTTCAGCGTCAGCTCACGTTCACTATTTCCCCGTTCGCGGAACGCCGACTGATTGAGTGCGATGTCGCGACCGACGGTCAGCCGGTGGAAGTTGATGACGGCGCTCCTGCCGTTCGACTCCACCCGCATCTGTCTCCCGTTCTCCAACTCAAGCGTGGCCCGATTCCCGTCGACGCTGGGCGTGAGCGTTCCGCTGACCGCCGTGGTCACCACCTCGCTAACGCGCCTTCGTTCATACACGAAGACGCCGTAGAGCTCCCGGCCGGCCGGGTCGGTCTGGTCGGCTGAAATAGTCAGATTGTCATCGACATAGACGAACAGGCCACCGGGGACGCGCCCATCCCAGTCCATGGTGGTCGCGGCGTGAAGAAGTGCCCGGTAAGCGTATCGACTATAGGGCTGCACATAGCCATTAAGGGCGAGGCTGGCGATCGCCAGAAGCGCCCCTACCCAAAAGAATGAACGGCTGATACGAGGCAGCGACAGGCCAGCACTCTGCAGGGCATCCAGTTCGCTGTTGTCGCCGAGGTTGGCAATAACCAGAAACATGCTCAGGAAAAAAGCAGCCGGAAGAGCAAGCCCGAGATAATGCGGAACCAAATTCGCCAGGATGCGCAGAACGAGATCGAATGGGCCGTTGTGGCTCGCCAGCACGTCGAGCAGGCGCAGAAGCCGCTCCAACAGAAGGGGGAACAGCACCACCGCCAGAGCGACACCCAGCACTTTGGTCATCTCTCCGATCAGGTACCGGTCAATGATCCAGGTACGATATGAAAAGTCGTTAACCGGAGAATTGGAAAGAATGCTCATCCGGCCACCCCATGCTCATGGGCGTGCGGGAGGGCGCCGAGAGTGTTGCGATGGTTGGTCGCAACTGCTCTGGCTTGATCGGTATCTGACGGACCCCAGTCGGTGCTGCGCACCATGCCCCTGGTATGGTCACGACTGCCGGTCCAGTATGGTACGTCGCGAAACCATTTATTCTGGATCATCATTAGCATCGAATCTTTGATCTTCCCACGATGTTCCTGAGGCTGTCCCGGTCGCCACACCACTGCCCGATGGGCGCGGCTCGGTGTACACCTTGCCAAACGCAACACCCGCTTGTAGCAGAGAACCACTCATATCCTCCAAGCACGAGTATTCCAGCATTGCCTGCTGACGCAACATGATTATCGAAAAAAACGGCATTATGGTGCTGTAGCTACAAGCAGCCAAATTGGATGACGGCTAGCACGCTCTTGGTCCCGCTGAGCGTCAGCCCGATCGCCTCCAGTCGGTCGTCCCCTTGTCGAGATGCAGGACCTCATTCGCGCTGATTACGCTGTCGTCGTCGCCAACGATCCGGAGTTGGATCTCAATACGCATGCTCGTCCCAATGGTTGCCGCTGCTGCAGCGGCCAGCCTATCCGCCGCAAACATCGCGAACTACCTTGATCTCCTGTACTTTGACATGCTCCCCTGCACCAACGCCTGGAACCGGAACAAAGGCTCGGGCGCACCGTTTATCCCGGTCATTCTTTGAGTGCTCATTCCATCATAGCCTGCTCAGGGTTGACTGCCGGCTCTGAATTTGGCGAGTGATGTGAGCAATGGCGAACCGGCGCAACCAATTCATTGAACAAGAGACCGGACCATCCTGATGCTGACTGACCCATATCCCGTTAGGGCAGAGCGGCCGCTCATGGCATGTCCCGACTGTGGCCTGCTTCACGCCCTGCCCGACATGCCGGTCGGCGAGAAGGCGTTCTGCTCGCGCTGTGGATCATTCCTTCGGGTCAATCAGGCACATGGCCCGCATCGTAGCGCCGCCCTGTCGGTGGCGGCGCTAATCCTTCTAACGGTTGCGACCATGTTTCCCTTGCTGGTGTTCGAACTGGAAGGCCGTGAGCAGGCCGGCGGCATCCTGAGCAGCGCCGCGGCCTTGTGGGACGTGGGATATCCGGTGCTGGCGGTGCTCGTCTTCTTTACCGTGCTGGCGGCACCGCTTTTGAAGATCCTGGCGACGCTGTATGTCGTGCTGCCTCTGCTGGCCGGGCGCCCCGCTCCGGGGACGGCCCGCGTTTTCCGAATGCTCGACCATTTGAAGCCCTGGGCGATGGTCGAGGTCTTCCTGCTGGGCCTAATCGTAGCTTATGTGAAACTGTCCGACATCGCGACGGTCGAGATTGGGCCGTCGCTGGTGGCCCTGGTCGGGTTGATGGTGGCGATGACCTGGGCGGAGGCGGCGCTGGACCCATACGATGTGTGGGAGCGGCTATCGCCACAGCTTCGGCAGGGGGCGGCTGATATCGCGCCGGAACGGCTGGTCCGCTGTCACGCCTGCGCCCAGCTCGCGGAGGGCGAGCATCGGCCCTGCCCTCGCTGCGGTGCTCCGCTGCACCGGCGCAAACCCGGCAGCGTGCACCGTACCGCCGCCTTGGCCGCCGCGGCGGCGATCCTGTACATCCCGGCCAACCTGCTTCCGATCATGACGGTGGTGTATTTCGGCTCGGGCGAGCCCGACACCATCTTGTCCGGAGTCGAGACCCTGATCGCGTCCGACATGCTTCCGGTCGCTATGCTGGTTTTCGTCGCCAGCGTCGCTGTGCCGGTGCTGAAGTTGGTCGGACTTGGTTATCTGCTGCTGTCGATTCGGCACCGCTCGGCGGCGCGCCTGAGGGACAGGACGCGTCTTTACCGCCTCATCGAAGGGGTCGGCCGCTGGTCGATGGTCGATATCTTCATGATTTCTCTTCTGACATCACTGGTTCAATTAGGCGCCATTGCCACGGTTCAGGCGGAACCCGGAGCTGTCGCCTTCGCCATGGTGGTCGTCGTGACCATGCGGGCGTCCAACGCCTTCGATCCGCGGCTCATGTGGGACGCCGCCACCCGACAGGAGAATTGAGCTTTGGATAACAAGAACCGGGATGATGGAACGGGCATTTCGGCGGCGGAGCCCGTGCGTCAACGGCGCACCCTACCCTTCATCTGGATCGTGCCGCTGGTGGCGGCCCTCGTCGGCGGTTGGCTGATCTGGCGCACGCTGAGCGACCGAGGTCCTATCGTGACGATAACCTTCGAAACCGCCGAGGGCATGGAGGCTGGCAAGACCAAAGTCAAATATAAGGCGGTCGATGTCGGCACGGTCGAGAACGTGACCGTTTCCGCCGATCTCAGCCATGTCGTGGTGACCGCCCGGATGGTTAAGCAAGCCTCGACCTACCTGACCGACGGCAGCCGCTTCTGGGTCGTCAAGCCCAGGTTGGGCAGCGGCGGCGTTTCGGGACTAACCACGATCGTCTCCGGTTCGTATATCGGCATCGACCCCGGTGCCGGCGAGCCGGAAACCAGCTTCAAGGGCCTTGAGGATCCACCCCTGGTCCAGACCAACACGCCCGGCCGCCGCTTCCTGCTAACCTCCAACCGCCTGGCCGGTTTGGCGCCCGGCGTGCCGATCTCTTATGCCGGCATCCAGGTCGGCGAGGTTCTCGGTTACGAGTTCACGGAGGATTGGGGCGAGTTGCGCATCCCGGTGTTCGTGCATGCTCCCTATGACAAGCTGGTCCGGCCGAACAGCCGCTTCTGGAACACCAGCGGCATCGAGCTGTCGTATGGGCCGGATGGGCCGTCGCTCTCCATTGAATCCCTTCAGACGCTGGCGACGGGGGGAGTCGCCTTTGACACGCCCGGCATCGAAAACCCCAGCGCGCCGGCGACCGAAGGATCGACATACCCCCTGTTCGACAACCAGCGCAGCATCGAGGCGGCGCGGTACACCCGCAAGCTGCCGTTCCTGGTCCATTTCGACGGCTCGGTCCGGGGCCTGCGGCCGGGCTCGCCGGTGGAGTTCCGCGGCATCCGCATCGGTCAGGTCACCGACGTCAAGTTGGCATGGGATCAGGCGAGCAACAGCGTACGCATCCCGGTCATGCTGGAGATCGAGCCGGAGCGGATCGATTCCGCTCCATCCTCATCCGATCCGTCCAAAACATCGGTCGATTATGGCAAGGTGGACGCCCTGGTGCGTCGGGGTCTGCGCGCCCAGGTTCAAACGGGCAATATCCTGACCGGTGAGTTGGTGGTGGCACTGGACCTCTTTCCGGCATCTCCGCCGGCGACCCTCGACACCGCCGGTCCGGTCCCGGAACTTCCGGCCGAGCCGAACGTGCTGGACACCGCCACCCGGTCGCTGACTGGGCTGATGGACTCGCTCGCCAAGGCCCCCATCGGCGAGACGGTTGAAGAGTTGCGCGCGGCGGTCCACTCGGCGGGATCCCTGCTCGGAGGTCCCGCCACCACGCAGGCGATGGCATCGCTGAGCACTACTCTCGTCGAACTCGACAAAACCATGCGGACGGTCAGCGGCGAGGCTGGCCCGATGATCCGCGCCCTGCGCGAGGCGTCCGAAAGCGTCGCGGCGATCGGCACCGAAGCCGAGGCTACGCTTAAGTCCACCAATAGAGTGATCGGCTCGGCCCAACCCGTCGTTCAGGACCTGAACGGCCTGCTGCGGGAACTGTCCACGGCGGCCCGGTCGATCCGGGTCTTCGCCGACTATCTCGAACGCCACCCCGAGGCCCTGATTCAAGGCAAACGACGATGAATTTTTGCAACTTCGTGGCCCATGCCTTCCCGATCCGTCCGCTGATCGGCTCGCTGGCCGCCCTTCTGCTGGTCGCGGGCTGCGCGTCCGAGCCGAGCCGCCTTTACACCCTGACCGCCGCCCCGCCCAGGCCACCCGCCGCGGCGGCCAAACCGGGCTGGGTGATCGGGCTGGAAAGCGTCGTTGTCCCGGATTACCTGCGCCGGCCCGAGATCGTGGTGCGGACATCCGGCAACCGTTTGGATGCCCTGGAATACGACCGCTGGGGCGGCACGCTGGAATTGATGATCAACCAGACCCTGCTGCGCAATCTCAACGCCGCCCTGGACGGTGCCGAGGTGCTTCAGATACCAGTTCGGGTCGAGTTGGACCCCAGCAACACGGTGGAAGTGGATCTGGACCGGTTCGAGGCGGAAGAAGACGGGCAAGCGGTGCTCGAAGCCCGATGGCGGATCTACGGTCCGGAGGGCCGACCGTTTCGCTTCGGCAGAACCGAGGTTCGTAAGCCTCTGGAAACACCTTTGGATCCCGATCAGGTCGCCGCCGCCTTGAGCATGATGCTGCGTGACTTGGCGCATGACATCAGTGTCGCCCTTCAGAAATGACTTAGACCACGGCCGCCTACACGACGGGAGTAGCGACCGCGACAAAAAGAGAGAACCAAGCACGATGGCTGAAGTGACACCGGTCAACGGAGAGCAAAGGGACCGCCGCAAGGAGCCTGCCGGTCCTATGGATGTCGGTGCGCGCTCTTCGGCAACGGCACGCGCAGAAACGCCGTCCGCTCACGAAGCAACCCGGAACCCAACAAAGCACGTGGCCCTGGCGTTCGCCGTCCTCCTGGTTACTCTGGTCGCCTGGTACAGCACGGCGGATCGCTGGACGCCGTACTCCAGTTCAGCTTCAATGGCGGCCTACGTTGCGCAGATCGCTCCCCGGGTGTCGGCACCAGTGGTCGAAGTGCTCGCCCTCGACAACTCCAGTGTCCGGGCCGGACAGCCGCTTGCCCGGATGGATCGGGGGACTTACGAGCTGGCGGTTGAGCAGGCGGAGGCTGCTCTGGCGCAGGCCACCCAGCAGACGGGAGCCTCGGCAGCAGGAGTATCGGCAGCGCAGGCTCAAGTCTCCCGGGCACGGGCCGACTTGAACAATGTACGCGCCGCGACCGCCCGAACCCTCGAATTGGTCGAAAGGGGCATCTACGCGGCGGCACGGGCCGATCAGTCGCGCTCCGAACTTGCTCAGGCGGAGGCCGGACTGCAAGCCGCCGAGGCTGAGCTGGAACAGGCGCGGCAGGCGCTGGGACCGACCGGCGCCAACAACCCTCAGGTTCTGAGTGCGACAGCGGCGCTGGAGCAGGCGCAGCTGAACCTCCTTTATACGACCATGACCGCACCGTCCGACGGCTTCATCACCAACCTGTCACTGACCGAAGGCCAGTACGCCACGGCCGGGCAGCCGCTGATGACTTTCATCGACCCACAGTCCTACTGGGTCGTCGCGGATTTCCGTGAAAACCAGCTGGCGAACCTGGACCCTGGTGACCCCGTCGAGATCCTCTTCGACGTGGCGCCCGGACGTATCTACAAGGGTAATGTCGAGAGTATCGCTTGGGGCATCGCCACAGGGCGGACCAGCGTCGACGGCTTGCCGCAACCCGCCACGGACACCCGCTGGTTCGAGCCCGCGCGACGGATCCCGGTCCGCATTCGCCTTGATCCGGGGCAGGAGCAGGAACTCCCACGCAAGCTACGCGTTGGCTCGCAGGCCGAGGTAGTCGTCTTCGCCGATGGTGAAACGGGCATCCTGGCGTGGATTGCCGAAGGCCTGATGCGGCTCAGCTCCGTCGTCTCGTACCTGTACTGAGGAGGCCGGACGTGTTGCCGCCCCCCCGCCCCACCCTCGCCGACGATCCCCTCTTCGCCATCCGCACCGCCGCCGGGGTTACCCTGTCCATCGCGCTGGCGGACTTCCTGAACGTCAGTCCGCCGATAATCGTGCCAGCGCTGCTGGTCTCGCTGCTTGCGGGTCAGCGGGGCGCCTTCAACCCGGGCAACGTTCTTGGCGGTGCCGCCGTCATCGTCGTACTGGCGTGGGTGGCCGCGGAACTCGCAGCCGCGACGCGACACGAGATGTTCGTGTTCATCACCGTGATGCTGGCCGTCAACTACTTCGCCTTTTACTTCCTCATGAAAACGGGCAACCAGCTCGGCATCATGCTGCTGGTCCTGCCCAACCTCCTGGGGCTGCTGTCCCTCGGCCCGCTGGAGGGCCTCTATGCCATGCGGGATGCCTTCACGAGCACGGCCCTGATCTCGGCGGTGCTGATCCCCGTGCTCTACTTAGTGCTGCCGCCGCGGACGCGCGTGATCTATGAGCCGGAGCCCTACACACCGGACGTGGAGCGGCCCGAGGTGCAGGCGCTTCTGCGGCTGATGGTCCTGGCCCCGTTGCTGCTGGCCTTCTACCTGTTCGTTGACATGGCGAACATGATCTATCTGATCATCGCCATCCTCGTCCTGGCATACCCGGAGCGGGAGCATCAGCGAACGCAGGCCCGGGAGCGCATTTTGGGAACGGCGCTGGGCGGCGTGGTCGCCATGGCCATCGTCGTTGTGTTCTCGTACATGGCGCACATGGCGGTGCTGGCCTGCGTGCTCTTCCTTGGCGGCTTATGGTTCGCGAGTCGGATGGTGAGCGGGCCGCTCTCGGCCAATACCTACCAGGTCGGCTACTCGGTCATGGCCGTGCTCGCGGTCAACTCGCTGACGACGAGCAATCCTCTCGAGGCCGGTTTTGAACGCCTGATGCTCACGATTGGCGGCGCCACCGCGGCGCTTGGCTTCCTCGCCCTTCTGGAAGGCCTCTTCCTGCCGCGGGACCGCGATCTCATCAGCACGGGAAGCTGAACCTGTCGGACAGGCGATCCCAGCCTCACGGTTCGAGTTTCCGGCATGGAACA
>ERZ501005.109-NODE-109-length-14464-cov-8.909432_pt1 | contig 14464 bp, 13 predicted proteins | sample MGYA00248830_ERZ501005 | MGnify/ENA primary metagenome ERZ501005 (study PRJEB25958, sample SAMN03398565) | human skin metagenome | study: EMG produced TPA metagenomics assembly of the Human Skin Microbiome Metagenome (human skin metagenome) data set. | reverse complement strand
CATTGCCATACTGGGAGAGGCGATCCGACGGGGATTGGAAGTGAGCCAGCCCTCGGACGACGGTTTCATATATTACCGGACCAGCCACAAAACGGCGTTCGGTCGGCAGATCCTCCAGATGCGGATCGGTAATGCCCAGCAGGCCGGCGTCGCGTCTCCCGAGGGTGCCCGGTGGATCGCCCTGTCATGCCGCTCCGGTGCCGGCGACGCCTTCACGGTAGCGTTTCCTCAAGACACCACCCTCAATGCTCTGACGGCAGGCATCATACAGAAATCCGCTTCCCGAATCCCGATGATCTTGCTTGAGAATGATTTCACGGCGGAGCGGGATCACCGGCTGATCCACGTGTTTATCGGGCAGAGCCGCGCGCGGGCGGAGGAGTTTCGGAAGCAGACCAACGGCGAATCGTTCACGCCCCGGGCTATCGCTGAAACGCTCCGGCGGATTGTCCAAGAGAGCGGCCTGACACGGGAGCAGCGCCGCCGGCTGGACCAGCGCAACAGGCAGAAGCGGAAAAGGAGCTGACGGCTGCACCGCCATGAACGCCCCGCCCGAAGTGATCGGCTGACCAGCGGAAGCCCGTTCACAATGCGTGACATAAGCGAGAAGTGGCCAAGGATCATGTCGCCGAACGGTGCGTAAGAGCAACGTTGATCTTCCCTGGTCCTGGTTTCTTAACCTTCTTCGTCGAAGTCGGTCGCATCCTCATCCGAACACATGCAGCGATACCATTCTGCGAAAGGCGAGCAGCCCGGCACCTCGGTTTGCTCCATCACACCGCCGCCGCCGGACAACCTGCCGACCAAATCCATCGTCGGGTCACCGAAGTCCAGGATGAGTTCCAACTCCGGGTGGCGGCGGCTCAGGGCCTCGACCGCAGGCAGGGGAGGGCTCCAGGCCGTTGCGAACCGGATGCATCCCTGACGCTCATCGAGGATCTCGATCTCGACTCCGTCGGCGTCCCACTTGGTTCCCCAATTCGCCACGAACCAATCGTGGTCCCGGACTCCGCTAGGCAGAGGGACGAACGAGGTCAGGGAAAAAGCGAGTTCAGGGTCCTGGGAGACAGCCCTCCAGCCATCGATATAGCCCTGAATGGGCTGGTCCTCACTGCGAATCACCAGCCAGTTCTCACACCAATTAGGCATAGTTCACTTGTTCCTTTCGCACGGGCGGTTCCAAGAGCGTCTGCTCTACCAAACTCTCTCGGAAACCACCTTGATCAATGTCCATCACTTTATCGTTGCTAGAGATCGAAACGCAAAAATCGCGAGCGGCGCCGGACAGCTTTCCGCGCAGGTCGATCCGGTTCCCTCCCCGTCAGTGGAGCAGGCACACAAAAGTGCTCGACCGGTCTATCAGGGGTCGGCGGCGGAGGTGCGAGGTGGCACATGGTCAGCGGGTCGAAGATAGAGACGGCCCGCCATGAGTCGATCAAAGCCCATGAGCGCTCAGCCACCTGGTCATCTCTCGAGAGTTCGGGATCGATGGACATTGGGGGTCCTGTTGCGGTGATTGCGTGTCAGGGGCCCATTCTGAAAGAAGCAAGCCTCGAAGCTCAAAATTCCCGAACCCGGTCCGCGGCAGTTTTGCCCCTTACCCTGGGTCGGGTGGGGCAGCAGCCTCTTCCTGGCGCCGGGAGGTTTTCCAGGATAAGGCGGGAGAGGCTCGACGGAGCCGGGAAGGATGCCGATGCCCTGAAGCGGTGCCCGGATCTCGCCGCCACTTGGCCGCGGCCCGGCGGACGAAGTGCCGGATAACCGTGACAAAACCGGATCTCCTGAACCGCAACGTCGCGTTCTTCAGCGGCGTGATCGCTGACCGGGCGGGGTGGTTAGCCTAAGGCCAAGAACAGGTCGGGATGTGGATGAAATCGGAAGGCGAACTCCGCTTCACAGAATACCCGGCCCCGAAGACCACTTCCTCCGCCGTGTTCCGACAGGCGATCGTGATCATCTCATCGACCGGGCCGGGGAAATCACGCACGCTGACTTCGAGGGTCCGGCGTATCAGCGTCCGGTGTTTCTTGGCCTTGATCAGGTCGATGGCGACGCCAGCATGCTGGGCCGGTGGAGCCTCTTACTCGTCGTGCACGACCGGAATGCTGATTGAGTTCCGTCAAGGTCACCAGGGGAGGGGGCAGGCGCTCGGGCGGGGTGATGATTCGCCACGGCATCACGCAGCCCCCACGAGTCGGCGAGTGTTGGGCATGATCCCGGACAGCGGCGGCGTCACGGCTGTCGGTTAGTTGAAGCTCAGGATACGTAGTTCCGTCGAGCAACGCGTTGATAGCCTGTCGGCGGCCTTCCCAACCTCGTCCGTGATGGCCTGGGACACCACGATGCGCTCCGCGGCCGCTACGCCATGACGCCAACCTGAAACAGCACGGGCGTTGCCCTCAAGAACGGCGAAAAGGCTGTCCGGCCAGGATGCGGCGCTAACCTGGATTATTCACGAAGGCGATCGGCGTATCAGGAGGGCGGTGGGTGTAGCGCAAGCCCTTGGGCGGACGTAGGATTTGGGTGTCGAAGCCAATCCAAGCCTTCGGGAGCGCTCACCCACCATGGAAAAGGATACGCTTGTTCTGCCCAGCCTGTCACCGGTTGGTGACAAGCCGATTTCGGTCATGATCGACGATCGGTGCACCTCTGCCGATGGTGGTGTCCTGCTGTTCCAGGACGTCGAACGGCGGCTGAACCTGGCGAACCGCCTGGCGGCTTGCCTGCACGATCCGCGGCAGCCAGGCAAGATCACGCATGCCCTGGATGACATCCTGCGGTTCCGCATGCTGGCGATCGTGGCCGGCTACCCGGATGGCAACGACTGCGACGCGCTGCGCGACGATCCCGCCTTCAAGATGGCGCTGGACCGGCCGCCGGTCTCGGGGCCGGCGCTGTGCTCGCAGCCGACCGTCTCGCGCATCGAAAACCTGGCGCGGCGGACGGAGCTCTATCGCATGGCTGAGGCGATGCTCGACCTGTATTGCGACAGCTTTCCGGTTGTGCCCCATCATCTTACCCTTGATCTCGACGAGAGCTTCGATCGAGTCCACGGCGAGCAGGAACTGCGCAAGTTCAACGCCTATTACGATGACTGGGGCTTCCTGCCGATCCACATCTTCGACACCAGCGGCCGGCTGGTCGTGTCCGTGCTGCGGGAGGCGGCGACGCCGAGCGGCCGCGAGATCCTGACGCTGGTCAAGCGGGTGGTAGGTCATATCCGGGAGCGCTTTCCCCGGGTCCGCATCCGCCTGCGGGGCGACAGCCACTATGCTTGTCCGGAAGTGATGAGTTGGTGCGAGGCCAACGGCCTGGAATACATCTTCGGCCTGTCCGGAAACGCCACCCTGGCGGCCCGGGTCCAGGCGCTCGAAGCGCGCACAGGGGCGCGGTATGCCGCGCGCTGCGCGGCCGAGCCACCCAAGTTCAAGCTCCGCCGTTACAAGGACTTCCGGGGCGGGGCCAGGTCCTGGAAGTGCGAGCGCCGGATCATTGCCCGGGTCGAAGCCGGACCCGACGGGGTCGACACCCGCTACATCGTCACCAATCTGACCGACCGCCGGGCGCAGCGGCTCTACGAGCGGAAATACTGCCAGAGAGGCCGAATGGAGAACCTGCTGAAGGCCCACAAGCTTCACCTGGCCTCCGATCGGACCTCCTGCACGAGAGCTTGCGCCAACCAAGTCCGGCTCTTTTTGCATGGCGCCGCCTATTGGTTGCTCTGGACCTTCCAGAGCCTCATGCCGAAGCGCTCGCCCTGGCGCGTGGTCCAGTTCGACACCCTCCGGAACAGGCTGATCAAGCTCGTCACTGAGGTCACTGAAACGGCCGATCGCATTCGAATTGCTCTGGCCCCGCTGTTCCCGGTTGAGGATATCCTCACCGTCGTCTCGACGCGCCTCGCTCGGTTCGTCACCTGAGCGCCGGGCGGTGTGCCCGCACCCAGGAACCCGGCCCCACAACCCCAAACCTACAGATCCTTCGCGCGCCCGAGACCGGGCCGCTTGTCGACCCGAAAAACTCAAAGTTGAACGGCTGCAGGAAAATCACATAAGCCGCTGCGCTCATGAATAATCCGGGCTAATGCGATGATTGTCGCAGACCGGCAGTGCGGTGGAATCGATGTAGTAGAGCCCGGTCCTGGTCCCCAGGTGACTGTGCAGGAAGAACACCAGCGGTACGAAGACGCTTTTCTGCAGGGTGACGAAGTGCTCGTAGCACGGCATGCCGGGAAAGTAGCCGCGCAACAGCGGCTCGGCGAAGCCGTGATAGAAGCTCTTGAGATGCTTGAAGCCTGAACTATGGAGCACAAGCAGCAGCGTGATGATCTCACTGGGCGACAGACCCGGCTGTGGCCCGCGTGGTGCCGGCCCGCCGGGCCCCAACAGCGACGCCTCCCATTGCGGCACAAACACCTTGCAGAAATCATCGACCTCGCAAAAAACCTCGACGATCCGATCCAGCATCATCGCCTCCGTTACTCAGCGACGGCCGCTTACCTCAAAAAGCTTTTCAGTCACAATCCCTTAGTCGCGCGAAAACCCCTTATCGGGGTTATTTATGCGGCATGCAGGCGGGATCCGGAGCATCGAAACAGGCCGTCCCTTACGCGATCCCGCATATCCCTGCAACACACTGAACCGCGTGCCCAAACTCGCCGATCGGCATTCACCGCCCTCATGATGCCTAAAGCCGTATAGAGAATTCGCCAGCGGTATCGAGTTTGCGGATGGACCAGCATTCACTCGGCGTCTACACTGCCCGACCGATGGTGCCGGGCATGGCCGTCAACGACAATCAAGTCCCGGCTCCTGCCAGGGCGGCCTGATCATCTCCCAGGCTTTGCCATGCTCCCCTCCCTGTCCGGGCTGGCGGCGGAAGTCTGGGTATTTTCGCTGACCGGTGCGCCGGTATCGATGCTGACAACAACCGACATGCCTGGGGCAAGCCGGTCAGCGAGTGGTTGGTAAGGAGCGATGGCGATGCGCACGGGAAGCCGTTGGGTCACCTTCGTGAAGTTCCCAGTCGCATTATCGGCCTTCAGCACGCTGAACTCGGACCCCGTTGCCGGCGAAAAGTCCTCTACCTGGCCCGCCATTCGCGTGTCCTGCAATGCATCCACCGTGAAGCTGACCGGCTGGCCGATCTTCATTCTATGGAGCTGCGTCTCCTTGAAGTTGGCAATGATCCACCTCCTCTCCGGAACGAGGGCGGCCAGTTGAGTTCCGGCGGATACATACTGCCCAAGCCGAACGCCGATCTCGCCCAGCTTGCCGTCACCAGGCGCCACAATTCGCGTGTTCTGAAGGTCAATCCTGGCAAGCTGGACGGAAGCCTCGGCATTCCCGATTTCAGCCTTGAGCGAATCCCGGTTCACGATGATCGATTGAAGATCCTGGCGGGCGACTTCGACCGAAGCTTCCGCCTGACGCACGGCTGCCTCGGCCTGTGCCAGCCCTGAGCGCGCCTGATCAGCGGCACTTTGTGACACAGCCCCCCGCGGCAGCAGAGACTCAATCCGGCGGGCGTTTGATCGGGCGACGTCCAGGGCCGCTTTCGAACTGGCGACTTCCGCCTCGCTCGACCTGATCCTTGCTTCCGCCGACCGTTCGTTCTGTTTGGAGTTCTCCAGAGCCGCCTGCCTCATGGCAAGTATCGCTTGGGCCTGCATGAGCTTCTGCTCATAGATCCTGTCATCGATCTGGAAGAGTTCCTCTCCAGCTTTGACGCGCTGGAAGTCACGCACGCTGACCCCGGTCACATAGCCGGCGGTCTGCGGGCTGATCATCGTGACCTGGCCGTGGACATAGGCATTCTCCGTCGTCTCGACCGGTGAACCATGGAACGGTGGCAGATGCCAGGCATAGAGAATGAGAAGGGCGCCGAGGAGGCCGATGGAGACGGCTACGCTGGCGGAGATGAGCTGCTTCAACTTGGGCATTTGTACGGGATCTCAGGTCAAGGATTTGTGGTGGCGACAGCGCCCCTGCCCGTATAACGGGCGCGCACCGTCACATAGCCTGTGTGGCTCATGAGCCAGATCAGGGCGAGGGCCGCAATGGCGGCGATCAGGAGGAAGGCGTCGTTGTAGGCGAGGATAGTCGCCTCCCGGGTCGCCTGCTGTGACAGCAGGACAAGTCCTTCGGCATTGAGCAGCTGCTGATCGGTCAGGACTTTTCCGTAGGGGGCGGAAAGCTGCTTAATACGATCGACTACGATCGGGTTTGTCAGATTGACGTGTTCGACGAGGTGACTCGAATGAAACTTCTCTCTGAGCGTGACGAACGTGCCGAAGGATGCGGAGCCGATCAGACCGCCGAGGCTTTGGGTGAACAGAAACACGACCAGGAAGCTTGTCATGAAGGCCGGCCCCTGCTTCAAGGTCTTGGTTATGCCCGAGAGCAGCGAAGGGGGCAGAAACAGGGCGCCGCCAAAAGCGATCAGCGCCTGGCTCAGATACATATTCTCCGGCCGCGTGAGGTTGGTTGCATGGCCGTCCATGTACGCCCCGATCGCGATGCAGATCAGCGCCAGACCATGGATTTCCGGAACCCGCTCTACCTTGAGAAAAGCGCCGCAAACCAGCCCGCCGGCAAACGAGCAGAGCAGGATGATGACGTAAAGCACCCTGCTCTGCTCGTTGAGCAACCCGAGCGTCTGGAACAGACCGAAGGCTCCCGATGATTGTTCCGATAGCACGATGCGGAATATCAGCAGCGTGACTGTGAAGTGGACGATTTCCGGGCTGGTCAGCCAGCGGATGTTCATGATCGGCGTGGCGCGGTTGAGCTCGATCGCGGCCGCGCATCCGATGGAAATGACGGCGATGGCGAGACAAACCCCGATCCAAGGGGCTTCAAACCACCAGTAGAAGCGTCCGAGCACGAGGACGACGGCAAACAGACCGAAGCCGACAGCGATCAGCGGGTAGGTGATGAAATCCTTCCAATGCAGGATCTTGTCATGAGGCACCGGCGTCAGCGGCAGAAGGTGGACGGCGGCGAATGCCATGAGCGCCAGGCCGATCTCCAGCGTGTAGAGCTGCTGCCACTGGCCCAGGTCGAGCAGCATCGGCGAAATGATACGGGCGACAACGGGAGCGGAGGTCGAACAGGTCAGCGCGAGGCTCAGCCCCCAGGTCATCTTCTTCGCCGGCGGGAAGGCCTCCAGCATATAGAGAAATGCGATCGTCGAGATTGGCGCCGCGGCCATGCCGGCCAGAAAGCGAATCGGCAGCGCTGACCAAAGATCGTGAACGAACAGATGTATCACGGAGGTGACGACGAAGACGCCGATGCTGATCTTGGCGAAACGGCGCAGACCGAATTGGGTCCGGATCTTGGTCAGCAGTATGGTCAGGCTGACATTGGGCGCCATATAGGCCGCGACCAACCAACTGGCCTCCGTCAGAGTCGCCCCGAGCATTCCCTGGATCTGGGGAGTATTCACGGCAACGAGATTCATGCCGAGGCCCTGCGTCAGCGACAGCAGGACCGCGGCGGCGATATAAATAGCGGAACGTCGGATCGATACGGAAGCGGGAGGCAGTGGAGAAGGGGGCGAAGGCGCGGGCACGTTTTCCTTCAGCTCTTCGGGAACCGGTGCTGTCTTGCTTTCTCCTGCTTGTCCGCCGACTCCTCTGGCGGGCTGCCACTCCGCTTTACTTAACGCCGGCATGAACATCGCTCGTTTGCTGAATTGCGCTGGAGGTTTCCGCGTTTGCAGTGATCTGGCGGAGAACCGCCAGGGCAATCTCCAGGTGTTCTTCTTTGATGCCACGAAGCAGCAATGCGCGGATATTCCTACTGACCTCATCCAGTTCGGTGACGTGCACCTTCGCCAGCGCTGTCAGCTCGATATGCTTCGCGCGTCTGTCCCCTTGCACAGCACTTCTGGTGATCAATCCCTGCCGCTCAAGACCATCCAGAAGACGAACAACCGATGGATGCTCGATGTCGAGAGCATCGGCCAACTCCGTCTGATTCCAGGTCCGATGCTTCGACAGCAGCAGCAGCGCCCTGTACCGCGCTAGGGTCAGCCCGCGTTCACGAACGAAGCCATCGAAGAGCTTCCGCATTTTCCGGCTGGCTGTTGAAAGTTCAACTGTGAAGATTGACGAGAGTTCACTGGATTGGTCTGGCATTTGTGCTGCTTATGTAAGTGCCTAACATATGTGTATCTATATAATTCTATCCGAATGCGTTAGCAAGTGCCTGAGCGCTGGGATATCGGGTTCGTCGGAACTTAACCGGCCGCGAGCGTCATACAGGCTGGCGAACATCTGGTTATCGTACAAAACCCCGATCTCATTGGGGATCCGCATCAGCAGGTTGCCCTTGCGGAACGCTGCACGGGCAACCCGGCCGGTTTCTTCGGGAACAGGTTCAATCGGCGGCGGGTGCATCGACATCGGCTCCCTCCTATAGGGGACTTAATGTCTCAACAAACCGATCTCACCGAATGACCAACAATATCAGCAGTACCGACTGAACCGGATCCGTCTGGCAGCATGGCCGGGATCCCGGTCGCGGGCCTTGACCTAGTGGAACTCGACTGGTTCGATCCCGGTCTGGATCACGCGCTCCGGCCCCTGAGCCATGCCGGACCAGATGGTACAGGCATCTCTGGCCTTGCCGTTCCAGATCTGCCCCTGCAAACCATCTGTTCGCAGGGAGTCACCTCAGTCTTTCACTCCGATCCCGGTGACAAAAATATTGATGGACCGATCGAGGAAGGCGCGGTCCACTCCGTCAAGCCCCGGCTTGGTGCTTTGGAGCACTGCTTTTCTAAGCGGCTGAAGGATCACGATGGACAGGAATATCTCGGCGTCCCGACGCACATCTGCTTCGCTCACGCTCGCCATCAGGTCCGAATTTCGTAAGACCGCCGATATGGGAGCCAGCAGTCGGTCGCCGCCATGTTCATAGATCAGTTCCGCCAGCTGAGGAAATTGCCGCGACTCCCCGATCACCACCCGCTCCAGAGCGATGATGTCCGGGACGACGGTGATGGCGAGAAAGCGTTCGGCAAGAACCAGCAGTTGCTGGCGCAGCGGCTTTCCGGACACGTCGACTGCTGTGACCACCGACAGATTGTTTTCGAGGACCTCCGCGACCACGGCCTCGAACAGGTCGGCCTTGTTTGAGAACCGTGAATAGAGAGTCCGTTTCGAAATCCCCAGCTCCGCCGCGATCGCGTCCATGCTGGTCTTCTCGTAACCATCGTGCAGGAAGAGGGTTTTGGCGGCGTTGAGAATTCGCGCCGATATTTGCTCTGACTCCGCACGAGATGGCCGTCCGCCATGGCTCGGCGCCGAAGATTTGGCGACCCGGCATTCGGGCGCGTGAGCGGATTTCATCGACTGAGGCATCGGGGCCGGTTTGAATAAAACGCTGCTTTATTGCTCATGCGCCGATTTCCCTTTCTCAGCGATCCCTTTGCGAGCGGCTTTTATTCGCTCGAAATCGAAAAGCTCTCCGGACGCGCCAGCCGCCAGGAATTGACGTAGAAGGCATGGTCGCTGCCGCCTGCTAGCAATTCTCCGGGTTCGAGGTAGGGGAGCAGCTGTGAAAACAGCTTGATCTCGGTGGAAGAGATGCGCCGGGCGAAATGATGCGGCTTGAGGGCCACCGGATGCTCAAGCCCTGCCGAGGCCAGAAGTTCCGCCAGAGCGTGGATCGAATTCCTGTGAAAGTTGGCGACGCGTTGCGCCTTGTCCGGAACGACTACCGCGCACTGGCGCAAAGTATCCTGCGTGGCGACGCCGGTCGGGCATCTGTTCGTATGGCAGCTCTGTGACTGGATGCAGCCGACCGCGAACATGAAGCCACGGGCAGAGTTGACCCAATCAGCGCCGATTGCCAGCACGCAGGCGATGTCGAAGGCCGAGATGACCTTGCCGCTAACCCCGATCCTGACCCTCTCGCGCAGCCCGGCGCCGACGAGCGTGTTGTGGACGAATAGCAGCGCCTCGCGCATGGGCACGCCGACATGGTCGGTCAGCTCAAGCGGAGCGGCGCCTGTACCGCCTTCCGACCCATCGACAACCACGAAGTCCGGCACGATGCCGGTTTCCAGCATCGCCTTGACGATCGCCATGAACTCCCACGGCTGTCCGATGGCGAGCTTGAAGCCGATCGGCTTGCCACCTGACAGTTCCCGCAGTTCCGCGAGGAACACCATCATCTGAAGCGGGGTGCTGAAGCTGCTATGCGCTGCAGGCGATATGCAATCCTTGCCCACCGGGATGCCGCGGGTCTCCGCGATTTCCCGGCTGACCTTCTGGCCCGGCAGAATGCCGCCATGGGCGGGCTTGGCGCCCTGGCTGAGTTTCACCTCGATCATCCTGACCTGGTCGTCCGCGGCCTGCGCTGCGAACCTTTCCGGAGAGAAACTGCCATCCCCGTTCCGGCAGCCAAAGTATCCGCTGGCGATCTGCCAGATGAGGTCGCCGCCGTAACGCCTGTGATGAGGGCTTATGCTGCCTTCGCCGGTGTCCTGCGCGAAGCCGCCGATCTTCGCACCTTTGTTTAGCGCCATGATCGCATTGGCGCTGAGCGCCCCGAAACTCATGGCGGAAATATTGAAGACCGATCCCGAATAGGGATTCCTGCATTGATCGTTGCCGATGACGATCCGGAAACTTGATGGGTCCGCGACCGGAGCCGGGCGGATCGAGTGCCCGATGAATTCGTAGCCGTTGGAGTAAGTATCGACGAGTGTGCCGAAGGGACGTTGATCCGGCTCATTCTTCGCCCGGGCGTAGACCAGCGAGCGCTCGCTCCTCGAGAACGGCAACTTCTCGAAGTCCGTTTCAAACAGGTACTGGCGCAATTCCGGCCGTACGGCTTCGACCATGAAGCGGATATGCCCGATGATCGGGTAGTTTCTTGTCACGGCATGCCTCGTTTGTCTGAGGTCATGGATGCCGACAAGGGCCAGGAGGCCGAAGAAAAAGGCCAGGAACGGAGCGGCCGAAAGCTGGAGGGGAGCCAGTGTGAACATGATCGCCAGCGCGACGCAGACGGCAAAGGCCGCGTATCGGCTGACGAGTGACAGTTTGATAATTCCTTGCACGATTATACCTTCCGCACCCTCTGTTTGGAAAACGACGCCGGCTGTCGGTCCTCGATCCCTCATGCCCCTCAACAGAGTGAAAGTGCGCTTCGATGAGGTCTTGGAGGCGTCGCCAACTTGGGCAGCCTGGCTAATACCATCGACCGTCGCGAACTGAGGGGGGACCTGGTCATGGCAGGTACCGGCGGGCTTCCCTTGCTAAACTATACCGTACCGTTTACATGGAGTGGCCGAGGAATTCAACCCGTCCGTCGTCATGCGAGGAACGACTCGCCAGTTATCATTCTTCCTTCAGAGAGACATTGACATGACATCGCTTATCCCGCTGAGCACGACCCGCGGAGACCTTGATCTCCTTCGTTCAAAATGGGGTTGGCTGCTTGCCTTCGGCATCGCTTTGGTGGCTGCCGGTGTGCTCGCGCTCGGCAATATCCTCATCGCCACGGTTGCATCCGTCTTCTTCGTCGGTACCATGATGCTGCTCGGCGGTCTTGCCCAAATCGGATATGCCTTCCAGGTCAAGAAAGGGGGACAGTTCTTCATCTGGCTGTTGATCGGGGCACTCTATGTTGTCGGAGGCCTTGTCGCTTTCAGCAATCCGTTGCTCGCCTCGAGCGTGCTTACGCTGCTGTTTTCATTCAGCCTCATCGCGGCTGGCGTGTTTCGCATCGTTGCCGGGCTTTCCCTTCGTCCGGTCGCGGGCTGGGGCTGGCTAGTCGCCGCGGGCGCGCTTGCTGTTATCGTAGGCGGGATTGTCCTGGCCGGCTGGCCAACCAACAGCCTTTGGCTGATTGGCGCGCTGCTGGCAATCGATCTGCTCTTCTATGGTCTGACGTTGATCATCTTTGCGTTCGCCTTGGGCGGGAAATCACCTGAGCCGGGCACACTCTAGTTGCCCCTGAGTGCACGGATGGAGCAACAGGGGGCGGTGAACAGGGCCATGCCGCATCTCATCGGGGAAGACCAGGGGACGCGACCTTCCGCCGACCGGTCCGTACGCTCCGAGACCGCCGACGCCGGGATAAATCTCTGACCCGGTGGCCAATCCCAGCACCGGACTGACGGTGGCATTTTTCACTTCAGGGAAGGCTTGCCGCTGCGTTGTTTGAGAGAGCTGTTTCGGCAATGACTCAAAGGAGGAAAGCATTTGGCATCACGGATTGAAGATTATGCCCTGATCGGTGACTGCGAGACAGCGGCTCTTGTCTCGCGTGACGGCTCGATCGACTGGCTCTGCTTTCCGCGCTTTGACTCCGCAGCCTGCTTCGCTTCCCTGCTTGGTATGCCGGAGAATGGGCGCTGGCGCGTGACGCCCAGAGACGGGAAGGCGCGCATCAGCCGCCGCTACCGCCCGGACACGCTGATCCTCGAGACTTCGTTTGAGACAGACGGCGGCGCGGCCACGCTGATCGACTTCATGCCGCTCCGCGACGGCGCCAGCGATCTCGTGCGGCTGGTCGTCGGGCAGCGTGGACAGGTGGAGTTCGTCACGGATTTCGTCGTACGGTTCGACTATGGCCGGACCGTTCCATGGGTCACGCGAGAGGATGACGGCGCCATCACGGCGGTTGCCGGTCCGGACAGGCTGGTCCTGCAGACGCCGGTAGTGCTGGACGTCAAGGATCTTCACAGCACCGGCGCGTTCACGGTGTCCGCCGGCGAGCGTGTTCCGTTCATTCTCACCTATGCTCCATCCAATAGCCGCCGCCCCCCGCACCAGGAGGTTGACGCCGCGCTGGCAAGCACGGAAGCCTTTTGGCGCGACTTTTCCTCTCGCTGCCCACCGGTCGGCCCCTGGACCCACACCGTCAAACGTTCGCTCATCACGCTGAAGGCGCTTACCTATATGCCGACCGGCGGAATCGTGGCGGCCGCGACGACGTCGCTTCCCGAGCAGCTCGGGGGGACCCGCAACTGGGACTACCGCTTCTGCTGGCTGCGCGATGCAACCATGACCCTCCAGGCCTTCATGAAGCTTGGCTACTACGAGGAGGCCTCTGCCTGGCGGGAGTGGCTCATGCGGGCGGTCGCGGGCGCCCCCGAACAGATGCAGATCATGTATGGCGTTTCCGGCGAGCGCCATCTTCTGGAGTGGGAAGCATCCTGGCTCCAAGGCTATGAGCGGTCCCGTCCGGTCCGGATCGGCAACGCCGCCGCCGAGCAGTTCCAGCTCGACGTCTTTGGCGAGGTGGCCGATGCCATGGCGCAGGCGCTCAAGGGCGGATTGCCACCGCACCCGCGCACCCGCGCGCTCAGCGAGGTGATCATGCCCTTCCTTGAAGCGGCCTGGCGCCGGCCTGACGAGGGCATATGGGAGGTCCGCGGCGGGCGCCGGCACTTCACCCATTCCAAGGTGCTGACCTGGGTCGCCTTCGACCGTTCGGCACGCCTGGCCTCCGCGGCGGAGAGCGGAAAAGATCTCGCTGTCCGCTGGCGGCGGATCGCCGCGGAGATCCACGACGACATCTGCCGAAATGCGTTCGATGCCGAGCTTGGCAGTTTCGTGCAGGCCTATGGCTCCAAGTCGATCGACGCGAGCCTGCTGCAGATTCCGCTGGTCGGCTTTCTGCCGCCGAATGATCCCCGCGTAATCGGTACGGTCAGGGCCGTGGAGAGCCGGCTCATGCGCGATGGGCTGGTGCTTCGCTACGAGACTGAAGGGGTGGACGATGGACTGCCGCCCGGAGAGGGGGCTTTCCTCGCGTGCAGTTTCTGGCTGGCCGACGTCCTGGTGCTGCTCGGCCGCCACGCGGACGCGCGCCGCCTCTTCGAGCGGCTGCAAGGCCTCTGCAATGACCTGGGCCTGCTGTCGGAGGAGTACGATCCGGCTGCCGGCCGCATGCTGGGCAACTATCCGCAGGCCTTCAGCCATGTCGGACTGATCAACACGGCGGTCAATCTCGCCCGCCACTTCGGCCCCGCCGAAGACCGGGCGGTTGCGGGCGATGAGGCGATGGAGACTGGCGCTATTCCATGACAATGGTCCGTACCCCGCAGTCACCGTACTCCTTGCTTCAAAACCCGATACATGAGATTGACCAGCACCGGATCCAGGCCTCACTCGGAGTCGCGACCCGGACCGGTATGTTGGACAGTTCTCCCAGGCTCGTGGACACCGTTGTGACTCCAGGTTCGCTCCTGATCTTCGTCCGAGCATCGCGGTGTCCACACCGGGGCGGCACCAGCCTACCCGGACTTCTTCTGCTGGATGAGCGCTTTACCCATGAACCTGTCTGTATTCTTCCGCTTGCGCGGCACCGCTGCCGCCATTGCCCTGTCGCTGTCGGCAGTGACCGTTTCAGGCTGCGTCCTGCCGCCGCATGGCGATCCCGGGGCGCTCGCGGCTTACAAGGAAGCGAACGACCCGCTGGAAGGCTTCAACCGGGCG
>ERZ501005.108-NODE-108-length-14521-cov-8.135836_pt1 | contig 14521 bp, 17 predicted proteins | sample MGYA00248830_ERZ501005 | MGnify/ENA primary metagenome ERZ501005 (study PRJEB25958, sample SAMN03398565) | human skin metagenome | study: EMG produced TPA metagenomics assembly of the Human Skin Microbiome Metagenome (human skin metagenome) data set. | reverse complement strand
ATTTGCATTCAGATCTGTAACAATTGTTAATTTGTATCCTCGGCGCGCACATACAGCAGAAAGTGCTATACCTAAACTCCCAGAAGAGGACTCTATCACCCACCCTCCTGGCTGAAGACCATGCAGCTCTTCTAAGCTATCGACGAGCGCGATAGCCGTCTTGAGCTTCACGGAACCAGCAGTGTTTAAGCCTTCTAACTTTACGTAAACATCATGCTTAGGAAATGAATTTTTTATGCGAACAAATTGAGCATTTTCATCTAGTTCTTCAATAGATCCTGCAATCATTTATTTTCCCCTACAGCGCATGGCATTGGATTTTTTCATAGCATGAAAGCAAATTCATAGTGAAGAGTCTTGTGCAGACTATAGGCGTCATTGGAAGAGGTTTAGGCAAGACGTTAAGGATCTCAATCATGCTGATGCTTCCTACGAACGGCGTTGATAAAATAGCAGATACAGCAACATATATGCGCGACCTCCCCAGTGATGCACGCTGAAGTAACTTGGCACCTACTTCATGAGTTAGTGTACCTCCTTGTAGGACCACATTGGAAGGGAGAATCAAAAATTGATCTGCATCTCTTGTGTGTCACTCGATACGTTCCCCAAGAGTGCCTTGCCGCAGCTGATGGAAAGAGCTACTCCTGAACGACGAGATAGAGCACGACGATACGTGCGAATAGATGACTGCTTGCGCTGCCTCATAGCTGACGAACTCCGATCCTACTCATTAGAGCTTGATTATAAGGTTCCAGTACAGTCAGAGATATCGAAGAACGCTTTCGGGAAGCCGTTACTAGCGAACTGTGGTGGTCCTAAGTTCAACTTGTCGCACGCTGGAAGCTGGATTGTCTGTGCCACAAGCTCATATCCTGTTGGCGTAGACGTCGAAACAGTCACTGAGCCAGGTTTAGCGGCGGTTTCGGAAGATTTTTCAGTGGAAGAAGTGGAGACCTTGCAAACGACCACCACGGCTCCCCTCTCTATCGCTCGAGCAATGATCTGGACGCGGAAGGAGGCATACCTCAAATATCTGGGACTGGGGCTCACTGTTCCGTTAGATTCTTTCTCAGTAATAGATCAAACTTTACTGTCGCCAGCTGAAGGGATGACAGACGGTATTCAGTTTTATAGTTGGTGCGATGCCGATAGCTCGCATGTGATCTCTGTCTGTGGTCACGGCGAGGGAGTCGTCATCTCTTGCGTCAGCGGGCAAGAATTATTGGATGGATTGCCACCATCTCACTGTTCGGAAGAACCTCAAGAGCAGCTTCAGTGGTTGCCTAATCTTAACTAGAAAAATTTTGTAATTACTATAATTACAAGCCACCTCGAGAAAGAGAATTATAGATGTCATATGGTTCACCATGAAATATTGAATCTCAATAATCTTCTTCAAGGCCGCTAGGGCATTCACTTCCTCATCACTATCAAGTAATGGGTCACCCATGATAGGCTTCTTCGTACTCAGCAATGCATCGTGGGCATTTTTTCGAAAAAACTGATCCAAAACGAGTTATACCTGCTGGTAGCGGCCCGTAATTAGTAGCTATCTCGGCTATAACCCCCCACGGAGGAAGAACCCATTCCACAAACTGTCCTTGAGTGGGTACATTCGCTAAACGTCGATAATCAAGTCTTCTCAAGAGCCCCGCAAGATCCCAGTAAGCATAAAATAGATCTGAAGCTAAGTCGCTCTTTGAACGGACTTCTTGTCGCAAGTCGCCATCGTGTAAAATGGCGATAACTGATCCTCGATTCCCCCCACGCACCAATGGTGGCACGAAAGAAAATTTTCGAGTGTTATAGACATGCACCCAACCAGACACGGATTGCTCTGGAGTCATCGGGACAATATGTGCCGGTATGGAATCGAATCCTAAATAAAGAGCTGCTCGACACCTGTGGGCTCCATCAAGGATGATATAGGGTGACCCTTGGGCTACGTGGATGCTTTCTCGTAAGGCCTCATGCTCTAGCAATTTCGTAAGATGCTTGAGACGCAGGGTTTCGCATTTTTCATGCCATATGAGTTGGTTTAGTGGAAGATACGATGATCGTTCACAGCTACTACTAATTTTCATCAATCTTATCAACTCTCAATGCACTATTGATGGCAATCTGGTCTTGACATATCCGATCTGTGATTTGGACCATGAAACAGTCTCTAGTACGTTTACTACACACAAGGAAAATAGTTTCTTTAAGTTTGCGCTGGGGAATCCAATAATTTTGCAGCATGGTTATTGAACTTTGCAGCTCGACCAACTGCTACAGCCGATAGATTACGGGCGGTTACAGTGATGTCTGTCGAGGCATCAACAATGATTCTCGACAGCCCTGGACCCGCACTATCTCTTTTTTGAGGGGCGCGGGATCGAACACATCGCATTGGCAAGCCCGGACAGATCATACTCCTCCGGTCCTACTGGCGACCGCAGAAGCACAGATGCTGCGTCGGACCCGAAGCAGGTAAAACCAGCAGACTGCGATCCAATGCTCGTGGATGGCCTTTCGTCAGTTCGACGTAGCCTTCACGTGCAATAAAGTGGTAAGCATGGTCGGCGTCCGGATCATCCCCCCTTGGGAGCTAAGAGGCCGTAGTTGATCATTACATCAAACAAGGCTTGCAAGATAGGTTTACAAAACCGATCTGCCGCTACCACCAGTTCCGATACAAGCTTACGTAACGTTGTTGCTGGCATGTTGCTCCTTCACAGAAGCGTTCCGGGGGCTCGCAGACGGCACTGGTGCCCGTGAAACCATAACGGAACCTGAAACTACTCCGCACGGTCTGATGCTCCGACCTTCGTCAGCTTTCCCAGACCATCCGGGGCATCAATCCATTCCATCAGATTGACACTCACACTGTAATCCTCACCAAGACCACATCAACATCGGGGGGAGGAGGAGAGAGGATCCGTCCTCACACGATGCACGAATGCAAAAATATATAGGCATCATGATGCTCCTGGGTATCTCCCGTACTCCTGCACGGTCCCCAACTCAATCCCCACGCAAAGCTCACATGCCTAAGTCTCATGACTTTCACCAAACATCGATTTCTACACCGATCAAGCGGCCTGTATCGGCAGCATTGCCGTACCTCTGCCCGGCCTGATCCTCAAGCCACGACAACGCATCCCGGAACAACCGCACGTCCTCCAGGGCTAAACCGCAGTCGTAGCCGCCCTTGTCCCCCAACCTCACAATCTGGCGCTCCCGGCGTCCTCTTTTGTCGACCTCGATCCACAGTTTCGCGTGCATCCGCTGGCCTCGGCCTTCTGACAAGATCTCGGTGAGCAGGTCGGAGGCTTGTCCTCGCGCGTCCTCGTTGTCGCGGGGGAATTGGAGTAAGTGGGAGGAGCGGTGATGGGGGAGGTTAGTCACCTCGTGGCGCAACAAGTTGCGCTTGTGCATCTTCCGCTCAAGGCGCTCGGGCTGACCCGTCGATGGGGTTGTGCTGTGGCGGCGCTTCCTTGGCGGAATCTCGATCCGCTGTTCTTCCGGCGGTTCCTCGGCGGGCTGTGGTGCGTAATCTCCCCTGGGACGGGAAGGTTTGGCATCCGGTTCAGGGGGTCGGTGTGACGGCCTGCCGCGTTTGCTGCGTACCTTCGCAGTCCGGCCCTTGCGGTCACGCCGACGTGGCGGCGGGGTGACTTCCTCACCACGCTCCAGCTGCGTCAACGCTTCGACTAAGTTGGTTCCGGGTTTGAGTCCATGCAGCACGTAGCGCAGCAAGCGGGGGTCTCGCTTGATTCGTCGGGCTATCTCACTCTGGCTCCACCCCTCGGCCAACAGGGTGCGCAACAAGTCTTGGGCCCGGTTATCACGCTCAGTCACTGGTCGCCCCCTCGGGGATGCCTGCCTGCTCGGCCTGCTCCGACAGGGTGACCCGTTCCGATCCGGTCTGGGGCGCTTTCAGGGGACCGGGTAGGACACCCTTGACACGCAGTCGCCCGTCCTTGCCGTCGTCTCCGCCCCCTTGAGCCACAGGGAGTGCCCAGGTGGGCACGCTAGTGGTGTAGATGGCGTCGCCGTGGATGGCCAGCAAGGAGCGGGAGTTTATTCTCAGCGCTCCTCCCTTGGTTGTGGCGTTTTTCCCGGTGGTGGGGTCGGCTATCGGGGTGTTGAGGGTGCGCACGCGGGACAAGGCCCAGATGCGGGCGGCGATTTCGGGGTGCCAGGTGTCGGGGTCGGGTCGGCGGCGGGCGGTCTCGTACTGGTAGGCGACAATGTCGCCAGTCTTGTTACGGATAGCGTCGAAGCCTTCAGTGTCGGAAGGGATATCGTCGGCGTCGTAAACGACGGTGGTGGTGACGGGGTTAGAGGCCGACATTTGGCCGATGGTCACGCGCAACATGTTTTTCAGCGCGGCGGTGAGGATCTTGGTGGCGGTGGGGTTCTTGTCTGCCCAGCGTTTCTCGGCCATGTCGATCATGTCTTGAATCGTCTTGACCCACCCTCGGATGGGGTCAACCTTAGTCAGCTTGATCCCTCCAAGGAACTCGATGGGCTTAGTAACGGGCCCGTCAGGACCGAATTCAGTGTCCCAACCCTCATCAATGGCTAGTTTCAGTTCAGCGGCGTCAACCCACGTTTCGTAGGTGGTGCCGGGCACGTTGGGCCAAAACCACCCCGCTCGGCCTTTAGTTCGTTTGACCGGCAATAGGCCGATATCGTCCCACCAAGACGGCACGGTGAAGCGGACGTGGTAGCGGGCCGGGTGCCAGGGGTTGTCGGTAAACAGGTCGTGAGCTTCAGTGGCACTGAGCAGGGTGGCTGGTGCAGCACCGATCTCTCCAGCCACTGATCCGGCGTACATGAACCGGCCGTCCACGTATACGAAGTTAGGGATGGGTCCGGCCGGCACGGTGGGACGCCAACCTTGTTCCCGATCCTCGGGGTGGCCGTCATCAACGCACAGCTCATAGCGGTGCTGAGGCGATGTGTGTTGGATAAGTGCGCCCAGTTCGGGATCCATCGGCTCCATGAGATAAGACTCGGGGGTCCGCAACTTCCAGAGATTAATGCCCTCGGCTCCAGGCCGGTCCATCAGGGCCCAGTCGCGGTCGATCCTAGTAGCGATGATGTGGGTCAGTTCTCGCCAGGCCCAGCGAGCCTGGACCGGGGTGAGGGTCTGGCCGGGGAACCACTCATCTGCGACGAGGATGTCGAGGTTGCGGTCGGTCTCTTTGTGGGTAAACCGGCCTCGGGCAGGACGTCCCACCAACATAAACAGGCCGCGCACATGCCAGTCCTTGTTGAACTCACGGGTATGGGCGGGAGTGTCAGGCAATAGCCAAGACTGGGGCCGGTCGGGGATGTCACCACAGACAATCAGACGCCGGGCGTTGTGATGCAATGCGGTCGTCAACAGGTCTGACAGGGTCGCGCGTTTAGTGCGCCGCCCCCCTAGCACCGGCAGAATCTCGTTCCCGGCCGCGTCGACCCCCCGGGCGGTGTCGATGTCCAGCCACACTGTTTCGGGGTCAGGAGGCCGGTGCGGAGCTGGCCGGCGACGTTCCTGGTCGTCGCTCATGGCTTCCTCTTCCTCTGAGTCAAGGAACGGCCGGCATCGAGGGCGTTCATACGCTCGCGCTGCTCCTCACGCAGCTGGTAGACCCGGCCCCGGGACACTCCTGCCGCCTCGGCGATAGCGGTAGCAGGCAAGCAGCCGATGGACGCAGCGTCGGCCAAAACGTCACGCCAAGCCAGATCAATAGCTCCCAGCTGGGCCAGGGCCTCCTCACGTTGGCGGGTCGCCTCAGCCACCACAGAGACCCACCCCGCAGGGTGGATAGTCTCGACGATGATCCGGCTGTGACGAATAGGGCCCCATGCGTCAGCGGGAACCTGCCAGCCATGATCAGCCGCAGACTCGGTGATCTTAAGTCGGCGCTCAGGCGCGCGAGTGCGGGCAGTGACGCCGATGCTCCAGGTTTGGACGGGTATCCACGTCCTTTCTTGGGTGCGTTCGATGACGCACGTAGCGTCCTCATCGGTGAACGTGATAACCAGACGGTAATCCTTCCCGTCTAGAGTGGTTCGGTAACTTGGCATGTCACCCCTCCTCCATATGTCAAATAATCTAGACAGATTGTCTACCGTATTTGACGAAACGTCAAGTGCATTAGACGTCTTTTTGTGGATCCGCCCCACCAGACAAACACTCGCGCCTCATGACCCGCCGAGAAGCCTTAACGAAGCCGAACCGTGCATAGAACCGCTCCGCGGCGCTCCCCGAGGGCTTTAGCTCCAAGGTAAGGCCTTGCTGGTCGGCCCATTGGCAGACTTGGGTGAGGATGTGTGACCCGTGGCCCTGGTTGCGAGGGACGGCGTGAACACACATGAGCATGGGGCCGTGTCGTCGCGTCGATGGGCTTACGTAGGCTCCGCCACGCCAGTTCTGTGTGGTCTGCCAGCTGCGCCATGCCGCAGTGCGCCAGTGGCGGGCCTCGGTGGCTCCCATGATCACCGCAACGATGAGGAAGGTTGCGGCACCAACCACAGTCAGTTCTCCCCAGCCAGGCAAGTTCCCAAAGATCATCCAGCCCCCTAGCGCCCAGATGATCGCGGCCTCTATACCTGCTACGACCACGATGACAAAGGAAGAACGGAAGCGTCCTGCCATAATCTCGACGGCCTCACTGCGATGCCACGACCAGGAGAACGCCCATGAGCTGTGAATCAGACTCATACGTGGACGGTTTCTTCGGCTTCGCCCTGCCATAGCTTCTCCAAACGACGCTCGGACAGCTCATCGGGGCACGGCGACAGCCTGCCGCACTCAGAACAGACCCCGAAGTGGCGCGAAAGGGTGATGACTGGCTCGTCGGGGGCATGGACCGACTCGACGGCCAGGTGCTGTTCATCGGTGAGCCCCGAGGCGTGGCCAATTTCAACAAGACGGAGGTGAATCATACCGTCGTAGTGGTCGACTCCCTCAACTTGGAACGGGTAGGAGCCAACTGCAGTGTGACCTGCGACCAGGTCGCTGACCTTCAACTGGCTGGCGGTCGTAGAACGCACCGGCGGCAGCGGGGTACGGGTCGCGTTGATCCTCATCATCTCTCCTTGCTTCTGCGCCTTCATAAATGAAGGTGCCACAACCAGGGTTGATGTGCGGAACAGCAGCCATTTTTCGGTGATCCCATAAGCGCGATCTCACCCCCCCACACACATGTGTTAACCATGGTTTACACTTTAAGGCATGATCGAACACGCCACTGCCACCGCCACGTCGCGTGTGGCCGTCATCTCCCCAAGCGGACCGCCACGGTTTTCGGCCGAGCCTCCCAGCGTCGCACTGCGCCGCCCTGGCCGGCCCCGCATGAGGTCCCTGCCCTTGGCTCCCGACATTCGCGCCTGGGTCTCCACCAGCGGCCGCGAACCCAATCCCGTGACTACTGCTTTGATCTGGATGCACACCGGGGCCCTGCTTTTGGTGTGGGACATCGCCGTTCTGACCGGCTCCGCCCTCGGCCACTGCGTATGCCCTCTCAGTAATAGCGCCGAGCTCACTGCCCGGCGCTGGCTCGACCAGGTTGCCGACAATCCCGGCTTCCTCAACACCCTTACCGAGGCTGCCCGCATCACCGATGAATGGCGTCACGCTACGCCTCCGCACATTCAAGGCCCTTACCAGACCCTTCATCAGTGAACGGAGGTCATGTATGACTAGCAATATTGAATGGGGCCACAATCCCGACGGCCGCGCCGAGGCTCCTCTTTACCGGTCCTGGGCCAGGAGACTCGTGCACGTCTCCGGGATGCCCTGGCGTATCCTAGCCGGGATCTCCCCTACTTCCATGCACCAACTTCTGTTCGGCCACAACGGTCGACCCGTGGCATGGATAGGCTCCGATGATGCTCGTGCTCTGGGAGCCACCAACATCGACGACCTCGCCTCAGCAGCCACCGACCGTATCCCGGCCCGCGAATCCCGCGAACTGTTGATAGCCCTGCACACCCTTGGCTGGACCAATGCGCACTTGAGCCGCTGGCTGACCAGCTCCGACCTCGGTCTGACCACCACCCCCAAAGCCCTCTACGTCACTCGACTATCCGCAGCCCGCATCCAGGCCACTTACGACCTGCTCGTCAGCCAACCCGTCCGTCGTCACGGCCGCCCCAGAATCCCGCCCGTCTCGTCCCCGACCCCTGCTGTCCTACCCCAGCCCAGACCCAACAACACCGAACCGTTCCAACCCGTCCTGTTCGAGCTGGCCGACTGCGCATGAGGACCCTGCACAGACGTGATTGAATCGAAGGGCTCAACCAAGTCATCAGGAGTCCCCCGTGCGTTTGTACCGCGCTGTTCTCGCCGACACCGACATCCATATCACCATCCGTATCTGGAACACTACCGATCGTGACTGGACCTGGGCCCCCCTTGACACTTGGGCCCCCGACCCGACCCCGACCACACCAGCCCAGTTAGCCGATGAACTTCACCGTCACGGATGGATCACCCCTGAGGTCCCTACTACCCTCACCGAGGTGGCTGTCATCCCCGAGAACTGGCAAGCTTTCGTCGAACATGCCCTCGCTGCCCGGAACCAGCAGGCTGACCAATTGCGCGTCGCCGAGAACGTTCTCACCGATATCCTTGGCGATGCCGTCGATGCCGGTCTTTCCGTGACTGCCATCGCCCGTTCTACCGGGATGTCCCGGGTCGCTGTTTATAAGCGCGGCGTTAAAACCATCAACTCTATGCGACAAGCCGTCCAGACCAGCAGACCTTTCGTCTCTTCCCAACTCACCCAGGCCGAGAAGACAGCACTCGGTCTGCACGACGAGTGACAATCCCATGTCTTAGTGCACTTGGCGGGCAGTGACAATAAGATTGTGTGACCAGTGCCTCGGTCCTGTCCCATCAGTTGGCTGCCCAGCACACGTCACTATCACCAGGCGGCGCGGCCCCGAAACGGCGCCCCACACCCAGCTGGGCAGCCGGTCAGAAGGTACTTGCCGCACATCTGTCACGACGAACCGCGAGACTGTGCCGTGACTGACTGTCACGCCGATAGCCATGCCTGGCTGGGCATCGTGCAGCTTATACAGCACCCCGGATGTAGTGCCTTCCCATACGTGTCCAGCCAGCATCGTCGTCCCTGCGGTGGCTTCCAGGCGAGCTCCAGTCACAGAGACCCCCAGGCTCTTCGAGGGCGGCCACCACATACCTCTGCTCCGGTGCAAAGTACCTGTCACGGGAGCATCGATCCCCACCGCCGGCACTGATACCCACACCCTGTCATCCGACCGGGGCACCAGTGTCGGGGCGGGCCCAACAGGAGAGGGGTTCGGGTTCGATGACGTGACCGCGTCCGGGACATGCAATCGGCCCGCAGGCGTCTCCTCTAAACCGGAAGGAGTCCAGTGCGCACCGCACCACATGCACGCCGCACCGACGAGTATCGCCGCAAAACTCAGCACCCGTACCAGTCGTGAACCCTGCACCGGTTCCTCCTTTTCTCTAGCAATGGGGGTGCGATCCCTGGGATCTCACCCCCACTTTGCTGGTGTGTCAGCTGTCAGTCACGGCGACGACGAGCGGCGATACCTGCACCCACACCGCCAGCCACGGTGATCGTGGCCCCCACAGCGATGAGCGCCGGGTTCAGTCCGTCTGGCACGTCACCAGTGTGAATCTGGCCACCTGGGGTAGCCGCATGGCTACTAGCCGGAGGAGTCGATGGGGTCGGAGTTGGCGGTGTTGAGGCCGGAACTAGGGCCGCCGGAGTCACCGACGGAGTCGGGGGTAGGTGCCGGCGGTGTAACACTCATTGATTGGTTCACATCGTTGATCTCGGTGTGGGCCGCCACTTCATGGCCGTTCTGCTTAACAACTTCGAACGCCACGAGCTGTTTACCAGCGAATCCGGCAGGCACCCGAAAATCCACAGGGACAGACCCGTCAGCCTTGGCAGCCGTGAATACCTTTGATGCCTTAATGCCAGTGTTCTTACCCGTCGCTTTATCCACCAGCTCACCCGACAGTGTGTATTCCAGGCCTGGCTGGAATCCGTGATAGGCGATCGTGTCAGTCACAGTGCCACCCTCCGCGGGCAACACGTGGTCCCCGTCAGCCTTATCGACCGCGGTGGTGCCGATCTTCGGCGCCCACATCGACTGACCCAGATTAGTTAGGTCAGCGTCAGAGGCCACTTTCTGACCCGACGTGTCAGACAGTGTTTCGAACACGACCAGACGATGCCCAACCGCACCCTGTTTCACTGGCACTGGCAGCGTGACCTCGATCGTGCCGTCAGTAGTCGATGCAGTAAGCGGCGTCGATACCGGCGAGCTGACCGGCTTGCCCGAGGTCGAATCCATCAGCTGACCAGACACGGTGTATCGCTCGCCCGGAACTAATCCCTGATAGGCGACCGTGTCACGCACACGCCCATCTTTACCAGCCGGGATCATCTGATCCCCGTCTGCCGTATCCGAGGCCCGACTCGACAGCGTGGGCACCAATTTGCTCACCGACACGCTCTGACGGGCATCAGCTAAATCGGTGTGCGCCGAAAGTTTCTTACCTGACTTGTCACTCAAAATCTCGTAAGCGACAACTGTGTGGCCAGACCACACGCCAGCATCGTGCGCACTGACTCTAAACGGCACGGTAGCAGACCCTGACGTGCCCGCCGCAGTGAACGATTTCGACGCCTTAATGCCAGTCGGCTTACCGCTCGTCTTATCCACCAGCTCACCCGATAGCGTGTAGGTGGTGCCCTTGGCAGCGTTGCTGTAGGCGACCTTGTCAGACAAAGTCGCAGCCTTGCCACCCACTATCGCGTGATCACCATCAGCGGTATCTGTCAGATCCGAGGTCATCGTTATCGGTTTCGGAGACACCTGGACACGAGGGGCGACTCCCCTGACCGTTGCACGATCACCCGCCAGAACCACACGTTGTTGGCCCCTTACCTTCGCGGCAGCGATCTTCACCGTGGTACCAGGAACGGTACCCGTCGTTTGAGCCGACGCACTAATCCAGCCAGGCCCGGTCGACGTGAACCCGCTACGACCCTTCGCCGCCCCGGTCACCGTGGACGACCCGCCGTCGAACGCGGCCGGACCGTGGAGAGCAACTCTCACCTTCGCCCCGTTCCACGATGCCCCCGACGCTGACGTCACCGCCCACGACGCAAGTCCTTTGTCGCCAACATAAGCCTTCTTCGGAGCTAAACTCACGCTCAACCTATACGGCCCAGCATGAGAGTTCGCATCCGCCAACAGCTTGTTGCGGGCAGCCTGCATCTGAGACAAATGCTTTGCCCCAGCCCAGCCGTTCTTCAAATACCTGTTATCCGATCCCAGCCCGTAATCAACGTTAATAATGTAGTCCAGCGCGGCCGCTTCGTAATCATTCGTCGTGTTCGCGTACTGATCCATCAAATAGCTAGCCTTCGCATCAGTGCGCTTGCCAAGACGGCCCAGATCACTGGGAGTCGCCTTGCCCGGATCAATGCACACCACACGCTGACCATTGACCACGAACGTGCCAATCTCACGGCCACCGTGGGCTGACTTCACCCCACGGAACCCTGCCGCTAAAGCACCACGGCCATCTTCGTTAATATACGCTCGGGCCACCGATGGCCCAGCCATCACAATCCCGGCACCCATCGCCGCCGTCACACCAGCAGCAACAACAGACTTCACCTTCATCATCGCACCCCCGAAAAACCTGACGGCTTCGCAGTCTTCTCACAGAAATCTGTGGTCACACCGGCGCCACCCGCCACCACATAGCCTCGACATGAAGCGTCCATCACATTTCTCCAATCAAAAATTGATGTTTTGCTAAATTCATCCCCGCCCGCACCGGGCGGAAAACCTATTCGCGGCACCACACCAGGCCCGCTTACCAGTCACCTACAACCCCGACTGGCTCTCGCGACGGCCCACCCCAACGAGCCGCGACCCCAATGCCCCCACAACGATCAGCACACCAACAGCGATCATCAGGTGGGCAGCACTAACTGATCCCAACGGACCAAGATCAAACAAGCCCTGCCCGGGAGCGCCGAGCAGTCCGTGGGCGCGAAGCCATGCTCCGAGATTGCCAATGATCTTGGGGATCATCTTGTTCAGTAGGGCTATCCCTCCGATGCCGACAACGAGGAAGACGAGGATTTCTTCGCCTGCGTTGTTTCTTCCTGTGTTTGCGGTCATGCTGCCTTCTCGGGGTGGATGGCCAGCCAGCTGATGAGGTTGTCGGTGATCTGCCCTGAGATTTGGATCAGTTCGACTTGCCCGGCCTGCCATGCCCGCGATGTGCCGGCCAGCAATGATGCTGGGACCCCTACTGCGCGGCCACGGGATGCAACCTCAGCCAAGGCGGCGCGTAACTCCTCGACGGTGCTTTCGATGTACCAACTGCCGTCAGTACTAGTCTCAGCGGCATCGGTGGTAGCGATAAGAGCATCGGTGAGGTCGTCGACGGCGCGGTCCAGATCAGCGATGTCCGGTAGGGCTACAGGAGTCATGGTGTGTCTTCCTTCTAGGGTGCCTTCACTGGTGAAGGGTCCCTAGCCCCGGCCGATGTGCGGTTCTGTGGGAAAAATGCTTCCCATTGGTCCGTCTTAGTTAGGAAACTTGGCCTAAGTGCTGTCGAGGGTCGCGTGTTCGTGACCGGTTCGAAGACACTGCCGCTTTGCCTTCTTGCCCGTGGCGCTTCCGAGATGGGGTCAGTGGGCGATGGCTAGGCCGATGAGGGCGCCGCTGCACAGGCTGGGTGCCCAGGGGAGGAATCGGGTGGTGTGGTGTCGGAACCGGTCGATTAGGGCATATAGGGCGATCAGGGTGAGGCCGGCTATGACAGTGACCTGGATCGTGTCGATGCCGGTTGCTGCGGCCGGGGCTGCCCACAGTGGTGTGATGCGCACGTCGGAGAAGCCGAAGCCGCCTCGGGAGATGAGCCAGGCGATCATCCACGCTGCGAAGATGATGGCGGTAGCGATGACAGCACGTATCGCCGCAGTATGGTCCGAGAGGGCGGTAACGACTACAGCCCCGATCCATCCGGCCCATCCGGTCCACGCTAGGACTGCCGGTATCCATGTGGTGATGGCGTCAATGACGGCAACCCATGCCCCGATGGTGGCTAGCAGGGCCCACGTCGGCCACGTGGGTGCTGGGGCCCATGCTGTGGCGGTGATCATGGTGAGTGCTGCTGCGCTACAGACCGCGATCAAGCTTCGGAGGCTGTAGGTGTCGCGGTAGGCGATCTTGTCGGGATTGGCGGTGGGTGGTTCGGGCAGGATGTGGGTGAGGGCAGGCCATCCTGCGACCGCAATAGCCGCGACGGCGACCACCCACACGATCTGTTGCATGGGTCTCATCATGGCCCATCATCGATGAGTATGGGTGGCCGACATGGGGTCACTCGTAGAGGGGATCGAGGGGTGTGCGGGCGAGCATGGCTTCCTGTGTGCCGAGCATGAGGGTGCCAGAGTCGTCGCCGGCCGATTCCCAGTCGACGATGATCTGCCCGCTGTCGACGCTGGATTCGGTGATGGTCACCCATTCTCCGTCGATATTGATGAGCACCCCAGCGGCCAGCTCTGTGGCAGCAACCGGGTGAGGTGGGTTGTAGAAGCGGTCGATGTCGCAGGCAGGGTCGTCGGGTTCCTCGACTACCGGAGGTGGGGTAGGGCTGAGCTGTTCGGTGTCGTCGGCCAGGTCGGCTCCCAGGATGCGCTCCCACTCGAGGCTGGGCGCTCGTCTCGTTGGACTGTTGCAAACGGCGTGTATCCAGCCGCGGCGACGTCGCGCCACTAGACGTACTCGCGGATCCCAGCGTCGCCGTTTGGATGCTAAGAAACGGCGCGGTGAGCTCAAGAGGAATCGTCAACGGCCGACGTGGTGACGGGGCTTTGTCCCCGGCGGTGCAATATGCCCGTTGTGGAGGGGCAGTGCGAGGGAAAGCACAGGGCGAACCGCACGGTGTCGCTTTCTATAAAATGACATAATGTCACTTATCGGCCAACTAAGCTAGCTGGAGAGACTTCCCACCAGCCTTGTCATCAACCTGGGTCATGACAGGCGCAAGAATGTGCAGGTCTTGGAGGGTGCCTTGTTGACTCATGGATGTTTGTTTCTGCTCAAGAGCTCGTCGAGCTCGGGATCTGTGATGTGTACCGGCTGGCACCACGCGTCTCATTGTGCCCAATCGGGTTCATTGCCCCTGGTCATTCGATGATCGATTGCGCAGTGTGACGCTCATATGCAGATCGGCGAACGCATTAGACTGATTTAGTTGAATGTTGCGATGGTTTTATCCTCAGTTACTCGCATCTACATCAGATAATGTTAGTCGTCTCAAGTAACCGGGCTTTTACCCCTGTGATTGGAGATTTATCGTGAAGAAGTCATACCTCGTAACCCCGCTCATTGCTGGCGCACTGATTTTGCCCACGGCACTGCCCGCCACAGCTGCACAGGCTAGTACTCCTGCCCCCGCTGCCGTTTCGACCGTGAACAAGACGGCGCTGACCACCGATCA
>ERZ501005.105-NODE-105-length-14731-cov-4.500750_pt1 | contig 14731 bp, 11 predicted proteins | sample MGYA00248830_ERZ501005 | MGnify/ENA primary metagenome ERZ501005 (study PRJEB25958, sample SAMN03398565) | human skin metagenome | study: EMG produced TPA metagenomics assembly of the Human Skin Microbiome Metagenome (human skin metagenome) data set. | reverse complement strand
TTTGATGACGCCGACATGAGCAAAACCTTTGGCACCGCCACCGCCTAATACAAGGGCGATTTTGGGTTTTATTGATGGTTTAGCAGATGGTTTTATAGGTTGGGTGGGTATCACTGGCGTTTGGGTGCAGGCGGTAACCGTAACACAAATGCTAGTAGTTATCAGGGCAAAAAAAGAAAGCGGTTTCATAGCAAGCCTAATCAATCAAAACAGCAATATTATTAAATGATAAATTTGTTGAGTTCATCGGTTATAAAGCGTAAATTGTGTCGCTATGTATTCTAACTTAATTTGGTGTTTTTTCATGCTATTTTTATTATAGGCGGATAAGCTAACTTTATAATATGACGCTAAAACCTGACATCTTTAACCTCCCTGTCACCGCACTTGCTGGCGTGGGTAGTAAAATCGCTGAACAGCTTAACCAACTTGGTATTGAGCGCGTGTTTGATTTGTTGCTACATTTGCCGCGTGATTATGAGGATCGCAGTCGACTGGTCAACATGTGTGATGTCGTCGATGGACAATCGGCATTGCTACAAGGTACCGTTGTCCGCGTCGACAACAAAAAGATGGGCCTCAGCGTGACATTACAAGATAGGACAGCGCAAACAACATTACGCTTTTTCAAAGTCTATCGTGGACTGACCGAAACCATGGCGGTGGGCAATACCTTACGTGTCTTTGGTGAAATCAGTATCAGTAAGTATGGCACCCAAATTAGCCACCCTGAATATGAAATTATTACTGGACATCAACCCCTGACCAATACAGGGCTGATACCTGTTTATCCAACGGTCAAAAACTTGCATCAAAATAAACTGCGTAGCTTGATTCGACTTGCGCTGCAAACGGTTAAGCAAGCCAATCCTGTGATGGCTACTATCAGTGACACTGAGTGGCAAATCGTACAAAGTGCGCTGAGTCAACAGTTTCCGTTACTGGCAGGTAGCCACAACCCATTTGGGGAATTTAGCTTGCTAGAAGCCATTAGTTTTATCCATCAGCCACCGATTTATACCGATTTGAACAAGCAAATTTTGGTATTAGAGGCGTTAAAAAATCGTAGCCATCCGACGTGTCAGCGGCTCATTATCGAAGAAATGCTCGCGCACCAGCTGAGTCTACTATACCGCAAACAACAGCTTTATCAGCACAAAGCACCGCGCTGCGATGCCACAAGCGCGCTTGCCAATCGGCTGTTAGCCAATTTACCTTTTACCCCAACCCATGCCCAAAATCGGGTCGTGGCGGAAATCGTCAAAGATTTGTCAACGTCAGTACCCATGCTGCGACTCGTGCAAGGCGATGTTGGTGCAGGCAAAACCTTGGTGGCAGCTTTGGCGGCGTGCTATGCGCTTGATAGCGGCTGGCAAGTGGCGGTGATGGCACCGACAGAGATTTTGGCGGAGCAACATCTTAATAACTTTAAAAACTGGTTTGAACCGCTTGGCATCGGTGTGGGTTGGCTGGCGGGCAAACAAACAGCCAAAGCGCGTGAAAAATCCTTGCAACAAGTACAAGACAACGAGGTGCAAATCGTGGTCGGTACGCATGCACTATTTCAAGAACATGTCAATTTTGCCAAGTTGGGCTTGGTGATTATCGATGAGCAGCACCGTTTTGGGGTGGAGCAGCGAATGGCGCTGGTCGATAAAGGCTTGGCGCATACCACACCGCATCAGCTGATTATGACAGCCACACCCATACCGCGTACCCTTGCCATGAGTGCATTTGGTGATATGGATACGTCCATCATTGATGAACTGCCGCCCAACCGCACCCCCATCACCACCGTCACCATAAGCCGTGACCGACGTGATGAAGTGATTGAACGTATCGCTGCCAACTGCGAGCAAGGCAAACAAGCTTACTGGGTGTGCCCACTAGTCGAAGAGTCTACCGTGCTTGATGCCCAAGCCGCTGAAGCGACCTATGCTGATTTGAATGACAGGCTCAATCTCAACATTGGCTTGGTGCATGGCAAAATGAAACCCAATGACAAACAAGCAGTCATGGCGGATTTTAAAGCGGGTAAAACCGCTTTGCTGGTGGCTACCACCGTGATTGAAGTCGGGGTCGATGTGCCCAATGCTTCGCTGATGGTGATTGAAAATGCTGAGCGATTAGGGTTATCGCAATTGCACCAGCTGCGCGGACGCGTGGGGCGTGGCACCGAAAAAAGCTTTTGCGTATTGCTTTATCAAACGCCACTGTCAGAAACGGGTATCGAGCGGCTCAATGTGCTACGAGATAGCAATGATGGCTTTGTGATTGCGCAAAAAGATTTGGAACTGCGCGGTGCAGGGGAGCTTTTGGGTAAACGGCAGACAGGGTTTGATAGTTACTATGTCAGTGACCTAGCCAGAGATGAAAGCTTGCTAATCGTGGCGCAAGCGATTGCTAAGTACCTAATTGCTGATGAAAATCGCAAATCACAAGTGCAGCAATATATCAGCCATTGGACACCCGATGCCATCAAATACATTAACGCATGATAGCCCATAGTAGAGGCTTAAATTCTGATAAAGCGTTGTTTTTACGGATAAAGCGACTATTCACATCCGCAATTTTTTGTTATTTTATGCCATATGACTGATGGATGAATGGACACTTGCATGGCTATTGGTTTTAGTTGATTTTTTATACACGGGGCAATATCACGGTTATTAATATAGAATTATCAATATTTTAAGGATATATGTTATGCCACAAACCAAATATGATGTACCTATCGCAGACCAAGCCGCTGCGGATGAAATCATCAAAAAAACCGAAGACATCAAAGGGGTCAAGTTTGTCAACATTAACCCTAATGGCACCATCGTTGTGACCCATGGTGACGACTTTGATGAGGCTGCATTTAAAGCGGCTGCAGGTATCTAACTAGTGGGCTTGATAAGCGACTAGGTTTTATGCCTAGTTTTATTGCCTGTATGTTTTATTGCATAGATTTTTGACTGCACAAAAGCTGACTTCGGTCAGCTTTTTTATTGGCTAAAATTTGCCGTTAATTTTTCATTAAATCGTCATACGGTTGTCACCTTCGTCAGCTAATGTTTCCTAGCGATAGCGTATCTTTTTATTACAATTTGACTTATCACAATTTGACTTTTCATATTGTGGCTTTGCCTAACCTTGAGGAAATCCCATGACTGACCAACCCGCTGAGCAAAATTCTCCTATCCACAATTTGCTTAAAGACACCCAGCCATCAACCCCAGCTATCAACCGTCGTCGTTTTTTACAATCTACCTCGCTTGCGACTGCCGCAGGTGCATCGATGATGCTGATGGGCTGTAATAATGACAATGATGATAATGATAACACAGCGCAGGTTAGTTTTTTACATGGCGTAGCCAGTGGCGACCCGCTTGCTGACAAAGTGATTTTATGGACTCGCGTGACACCGGTGAGCAGTGGCAGCAGCCTTGATGTCGAGTGGCAAATTGCCAGTGATAATACGTTTAATACCATCATCAATAAAGGCACGAGCAAAACAAACGGTGGGCAAGATTATACGGTCAAAGTGGATGCCACGGGTTTACAGCCAAATACCCCTTACTTCTATCGATTTATATGTGGTGGTGTCACCAGTCCGATTGGCAAAACCAAAACCCTACCTGTCACGAATGTCACTCAAGTAAAACTTGCGGTGGTGAGCTGTTCAAACTATCCTGCAGGCTATTTTCATGCGTATGCCGATATTGCCAAGCGCAGCGACGTCGATGTGCTGCTGCACTTAGGTGATTATATCTATGAATATGGTCGTCATACCATCGATGACCAAGGTAAAACGGTGCCTGCCTATGCTTCAAGCCAGGCCGCACAGCTCAAGCGCGAAGTCATTCCAGTGGAAGAATTGCTCACCATTACTGGCTATCGCTTGCGCTATGCCCAATATCGTACCGATAAAGATTTGCAGGCTGTACATGCCGCCATGCCAATGATTGCGGTATGGGACGACCATGAGATTAGTAATGATACTTATAAAGCGGGTGCTGAAAACCACCAATCCAATGAAGGCGATTGGAATCAGCGCAAAATGGACGCCATGAAAGCCTATCATGAATGGATGCCCACGCGTAATAGTGTGATGACGCAAATTTATCGTAGTTTTGATTTTGGTAATTTGCTGAGTCTGCATATGCTAGACACCCGTGTCATTGCCCGTGACAAACAGCTAGATTACAATAATTTTTTAATTAAAGACGCCAATGGTCAGCTCACTTTAGATAGCGCAAAATTCACCGCAGCAATGCAAGATACCAGTCGCCAATTGCTCGGTTTGCCACAACAAAACTGGCTGGCAGGTCAATTGCAAGCGTCAAAGTCGACTTGGCAAATTCTGGGTCAGCAAGTGGTGATGGGGCAGATGTTTATTCCTGCACCCGTACTGCTCAATTTTATGAATCCTGCCTTGGGCGTAGATGCCGTCACTTATCTGACCCTAATGCAAAAAGCGCAGACCGCGCCCACGACCTTGACGCCGCAAGAGCAGAGTATGGTACAACAGTTGCAGCAAGCCCCATTCATCCCTTATAACCTAGATGCGTGGGATGGTTACGCGGTGGCACGCGAGATGATTTATGGTATTGCCAACGCGATGCAAAAAAACTTAGTGGTATTGGCAGGCGATACCCATAACGCTTGGGCGAATAATCTAGTCAATGTCAAAGGCGAACCCGTTGGGGTGGAGTTTGCGGTACAGTCAGTGACATCGCCAGGTTTTGAAGAATACTTAGCAACAGTTGACCCAAAACAGTTAGCACTGGGGCTACCCATGCTAGTCAAAGGTGGTACGTTAAAATGGTGCGACACTTCTCAGCGCGGTTATATGATTGTGATAGTCACCCCTGAGCAATGCACCAGCGACTGGGTGTTTGTCAGCGATATCACCAAGCCCACCTATACAAGCAGTGTTGGTAAAACCATGCGTGTCAAAGTGGGTGAGCCTTATTTGGTTTAAATAACTTTAACAAAACCCAATAAAAAAGCCGCTAAGTTAGCGGCTTTTTTTTGATACATCATTACATATTTGGGTAGTTTGGACCACCACCGCCTTCTGGCGTGACCCACGTGATATTTTGTGAGGGGTCTTTGATATCACAAGTTTTACAGTGCACACAGTTTTGTGAGTTGATTACAAATTTTGCGCCGCTGTCACTTTGCACCACTTCATATACCCCTGCTGGGCAGTAACGCTGTGCAGGCTCAGCAAAGATTTTGAGGTTACGCTTAATTGGCACGTCTGGATCGGTTAATTTCAAGTGAGAAGGTTGATCTTCAGCGTGGTTGGTATTGGAGATAAACACAGAAGATAATTTATCAAAGGTCAGCTTACCATCGGGCTTTGGATACTCAGGGATATAAGCGTGGTCTGCGCGCTCAAGCACATCGTAGTCTGGCATTCTGTCACGAATAGTCAGTGGCATTTTACCCTTAAATATATTTTGCTCTAGGAAGTTGAACGCACCGCCCATCCAGATACCCATGCGGTGCATCGCATTTGCGAAGTTACGCGCTTGGTACATGTCGTTGTAGAGCCATGATGCTTTGAATTTTTGCTCATAGGTTGGCACTTCGTCATGTTGACGACCGGCAGCAATCGCTTCATACACGGCTTCCGCGGCTAACATACCTGACTTAATGGCGGTATGAGTACCTTTGATTTTTGCTGGGTTTAGGAAACCTGCATCGTCCCCCACTAACACACCACCGGCAAAATATAGTTTTGGTAATGAGTTTAAACCGCCTTTGGTCAAGGCACGCGCACCGTAAGATAAGCGTTTACCGCCTTCTAAAATATTGCGAATGAGCGGGTGGGTTTTTAGACGTTGTAACTCATCAAATGGCGATAGGTAAGGGTTGTGATAAGACAAGTCAATCACCATACCAAATGACACTTGGTTGTTTTCATCAAAGTATAACCACCAACCACCGTTACTATGCGTCTCGCTAAGTGGCCAACCTGAACCGTGCAGCACCATGCCTTCTTGGTGTTTGGTAGGGTCAATTTCCCAAAGCTCTTTTAAGCCAATCCCGTAATGCTGCGGGTCTTTGCCTTCTGATAGGTTAAAACGGCTGATTAAGCGTTTACCTAAGTGACCACGGCACCCTTCAGCAAAAATGGTGTATTTTGCTAGTAGCTCATAGCCTGGCTCATAGCCTGATTTTGGTTGACCTTCAGCATTGACGCCCATGTCACCTGTCAATACACCACGAACAGAACCATCTTCGTTGTAGAGAATTTCAGCGGCAGAAAAACCTGGGAACATCATCACTTCAAGCTCTTCGGCTTGGGTGGCTAACCAACGCACAAGGTTACCCAATGAGATAATGTAGTTGCCGTGGTTGTGCATCAAACTTGGGACGATTTTTTCTGGCAATTCGCGGTATTTGGTCTTATTTTTGAGCATGTAGACGCGGTCACCTTTGGTTTGCACGCGAACGGGCGCACCTTTTTCTTTCCAATCAGGAATCAGTTCAGTCAGTGCATTAGGCTCCATGACCGCACCTGATAAGATATGGGCACCAAATTCTGACCCTTTTTCAACGATACACACGCTAAAATCAGGATTGCCAGCAGCAATAGCAAGTTGACGTAGACGAATTGCCGCAGATAGACCTGAAGGTCCGCCACCCACGATAACTACGTCAAACTCCATTTGCTCGCGTTCGATGTCTTGCATACAAACTCCTTAGAAAAATAAAATTCAGTGATGACAACTAACTTAACCTTGCTCGCATTGGGTTAAACAATGCGGTTCTTCAGCTTATATTTACAGCCTGTCAACATAAGTTGCATCACGATGATTTTTGCAAGGCTAGTGATTGGGAAGGTTAGCCTTTGATTATCAGTTCATCAAATAATTGCTGGCACAAGCTGGCAATGTTATCAATGGTTTTCTTGATTTTAACATATAATGAATCGTTATATGAATTCAGAAAAAATACTACTTAGTATAATAGATTAACCGTTTAACCACCTAATATTTTTGCAGGAGAAAATGACTGCCGGGCTTAATTTATCGCATCCAATTTGGCTTGTCTTATGCTATCTGTCACCTTTATATACAATAAATCGACACAGGTACTAACAGCGACTATTTGAAACCCAGCGTTGAATTGACTACTATGTACCACAAAGTGATGTCAACACAGCGCATCATGGCATTCATAAACCCATACAATACTCTAAATCCTAATCTAAATAAAAACTACCATAATATGAGCCAGAAAATGACTAATACTGATACTAATAATGTAGCATCTAAACCCAATTTTGATAATAGCTTTGATATAGGCGAGCTAAGCCAACAAATCGAGCAATCGGTCGCAGCCGCAAATCATCCGACACGCCAAATTCCACCGCTTGAAAAATGGCAACCCAAGCTCAGCGGTACGATGGATGTGGTGGTCAAAGCCAATGGCGAGTGGTGGCATGAAGGCAGTCAAATCACCCGGCAGCTACTCATTGATCTGTTTGCCAAAGTGTTATGGTCAGAGGTTGATGACAACCACCACGTTGAGTATTTTTTAAAAACCCCTGTTGAGAAATGGCAAATTCAAGTAGAAGACGCGCCACTGCTAGTCAATCAAGTGGACGTCATTACCAAGCAATTTGGTGACACTAGCAAACCGGTGTTGCAGTTCACCACCACGCAAGGCGATGTGGTGATTGCTGACGAGCAGCATCCGATCCGTTTGGGTCTGCCATTTACCCATGCTAGCCAGCATGATGCTGGCTTACAGCAAAAACAAGCTAGCCAACCTTATCTGTTGGTTCGCCAAAATGGTGACTCAGCATTATACGGACTCATTCATCGCAATGTGTTTTACCATTTGATTGAATTGGGTGAGTTGGTAGAGGGTGAAGAGGGTACGTCATTGATTTTGCACAGTGGTGATAGCACTTTTACCTTGACCATGAGCGCATAAGTCTCAGCGTTAACCAAACTGTTGATAAGTTTTGAGCAAATAAAGTGACGAATGGGCTGTCAAATTCGGCAACTGCATTTTTTTGTAGTGAGCGTCTAAAAATTGGTATAAGATAGTGGTCTGTTTTATGGGTACAGTTATTTTGCGGTTTAAAATAGCAACACCCTGCGGGTTGGACTGATTAGGCTATGGTAGATTTGGCAAGCGCGCCAATAGGCGTATTTGATTCTGGGTTGGGCGGATTGTCGGTATTGACCCATTTGCAGCGGCGCTTGCCATTTGAACGTTATATCTATCTTGCCGATACCCTGCACGTACCCTATGGCTCACGCAGTGAAGCAGAGATTCGTGAGCTTACCTTGCAGGCCGTGGCATGGCTACATTCGCAAGGCTGTAAACTTATTGTGATAGCTTGCAATAGTGCCTCTGCGCATGGATTACAGGCGGCAAGGCGGCAGTATCCTCAAGTGCCGATTGTCGGCTTAGTCCCCGCATTAAAACCTGCGGTGATGCAGTCGGCGACCAAGCAAGTCGCGGTGTTGGCAACCCCAGCGACCTTGCACGGGTATTTACTCAATGAAGTTATTGAACAAGTCGCTAAACCGCAGCAAGTGACTGTGCACAAATATAGCTTTAACAGCCTAGTGCCTTGGGTAGAGTTGGGTATGCCAAGCCATCACCCAGCCGTGACTGATTTAGATCACTTGCTAAGTGAGTTACAGGCTAAAAAGGTAGACCAACTGGTACTGGGCTGTACCCATTTTCCTTTTTTTAAAGCCTATTTGGCACAGCGTATCGATGAGCTTATAATCCATCAAGGTATGGGGCAAGTGGCATTGATTGATTCGGGGGATGCCATTGCCAAACGGGTGCATGATTTGCTTGAGCAAGCCAATCAGCTTGCCTCTCATAAAGAGCGACCACGGTTACAGTTTTATGCCACGGGCAACTTACCTGCCGCTGAGCAGGCGGCAACGCGTTTGTTGCAGCGGTTTTTGCCCGATTTGGGCATTGATTTTTTTACCTTGTGTGTGACTCAACATGGTGCAGTGTATTGAGCTTGTTGGTTAGTCAGCATGGCTTTTTACCCTTTTAGTTTTTAACGATTTAGCTTTTAACGATTGAGCTTTTAACCCTTTACTTTTTTAATTAATTGCGTTCATTAGAGCGTTATGGAGAAGATAGCATGTCTCAAAAGAAACGTTATCATATTCATATCTCTTTGGTGAGAAATGAAAATCTCTACCTAGAGAACGCGCTAGAGTACGCGTTATCGACGGATTATTTTTTGACTTGGGATTTGCTTGCGACCAATACCAATTTTGTTGAGTACAGCCGCCAACAAATCGACCAATGCGATTATATGATTTTTATTTTGGGCAATGATTACGGTCATTTAAGCCTATCTGGTGTCAGTTATCTGCACTTATCTTATATCTATGCGTCTTCAAAACGCGTCCCGATGATTGCGTTAGTCAATACCCAGCTGAACCAAAATGAGCTATTACGCCAACGGTTGGATTTGTTTAATTTGGTGATTAAAGAACAGGGTTTGCGGGTAATTCACTTCGGTCAGACCCATGATGGCGTGTCAGAATGCGTGCGTATGCTTGGGGAAATCAAAGAGAAATTTCCGCGATTAGGTTGGGTCAAAGACACCCGTTCATTGAGCACGCTACCGGCAGCTGCTAGTGGCGATTTAAAGTCGATGTTTGTCTCGGATAGATTTCATATCCGTAATGGCGTGCAACCCGCCTTAACTGATAGCAGTCTAGAGGGCACTCAACAGTCCCCTGAAGCTGAAGCCAGACCGACCCAGGTTACGCCAAAAGAGCTCAATGAAGCGTTATTGGTCAACTATACCGCACACGCGTTTGAAGGCGGCAATTTGCAAGAAATCAGCGCAACTTACACCTTTAGCTGGGGTAATATTGTGCAAACGCTACAAGCATTACCACAGCCCTTTACCAGTAATATGATGTTGACCCAAATTAATGATTCCCTCAAAGATGCTGCAATGGCAGAAGCGCTCAAAATCTCACCCAATATCCATGCGGTCTCGCGCTGTCAAATCAGTAGTATCGATTATCAATGGATAAAAAGCCAACTGGTGAAAAAACGATGGTTGTTCTCGGTCAAAGAAGGGCGAAGTATCCGCGAGTTGTGGCAGATTAACATCATTGTACAAGCTTAATCCATCGTTTCTAACACGCCTTTTTTATGGTTTTATGCGCGTTTTACCCAAGTATTTTATATCAGCTTTGACCAAGCCATGATTTACTCATGTCATGACAATATTATACAGACCTGCTATCTAGCGTCACATTTGTTTATGCTATGATAATCTCATAACACATAACGATAACATTGAGGATAAAAGAGGATAAAATTATGAGCAATCATGTGACCCAACAAGCGGACGAGCTTGAAAACAAAATCAACCAACTTGAAGATACCATGCACGAAGCGCAGCAGTTTCGCACCCTCGAAGAGCAAGTCGAAGACATGAAACGCCGTGGCATCAACCCACGCGATAACTTCAAAAAGTGGGATGAAGACGAAGAGGACAATTGGGGCAGCAATTCAAAAGGCGAAGTCAAACCGATCCAAATGGATGATGGTGAAGAGCCCACCCCGCCACCTATTGTATAAGGTTGTATAATTTGTCGATATTAACAAGACCGTATTGATATCAACAAAAACCCTTAATCTCAGCATTAAGGGTTTTTTGTTTGGGGATAAAAAATTGATGAAAATTGTAGATGACTAAGGCTTAAATAGCTCAGGTTTAAATCATTTAAGGTTTCAATGACTAACGCTTAAACACTAAGGTTTCAATGACTAGGGCGTTGTCACCCCACCTTGCCCATTGTCGATACGATAGTAACTCGTGCGCCCATTGGCGTCGCGTATCACTTTAGTCGGCGTGGCAGTAATCGTTGAATTCGGTACAGACTGGTATCGAACGGGCGTTTGGGTCGGGTATTGGGTTGGATACTGAGCATTGCCTGTTGGCTGAGTCATTAGCATACGGTAGAGTTTCATACCCGCACGACCATCAGGGTTGACACCTTGCTGACGCTGAAAATCTTGAATGGCATAGCGCGTTTTATCGCCAATCATGCCGTCAGCTTGACCAATATCATACCCACGATTAAGCAGTGCTTGCTGAATTTCACGGGCTTGACGGCGACTAATACCGGCATCATCCGTGGGCCAAGGTGTGACAAAGCCGACATTGCTAGTACGGTTTTGGCTAATCATATCGGACAAATGCGCAATCGCTAGCGCGTAGTTCTCTGACGCATTGTAACTATAAAACGCATCGAAGTTTTTACCCACTAAGAACGCAGGACCTTTAATACCTGCAGGTAATAGCAAACCTGCACTATCAAGGCTAGAGGGTAGCGGCTGACCATTGGCAAGGGTCAAGCCTTGACTGCGCCAGTAGCTCATCGGTTTTTTGGCTTTGCGGTTGCTATCTGCCCAAAATCCTGCAGGCAGCTTGACCTCAAACCCCCAAGGCTCGCCCGTGCGATAACCTGCTTTATCCAAGAAATTGGCCGTTGACGCGAGCGCATCAGCTTGGCTGTTGACCAAATCTTTACGTCCATCGCCATCAAAATCTTGCGCCAAGCGTAAGAAGGTACTTGGCATAAACTGGGTTTGCCCAAACGCCCCTGCCCATGAGCCAGTCATATCATCACGGCGGATATCACCATTTTGCAAGATACGCAGCGCATTGGCGTATTCCGTGCGAAAGTACGACTGACGACGGTCAAAGCAAGACAAGGTCGCTAACGACTGGATTAAGTCTTTTTTACCCAGCTGCTTACCAAAGTTCGACTCTACCCCCCAGACGCCAAGTACATCCGTCCCTTTCACGCCATAGCGCTGCTCGATGCGGCTTAGCGTGCTTTGCAGTTGGTTTTTGGCATTGATACCGTCTTGCACACGCTCTTCATCGACCAGACCTGAGAGATAGTCCCACACTTCTTTTTGAAACTCAGGTTGATAGTTGAGCGAGACAATCACACTAGGGTCAGGCTCAGTTGGGCGATATTGTTCTAAAGTGCTGGCTACACCGCTAAAGGTGCTGCTGTTTTTGAGATTGGATAAACACTGTTGAAACTGGGCATTGCTAAGATTAGGCGGTGTCGGTGCGGCATTGGCTTGGCTAATCATCGCCACGCCTGCCAGCGCCATAAAAATCGGAAGTAAACGCATAACAAACCTTGAATAGTGACAGATAAAAACATCAACAAACGGGGTGAATTTTGACTAGGTCAAGGGTATAAAAAAAGCTTGCCCAGTTAAAGGAGTAAATGCATTTAATTACATTTTTTCACATTGGGTGATAAAGCGTTAATTTTTGTACTGTTGTGGTAAGTCCAATTATTTAACGCGAAAAGATTGGGCATTAACAGTATAAAGCCCAATTTTTGGAAGAATTAATACAGTATCAACAAAGTATTAATACTGTATCGATACGGGTCATTGTTCAATCATAAAACCGCTAAAATATTGTTTAAGCTTGGCAAGCTTGGGCGGAATCACAAAGTTGCAATAGCTTTGGGTCGGGTTGTTGGCGTAATAATCTTGGTGGTAGTCCTCGGCAACGAAAAACTGCGCAGCAGGATGCACTTCGGTCACTACCTTGATGCCTTGCTCATCACGAAGCTTACCAATCACACGGTCAATGGTCGGTTTTTGCTGCGCTTCATCGGTGTAAAACACCACAGAGGCATATTGTCTGCCGACATCATTACCTTGACGGTCTTGTGTCGTCGGATCATGGGTGGCAAAGAAAATATCCAATACCGTCTCAAGCGGAATAATGGTCTCATCAAAATCGACTTTAATCACTTCGATATGACCGGTATCACCGCCACAGACGGCTTTGTAGTTGGCGCTTACTTCATCACCGCCCATATAGCCTGAGGTGACATCGATCACACCTTTGACATGGCTAAATACGGATTCGGTACACCAAAAACAGCCACCACCTAAAATAATCGTTTGCATAATAGTACCTTTTTATGGTTATTTCATTGGTTTGATATAAGGGTTAAATTGACTTCCTCCCCTCCCTAAAGCGAGGGGATTCCTTCTGCAAGACGGTGAAGCCCCACCGCAAACCTTAATAAATAGTGGCAACCGCCCGTACGACACACCGTACATTTAAGGTTCTTATTTTAAACTAATCCTACCATTAGGATTGTCAATAGACACGGATTAGCTTAAGTGTGTGTTTGGAGTGCCTTACCAGTTAAGTTACTGCGTACTCGCAATTTAGTCTTAACTTAACTGTTGAGTGCAAGACATTAAATATAGTGATATGAGTATAGCAAATCTTATAGAGTTAAGCAATTGCCTTATATCCACCACCTGAAGTCGGTGGTTTTACGGCAAGGTCAGATAAATTATTAAAAGTAAAACGGGTGAAAATGTTAGAATAGCAAAGTTTACTGGTCATTCAAGTTAGGCAGTGTAAACCAAGTTTCCGCTATCTAAAAACCTGGCAGTTTAAGCGTTTCATTGTTGAAGCGAGCATAAAACTGTCAGCGATACTAAGTCAGCGATACTGAGTCTTAGTAACGCTCAATCAGCCATAGTGAGTCAGCCGCATGAGTCAGCCCCAAGCCAAACCACCCCTCGATACGTTATTTACCACGCCGCTAGATGCCCATGCGCGGTTTAGCTTTGATGAGCAAGTGGTGGCTTGTTTTCCCGATATGATTCGCCGTAGTGTGCCTGGGTATGGGCAGATGCTCGCCATGTTGCCGATTTTTGCCAAACGCCATTGCCAGTTTCGCCAAACCAATAGCGACGGCAATAAAGTCAGCCGCGTCTATGATTTGGGCTGTTCACTCGGGGCGGTGAGTTTTGCGCTCGCAGGCGAGTTTGCGCCGCAAGATTTGCAAATCAAAGCCATTGATATCTCAGAGCCGATGATTGCCAAAGCGCAAAGTGTACTGATGCAGCATTATCCTGAGCATGATATCGAGCTGATTTGCGCTGATGTGTGTGAGGTGGCGTTTGAGCGGTGCGATATGATTGTGCTCAATTTAACCTTGCAGTTTTTATCCCCTGACAAGCGCGAGCAGTTACTCAAACGCTGTTATGATGCGTTGGTTGAAGGCGGTATTTTGATTTTGACCGAAAAAACCCATTTGCTCGATGAAGCGGACGATGCCTGGCGCGTTGAGCGGTATTATGATTTTAAACGCGCCAATGGCTATAGTGAGATGGAAATCAGTGGTAAACGCAATGCACTGGAGAATGTACTTATCACCGATACCCTCGATTTTCATCATCAGCGTTTAGCAACGGTGGGGTTTGACCGCCATTTGACGTGGTTTCAGTTTTTAAACTTTGCGTCGATTATTGCGTTTAAGTGATGATTGCCCTTAAAAGATGAAAACCTGTCAATCCTAAAAGAGTCAACCATGAACCATACAATCAAAACTGCCGAAACCGACGTCTATCTTACCTTGCTGCAATTGGCGGAAAAATACCCAGTTGCCAATGAATGGCTTGCCCAGTTGCCTAATTGGCTGGCTACCATCAAAGACAAATCACGCTACGCCCATGCGCCATTTTATCAATCGCTCATTGAGCGCTTGCCCGTGGTTGACAACGCGCAAGTAGACTTAAATCAACCCTGTATCACCGCAGCATTTGATTGGCAAGACAATGAATACAAGCAAACCCATGCGCTACTCAAACGTTTGATGCCGTGGCGCAAAGGCGGTTTTTTACTGGGTCGAGATGACCAGCAAATCCATAT
>ERZ501005.103-NODE-103-length-14890-cov-7.630266_pt1 | contig 14890 bp, 21 predicted proteins | sample MGYA00248830_ERZ501005 | MGnify/ENA primary metagenome ERZ501005 (study PRJEB25958, sample SAMN03398565) | human skin metagenome | study: EMG produced TPA metagenomics assembly of the Human Skin Microbiome Metagenome (human skin metagenome) data set. | reverse complement strand
AATGGCCCCACACCGCTGATGGAAAGGCCCAATCAATCGAGATGCACGACTCAATTCATCAGGAACTCAAAGCTCTCTGCAAAAAAACAAGGCTCAGACAAAACGTTGTGCTGCTGACCTCGATAAGGAGGTGGCTTGAAAAGAGGGAGTGAACTGATCGGATCTGTCCCCCGTCATCGCCCTGGCGGGATTCACCTTCACCGCCTCCACCGTCACCCTCTTCGGCCTCGGCACGATCCGGCAAGCCGGCATCCCCACCGCCGAATGGTGGGGCTATCTCTTCGCCACCATGCCGGATGCCTACACTCAGGCATGGGTCAACGAATGGCTGCTGTATGGAGCCGCCGCCGGCCTTATCACCGCCGGCTTGGCCGTCTACCGTATCCTCGGCGAAGACGGTGTCCCTCCCGGTCGTGACAGCCGCGCCCTGTTTGGTTCCGCGAAATACGCAACAGCGCGGCAGGGCAGGAAATCGGGCCTGATCTACTCGTTCCGCCCTCGGCCCGACTGCATCCTGCTCGGCCGCACCGCCGGATTTTTGGGGGTGGGCAAGCGCTACGTCTGCCTTCCCGGTCCAGAGCACGCTCTGCTCTATGCCAGGACCGGCAGTGGCAAGGGCGTCGTACGTGGTGCCGAACTGCTTCAACTACGCCGACAGCCTCGTGGTGCTCGACATCAAGCGAGAGAACTACACGAGGACGGCAGCGCACCGGGAGAACACCCTCGGCCAGGAAGTCTTCCTGTTCTCGCCCCTGGCTGAAAACGGCGCCACCCACTGCTGGAATCCGGTCGGCGAGATCGATGAGTCACAGCCGGACTACCTGTCCAAGATCCAGCGCCGGGCCTTCAACCTGTTTCCCGAAGTCGGCACGGCCAACAAGAACAAGTTCTGGCAGGACAGCGCACGGACCGCATGGACAGGCATCGCGACCCTGATCTGCGAGACGCCGGGAATGGACCTGACCCCAGCTTCGATCTTCCGCTTCTTCACGCGCGGCGACAGCGTGGAGACGATCGCCCGCATGGTCGAGGAGCGCCGGGCCACGGACCGGCCCTACACCCAGGACTGTGTCAACCTGCTATCCGATTATCTGCGCGGCAACGAGGACATGGTTCAGGGCATCCGCAAGCAGGTCACCAGCACAATGGGGATCTGGTTCAATCCAAAGGTCGTGGCCGCAACATCCCGCAGCGATTTCGACCTGCGCGACCTGCGCCGGCGGAAAATGACCGTCTACATCGGCGTGATGCCGTCCGATCTGGAGCAACTGGGCTTCCTGCTGCGCCTGTTCTTCCTCCAGCTCTTCGACGCCTGCATGGACTCCCATCCAGATCACGACAGCACCATCACCCACCGATGCCACGTCCTGATGGACGAGTTGACCGCCCTCCCCCCGATGCGGCCAATCGCCAAGGCGAACGGCTTCGCGCGGGGCTTCGGGCTGCACTTCAGCTTCGTCGTGCAGACCAAGACCGACCTGCGTGACGAATACAAGGAAGATGGGCTGGCGTCGCTCTTGGGGAACCTTGGCGCAGAGATCGTCTTCGGCACCAACGACGAACTGCTGACCAAGGAGGTCAGCGAACGGACCGGGTACGGCACCGTCGAGAACGTCAGCCGGACGGCGCCGCGTTTCCTCGGATGGTTCCGCGCTAAGGAGCAGAACGAAAACACCGGTCAGGCGAAGCGTGCGCTGCTGCTCCCCCAGGAGGTCAACGAGCTTCCCGACGACGAGCAGATCATGTTCCGCAAGGGAGCGCCCGCGTTCCGGCTCAAGCGAAACTGCTGGTATGCCGATGCGAACTTTATGAACCTGGAGCAGACGCCGGTCGAGCCGCCGGCCGTGACCTACAAGCTCGACCGCGACGACGGGTCGGTCAAGTTCGCGACAGAGAAGACAGGCAAGGCAGCGTGAAGACAGCGGCCGGCTAAAACCCGCCGCCCCCGCCGCCGAAACGTTCGGATACTTCCATTTTTGCGCAGGATCTCAGCGTCGATGCCGTTATTATTCGCTACATGAAAGACAAGAACCTGCAACGCGGCCTCGTGACGATATTGATCGGATTGGCGGTGCTCTGGATAGCGTCCGGCATCATCGCTGTGGTGTTCATGATGCTGTCGTAGCACCCCCATCACGCGCGAGTTGCTTGCAGCGAGCCTCTGCACCCAATCTGGCTTTTCGTGAAATCACAGCCAGGTGACGTGATTGCTCGAAAGCAGCCTGGACTCGATCCAAGAGCGCTGCAAGTTGAGCCGCCTGTGCATCAGGACCAATCTCTACCATCGATCACCTCCCTTGTCATAGGCAGTATATATAGACCGTTCGAGTTAAAAATGTCTATACATTACCAAACATCATAATCAGCCTGCGCAAACCATGACCGATGTTCCAGTAGGAGGCTAGGAACGCTAACAGTTATCGTCTGTTGCTGCGACATGCCCCATCGAGATCGTCTTTTCCAAGAACGTCTTGCAGATTTGGACTACCAGTGGCGGTTCGCTCCACCAGAAATACGACCGTGCATCGAGCGCTCCATGCTGCGCATACTTGCCATGGAGGAAACTATCCTTCGGGCGAGGGAGCGGATGGAAAAGGCGGAGCAGATGCTGGCGCACGCGGAGGAGATCGTCCGCAGGCTAGACAGGCAGGATTGAAAACGCCGAAACCGTGCTAGATTCGTCGTCATGGAAAACCGCATGCAACGACTGAACCGACTTGCGGAGCTGGCGAAATCTGCATCGCTCGAGGAGCGCGAGCAGATCGAACGCATTATCCAATTGACCAGGGACGCTACCGACAGCGCCACCAAGACAGTCGAAATCATCAAGCGACTGATGAACAGGTCGGACTGAGCTACTCGTAATCACACATCAAGTCGTCGGCCCACTGCCGAGACTCGTTGGCGAACTGCATCTCCGCCGCCGCCCTAGCCCAGATCTCACGCAAGCGTGGCGTCGGTGCATCGTCGGCATTCTGCGACCAGCGTTCGAAGTTCGCCTCGGCCCTGTCAGCCGCATCTAGGCACAGTTCAGCAAAGTCCAGTTCGGGGTAGCTGTTCATTGGGTTGCTCATCAAAACCTCCATCGTCGCGCAGGAGCCAAACCTTCGCCGACCCACTTTCGGCGGTCCTGGGCTATGTCGATCCACAGGCCCACCTTGAAGTCCGCAAGGCACTGCTTGGCCGCCGCCCGCTTCTCATGATGCCGATCGCCGTCGTCGTAGATCTGCTCAACCCACTGAACATTGCGAGGCCGCTCGTATGGATCAGCCGGTGTTGCCCACTCCTTCAGCTGACGCTGCCAGATGGGCTCCTGAAACGCGTTAACGAGCACCTCCCAGCCATCGGCGCATAGCCACCGGGCATAAGGCAGCGCAAAGGCCAGATGGAAGTCGGCATCGGTGCCGAACAGGGTTTTGCTAGTGATCGAGGTGTGGGTCCGCTTCATCGGCAATGACTTCCAATTCTATCGACTTAGTAGCATATTAACCAAAGTAGACGAACGTTTGCATAGGTCGATTGCTTTGGTTGAAGCCCCTTCTTCAGAAAAACCCCATGAACGACGCCGTTAAGTGCGTTTGCGGGGCCCAGAACAGGCAAGGGAAACCATGCCAAGTCTCTCCCATGCTCGGGAAGGAGCGCTGCCGGCTGCATGGGGGGAAGACGCCGAAGGGGAAGCATACCGGCCCGATGACACATGGGCTCTACAGTTCTGCCCTAAGCGAAGAAGAGCGGGAACTGTGGGACGAAATCAAACTCGGCAACGTCGACGATGAACTCCGGTTGTGTCGCATCCAGTTGCGCCGGGCCATGAACCTGGACGCGGCTATCACCAAGGCGCCGAACGACCCGAAGAACCTTGTCGGGGTCGAGCTGGTCGAGATCCGCAGAACGACGGGCAACGGAAAATCCAGCACCGACGCGACGTCGAAACGACCGGATGTCGCCGGGCGCATGAACACACTGATCGGCCGGATCGCCCAGTTGGAGAAGACGCGGTCGGAACTGCTCGCTGTCCAAGCCCGAAACGGTGACGGGGACGGTATGCCACTCCCCTGGGTGGACTGATGTCGGAGAACCCTATGCCGATAACGATCGATGCCGCCCAGGTCGAGAAGCTTGCCGCACGCGGGCTGCCGGCCGACGTGATCGCCGACTTCCTCGGCATGCCGCGCGACGCCTTCAAGGCCAGCATGACGGACGATCCTGCCGTAGGGGCGGCATGGCGACGTGGCAGGGCCAACCTGCAAGCCAAGACGATGGAGTGGCTGGTGATCAGTGCGAAGAAGGGATCGGTGCAGGCTCAGATTTTCTTGGCCGACCGCGTTTTTGCGGTGAAAGAGGCAGGCAACGATCCTCACGATCAGGCAAGACAGATCCGCGCTGCCCTACGTGCGATGGAAGCGGTCGAGCATGATGGCCTTCGCTATGTGGTCGAGATCCCACCCGAACTGCCGGAGGCGGAGTGGATCGCCGCTTACAATCCGTCGGCTGGAGGAGGCCCCGCCCAGGACTCGTAGGAGCCTCGCTGATGCGGTTCTGTCGCTCGCCGGGCAGGATGATGCCCCTGCTCGTCCAGACCACAGGGCAATCGTGCTAGATCGCGTCGAACTGCGACTATCCTATGGCGAATGATTTTCTAGTTCGGCCATCGCCGGTGCAACCACAGCCATTGCTCCGGGCGGGCCCGTACCCATTCTTCCACCAGCGCATTGATGCTGACCATCAGGGTTCTCACATCCGTGTCCAGGTCACCAGTCTCACGCAGCTCCAATGGTGGTGAGATTGTCAAGCGGAAGCGGGTGCCCTCCAAGCGTTCAACAACGGCCGGGACGACCGCGCATCGGTATCGGTAGGCCAGCTGTGCAATGGCTGGCGCCGTCATGGCATTGCGGCCGAAGAACGGCACAGCGATGCCATCGTTCATCTTCTGGTCGATCAGCATGCAGACGGCGCCACGGTTGCGCAGAGTTGCCACCACCTCCTTCGCGCCGTCCCGTCCTTTGGGCACCAGTTGGCTGCCGATGACCGAGCGAGCCTGGTCGATCAGCCGGCTTACCGCGGGGTTGTTCGGGCGGCGATAGACGGCGGTAACGGGCAACCCATTACGGGTCGCCCCCATCAGGTTGATTTCCCAATTACCGATGTGGGCTGAAAAGAACAGGGCTGGAATTTTCGAGTTGGCGAGGCTGTGGACGGTTTCCGCACCGATCACCTCCGTCCTGTCCCAGATCTCGTCCAGGTGCGGGTATTCCGCTACGACCCGACCCAAATTGTCCCACATGCCAAGCAATATTTCTTCCCGGTGATCTTGTGTGAGTTCCGGCAAAGCACACGCAAGGTTGCGTCGTACAGTACGCGATCTTCTCAAGTGCGGACCAACGGTCCGGCCGATCCACCCCCCGAGTGCAGACGCTGCGTCGAGCGGGAGCGCTTTGAAGATGCCGTAGATCACGAACAGGAATGTCGCTTCCAGCGGGTAGCCGACATGATGGCGCCACTAGCGGGAGGATTTGGTTTTATTTGCCATGGTCAGCTTAACACGCCAGCAGCAGCAGGGTTTCAGGGTCTTGCGCTGAAGCGGCGGCTGAACAGCTTTCATGGAAGAATCTGTGCCAACAGGCGCCACACGGCATAAGCTAACAAGATCGCGCGACTTCATGATTGGCTACTGTTGCAAAGTATGTCGTGGATAACTTCCACGGCAACACAGCCCTTTTAGGATTGATGTTTAACTCCCGCCTTGCCCGTACCCAGCTTGGTGCGGGCTTCTTTCCGGCATCACCGCCGCCGCTGAAACCTGCCGTCGGATCTGGTTTTCGTACTACTAGCCGATTGCGGTTTCCATATTATCGAGGAATGCTGCATTCTCCAGTCTGACCATTTCTACCAATAACGCGCGGTCGCGTGAGATCCGGTTGATGTGAGATCGTCGGATTGATGCACGGACCCCCAACTCAGGTGCATCCAGGGTGATCTGCGGTTGCCCTATTGCAGATTACGGGTCGGGCCAGTGGCGCGCACATCGCTGGCCCGGCTATCCTGCCTTGGCAATATCGAAGACTCAAATCACCGCCGCCGAACACGCCAGATGGTATATACCATCCTGGACCGCGCGATATTCTGGCATCTTCTTGGTTTCAGGTTCTGGTGTTCCTCCGAACATCAAGCATCAAATGACGTGGCATAAGACATCTCATCGCTGCTACCCCCCGCGTCTGACCAGCGCGGGGATTTTTCTGTATTACCGCCACCGCCAGGGACGATCCCGCTGAGTAGAGCGGCCTGATGGCGCCGACGTCCTCCGCATCGGGACTTCGTACAAACCGAATTCCCACTCGCCCTTTTCGGTTTCCGTACTAACCGTGAGAATGGCGCACCCGCCGATGCCGATGATCCCGCGCAGCCGGTCGCGGTTTGCGTTCTGATCCGCCTCGTTCATCTGGAGGAACAGCACCAAAGCACCGACGCAGAGCATGTAAGTGTCGTCGGCATCGACCGGCGCCGCATTGCGCTCTACCGGTCCGCTGTCCGGAGCATCGCGGTTGGAGAACGCCTTGATGATGCCGGCCAGCTTGGCGCTCGGCAGGTCCGTGACATAGCGGTTGCCGTCGGCGACGACTGAGATGCGAAGCGTGCCCGGCGAGACGGGGGTCGAGAAGTCGTGTGTCGGCATGGAGGTCGATGTCCCCTACTTCGCCAGCCAGTCCCCGATGCCGCTCCATGCGTTTCGCAGCATACCCGCCGCCCTTCGCCCATGCTCACCGAGAATGGCGTCGTGGACGCGCAGCATCGCTCCCTTGCCGCCGAGGTCGTGGAAGATCTGGCCGATCTCGCGCGTTCTGGCATGGGTCGGCACGCCAATGTAGGCTTTCTCAACTTCGGTGTTTCGGTATGGATCGTCGAGATACATGCAGCCGAGTTCGCAGATGAATTCGGTCAAATCGGGGTCGGGCTTCGGACTGGGTGACTGTCGGGCGCGTAAGCCGTCACTGATTTTCTCGATCCGCTCTAGGGCGATCGACGATAGATAGCCCAGCATCAGCAGCGTTTCCACCGTCCTTCGGACACTAACACCCCCGTGATCCGAGAACTGCGAGATACCATAGATTTGCTGCTCAACCTCGCCAAGAGCACCTTCCAGTGAACCGATAGCTCTACGCTCCTCATCCTCATAGCTGTAGTCGCCTTCAAGAAATTCAGGCGCGACCTTCGTGTACAAAATCCTGTCGGTACTGAGAACGCCAGCATCTTTCAACAGCGTGAGAGAGTCACAGACTAACCACCAGACCGACCGCAGCACGTCGTCGGCACACCTCAGCAGCGTCTGGACTTCCTCGCTGCCGCCGCCATTGAGGAAGCTGATGCATCGGGTGTGCATGGAGTCGACATGGAGGTAAATGTCATCAAGCCCGGCGATAACGGTGGCGTTAACTTCGGCAGCGTGTGGATCTCTGGCCATGTCGGCTCCGGTGTTGATATGCCGCTAGGTTGCTCGCTACCTTGCTAGCTAGCTAGCTACAAGTCTTCTTTGCCATAACCGAGTTCCCGCAACTTCTTGTCCAGCAGCGGTCCCAGGGCCTCAGCGACGAGATCCTGCTTCTGTGCGTCGGTCATGTTGCTGACGTGCTTCAGCTTGAGCGCCAGGGGCTCAGGCAGTCGGACATTGACCTGTACCATGAGATCTCGGCGAATATGAGGGGCCTTCCATGGGGCAGACACAGCCTGCCGTACCGGTGCCGGCTCCGGTGCCGATTCAGACATAGGCTCAGGCGATGGGGCAGGCGGTGCGGCGGTAGCCCCGGTGACGAAGGCTGCGATCCGCTCGTCCCGATCGTCGGACGACGGCTTCGGAGGGCTGGCCTTGAGCTTCATGCGAACACCTCGCCATAGAGGAACGATGCTTCCGCCGCCGCCTTCCCGTCGCGCGGCTTCATTTCGTTAACGGATAGCCCCTCGCCGATGGCTGAACCGAAAGCCGCACGAAACATCCATGCCGTCTTAAGAAGCCGGAACTGGGGCCAGGACTCCATAACCTCCGCCATGGCGTGCCGCAGCCGGTCACGACTGGTCGCCGGGACCTGATTACTGAACAGCATGCACTGAAGATCCTCGTTGATAGTTCGGGCGTGCTCGACCACCTCGGCCATTTTCTCCAGCGTCCAGATGTCTGGCTGGCTCGGCCGCAGCGGCATCAACAGCGCGTTGCTCACGATCAAAGCCGACCGAAGTTCAAGACCATCATGGCCCCCGGTATCGATGATGATGTCTTCGAACCTCTTTGCCATGTCGGTGATCTCCCTATGGATCGTGCCGCCACGCAATGTCACGGTCGTCACCTGCGGGACTTCCGGATGGTCACGTCGGGCAGTCGCCCAGTGTATCGACGTGGACTGCGCATCGGCATTCACCAGCAGCACCTGCCGTCCCGCCGTTGCCCGCATCGCTGCCATGGTAGTTGCGACAGTGGATTTGCCCGGCCCACCCTTTTCACCGCCAACTGTCAAAATCATGAGACCCCCTGATGTAGATCGCTGTCTAGCTTGCTATGTAGCTAGCTAGAAAGCGATCTACACTGAATGGAAGCGAGGGTAAACAGGATTGAGAAAGAGGCACGCGATGCCACAGAAGCCCAGCAGGATCGCCGATATCTATGCAGCCATTCCGGCCCCCATACCAGCTCCTGTCGAATGCGGCGGGCTCATGTGCCTCAACTTGGAGTGCCGACAGTGCTGGGGCGTAGTGGACGAGTTGAACGCCATCTTCGAGTCGGCGCCGGGGGTGGCAGTGGATCTCGACGAGGCTACTTATGCAGCACTCAGTGATGTAGCACGCCGCCAGGGTACGACCGTGCCCGCCGTGGTGCAGGTAATTCTTCAGAAGTGGGCTAAAGGTTCAAAGGCCCCTCGCCGGGTGGCATCTTCCCGGTGATCTGGAAGAAGATCACCAGGAAGACACCGATAGGGTTTCTATGGCAGTGGGGGTCAAGACCCTTCCGCCCAAATCCTAAGAGCGGATTTGGGTCCCCGCGAAGGGACTTGACCTCGACCGTGATGATCTGGTCGCGGCTCGTTGGCCGCTCGACTATCAATGACTGTTTGTTCTAGAAGCAGCCGCATTGAGAGCGTACCTCAATGTTTCCCCGGAAATAGGCTTGAGCAGAACGGCAATGCTGATATCTCTGGCGTCAAGGCTGAGATGGGGAGCGTCACCAGTGATAATGATAATGGATTTGACGTCATAGTTCTTACACAGACCTACGGCTATTGCATTGCCAGTCAAGCCATCACTCAGGCGAAGATCAACAAGAGCTACATCAAAATTTAGCATTTGTGCTTGTTTGAACGCACTCGCCGCATCGTTGGCAATGGTTACAGCTTTATAGCCAGCATCCATCGCAATTGCTTCATAGGCCATAGCAACAAGGGCGTTATCTTCTACAATCAAGATGTTCAATGCCACGCTCACTGCTATTTTGCTGGATGGAGGCTTGCCAGTTGCTCTCCAATAACTGCTAAAATTATTTTCTTTTCAACATAATTTTTACTCATAGTGGAGTTGGCGTTTGGTTGACCGTGGACGAGAACCGATGGCCGGCAGCGGCTCGTGGCTGCTCGGCGAGTGGCCGCTGCCGTTAGTCAGGGTGAAGTGCGAGAAGTGCGGCAGGGGAGGGCAGTACCAAACAGCGAAGCTGGTTGAGCAGTACGGCCCTAACCTAGAAATGCCGGAACTTCGGCACTTCATCGCACAGTGCTCACAGCGTGGCAATCATTCCGATCCCTGCATGATCATCTTTGTCGATCGGGTCGAGCGCTGATGACCTCGAGCTGTTATCGGTGGTGGCGGTAGTCCCAAGGCCGCTCGAACTCACCCGACCACAGCCCGACCCGCCGGGCCTGCGCTGCCCGTTCGGCATCCCGATAACGGCCCTTGCTGTACCGGCGATAGTCGAGGGCATTACCCGACCTGACCATCGCCTCGCCCAGATCGCGGCCGGCTGCTCGGCACGATGCGACGATGCGCTTGTACCTGTCGCGGTCAACCTGGGTGCAAACCACCGTCCGGCTTCGCACCAGGTCCTCGAGCGCATCGCGGGCAATGCCGCCGCAGGGAGCACCGCCGCACTCCTGCTTAAGCTCAGGCGCGTCGATTCCCCACAGGCGAACCTTCTGACCGGCGAGCGTGAAGGTATCGCCATCATGGACGCGGCTGACCTTGCCGGATAGGTCGCCAGCAAGGGCGGGGGAGGCGATGCAGAGCAGGGTGGCCAATAGGGCAGGGAGAGCTTTGCCAAGCATGGGATGGGCCTCACGCACTGTTCCAGGCCCCCCAGTCACGGAACACGTCAGCCAGCAGTCCGACCTCGTCGATGTGCAGTTCGTGAAGCACCTGGCCGGCGAAGGACGTTGTCGTCACGATCGTTTCCCCACCGGCTTCGGTGATGGTCCGGTTGGTAATGCGGTCGCCGTTCGAATTGAACCAGATATCGCCCCAGACCTGATCTTCCGCCGCAATGAACCCGACGATGCGGTCGACGTCTCCAGAGTTCGAGAAGATCACGTAGTCGTCGGCGCCGCCTCGGCCGCCGAACGTCTCGTTCCCGCTGCCGAAGATCAGCACGTCTGCTTGATTTGACCCGGTGACGGTAGCGTTGAGATTGCCGCCGACGAAGTAGAGTTGGGTCGCATCGCCAACCGTGAACTTCTCGATGCCGGAGAACTGTCCAATGTAGACGCTGTCGCCGCCGGTCCCGTTATCGAAGTTGATCGTGCCGCTGGAGCCGCTAGGCGCCATGGAGATGCCGACGTAGGCAGGAGCTGGCCCGCCGTTCGCGGCGACGGTGGCAGCGTCGGCGTTGACCGTGAGGGTGTCCATGCCTGCTTCGCCCATCAGCAGCGTCGTGCCGGGCTTCTGGACCCCTGCCGCCTCGTAGACCAGGACGTCGTTGCCTGTGCCGCCCCTGGCGTCGTCTCCGATCCCCGTGACCAGGCGGTCGTCGCCGTCTCCCGAGCGCATCCGGTCCAATCCGGAGCCGCCGTGAACGAAATCGTCGCCGCCGCCGGCATCCAGGAAATCGTTCGAACCCTCGCCGTAGAGCTGGTCATTCCTGTCACCGGCAAAGATCGCATCCACGCCGGTTCCGCTCCAAAGACGGTCTGCGCCGGCCAATCCTTTGAGGGAGTCGTTCCCGGCGAGACCGAAGAGATCGTCCGCGAAGGCGGTGCCCGTGATGGTGTCGCTGCCGGCTGTGACGCGCTTTATAGCCATGGTCGTTTCCTCGGTTAAGATGCGGTGTAGTGGTTAGCGGGGCGGTCAATTACGCCGTTGTAGGGTTCCTTTGCTCAAAGGTACGTAAAGCGACACGTTTGTGTAATGGAAACGGCTGAAACCCGCCGTTTACGCTGGTTTCAGGGAGCGACCGCCGACGGTCGGAAGCATCGGTCGGACACGTTGCCCTCCCGGGGCAGGTTGCTGTGTTCCTAAAACCCTCTCTCGGGGTCAGATCGGAACACAGGTTTCAGGACACAGTTGAGGAACATGATTCTCTGGGTTTCCCGTCAGACAACCGGTTCATATTCTGCTGTTCGTAATTCCAGGGTTTCAAGAACGAATGCGCTCGTCAGCGGTGTGATGGTCTCAAGGAACGGCTGGGCCAGCCCATGTCGCTTTACGTACCTTTGAGCAAAGGAACCCGAAGTAGTGGAAGGCATGGCCGGGGTCGGTCGGCCAGCCGGTATCAACCCAGAGCAGGCCGCCGTCGTGCCAGAACATGGAAGCCGGGCAACGGGTCATGCGGTCTCCGTCTGCGTATTCGACATCGAGGACCAGGGTGTCCTTGTCGTACAGCGCTTTTTCGAACGTGAACGTGCTGGCGTTCGTCATGGTCGCTGGCAGCACGATGTCAGCCAATTGCGCTGTGTCGGTCATGAACGGCTCGTGGACGCAGACGAACAGGTCGTCGCGCAGCAGACCTGCCCGCACCTTGGCGCTTTCCGGAGCGACCGCCGGATTGGTATTCTGGACCAGCACCGCGTGGACCTGTGGCTCGTTGCCTAACACGGCGGTAGCGGACTGAATTTACTTCATTTCACAGCAGGAAATAGCCATATTTATTCGTAGGATATTACAGCCAAGGCATTGCTTCGGAACCCATTTTTGTGAAAACCCCATGGAAGACTCTTCAAAGCGCGTCTGCGGCGCTCGAAACAGGCAGGGCCAACCGTGTCAGAAGCCTCCTCTGAAGGGGAAAGAGCGCTGCATGATGCACGGGGGAAAGACGCCGACGAAGACCAGGGGAAACGGCGTGCATGGCCTCTACAGCGCCGCCCTAACCGATGCTGAAGCCGCTGCAGGGGTCATCGCAGAGTCTGTTCAGAATCGTACGCTAAGCGGCGCACCCGGGAGATCAGGCGGCTGACAGTGGCAGGGTAGACGCCGAACAGCCGGGCAACGTCGGCCGCAGTCTTCCGGCCCGACAAGACCATGTCGACGATCTCGCCGCGCTGGGCGGGGGTGAGCTTCGGGCGCCGTCCGCCATGCCGCCCCCGGGGGGCGGCCGGCAGGCCCACGCGCGTGCGCTCCCGGATCATGGCGCGTTCGTATTCCGCAAAGGCCCCCAGCATCTGCATCATCATCCGGCCCTGGAAGAGCCGTTCGCACCCGGCCGTTCGCAATGCCGCCACCTGGTGTCAACGGCGAACGTAGTTTATTGATATAAGCAGGCACCCCGCACCCGACGAACGCCCTGCCCTATGTGGTCGTCTGGCTCATGCTGGTGATAACCACCCGGTTCCTGTTGCTGCACGTCCTGCCAACTCCGAACGGGGCCAGATTGTCTCTCATCCCTGTCAAAAAGTCCGAATTAGGATTTCAGGATCTTTCTTTCCTCTGATTCCTTTGATTCCTAGGGTCAGATTTCCAAGTTGTTTCAATACGTTACGACGTTAATTCGGACGTCTCGACAGGCCATTCGGACATCTCGACAGGTTGTTCGGACTTTTGGACAGGGCGGATCGGACATTTCGACAGCTTGGATCGGACATTTCGACAGCCCAGCAATTAGTATTTCGGACATTTTGACAGGTCAATTCGGACCTTGACCGAAATGCCATGTCCGAATGACAATCTCACTCATGTCGAAGCTTGCATCTAAAGTTGTCCTGAACGTGGTGAAGTCTACCGGTGCTGTTGAGATCAGCGAACCGGCAGGACAGCTCACGCTTGCCGACCGTCGCCTGTTCAATTTCCTGCTGGCTCAGGCTCACCGGGATATCGGTAAGGCCCGACATCACACCACCCGATTGTCCAGCATCAGAGAATTCGCAGCAGAGGCGCGCAGTGGGGTTGAGGAGGCTGGAAATCGCCGGATTAAGGAGAGCGTGACCCGTCTCCAGCGGACGCTGGTCCAGTTCAATTACCTGGACTCGGAGAAGGGCGCCGTCTGGCAATCCTCACAGCTCCTTGGAGAATGCACCCTGGTTGAACGCACAGGAGAGCTCACATACAGTTTCCCTGCGCAGTTAGCCGAGAGGCTGATCGAACCTGCTCTCTACTCGTATATCTCGCTTCGTGTTATCTACCAGTTCGAGAGTAAATATGCTCTCATCCTGTACGAAATCTTGAAACGCTATTCCGATCGGGACGCGATCGAACCCTATTGGGCTGTCAAAACGTCCGAACTTCGAGATCTTCTCGGATGCCGCGAGAAGCTGGCAGATTGGAAAGACTTCCGTCGGCGCGCCTTGGATCCCGCTCTTGAGGAAATAGGGCGTCTGTCCGAATTCACGGTCGAACTGGACGAAATCAGGCAGGGTGGCGGCCGGGGCGGTGGGCGTGTGGTTGGAGCTACGTTCAGAGTTCGTCGGAAGGACCGTACCCAGGCAGAAGAGGCTATTCGCGAGCTGGAGAAGCCCAAAATTCAGCGACGTGGCGAGCGCAAGGTGAAAGCTGAAGCGGCAATGGCGGCACGGGCCTTGCGTTTTTTGGAAACCGCAGACGCCCCTACCCGCATGCGATGGGCCGATCGTGCACGAACCGTCGGAGTTACCGTTCCGAATGCATCCCGTGAAGATCTAGGAAAGTGGGTTCCAGCCATCGCTCGCATGATCAGCGAAGAAGAGGGATTCAGATGACTGATGAGGGGTAGTAAGCAAACACAAAAACCCCGCCACCGTGGCCCAGGGCGGTAATTTGTTAGTCTATCGAACTAATTGATATCGGAGGAGATAGGTTGCCCACTTTCTGCATCGCCAGCGGGGATCGGCAAGCCCAGCAGACCCAAAAGGCAAAATATGTTGCTCAGTCAAAGGTTTGATGCCGGAACGAGGATCGGCGAAGGGATCGGCAATATTCTGATGTTTACTGCATATTTCTGTACTATTTGCAAATGCTTAGATGAAATGATGATCGGCAAGCGATGAGCGATGCATTGGAAACCCCTGGGCGGATCGAACCTTGCCGCATTGAAGATCCAAACGAGGAGCTGGCCGACCTTATCGCCGACCTCTCTGCGGCTTCGGCAACGCTCGGCTCCCGCCTTCATCCGCGCACAGCGGCTAGTTTGGCCGCCCTAGTGCGGATCATGAACTGCTACTATAGCAACCTGATTGAAGGGCATAACACCCGTCCGCGCGACATTGAGCGAGCTCTTGAGTTCGACCTTGACGAGGAAGAGGGGCGGCGTAACCTTCAAATCGAAGCGGCAGCCCATGTGCGCCTCCAAGAGAAGGTCGACCGCCTATACGGCGAAGGAAATCTATCTGAACCGGCGTCGGCGGACTTCGTGCGCTGGCTCCATGGCGAGTTTTACTATAGTGCCCCCGATGCCATGCTGTGGGGGATGTCCCGCTTGATGTTGCAAATCTGAGTTGGGCGCTGCTCCCCTGAGCCG
>ERZ501005.102-NODE-102-length-15148-cov-25.063341_pt1 | contig 15148 bp, 19 predicted proteins | sample MGYA00248830_ERZ501005 | MGnify/ENA primary metagenome ERZ501005 (study PRJEB25958, sample SAMN03398565) | human skin metagenome | study: EMG produced TPA metagenomics assembly of the Human Skin Microbiome Metagenome (human skin metagenome) data set. | reverse complement strand
TCCTGTGTAAATCCTTGTGCTAAAATTGGGTTTACACAAAATATTTTACAGTCTCGGTGATTGACATCAACATCTTGCGTAATATTATCAAACAAATAGCTGTTTTCAGATTTTAGGACTTTAACTGTTCCTTAATTTAACGCCTGTGCTTTTTCTTACTCTCTTGAAATATTTGAAATTTGAACTCTGTCATAATTGGTTATTGGAGGTTTAGACACTCATAGACCTGTGTAGGCTACATATTAAAATCTTGTCAATATAATCCTACCCAGACGTGACGAGTTCTTTTATTATAAAATCCACGAATGATTTAACTTTAGGCGTCGCAAATTTGTTAGGTAAATAAATAAGCCATGCGGTTCCTTGGTAATTACTAATTAACTCCCAGTCTTCAAGTATTCTGATCACCTGCCCAGATTGTAAGGCTTGTTTTGCCACAAAATACGGCATATGCCCAATACCAACACCGTCAATAATCGCCTGCAAACGAATTTTGCTGTGATTGGTTGCAAATTTAGTTGAAACGCTGACAGTTTCAAGGTTGCCTTTTTGATCTCTAAATTTCCATATATTATCATTCGGATTTTCACCCAAACAAATACCTACATGATTGATTAAGTCGCCAGGCGTTTTAGGATGACCGTATTGAGCAAGGTAATTTTGGCTTGCGCAAACCACTTGTTCAATTTTCATTAAAGGTCTAGCAATATGGTCTTGAGGTGGGTTTTCAGTGGCAATAAATGAACAGTCTATGTTACCCCGAATCAAGTCTAGTCTGTCATCAGTCACCTTAAGTTGTAAATTAACTCGAGGATACAGAGCCAAGTATTTTGATATTAAAGGTGACAATATAGCATTAGCAAATGCCTTAGGCGCGGATACAATAAGCTCACCTATCACTTGCGATGAAAACTGCTCTGCCGTATTTTTAACGCTCTCAAGCAATTGAATCATATGTTGGCATTGCTGATAAATGACAAGTCCTTCATCAGTGAGCTGAATATTACGGGTATTTCTTTCAAATAATTTAATACCGAGTTGGTGTTCAAGCCGTGAAATACGCTTACTAATCTGTGAGGCATTGATGCCCAGTGAACGACTGGTTTCACTAAAATTACCATAAGTTACCACCTTACCCAATAAAATTAGGTCATTGACAAGATTGGCTTCATGATTAGTATTCATTCATTACGATCTTTTTAGAAAAACAGTTATGCAAAAATAAGGGATTCTAACTTGATTGACGATTAATTATAGTTGGGCAAAGGTTAAGTCAACCCTTAAGCCAACAATAATTAGGATTATAGCATGACTCGCCAATCAATTTTAAAAGCAGATGTATTGTTAATAGCTGTTGCCATGGTCTGGGGTACCAGCTATGGGGTGACTAAATCCGCCTTACAATATGTGCCTGTGCTAGTGTTTTTAATGCTCAGATTTGGTATCACGGCATTTGTACTATTACCAAAAATGATTCAAGAATTTAGGCAACACGGGACGATTGTGGCTCAATGCCGAATCGGGATCATTACAGGCATGGTATTACTGTCGATCTTTTTACTGGAAGTATGCGGGATCTATTTAACCAAGGCGTCAAATGCCGCTTTTTTAATCAGTCTGTTTGTTATATTTACACCTTTTATTGAATGGCTAATACTAAAAAAACGTCCCAATAACCGTATCTTTGTTTTGGCAGGTATTTGTGTGATAGGGGCTAGTTTAATTACAGGTGGGCTCTCTTCACCTTTGAATCTTGGTGACAGCCTCATCGTAATAGCAGGGTTTTTGAGGGCTTTTATGGTGGTTATTACTAAAAAGCTTACGAATAACCAACAGATTTCGGCATTGGTATTGACAGGGATACAGTCATTAACCGTGTGTTGGGGTGCACTATTATTGGCTTTATTAAGAGGCGAGGATTTTACCCTACCTAATCAGCTAAGCTTTTGGATGTTATTATTATACTTGGTTGTGTTTTGTACATTATTTGCGTTTTTAGCACAAAACTATGCGGTTAAACTGACAACCCCTAGTCGAGTCTCTATTCTGTTAGGTACTGAACCTGTATTTGGAGCGATATTTGCCTTAGTATGGCTTAACGAAACCATTGAGGTGGCAGCGTGGCTTGGGGGATTATTGATAGTAGGAAGCTGCTTATACATGACACTGCAAAACACTGAAAAACAGTGTTAAATAACATTATAAATAGGCTAACTTTTAAGTAAATTGCGTGTTGAGAAATAGATATGTTGGATAGTAAACAATGTGAAGCCTTTATTGCTGTTATACAGACCGGCAGTTTTGATAAAGCAAGTAAAAAACTATATCTCACACCATCAGCTATCACTTCACGCATTAACGCCCTTGAACACCATGTGGGAAATCTTCTAGTGCAACGAGGTAAACCATGTGTGGCGACACATCAAGGCACCCTTTTGTTAAATCATCTGCAACAAGCTCATTTGTTGGAAGCGAATTTGTTGAAAACATTGCAACAACCATTGCACCATGATTTTTATAAAATCACGATTGCAGCCAATGCTGATTCTCTAGCCACTTGGTTACTCCCTGTGTTAAAACAGCCACTTATTGATAATCAAATAATTGTCGAAATTTTGGTTGATGACCAATCACAAACCTCTAATTTAATGCTGTCGGGACTAGCTAACGCCTGTCTATCTATTGAATCTAAGGCAATGAAAGGCTGTGAAGCAGTATATTTAGGAAAAATGCGGTATCAATTACGTTGTACAGTACCCTTTTTTAACAAATGGTTTGGTGATAATCCTACTAGGGAGCATTATCGGTCTGCACCCGCCGTAATATTTAATGATAAAGATTATTTACATTTTGATTTTATGGAACAGCACTTTGGTTTAAGCAAGGGCAGTTATCCTTACCATATCATCCCTTCATCAGAATCATTTGTAACGGCTATTTATTATGGGTTGGGTTATGGTCTAATTCCTGATTTGCAGCTGGCAAATCATACCGATTCTAGAGCTTTTAAATATTTAGCCCCTCAATTCTACATTGATGTACCACTCTATTGGCATTATTGGCAAAATCAATCGGCAATGCTAGCTGAGTTAACAGCGCAGATAATTAAAGCCACCCAATCAGTTTTAGTGCGATGACCTTAAAAAATTTTAAGTGTCTTAAAATATTTTTAAGAATAAGGTAAAAACTGCTGAAATGGTCATAATGAACCTATTATTGGTTGTTGCGATAAGAATATGTCGGCTATTTCCACCTTTTTCTATGGGTTGATGACAGGTTTGTCATTAATCGTTGCTATTGGGGCACAAAATGCATTTGTGCTCAGACAAGGCCTTAAAGGGCACTATGTTTTTATTGTTTGCCTTATTTGTGCAATATCGGACGCTTTATTAATTGCATTAGGCGTAGTGGGATTTGGACAAATAATCAAAAAGTTTCCCTTGATTCTTGAGATTGCCAAATACACGGGGTGTTTATTCTTATTAGTTTATGGAGCCAAGAGCCTGCTTGCTGCAGTCAAAGCAGATAATTATTTGCTACCTAGTGAGGCAAATGATGATTATTTACCAGCAATCATCACAGCCTGTTTAGCATTCACCTGGTTAAACCCACATGTATATCTTGATACAGTGATTTTACTTGGCTCGATTGCCACTCAGTTTAAGGAGTTAAAACTGTATTTTGCATTAGGAGCAATGACTGCTTCTTGTATATTTTTCTTCAGCTTGGGTTATGGAGCAAAATTATTAACACCAATATTTGCCAAACCGATAGCTTGGCGAATTTTAGACTTTATTATTGGATTAATAATGTGGGGCTTAGCACTGATGCTCATTACTCATTAAAAGCTGTTGCTCTAACCACCGCAACAATCCCATTTTCCGCTCATCTTGCTCAAACGGCATATCCGATAATAAATAATATGCTGACCCATCCAAGACGGATGGGGCAGTGGTCGCTAATAATCCTGTTTCTAATTCTTTTTCAACCATCATCTTTGATACCCAAGCCGTGCCCAGTCCTGCCAACGCTGCCTCAATGCACAAATAAAAATGCTCTAAATAGCGTTTTTCATAATTAGCAGCCTCACCCAATACCTCCTTTGTTAAAAATCGCTCTAACCTCGGTCTGGATGAAGATAAAAATAGGGTGGGTTTAGGTGGTACATTGGGATTAAATACTGCCACCATCTGCTCATCAACGAGCTTATTGGCATGGATATGCTCACCCCACGCAAAATCATTACGGCGTATCGCTATATCGATGCCTTTACCCTTAAAATCTACCACACCGCCTGCTGTCAATAGCACAATCTCAAAACCAAACTTAGCGGCATTAAAATTAGCCAATCTAGGAATCAACCATTTCATCGACAGCGTTGGCTCGCAGGATAATACCAAAGAAGATTGTTTTTTAGGCTGTTGTAATTTAAGCAAACAGTGATCTAACTGCTCAAATACTTGTTCACAGCAAGCGTATAAGGTTTTACCAGCCTCGGTCAGTTTTAAGCTTTTACCCACTCTATCAAACAATGAAATACCAAGTAGTTGTTCCAAATTCTTAATCTGTTTACTCACCGCACTTTGGGTAACATGAAGCTTATCAGCAGCCAATGTTACACTACCAAAATACGCCACATAATAAAAAAACTTTAATGCATTTAAGGATACTCGCTCAATCATACCAAAAACTCATCAATATCTATGCTAATAAATCAATTTTAGGTTAAGAAAGCTTATGTCACAATGTTTTTATTAAAAGTAAAGCGATAAATCATTAACGAAAATTCATGTAATAGTTAATATTAAGCGAGCGTTATATGGCAGAGTTTTTAGCAGTAGCAATGATTACAATACTCGCAGTGATAAGCCCTGGGGCGGATTTTGCGATTGTCACCAAAAATAGTTACTTATATGGCAGAGCAGTTGGGATTTTAACTGCGACAGGTATTGCTCTTGGGGTATTAGTACACGTCGCTTATACGTTAATTGCTGTAGCCGCTGTTGTTAAATATGCCCCAAATTTTTTAACCATTGTTAAATATGTGGGAGCCAGTTACTTAATTTATATTGGTTATAAAACTTTTATTCAAAAACCCGTCACGGATGTTGGTGATACCCCAGCTATTAGTCGGATTCAAGCACTTAAATATGGTTTTTTAACCAATGCTTTAAATCCAAAGACCACACTTTTTGTGATAAGCACTTTTACTCAAATTGTCAGCACATCAACCCCAACTTATGTATTAATAGGATATGGCATATTTATGTCTTTATCTCATTTGGTATGGTTTGCTTTGGTAGCAGTTATCTTCTCTCATCAAAATCTAAGAGCCAAAATGCTAAATCAGCAAGTACTTATTAATCGAATCATTGGAGTTATTTTAGTATTACTGGGATTATTTTTATTAATATCACATATTTAGCGAGAAACGTATGAAAAAGATGGCATTTATAGATATGGAAGGGGTATTAATCCCAGAAATTTGGCCCTACCTAGCCGATTGCCTAGGTCTTGAAGCCCTCAAAGTTACTACAAGAGATATCCCTGATTATCAAGCATTAATGAAAACCCGTATTGATTGCCTTAGAAGTAACCAAATTGATTTTAAAATGGTCAGAAACCTCGTTGACACACTTAGTCTCTTGATGAATGCCGATAAATTTATTCAATCTTTGAAAGATAACGATTATCAAGTCAATATTGTTTCAGATTGCTTTTATCAATTGCTAGGTGGTTTCTTTGACACTTTACAGATATTACAGACTTCGGCGTATTGTCATTACCTTGTCATTGATACAGAAGGCTTTATTAGCTCAGTGGAATATACCAGAACCCAAGGCAAGCACGAGTCAGTCAATACGCTATTAAATTACTCAGCCTACAGTATAGCAGTGGGCGATGCCTTTAATGACTTTTCAATGCTGCAAGCGGTGAATAAAGGATTTTTATTCTCACCTTCTGATATAGTAAAAAAGCGTGTTCCTAATACTATACAAGTGGTTTACGATTATGATGATATTTTACACTTTTTAAAATGTATCGAATAATGATGTAGGTTGAAAAAATGGAATATTAATTTCTACAAAAAATGGCTATATCCGACATGAGCTACGTCCATGTATAGAGGATGATCATAAGTTTGTTTTACTTGTGTGGTGGAATACACTAGAAGATCACACGATAGGTTTTAGACATAGTGCAGATTACCAAAAATGGCGAGAACTTCTATACCATTTTTATGAACCCTTTCACATAGTAGAACATTTCTCATGACAAATTTTTGTAATCAAATCTTAATTAATACACCTTTTTTTGTTGAATTCAGGTTTAAAAAATTCTCAAAGCTTTATGATACCTTTTTTATATCACATAAATAACAATTCCATCGATTTTATAAAACAGAGAAGATGACGTTTTACTATCATGGAACAATTGTTATGAAAACCAGACTTTTAGCTAACGACTTACAGGTTAGCAGTATCGGCTTTGGAGCCATGGGATTAAGTGAGTTTTATGGTGACGTCGATGATAACCAGTCGTTAACGGTGCTTAATGAACTCCTAAATTTGGATATGAATTTTATTGATACTGCCGATATGTATGGTGGCGGTCATAATGAACAGTTGTTGGGGAAGTTCATGAATGACTTACCCCAGCAAGATAAACAAAAATTTGTTATTGCCACAAAATGTGGTATTCAACGCTTGCAAGCAGGTAGCTACAACCGTGCAATTAATAATTCTCCTGAGTACATTACCCAATGCTGTGACGAGTCTTTAAAACGTCTAGGCTTAGATGTCATCGATTTATTTTATCTACATCGCATTGATAAAAATGTGCCTATTGAAGAAAGCGTAGGTTGTCTGGCAGACCTTGTCAAGCAAGGTAAAATACGCCACATTGGTCTTTGTGAAGTTTCAGAGACTACCCTTCGTAAAGCTCATGCCGTCTTTCCTATTACCGCATTACAAACAGAGTACTCGTTATGGACACGGGATATTGAAACCGACATTTTGCCTGCGGTGAAAGAGCTGGGAATTGGCTTCGTACCATATTCGCCATTAGGCAGAGGGTTTTTAACAGGAAAATATACCAGTAATGATGATTTTAGCGACAAGGATTTTCGCAAACACAATGCACGGTTTTCACCTGAGAACTTAAATCATAATATTCGATTATTAACCACCATTGAGCCCATTGCTCAAAAGTATCAAGCGACCACGGGGCAAATTGCGCTAGCTTGGCTACTGGCTCAATACGATAAATTAGTGCCGATTCCTGGCACCAAAAAACTTTCCTATCTGATAGAAAATGCGAAAGCTGCGGATATTGTACTTGAGGAAGATGATGTAAAATTTTTAAATCATCTACCCAATGAAATCCAAGTACAAGGCAATCGTTACAGCGATGAAGGTATGAAAGGCGTCAATGCGTAAGTTTAAATAAATAAACGCTGAAAATTGATATTTATAGGGATGTAAGGCTTGCAATAATATCAAGAACCGCCGCATTCTTTTCATTACAGCGTACTGCCATATAGATATCAATATTTAAATGCTCATTATCTTCATTTGTCAGTGTCTTCCAGCAACAGCCTGGTTGCTGGAAGTTGCAAACTGAACGTGGCATCAGGGCAATACCTCTGCCTTTAGCGATTTTATCAAACATCATGATCGAGTCTTTAGGTTCTGCTACTTTTTTCAAAGGCACCGGCAAACGGCGGAAATATGCCTCACACTTATCATAATAGGCAGGGTTTTCATTTCTGCTAAACCAATATAAAGGCAAATCTGCTACCTCGCTTAACGCCACGGACTGGTTTTTACTGGCCATATGATTTGAGGGTATCACCAACATCAAAGGCTCTGTATAAACCTTCACAAATCTTACCGCATCATCGATGAAAACCTTTTCCCCAATCAAAACAATGTCCAACTTACCCTTCAACAAATTCTGCAGTAATTGTTGTGAGGTAAAATTCTCATGAATTGAATCGATTAGAGCGTCAAACTGAGTTAATTGATTAAAAATAGCGGGGATGTTCTCAAAATTGACAAACCGGGTATAACCTATCTTAATTTTCTTAGGACGGGAAACCAATTCAATAGTTTCAGCTAAGTCATCCAGTAGCGGTTCGACTTTTTCTAATAATTCTTGACCGGCCGTGGTAAGGAGTACCTCATGGGTATTCCGCAAAAATAAAGGTTGTCCAATTAAGTCTTCTAAAACTTGAATTTGCCGTGTTAAAGGCGGTTGGGTCATATTTAGCTGTTCTGCGGCTTTTCTAAAGTTTAACTCGTGACAAACCGCTAAAAAGCATTGAATTTGCCTAATAGTAGGCAATCTAGTGGGTAAATAAGGGGTAGTCATAAACACTTCTTATTAGAAAAAATTCAAAAATGGTGATACCAAAAAAGTATAACACAATTAAGAATTCCACAAAATTTTATGGATGATAGATTATGCCTAGCTAGCTCAACTGACAAATTAAAGGGAGTTTATTTTTGTTCAGATTATCTGGCTAAAAAATTGGTATTAAATATCGTTTTTAGGATGAAATATTATGGGCGTAACTATGAGTGTAGAGGAAAATTCTAACTTATCAATAAAAAATTGGTTAGCCATCTTGGTGCTTGCGATTTCAACCTTTACCATTGTCACCACAGAATTAGCCCCTGTTGGTTTGCTAACCCCAATGGCTAAGGACTTCGGGGTTTCAGAATCCCAGATTGGTGTAACGGTTACGATTTATGCGTGGGTAGGGGCATTCAGTGCCATTCTTGCGTCAGTTTTTCTAGGCAATATTGCAAAGAAGACATTACTCATTGTTCTGATCACTATACTGTTAGCGTCAAATACATTATCAGCGACCGTAACAACCTATTCGATGCTTCTGGTAGCTCGAGTAATTGGGGCTTTGGCTCATGGTTCATTTTGGGCAATCATTGGTGCAACAGCCGTTGCCATCGTACCACCTAAGCATATTGGTGTGGCAACTTCCATCGTATTTGGGGGTGTATCTGCTGCAAGCGTGTTTGGGGTACCGTTATCCAATTATATTGGTATAGCTTTAGGGTGGCATAACGCATTTTGGTTAATGGCTATATTAAGTGCGATTGCACTAGTGGGTATTTTATTGCTAATTCCTCGAATACAGTCAAACAGTGCCATTGGCATTGCATCATTAAAGCACGTTTTTCAGTCAGCAACCTTAAGAAAAATTTATCTGGCAACGTTAATTGTCATTACAGCTCATTTTGCGGCATTTACCTATATCGAACCTTGGCTACAGACGCAACCGTTATTCCCTGTGACTTATATTCCAATCGCATTATTTATGTTCGGCATCGCAGGCTTATTAGGTAATTTTATTACAGGGTTTACCATCGATAAATTTTTAAAACCCACTGTCATCGTTTCTGTTGCATTAATGTGCTGCACCCTTCTTTATCTAGGTCTGACTCAGAAAAATCTTTCACAAGTAATCATTTTCACTTGTCTGGTCGTGTGGGGGTTAGCGGTATCAGGTATTTTTGTGGGCTTTCAAACTTGGGTATTGAAGTCAGCGGATACGGAAGTATTTCCTGCTTCAGCGATTTATGCCTCTTGCTTTAACTTAGCTATCGGTTTAGGAGCGATGCTTGGTGCATGGGGTGTAGCACAGTTTCCAATTTCCCAACTTTATTTATACGCAGGGTTAATTATTGCTGTTTCGATATTGTTAATACTGATGATTTCTTCAAACAATGAATAAGTGAGAATTTAAATGACTAAGACGAACGATCTAACAGCCTATGGCAGAGCCATTATGGATACTCTTGAAACAGGATTAGCAGATAAGGTAACTGGGCGTTTGAGCGAGCTAGATGCGGATTTACCTAACTTAATAACTGATTATGCCTTTGGTGCCGTGGTTGGCAGAGAGGGCTTAGATTTAAAAACAAGAGAAATGCTAACCGTCGCCTCGCTAGTTTCTTTAGGTAATGCTATGCCCCAATTACAATTACATATGCGAGCGGCGTTAAATGTGGGTGTTACCCCAAAAGAGCTGTTAGAAGTTGTGATTCAAATGGCGGTCTATGCCGGTGTACCTGCTTGTATGAATGGCTTAACGGCCTATAGAGAAGCTATGGCAGCCACGGATCATGAGTTACCAAATATTTGATTTAGAAAATATTATTTAACATAAAATAAATTATGCGAAGTACAACCACTACAAAATAGCATTATTCAATCAAAGACGCAATAATTGCTTCAAATCTGTCATAACTAGCAGTAGCTTGTGATTCCGCTGCCGCCAAATACCATTCTTCTTTAACCAATTTATCGCTAATCGCTAGATTAAAACCCGCTTTTTGAGCAATTAGAGCAAGCGTTTGACGCTGTGTCCGTCCATTGCCATCGACAAAGGGGTGAACGACGTTCAGTTCGCCAATAAACTTCGCTGCGCTTTTGATAAAGCTTTGTTTATCGATATTGGGCGTAATTTCTTGGTTAAGCGTTTTATAAATGGCGTGTAAGCTACTTTCAATGAATTCAGGGAAACAAAACGGTAAATCTCTGCCCGTTGGATAATTACGATACTCCCCTGCCCACTCATATATTTCGCCAAACATTTCATAATGCATTTGGCACAGCCCTGCGGCCGATAAGCTTTGTGCCTTTTTTGATAAACCGTTAACAATCGCATGTTCGACGTAAAAGGCTTCGACGGCTTCTAATTCTTGTTGGTCGGTAATACCTAGTTTATTAACAAGCGGGCTTCTACCAATTTCACCTTGAAAATAGGCTTGGGCCTTAATGGTATTAGAGTTTGATGAACTCATTCTGGATATTATTAAACTTAGTGGCGTTTTGAGCGTAGGTGTTTGAGTACAGCTTTGGTAAAGTCGGTTTTTGACATACCAACAGGAATGCTATCCATAAAGCGTCTGTCAGTCTCAGATAGTACCACACCTTCAATCGCATTATTGGCCCTAGCATAGGCTCTACGATACTTAATGGCTTCAATAGTATTAGAAGAAAAACGGTCATTATTTAAATTATTATAATCTACTTCGATACCCGTAATATGGCTTAACTGTCCCATGGCTATGTCCTTCTATTTTATTATTCAATCTGATAATCATCTTATCATAGAACGGAGTGAGTTTTTAAGGGTTTGTGGTCAATACTGTAATTGATAATTTTAAATTGATAGGTTTCGGTTGAATTAAATAATATAGGTTTTCATTGAAAACCAAATGCGATAAAACCGTTGACTTAATCAACGCCTATGATTTTCAACAATAACAGGTGTTTTTGTTGAATTAATATTTAAAGAAAATCTATAACATTTATTTATGGGTTTGTTCTTTGGTAATAAATTGATTATTTATTTTAAAAAATCCGTAAAAACTAGATAAAATGAAATATGATTCAAATAATGTACATTTTTCTAAAAAAATGCCTTTATTTTCCATTAGTTGAAATTTATATCATTAATTGGAAATTAGTTTCCATTATTTTTTAATTTTGCTAAAATTGGAAATAAAATACTAAATGGAATATTTAATGATTTCTCGAGAAAATTATTTACAGCAACTGATTCAATTTAAAGATTCAGATTTTATAAAAGTGATAACCGGGGTTCGCCGTTCTGGTAAATCTGTTTTATTGATGCAATATCGAGATTATTTACTGTCTCAACAAATCAGTACAGAAAATATTATTTATATCAATTTTGAGAGCTTTGAGTATCAATGGGTCAAAAATGCGGATGATTTTAGCCAATTAATGAATGAGAAACTTAAAGGCAGTGAAAATAAGGTCTATTTGTTATTTGATGAAATCCAATTTGTAGACGGATGGCAAAAAATTATTAATGCGGTCCGAGTTAGCTTTAATAGCGATATTGTGATTACAGGCTCTAATGCCAATTTACTCTCTGGGGAACTGGCGACTTTATTAAGCGGTCGCTATGTGGCGATTAACATTTATCCCTTGTCCTTTAGAGAGTATCTGTTAGCTAAGCAAGTACCTGTAGATTCTAGGTTGGTTGATAAATATTATCTTGAGTATGAACAATACGGCGGGTTTCCCAGTGTTGTTATGGCAGATGAGCCTTTAAAGGATACCATCTTATCAGGAATTTTTGATTCGATTGTGCTCAATGATATTGCGCATCGGGCAGGGGTGAAAGATACCCATATTTTAAAAAGCGTCATTTTATTTTTAGCTGATAATGTCGGGCAGTTAGTTAATCCAAGCAAAATCAGTAATACATTGACCAGTGAGCGAGTGCCAACCTCGAATCATACCATTAGTAAATATCTTGAGTTATTAGAAAATGCGTTTTTATTCTATAAAGTGCAGCAATATGATATTCGAGGTAAGGGCTATCTTAAGACGAATGCTAAGTACTTTATTGTCGATAATGGCTTAAGGCGTCATGCAATTGGTAAAAAAGCGGCAAATTATGCCAATCGGTTGGAAAATATTGTGTTTTTAGAACTGTTGAGACGGGGCTATACACTGGATGTGGGTCGTTTAGACAGTAAAGAAATTGATTTTGTGGCTCGCAGAGCAGATGAATTGCTGTATGTGCAAGTGACTTATCAAATCCCAGAGAATAACCATGAAACGGATAATTTATTACATATACGAGATAATCATAAAAAGATAGTCATTACAGGAAAGTATGATGAGCGTCGCCAAATTGACGGTATTCCACTGATTTATATTGTGGATTGGTTGTTGGAATCCGATGAATAAACAAAAATCAACTAATATAAAATAGATATTCTCCGCATATTTTGCGGTGATTGTTTGATATAATTACCGCATCTACTTTTTATTGCTATCTATAAATGCTGTATAGAAAATACATTCACGAATATCCTAACTGGACCGATTGGCAAATTGATAATAATCAGTTGTTGCCCTTGGTGGCTAATGTGCGTCTATTACAAGGTAAACTTTTGGGACAAATGCAAAGCTTAGGCTTTGAGTTGCCGCTTGAAGCCCAATTGGATGCTGTGACGCTTGAAATCCTTAAAACATCTGAGATAGAAGGGGAGATACTCAATAATGAGCAAGTACGTTCATCAGTGGCCCGGCATTTAGGCATTGAACACCTATACGACCCGGATACCCTGGTAACACCCACTCGAGAAATCGATGCTATTGTAGAGATGATGTTAACAGCCAGTTTTCATTTTGACCAACCACTGACGCTTGATGAAATCTTTGCTTGGCATCGGGCGTTATTTCCCACGGGTTTTAGTGGGCTATATAAAATACAGGCGGGCAGACTTCGAGATGATCGTACAGGTGCCATGCAAGTGGTATCAGGGGGCTATGGTCGCACTAAAGTGCATTTTGAAGCACCAGCAGCACAACGATTGCCAGATGAGTTGGCTAAATTTATTGCTTGGTATAATGATGACCAACCTGATTTAGATTTAACCTTAAAAGCCGGTATTGCACATTTATGGTTTGTGACCCTGCACCCCTTTGAAGATGGCAATGGGCGTTTAACGCGTGCGATTACAGAGCGTATACTTGCCAAGAGTGATGGCAGTGGCAGACGTTTCTATAGTATGTCGGCTCAAATTTTAGCAACTCGGTCAGAGTATTATACGATTTTGGAATCGACCCAAAAAGGCTTAACGTCAACAACAGATTGGTTGGTATGGTTTTTACAAACGCTTGAACAGGCTTTAACGATGGCACTCACTCGTACCCAAAGAACGGTTGATAAAGCCCAATTTTGGCATACGCATCGGAATACAACGTTTAATGAACGCCAAGTGATGATGATTAATCGATTATGGGGCGACTTCTTTGGTAAATTGACCACCAAGAAATGGGCAATGATGACCAAAACATCAGCAGATACAGCACTAAGAGATATTAATGATTTGGTCGATAAGGGCGTACTGATTAAATCTGCAGCGTCTGGGCGTAGTCAAAGCTATGAGCTAAGCGCTCACGCTGATAGTTAAAATAATTGTTTTTCGTGATTTTGTAAATCAGCGCCAATTCGGCGCTTTTTTATTAAGTTCATTTCACGATAAAGCCAAATAAATCTAAATATGATAAGATATGATAATTATCATTTATCGTGAGAAATTTATCATGAGTTTAATCGGTTATACCCGAGTGTCAACTTCTGAAGGGAAACAATTGCTCGATCGTCAAGTGGATGCGTTAACAGAAATCGGCTGTGAGCGAATTTTTGAAGACAAAGCATCAGGCAGTAATTCTCAACGTAAGGGTCTGGATGATTGTCTCAACTATTTGAGAAAAGGCGATGTGCTTGTTGTTTTGGATTTGGATAGGTTAGGGCGGTTAGCTAGTGATCTTATAAAGTTGATTGATGAACTGGCTGAGAAAGACATTGGCTTTAAAGCCATTAACTCACCAATGGATACGACAACCCCTGCAGGTCGAGCGTTTTTACAAATTCAAGCGGCGTTTGCAGAGATGGAGCGTAATATTATCCGCCAGCGGGTGAAAGAGGGGATTGCGGCTGCTCGGGCTCGTGGGCGTAAAGGTGGAAGACCCAGAATCATGACCGCTGAGAAATTGCAGTATGCACAATATCTCATGCAAGACCAAACCAAAAGTATTCCAGCGATTTGCAGGGAGCTTGGTGATATTCCGAGCAGCACGCTATATCACTATGTAACAGCGAAAGGGGAGTTGAAGAAAGCTGGAGTGGATTTGTTAGCACATGAATAATTATCAGTAAGCATGAGCAAGTTATCTTGACGACTGGGCATCTTATTGTTATTTTTTACAAAAATGTATTTACAATACTAAATAGATTGATTTAAAGTAGGCTTAAATGAATTTTTCTTGGGATGAGAACAAGGCTGCCAGTAATCTTGAAAAACATGGCATTAGTTTCGATGAAGCCATGCTCGTATTTGCTGACCCATTTCTTTTGATGAATCAAGATAGAATCGAGAATGGTGAAATGCGATGGCAGAGTATTGGAGAAATTGAAGGCATTGCTGTTATTCTGGTTGCCCATACTTGGTTTGATGATGACGGTGAGGAGTATATCCGTATTATCTCAGCCCGTCCTGCAGATAAAAGGGAAAAGAAACGTTATGAGCAAAATCGTTACTCGAGCTATTGATTTAAGCAATCCACCTAA
>ERZ501005.100-NODE-100-length-15273-cov-15.194244_pt1 | contig 15273 bp, 15 predicted proteins | sample MGYA00248830_ERZ501005 | MGnify/ENA primary metagenome ERZ501005 (study PRJEB25958, sample SAMN03398565) | human skin metagenome | study: EMG produced TPA metagenomics assembly of the Human Skin Microbiome Metagenome (human skin metagenome) data set. | reverse complement strand
ACTCGGCCCACGGGGTGCCATCGGGTCTAGTCCCAAGGATGGCGGGAATGGCGTCAGCGGATCCCCAGTCGTAATGCTGGACCTGTCCTGTCAGTGCACGCATGGTTAGATTTCATCACGTTGGTTGGGCTCGAGTCACCTAGGTGAGGACAGTCCCGACGATTGTGAGTACCACGACTTCCACGACGACGCGAAGTACTTAATGGGATCAACAAGACTGACACAGTAACCAAGGAACCGACGAAAAACACTGTCTTCCTCATGACAACTCCAATTTTTGATCGATGTAGATCACACCTCGATCAAGAGGACACATCCACCGGAATTCTGCATCCTCGTCACCCCATGAGACACTCTGTACACTGCCAAAAGCCATTCGCCACAGAGGTCCTAGGTCTCACGAGTTACCACCTAGATACCTGTGACCATAACAAGGCTACGTCCACACGATTACCCCAACCTCTGCCGCGTCATAGCCTCGGCTCGTAATCCCAGGTATGCCAAGGTATTGATGGGGCAACTCTCCTCAATAGAGCGAGATCTATCGCACCTGCCGTACAATCTTACGGATTCAACCTGAGCCTAAGGCAACAGGTTTTAATGTATGACGATGAAAGGCTCGGGTAGAGGTGTCCTTCAAGGGATGACAAAAATGACAAGATGACCGACCGGGAGACGGCCCAAGAAGGAGTGCGTGCACTCTTGCGACTGTCCGTTGAGGATCCTTCGAGGGAGGGGCTTGAGGACCCGCTCGCTGACCGATTCTTGGGCTTGGTGCGACAGTCGTGAGAAAGCAGGTAATAGGGAAGAGCCTATCCGGCTCTTTGGCGAACGCCGTGTCGGCTTCAGGGCGACTCTTCACCGTCTGCATGGTTCTGGGGGTGATGAGGTCCTTCATGGAGAACCTCGGTTTAAATAGGTTCCAAGCCGTGCTGGACCAAGTATCTCATAATCATGTAAGCGTCATGACAGTTGCAGTCTACGGCGGCTTGACCGTTGACGCCTGTGTAATTGCATATTTGGACGAGATCCCTAAGACTAAACTCAGACAGGGGATTTATTATCACTTCAAATTAGAAGCTATGAAGAAGGCCACGTTGGTCGACTTCTCATCTGCAAAATCCTACGGTACCGGCGCTCTATTGCAGAGAATTGAGGCGGGGGCCAGCGCGGGGCGGCAGATGATCTGCGATTTCTGGCTGCGGGCGCTGCGTGAAGTGCTTCCAGATATCATTTTCGGCTTGTGGTTCATCTCACGGATGGATTTCAGGATCGCTCTGGCGGTTCTTCTGGGTTACGTTGTCCTGCTGGCTACCACTAACCTCATGCTACGCCGCCTCTACGCACTAAAGCGAAACGCGGTGGTCGACGACGAGCTCATCAACCGGAGTATAAGCCGCATAATCATGGAGTTCGTCTCCGTGAGGATCCTGGGTCTGGGTAGCCGAGAGCTGGCTAAGACTCGTCGTTTATGTTCCGAAAACACCAACCGCAGCGCCAAAGTAGTGGCGACTCACGAATTTTTCTTCGCCTTCTTTGCACTCCTCATAATCATAGCCAAAATTGCCACCATTGTTTTGTTTTCGTTCGGAAAGTTGAGTTTAAGCGTCGGTGGTCTCGTGGCTCTATTGCTTTATATGGACCGGGTATACAACCCAATCGCGATCCTGAATGTCCTTTACGTACAGTACAAGCTCGACAGGGTATCGCTGGAACGGCTCGAGCAATTTCTTCTCTTGCCTAATGATGAGGGACTTACTGGGGGCGGCATGCCGTCTGATGCTGGGGCTTTTGCGACCGACCATCGGAGACGTTCGCGTCAACGGTATCAGCACGCGCGATCTAGACCTGAACCAGTTCTACGAATCTGTGGCGTACGTATCCCAGGATCCACCCGTATTCGATGGCACAATTCGTGAAAACCTGCTGCTGCAAGATACCCAGGACGACAAACGTGCCCTAGAGGTATTGAACACCCTTGGGCTCGGTGAATTTTTAGAACGTGGTAGAGGACTCGATAGCGAGGTCGGGGAAAGAGGTTCCATGGTATCTGGGGGTGAGCGACAGCAGCTCGCCATTGCCAGGATCCTCATTCACCCTAAGCCGCTCATCATCTTAGACGAGGCTACGTCCGCCATGGATAGCATTTCTGAGGAGCGGTCCATGGCGGTGATTCAACAGGTTGCGTCAGACAGCATCTTGATCATCGTGTCGCATAAGTTGAAGACGTTGGCAACGGCGGACGAGATCATCGTCTTGGAGTCCGGACAGCTTACTGAACGTGGCCCACTAGCAGAGTTGGTTAACGATGATGGAGTTTTCAACAGACTTTGGGAAAGGCAGTAGACCATGGACGAAGTCCAGTCATGTTGACCGTGACTACTCAGTCAACATGACTGGACTTCCACCTCATCCGTAGGTATCTCGCGGCCCTCTTCCCGGTACCGACCGAGGCCCATGCTTCCAACTGGGAGCACTTGGCCCCTCAATAACGACCCTAGTAACGGTCCCCTCCCCCAGACGACGATTGAGCTCGGCCACCAGCTGAGGCGCAATGGTGCGCAAAGACGTCGCCCACACCGTCGCCTCGGTCCGAACTGTCAGCACTGTCCCCTGGTACTTAACCGGGCGCGAATGTTCCGCATTCGTCGGACCAACCAGTTCGGGCCAGCGCGAAAGCACCAGATGTAGATTGACCTGACGACCCCATCCCTTAGATTGCACTAGATGGGTGAAAGCGTCGCCAAGGGCCATCGGATCGCGACCATCAGCCTTAGGACCGGACCATGATGGGGTACTGGGGCGACGACGACGTTTCCTCGCAGCGGAACGTCGAGGTGGCGGCAGCAAAACCTCGCCATCATCGTCATGACGCGGGGTTCCTGCCGGTTCACCACGAGCGGCTCGAGCAATAGCCAGGGCAACGTCGACACCCTCGTCATCATGATCAGCCGCCAGGCGACGATCTTCCTCGGTCGGACCTTCGTCAAGGCCGTCAGTCATCGTTATTCCCCTCATAGGCCAGCACCTGACCACCCCCGACGTCGAACCTCTCCCCGCGCAGAATCTCGGGAACATCCGAGGCTACCGCGGCCGTCACTAGCACCTGATCAGCCTGCACTACCGACGATGCCAGTCGGTCTCGACGCGTCGCGTCAAGCTCAGCGAAAACATCATCAAGCACGAGAACGGGTTCAATACCGTCATCACGCAGAAGCTGGAAAGACCCCAATCTCAAAGCCAGAGCCAACGACCATGATTCGCCGTGGGAGGCATACCCTTTAGCCGGCATTTCTCCGATATGCAAGATGATGTCGTCACGTTGCGGGCCGACGAGGGTAACGCCCCGGATGAGCTCGTCAGCACGTCGTTTCGCCAAAGTGTCCAGAAATCGGTTTGCGAGCTCCTTGCGGTCGATCGGTGTGGAACTCTCCCTTTCTTGCGGAGGCGACCACAGACCCTCAAGATCGATCGTGGACTTATACGACGCAGTGGTGAGGTCATTCACTGGGGCAATCTCGCGGTAGGCGGCCGAAGTCAACGGCATGACAGCCGACAGAGTATCGAGCCGAGCCGAAAGTAGTTCAGCACCGATGGTAGCCAGCTCGTTGTCCCAGATGTCCATCGTCGCACCGATCTCAGCTCCCGCCGATCGCCCCTTCCCGGACAGGGATTTGAGTAAGGCGTTGCGCTGCTTGAGGACCCGCTCGTAATCAGACTTCACCGCGGCCATCCTGGGCCACCGCGTCACCACTAGGCCATCGAGGAACGCTCGACGATCCGACGGATCACCGCGCACCACTGCCAGGTCATTAGGCGAAAACACCACAGTCCTCAACACCCCGAGAATGTCCCGCGGACGGGTTAACGGAGCTCGATTAATACGCGCCCGATTGGCACGTCGCGCATTAATCTCGACCTCCAGCAGCAAGCTGCGGGCGTCGTCGGTCCCGGCACGGACCCGGCCTCGTACGACCGCCTGGTCGGCTCCCAGCCTCACCAGCGGGGTGTCATTGCTGACGCGATGCGACGACAACGTTGAAAGGTATTCCACCGCCTCAACGAGGTTCGTCTTCCCTTGGCCATTAGAGCCAATGAAGGTCGTCGCCCCTGCGGCCATGGGGACATCGGCACGGACATAGGAACGGAAATCAACCAGTTCGAGGCGCTCAACGAACATCCGGACCCCCTCCGACCACATTCAGGCCGTCCGAGCCAGGTTACCGGACAGACATGTTCACAGCCACGGTCTGCCATGTAGGACGGTGCATCCAGGTGGCAGCAACGGGTCATCCCCACTGCGAATAGCGTCAATAACGGCTTCCGGCTCGGCTAATGGGCCAACCTCATCCCCTCCCCAGGTCGACGCGCATCCCTGTCCGGTACCGACGAGATGGAATGTCGGCTCACCATTGACCACCGGCCCAGTGACAACGACGAGGCTACCGTCAACGACGGCCGCCAAGTCCGCGTCAAGAACCCGCAAAAGATCTTCCGAACCATGGTCGCAGGCATCACAAGCGCAATCCGGGATGATGTCGAAGGGATCGGCATCCGAGGTGGCGGACAGCCCGACAAAAGGAACCTGGTCAAAAGTCACCACCGACACGTACAGAGGCAACGTGTCGCTGTGAGGGCTTGACCACCGCTGCTGCAACCGGCCCCGACCTTTGGCCATGGTGTCGACGTCAACGTCACACAGTTTCGCAAGAACCGTCTGCCACGCCTGCAAGCGCAGCATGAGGACGTGGTACCTCTCAGGGTCAGTGACCCTGCTGTACTCCTCCTCGGCAGCAACGAAATGATCAGCGTGCGGATTCGACCAGGAAGGCGCACCGAGGGCATCGAAGACGCGGTTAACCCCAGTCCTGACGTCAGCGATGGTTGTCATGGGACCAGTGTGGCAATCCCCCTAGCAAGGCCATTTGGCACCCCATGGCACTTGCCTATCAAGGGCAGTGCTATAGCCCAATACAAGTATGCTTTATGGGGCTATCGAGCAAGACTCTTCGTGACGCGAAGCTACCTCAGGAGGGCAATCTCATCAGCATGATGACGTGACGGTAATCCGTCTCCGGCTTGCCGTCGAAGTCATTGAGACCAGTCACCAGGCAAGGCTTGCCAGGAGCGGTGAAAGAGAAGTGGACGTAGGGGGTATCCAGGGCACCAAGGGCGTCAGACAGATAATGCGGGTTGAACCCTGCCGCGGTAATAGTGGGCTCCCCGTCAACGTGGTTTGTAACAACAGCCTCAATGGCCTCAGAAGCTTGAGCCTGGTCGCCCGTGGCCGCTGACAAGGCGACCGAGTCGTCATTAATGACCATCCGCAGCGGAGTGTTGCGCTCAGCAACGAGGGAAACGCGACGCACCGAGTTGATGAGCTCATCGGTACGAGCCCGCACCGAACGAGTGGCCTTGATGTCCATGAGGTGACGCACTTTAGGGAATTCCCCACTTAGCAAGCGAGTGGTCATGCGACGCACACCGTTGGCCCCGTCACCTTCAAAACCGACAAGACCTTCACCACTGTCGCCCGAAGAAAGGTTCATGGTGACATGCTCACCAGAGGTCATCGAGCGCGCGGTTTCATTGATGACCTTAGCCGGCACCAAAGCAGTAGCCTCAGCGTCGGTGGCGCTGGGATTCCAGGTGATTTCCTTGAGAGCCATCCGGTAACGGTCTGTAGCCAGCAGCGAGAGGGTCTCCCCGTTGATTTCGACGCGCACACCCGTAAAGACCGGCAATAGCTCATCACGACCAGCAGCCACGACGACCTGAGCGACAGCCCTGGAGAAAACACTGGCGTCAACAGTGCCCGTTGCTGCAGGCATTTGCGGCAGATCAGGATACTCATCAACAGGTAGGGCCTGAAGGGTAAAGCGAGCAGATCCGCACACCAGATCCATCTTGGCGGGGTCCGTCGTGATCTGAACCGGCTTGTTAGGCAAGCTACGAGCAATATCAGCAAGCAGCTTGCCAGAGACAAGAGATTCCCCCGGCTCGTCAACCTGAGCGGAAAGGGTAATTTGTGCGCTGGTCTCATTGTCGGAGGCCGACATCACCACCGAGTCGCCCTCAGCTCGCACGAGCAGTCCAGCCAAAATCGGCACTGTCGGCCGGTTCGGCAGACTGCGAGCAGCCCAGGCGACAGCTTCGGCCATGACATCGCGTTCCAGACGGATTTCCACTGCGTCCCCTTGATTTGGCGTCTCGCACTCCATGGTGCCTGCATGCTGATCATATCCATGCTTGCCGACCGTTGGCACGCCCATGGTGATGTCGACGTCAAGAGTTCTCTTGGTAGTGGATCTTCTTCCCGTGTTAGAGCGGTGTGCGGCAGCGAGGCCTTGTCCCCAAATCCACACCCACAGACTTGTGAGAGATGGAGATGTATGTCTTTTCTTCGTACTCGTAACCCCTGTGGAACTTGTGGATAACTGCCAAACTCCCTTGTCAGCAACGTTTTGTGGCAGTGGACGACGACGTGGACTAGATGTGCGTGCTGGTGGGGTGGCTGTGGATATAGGAAGTTGTCCCACCGTTATCCCCTGGCTGTCCACTGGTTTTCCACATATGGGTGTGGGGATAGGTGTCACGGGGCGGGCTTGTGCCTAGCTCAACGACACAGGTATAGCTGTCACCGTAGGCTGCGGTTCAGCTCAGTACTGCTTGATGCGGTTGGTGATCTCAGAGACCTGATTGAAGATCTGACGCTGCTCCCCCATGAGGGCGCGAATCTTGCGGTCAGCATGCATGACGGTGGTGTGGTCCTTGCCGCCAAACTCGGCGCCGATCTTGGGCAACGAGAGGTCAGTGAGCTCGCGGCACAGGTACATCGCAATTTGTCGGGCTGTGACAAGGGTCTGAGCGCGGGAGGTGCCTAAAAGATCGTCCGCAGAGATGTCGAAGTAGTCGGCGGTCTCCGCGATAATGCGCTCTGGTGTCACCGGGGTCTCGCGACCTTCCGGGATGAGGTCCTTGAGGACGACTTCAGCCAGAGAGATATCCACCGGTTGCTGATTGAGGCTGGCAAAAGCCGTCACCCGGATGAGGGCTCCCTCGAGCTCACGGATATTGGTTTGGATACGGCTAGCGATGAACTCCAGCACGTCCGGCTCGACGGTGATCTTCTCGGCCGCAACCTTGCGCCGCAGGATGGCGATGCGAGTCTCTAGATCTGGAGGCTGGATGTCAGTAAGCAGACCCCATTCAAACCGGCTGCGCAGACGCGGCTCAAGGGCCTCCAACAGCTTAGGCGGCCGGTCAGAGGTCATGACGATCTGCTTCTGGGCGTTGTGAAGAGTATTGAAGGTGTGGAAGAACTCTTCCTGGGTTTGGATCTTCGACTGCAAAAACTGGATGTCGTCAACTAGCAGGACGTCAACATCGCGGTAAGAGCGACGGAACTCCGTGGTGCGGTTGGTGCCGATGGCGTTGATGAAGTCGTTGGTGAGTTCCTCGGTAGAGACGTACTTCACTTTGACGTTGTCGTAATACGACATGACGTAACGCCCGATGGCATGCAGCAGGTGGGTTTTCCCTAGCCCAGAGCCGCCATAGATAAGCAGCGGGTTGTACGACTTTCCAGGGGCCTCGGCAACCGCGACTGCGGCGGCGTGAGCAAACCGATTAGATGCACCGATGACGAAGGAATCGAAGGTGTACTTCGGGTTGAGTCGGTTGCCTTCGTCATCGTCGATAGTGGTGGTGGGCCGAGCAGAGGGTTCAGTGACTCCGACGGTGACCTTGGGGACGAACTGGGCAGGTGGAACCTCTTCTTCCTCGTCCTCATGGTCAGGAGCACCAAGAGCCAATTCCAGATCGGGATCGATGGTGATGGCTAGGTGGATGGCTTTGTGAAAATGGTCAGAGAGGAGTTCTTCTAGTTCGTAACGCATCTTTGATTCAAGACGGTCACGGGCAAATTCGTTGGGAACGGCAACCATCGCCGTAGAAGAGTGCATCGTCACCGGGGTAGTGTTGGATAACCACGCGCGATTAGGTTTCGAAACCTTCGTAAGGATGTTGGTCCAAGCTTCATTGAGGGCCTCAGTGGGATCATTATCAGCCGACTGTGAACTCATCGGCGGGGGCAATACAGCATCCGGATGGATCGGCGCGGGACGAGGGTGGTCGGCGTCGCCGAACGGTGTGTCGGACATTCCACCACCTGTTCTCTAGAAGTTGTCGAGAGTTGTCCACACAGTTTTCCACAGTCGGTGTGACAAGCTACCCACGATGTACCACTCCCCTGAACGCTAGTGAGTCCTTGGCTCATCCGCAACCGGTTTGAGTGGCTTGCCAAGCGGGGCAAATGACTACACAAATGTGGTTTCATGGGTGTCACTTGATGGTCTGGCGGCGCAGGGTCATCAGTTTGCCGATAGCGACTCCGACAACGTAGAGTTGTTAAGTCGCTGTCTTCAGCGTCTACTTCCCCTGCGCCCATCCGGGCGCCCCGGAGGGACCGGCTCGCGTCGATCCCCCGGGTGATCCCCAAGACACAAGGGAGAACATCCCCGTGAAGCGCACTTTCCAGCCCAGCAATCGTCGTCGTGCCCGTAACCACGGCTTCCGTTCCCGCATGAGCACTCGCGCTGGTCGCAGCATCCTCGCTGCTCGCCGCCGCAAGGGTCGCGTCAACCTGTCGGCCTGAGTTTTTATGCTGCCTGCCCGGTCGCGGATGCACCGTCCCGGTGACTATCGTGCCGCGGTCCGCGGAGGCGTCAGGTCGGGTCGTCCTACTCTTGTCGTTCACGCCGGACGACACGCGCAATTCAGGTTCGACTCAGCTGATAAGACCGAGTTATCCACAGCACCTGTGGGTAACTGTGGTTCTGGTGAACCATTAGTGTCAACGACGACTTCCCGATCTGACCTTGACGTTACGCCGCGGGTCGGTTTTGTCGTGTCCAAGGCCGTGGGCAATGCCGTGACACGTAATCGGGTCAAACGTCGACTGCGTCACCTCTGCCGTCCTCTCGTGGATGAGCTCGAGGATGGCACCGTGGTCGTCGTGCGAGCTCTACCGGCTGCAGCGACCCAACCTGATCGGGTTGCCAAGGATCTCGACGGGGCATGGCACCAGGCATTGCGGAAACTGCGATGATAGCTGCGGCGATTCCCTCACGGCACCCGAACGACGACGGTGGCGTATGGGCAACGGTGCGGCGTTTTCGTCCCCTTACCTGGCTAGCTATTGGATTTGTCAAAGGGTGGCGAGCCCTCATCTCGCCGCTCTACGGGGATGTCTGTAAGTACCAACCCAGTTGTTCGACGTACGGCCTGCGGGCGTTACAGGTGCACGGGGTCTTTCGCGCGACGCCGATGATCATCTGGCGGATTCTGCGATGTAATCCATGGTCCCACGGTGGGTACGACCCAGTGCCGGGCACCCCCGAGGCAAGGCAATGGCGTGAACTCCATCCGGAAACTGCGCGCTCAAAGAATGAACCGATTCACGATCTGACGGACGATAATCCCAGGGATCACGAACCGGCCCTACGAAAATCCATCCCCGGATACACCGATCCGGGGAGTACCCACACGGGTACCCCTTCCCACACCCGAGGTGAGAACTGATGCTCAACCCGCTGGTCATACTTAGCCTGGGCGGCGCCCTGCACACGATGGGTCACGCCATCATGGTGCCGTTGTACTGGGCAGTGTCCGGCCTGCTCGTCCTCTTCCATTACCTGTGGTCGCCGCTGTTCGGCCGCGACTCCGGTATCTCGTGGACGTTAGCCATCGTCTGTCTGACGATTTTCATTCGTTTGCTGCTGGTGCCGTTGTTCGTTAAGCAGATCAACTCTGCGCGATCGATGCAGCTTATCCAGCCGAAGATGAAAGCCATCCAGGAAAAGTACGGCGACGACAGGGAACGTGCCGGCCAGGAGATGATGAACCTCTACCGCGAGGAAGGGGTCAACCCGGCGGCGTCCTGTCTGCCTGTGTTGTTGCAGATGCCAATCTTTCTAGCGTTGTTTCGTGTGCTGGACGGCGTTTCCCGTGGTATCCCCCGAGGTCACTTCTTCGCTAAAAACCCTGGCCTGATGGAATCCCTGCAACATGCCAAGTTCTTTGGCGCTGAGTTGGCTGGTCGGTTCCTCCCCATGAACAACGGATTCGGTGGCACCCAGGTCGTCGCTCTTGTTCTCATCATCATCATGGTGGCGACGCTGTTCTACACCCAGCTTCAGCTGATGCGGAAGAACATGCCTCCGGAATCGCTAACCGGCCCCATGGCCCAGCAGCAAAAGATGATGATCTACCTCTTCCCACTGATGTACCTGTTCAGTGGTGTGAGCTTCCCGATCGGCGTCATGCTCTACTGGTGTACCTCGAACCTATGGACGCTAGGCCAGCAGGAAATCCTTATCCGTAACAACCCGACACCAAATACCCCGGCCTACATCGATTGGCGCGAGCGCATGATCGCCAAAGGCAAGGATCCCGACGAAATCGAGCGTGCTCGTCGCGAGAAGCGGCGTCGCAAAGTTGTTGCCCCCACCCCGGTAGCCACTATCGAAGATAGTGAGAAGCCGATGGTGGCCCGCCAAGGAGTGACCCGTCAAACGGTCCGCAAGGATGCCAGTGGTGGTCGTCAGGTGGTCCGTCGCCAGCAGCCTGCTAAACAGACGCGAGCCCAACGTAAGAAGTAAAGACCCCTGGGGCCTGTCCCGAACCATGAGTTGATCTTTTGAGAGGTAACAGATGAGCGAAAGCAGCGAGCGCAGTGAGGAGCTCGACGTCGATCGAGTCGAGGATTGCTGCAACCTCGATCCTGAGGAGATTGAGGCTGACGACGTCGAGTCAGAAGATTCCGATGACAATGACAGCGACGGCGCTGAAAACGATGACGAGGAGACCGGCGACCCTCTAGATGAGGAGGGTGACATCGCAGCCGATTACCTTGAGGAACTCCTCGACATCGCAGACCTAGACGGCGACATCGATACCTATGTGGAAAGTGGCCGAGCCCACGTTTCCATCGTCACGGATTCGCAGACCCTAGTTGGCAAAGATGGCAAGGTTCTGGAGGCTTTGCAAGAGTTGTCGCGGCTGGCCGTTATGACTGAGGTCGGGCACCGTTCCCGCCTCATGCTTGACATCGCCGGGTATCGGGAGTCACGTCGCAAGGATCTCGTGGTCTTGGCGACCGAGGCGATTCAATCGGTTAAAGAGACCGGCGAACCGGCTCATCTTGCCCCGATGAATCCCTTCGAACGCAAGATCGTCCATGATGCGGTCGCCGCAGCTGGGCTCGTCAGTGAATCTGAGGGTGTCGAGCCTAAGCGCCATGTGGTTATCACCCAGGAGCAGTGATGAGTGATTGAGGAGGGCCCGGTGAGTAACCGGGCCCTCCTCTTTGTGCCAGTCTTCTTCGCGTCTGGTGTTAGCTGTCCCCGTCCGTATGCCCAACGGATGGCGACCGCAAGGTGTGTTGAGAAGTGGCAAAGTTGGGCTGACAACGTCGTTAGACGTGAGGCGGTTTTCGTTGGAGACGAGATAATCACGGCGTTATAGTTTGAAGAGTGCCGATCTCTGCTCGCTCTATTTCCGTCTCCACGATGCTTGAGTTCATTGCGGCTCGAGGGTCAGCCTCCTTCCTGCAGACCCCCGCATGGGCACGGGTGAAGTCAGAATGGCGGGGTGAACGAGTAGGTTTCTATGACGGTGACGAGCTCACCGGCGTTGGACTGATCCTCTACCGAAAGCTTCCCAAACTGCCCCGTTACTTGGCTTATCTGCCGGAGGGGCCGGTTCTCGACTGGTCTCGCGACGATATAGCCGAGCACTTCGACGCGCTGGTGACCCACGTCAAGAAGCGTCAAGCTTTCGCGGTACGTATCGGACCGGCCGTCGTGCACCGTATATGGGGAACCAAAACCATCAAAACCGCTATTGCTGACGACAACATCACCTCGTTAACCGAGGTTGAGCCGGACATCGTAACTCCCGAAGGGGAACACGTCGTGTCGGTACTCAAGCAGGGCGGATGGATCACTGACGAAACCGGTCACGGGTTTGCTGCTGGTCAGCCGCAGTTCAACTTTCAGCTTTCGTTGCGCCACGAGGACGGCACTCAGAAATCCGAGGACGAGCTCCTCAAGGGCATGAATCAGCTGTGGCGGCGCAATATCAAAAAAGCTGCCAAATTTGGCGTTGAAGTGAAACTTGGCACCCGTGACGACCTGGCGCGTTTCCATAAGGTCTACCTGGAGACTGCTGAGCGCGACGGATTTACCGGTCGCCCGCTGGAATATTTCGAGCATATGTGGGATGTTCTCAATGCTGAGGAAGAAGGCCGTATGAAGGTCTTTCTCGCTGAACACGAAGGCGACGTTGTTGCTGCAACTACCTTTGTTACCGTCGGTGAGCACGCCTGGTATTCCTATGGCGCATCGACCACGGCCAAGCGGGAAGTGCGTGGCTCAAACGCCATCCAGTGGGCCATGATTCGCACCGCCAATGAGGCTAGATGTGCGGTTTACGACATGCGTGGCATCGTCGCTGGCGTGGGTGCTAACGACCCCGAGATTGGCCTCATCCAGTTTAAGGTTGGTAGCGGTGGCCAGGCAGTGGCCTTCCCGGGTGAGTGGGATAAGCCCATCAACCCGATCCTCTATAAGGCTTTTGACCTCTACATGAAACGACGCTGACATGCTTAAACTCATTATCGACGCTCAACGGTGGCGCAACCACCTGACGGCCTTTGCGAAGTCCTGCCCCGGAATCGTGCCAGTTACGAAGGGGAACGGATACGGCTTCGGGCATGAGTTGCTGGTTCAGGAGTCCCAACGACTAGGAATCGACATTCTTGCCGTCGGGGTAGCCCAAGAGGTGGCGTCGGTCCGTCAGTACGGTTGGGACAAAGATGTCATCGTCCTTAATCCGTGGCGCCCTGGCGACGAAGTAGCCGCCGGCCTGTTGAATGATCCCAAGGTCATTACGACGATTTCGCGGCGTGAGGACATTGCTGCGTTGCGTGACCTCGCGCCGAGCGCGTCGATTTTGGTCGAAGTCGAGACGTCGATGCATCGGCATGGTGTTCCGGCCGACGAGGTGGCGGCTTTAGATCTTGACGGTTTTGACCTGCGAGGCTGGACTATCCACTTGCCGTCGGGGGCATCTCTGGACGAGGGCCGTGAGATGGCTCGGATTGTTAAGCAACATCCGCTGGCTTCACGAGGTATCTGGTTTTCCCATCTCAGCTGTGACGATTACATCGCGTTATCGAAAAAACTGGATGTTCCAGTGCGGATGAGGGTCGGTACTCGCCTGTGGTTGGGTGATGCCAATGCTTACCGTGTAACAGGGACTGTCCTTGACGTCCGCTGGCTACCGAAGCGGACTCCAGTGGGTTATCACCGTGTCAAGACTCATGCGGACGGATACATCGTTGTAGTGTCTGGAGGAACTGCGCACGGGGTCGCGTTATCTGCACCGATCTCAGCTCGGTCCCTACGCCAGTGGTTGATTCCTGGGGCCGAGGCCCTGCAGCAAATGGTGGGACGGGTTATTAGCCCGTTTACTATCGCGGGGAAGAAGGCAGTATTCGCTGAACCACCGCATATGCATTCGTCTTTGGTTTTCGTGGGTGGACCTGGGGAACCAACTCACGTTGGCGACGAAGTGCCGGTGAATGTACGCATGACAACGGCGACCTTTGACGAGATTTCGCTGGTGTGAAGTTGGAAAATGAGGTGGCTGTCGAGCCTTGTGACGGTTTCGAGGGCCCGATATGTTTCTTCCCCGTGATTGTGTGTCTTATCCCTGTGTTTGTCTGTCAGTAGGGCTGGCGGGCAGGAGTGTAAGCCTGTGACTGTGTGTCTCCTACCCCTATGTTTGCCTTCTCCCGCTGTTGGGTGAGTTGCCTCGAGGATGAGATGTGTTGGGCAAGTGTGGTTTCGGAGCTGTGTCACGGTTGAACGGGAGGATATAGATATTGGACTATATGTCGACAAAACGAGAAATCGATGAAGATGTGTTTCACGTGGAACGTGAAGTTGGGGCTGACCGGGTCATGTGAAAGTTCGGTCTGACTAGGCCTGAAGCATGTGGGTACATGGTGTGAAGGGTCGGTAATGAGGTTGTTTCGTAGACTAGGGATGTCCGTCGCTGTGAATTTCTGTGCTGGCGGAGGCGGGTAGAGTTGGCGAAATCCTGTGTGTACGCAAGTACTGTTAACGTTTGAGATTGTTGAGCTCGCACGTTGTGTGAGTGCGGCGACGTGATATCGGACGTGATAACGGCGACGTGATAATGATTGCTCGTGGCGCGGGAGCTGTTGTATTCCTGTGACGTCAAAGGACGTGTGTGATGTCAAGGCATATGACGGTGTGCCGTTGAGAATCATCAGCAAATCCCAGTAGAGACTGCCCTTAGACCCGTTGATTCGTGTGAGCTAACTCGTTGAACCTCCGCCAGCTTTACCCACCGACCCTACTGAGCCGCCACAGTGAAAGCACTCCAGTGGTCGGTGGTGGACAGCTCATGGTTACCAAGAACGCTTCTCATGAGGAGTCATCCTGTGAACTGGTGCGCCGTGGCTGAGGATCGGGCTGGAGTAGTGGTGCTCTTGTATGGAACCTGGTCAGCGATCAGTTAATCGGATTAGGTCAGTGAAGGGGGTTAGGTCAGTGAAGGTAGTCCCCCAACGCGATGCGAAGAATGTCGTCATGGTCGAGTTGAGCTAGCGAGGAAGTTGAGTCTTCTTCACTCATATTAGACGGGCAGCGTTGCTGAGAGCGCGAGAAAGCGAACCCAGTTCTCAGCCATGTCGCGAGATCGATGGAGTCTCGCCGCAGAACTACGTTGCTGAAATTCCCGTGTGTACAACTAGTTGAATACCGGTGGTATCTCGATGGTGGACGGTACTTCCTGGATGAGGCGATAATCCCTAAATCTATGGACTGCGTTTGACCTCTCTTGTCGAGGGTCATGTCTCCTCCCGTGGATCCGCATTCTGTGTCTTGAGTTCGTATGTTCTTGGGGTTCGCATGGTTCAAACTGGAGCTAGGCAACAGCCGTGGCAAGTCAGGGCTGGCGGGGCTATCGGGAAATTGCCAACCAGGTGACGCCTGGTGCGACTCCTGACCAGACTTCTACGGATCACGCTAACGGTCTTCTGTCGTTCGTCGTCGATAGTGACGTCTTGTTGCACGCCTACCTCAAGATGACGGACATGTTGGACGGGCGCCGATGTTCGGCGCTGGACTCGTGCGGTTGATGTTCAGCTGACTTGAACTTCCAGATGGACGCTGTTGTGAT
>ERZ501005.98-NODE-98-length-15440-cov-19.296848_pt1 | contig 15440 bp, 16 predicted proteins | sample MGYA00248830_ERZ501005 | MGnify/ENA primary metagenome ERZ501005 (study PRJEB25958, sample SAMN03398565) | human skin metagenome | study: EMG produced TPA metagenomics assembly of the Human Skin Microbiome Metagenome (human skin metagenome) data set. | reverse complement strand
TTTCTAAACCATCTATGCGATGGCGAACCTGTGTGAACGGTATACACGTCGGACAATGTTTTTCTAAACCATCTATGCGATGGCGAACGAACGCCTATCGAGTGAGCGAGCATATCAAAATTTCTAAACCATCTATGCGATGGCGAACCTGTGTGAACGGTATACACGTCGGACAATGTTTTTCTAAACCATCTATGCGATGGCGAACAAGCGATGCGCCAAAGCCGATCATCAATCAATTTTCTAAACCATCTATGCGATGGCGAACATAAACATCAACCAGGCTGGGACGAAAATCTGTTTCTAAACCATCTATGCGATGGCGAACTTCTTGTTCGGGGTCGCCTAGTTTTTCAAAAATTTCTAAACCATCTATGCGATGGCGAACAAACATGAACTACGACCTATCCAAACTCACAGTTTCTAAACCATCTATGCGATGGCGAACGTAGCGAAACGACTGGTCGAAGTACCTGCAATTTTCTAAACCATCTATGCGATGGCGAACCATCACGCGGTATGATGATTTCATAATCTTTTTTTCTAAACCATCTATGCGATGGCGAACCTTCCAACCCTTATCTAACATCGCACGGCATATTTCTAAACCATCTATGCGATGGCGAACGTGTTCCCATCGGCTGATTGTCTAGTTCATTGTTTCTAAACCATCTATGCGATGGCGAACAATCAAAATATGTTTGATGCGTGTGTGTCATTTTTCTAAACCATCTATGCGATGGCGAACTCTTTGAATATTTGAGAAATCATAGCATGTTTTTTCTAAACCATCTATGCGATGGCGAACATGTTTCTAAATTCGGTCAATACTTCGACATATTTCTAAACCATCTATGCGATGGCGAACTGGCGAACAAGTGGGCGTTGTCGAGAGTGAGGTTTCTAAACCATCTATGCGATGGCGAACTGGTACTGGCTGTTCTTTTGCTAAACATGGCTTTTCTAAACCATCTATGCGATGGCGAACAATAAGCCTTGCGAGCAAGACGCTTAGAATTATTTCTAAACCATCTATGCGATGGCGAACTTGATGGATCATCAAGCGGCGTATCAGTGATATTTCTAAACCATCTATGCGATGGCGAACGTCTCTTTACCCCTTGTCAATGTTCCAAAGTTTTTCTAAACCATCTATGCGATGGCGAACTTTACTGTATAAATCGTGACACCTTTTTGAACTTTCTAAACCATCTATGCGATGGCGAACAATAAGCCTTGCGAGCAAGACGCTTAGAATTATTTCTAAACCATCTATGCGATGGCGAACGTGATGTTGTTGTTGTTAGTGGTACGGCAAACTTTCTAAACCATCTATGCGATGGCGAACACAGACAAGACAGTAAGGGCGGTTTTTCGAATTTTCTAAACCATCTATGCGATGGCGAACGCCAAGTCGTGCATACGCTTACGCCTGTTTCTTTTCTAAACCATCTATGCGATGGCGAACATGAGTTATAGCTTGGAACATGGGTCGGGTTTTTTCTAAACCATCTATGCGATGGCGAACAAGATTCCTAACAAACAACACGGGATCAAATTTTTCTAAACCATCTATGCGATGGCGAACCTCTGCAATATTTGAATAAATTTTACGTCCTTTTTCTAAACCATCTATGCGATGGCGAACATCTTGCAAACGTTCCGATGATTGGGCTTTTGTTTCTAAACCATCTATGCGATGGCGAACTGCGGCTCATAACTGTGGCACTGGCACAACTTTTTCTAAACCATCTATGCGATGGCGAACATAACTTGCCAACGCAATAACTAACGGCTTGATTTCTAAACCATCTATGCGATGGCGAACAAGCAGGGCAGTATATGGAAAACCCGCCCACATTTCTAAACCATCTATGCGATGGCGAACTGCTACAGACTATTATCGCAAGCCGAGCGTTATTTCTAAACCATCTATGCGATGGCGAACATACCAAAGCCAAGTATAGGCTTTAATGTGTCTTTCTAAACCATCTATGCGATGGCGAACCATCAAAAGCCAAATCAATACGGGTTATCTTTTTTCTAAACCATCTATGCGATGGCGAACATTAACACGCATGAAAAGCGCTTGCCTTGGAATTTCTAAACCATCTATGCGATGGCGAACTTTAGGGATTCGCCATTGATTGAATAATCTGCTTTCTAAACCATCTATGCGATGGCGAACGGTTACAAAATCTACATACCGAAAACAAACAACTTTCTAAACCATCTATGCGATGGCGAACAACATGCGTTTGCGGTTGCATTGGTAAAACTTTTTCTAAACCATCTATGCGATGGCGAACCTAATTTTTTAGGTCGTATGCTTGCGGGTGCGTTTCTAAACCATCTATGCGATGGCGAACTGTTTGGGATTGGTTAAAACATTCTTATCAATTTTCTAAACCATCTATGCGATGGCGAACTGGAGAATTTTCTGACAAACTCCCCAGATATCAATTATATACGTTTTAATTCAGTCAAAACACTTCGTTTTAAAGTGGTTTTTATAAGTTATTGAATTTATTTAATTTTTTGACAGGTATCCACAACGAAACCAAACATATAATCCAACACATCTTGGTCTTGGCAAATCTCGATAAGTTGCATCCGAAACTCTTTTTGATTATGCCCCAGTTTTGCCGAAATAAATGCTTGTGGCATCACCATCGCATCTTTGACCAAATCTGCTACATCAAACACCAAACCACCACGGCGGGTTTTACCATGTAGCATCGGTAGAGCAAAGCTAATACCTAACCCATGTAATGCAACTGCCGCATAGCCATAAGCGATATAATTCCCGTGGTCAAGGTAGCTATTGGCGATTTCGGCGATATCATCATTGGCATTTTTGCCTTCCTCGCGAGTAAATTTAAAGCCACAGCCTTCCGCCAAGCTTTTATATAATACCTTTGCCCAGCGACCTTCGGCAGTCAATAACTGCTCTTGGTTCATTGCCGATTCTATCGCTTGTGAAAAATTAACTACCGCCGATTCATCTAGGCGAATACCATATGATGTCAGTAGTGGATTTTTTTGCCAGTATTTTTTGACAATTTCAATACGTTCTTGTAATAGCACCTTTGCCATCAACAGCCGTGTCGTATCATCAAGCCATGCTTTCATCCAAATTTGCATATATTCGGTAGGACGATACTCACTTTGTGGGGCTAGAAAGGTCAAATCTAATGCACTAAATAATGGTGAACCGCCTGAACCACAAAAACCGACCATTACATTTGATTCTGCCAAACGTCTAGCGGCGGCATCGGTAATCGAACTACCTTTACCCAGTAATAAAAAAGCGGTATTTTTTTCGGGAATATTATAAAAATGTTCAAACGGTTGCATACTTTCGGTCAGATACACGATACGGTCATCTTTTAAAATGACTCGAACTCGCTCAAGATAAAACACACACGCCCGCTTGGACAACATCAGCGGACGGCTACGTTGCTTACGTAAATGACTATTATGAGTTTGGCTCATGTTTTTCTCTTTGATAAATGAAAAAGCAGTAAGCATAAAAGCCTACTGCTTTTTTAAATTAGAATATCGGCAAAGCAAACGGCTGACTGGCACGAGCCAAACCATAACCATCTGGCACGCCGTCACCTGCATTTTCCATCGGTACAATATCGATGGTTAAGGTAAAAACTTGTCCTGTGCTTTTACTGGCAACTTTAAGATACGGCAAGTCTTTGGCAGTGGCTAGACGACGTTCTCGTAATGGCACATTATTGTCAGACAGTTGAGTACGTTCCATTTTTGCCGTAGGAATGCGAAAACGACGATAACTTTGCCAGCCTGTGATTTTGGCTGTTGGTACAGGCGTTGGCGTACCGACCACACTATAATCCCGCACTTTCCAATGTTGGCTAATACTATCTACCAATCGCTGTAATGCCTCGCTACTATCCGAAAATACCCGAAAAATATCAAAATCAAAACGGGGCGACTTGCCATATTTTTTTTCAAAATCCGCTTGCTTTGCTTTAAGCTTTGGGGAAGCGACCAATGCTATGGCATATGGTGATTTATCCACCAATGCCAACGCTCGAAACGTGCCATGCAATACCGCATAAATTTGATTGCGAATGGTTGGTAGTGATAAATCGACCGTATCTGCCGATTCAATCACACGTACATCCACATAAGACTCAAATGACATCTTAATCTCCCTCAGAATATACGCCACCACGAATCAGACAGGCAATCAAAAACATCCCTTTTTCGCTGTTGGGATCTAAGTCATCAATCTCTTTTAAAATATCAAACGCTGACATTTTTTCTTTACCCACACGATAAAAAAATTGATGCTCAAGATTTGCCCCATTTGGCTCTACCGCAATCGGTTTATGGTTGTATTCTTCGGCATTGGGATACCACGTATCAATGGTACGAATCGCATTACCGATTTTTTGGTCACGTAATGCCGCTTGCCCCAAAAATTGGTTGTTGTCTGCCCCACGTTGCGGGCGAACAGGGTTAAGTTGATACAGCGAACGAGAAAAGCCTTTGGGTTTATCTTCTAGATAATTTTGTGAAGGGAATACTTCCACACCACCCATGCCAAAATCAACTACCGCTTCGATATGTAGCCCTGCATTGGTTGCGTCGCCTTTTGCCCCTGTTAATAAAATCTCGGCTAATGCCTGCTCATCCGCACTAGGATTGTCAAAACTGTTTAAATTGTAGTCTAACGCCTTAAAGGTATAAGATTTTTCCGAATTTTGACTGGGTGTTACCGTAATTACAATGCTTTCTGCCACCAAGCGATTACGCCATAACCAGCGACCGTTCACAACATTACGCACATAACGACCGACCACCGTTTTTAGCCCATCGCTGTCTTTGGCACGAGCCACAAACCCTTGAAATGCCTTGCGAAATGCTTGTTCATCGCTTTTATCTGCCCCTGCTTTAGTCGCACTGGCAAATAAAATATCCGCCAAGTCAATCAAACGAAAATCCCACGTCACCAATAATTTGGCATTGGGTAATAATTTGGCAGATTCTGTTTGTTGAATATTACTGACTTCACGAGCGACTGATTCGCCCGATGCTGACCCTTTGCTTTTATTGCCTGCTACATTTTGTGTACCACGAATGCCATGATACATGACTTTTAATGATTCAGTTTTGCCATCTATCAGATGAAAAAATGCCCCGTCGCTGATAACAGTACCACGTTGTAGGGCTAGGCTTGCGGGTAATTTTTTGAAAGTTGCCATAATAGAACTCCTGTTTGTTGTTTAACATTGGTTAGGTAAAAGTTTAGTTTCAAAAGTAAGGTTAAATAGATTGTCGCAATAAAAACACATCGCCACCATTATGGGTTTGCCATTGGTACTGCCAAAATAACTCTTGTGGGTTGTCAGATAATTGACGTAACGGCTCGGCAATCGGGTTTTGCGGTTGGTACGGTTCTTGCTCTTCTTCAGATAAGTCCACATCGTCAGACGGTTGGACTTTGGCAAAATTGAGTAACTGCCGAATCGACACATATTGCACCAAGCCAATCAATGGCTCGGCATAGGCGTGGGGCGTTTCTATCACATCGTTATCAAGCGTATAGGCTTGTCGCACACCCGTTCTATCGGTTTTTGGTTCTTCAAGCAACGCATAGCCTAGATTCGTCGCTGACAAAAAACTTAAGCCATGATGTTCACCAAAGGCATGATTTAAGCCGTCCTTGGTAAGTGCCAATAGCCGTGTAAAGGCTTGCAATCGATTGAGATTTTGCGATTGTTGATACGCTAATAACACATCGTGACGGTCTAGCACGACAAAGCCTGTCTTAATATTTTTGGAAAAAATTTTTGATAAATCTTTTTCTTCAAAAATTTCAACTTTACCAATTTCAATAATTTGACCGCCTGCAAATCGTTGATTGTTTAATAATTCAATTAACTCGTCTGAATCAATAACACAATCAAATCGTATCACCAAACTAAGATGCAAATGACAGCTTGCCGTTGGTTGTAACGATAAGGCATTAGGATTTTTTGATGAATAATCGTTTTTATTGATAAACGCAGAGCCACGGCGTTGGGCAGGGGTAAAGTGTCCATAGGCAAAGCCACCCAAATCTTGTCTGTCATGGTGAATATAAATCACGCCTGTGTCCTTCACGCCCAATTTGCGAGCCAACGCATGAGCGAACATAGTGGATGCCATCAAAGGTGCGCCACCGAGCAAAATCCCGCTGGTCTGCAGATTTGCCCCTTGCACTTGAATATGCGGAATGACCGCTAAAAAACTCATGATGCTAACTCCTTATGACTGTAGAGCAAGCCACGAATTCGGCGAGCCAAAAATGGTATGGTGCTATCTTCGAGTACAAAGGTAATTGGATTTACCTCACCTGCCACTTCATAAGATTGACGGACGATATTTTTTGCCAAATCTTCGGCAAACACCGTCATCCAGCCTTCATCTCGTAGCTTTGGGTCAATCAGTCCTTGGATGGCTAAATCGACGCTTGGGTGCTGTAATGGTGTTAAAGCAACCCGTTCTTTACTCACCATTTCCCTTGGATTTTCGTCATACGTTTCATCGCTTATTTTGGTGAAATTGGGCAATCTATCAGCCACTTGTTCGAGGCTATTTTTAGCTTCTCGCCCTTGAGCCAAGACGATGCGTAAGATATGGGTCAAAAATTGTTGCTCGGCTTCACGGCTATCCATATTGGTACTAGTGGCTTCAATGCCTTTGTTTTTCCAGTTTTGGTTATTTAAATCTTGTTCTGTAGTAGCAAGACCTTGATTCACCAAATCTGCCCAAGCAAGTAATGCGGGCTGAACAAGTTTGTCTTTCGGCAATTTATTGGGGATATAATAGTTTAGCCCTTTGTAATACAGGCTAAAGGCGTGGCGTATCGTCTCATCGGCAGTTGGGGCAGTTAGATAAATTGGGCGTTGCATGGCTCGTACTAGACTACCCACATTTTGCGGATTTGCCCCACCAATACCGAATACAGCAGTGGTTATACTGTGTAAATCATTGTCGGTTTTACGAGCTTCCTTGATATCATCAACTTCATCATTTAACCAATGATTGACCCCTGCTGAGCTAATGGGACTGATTGAAATATAACCATCACCTTTTGGCAATAATAACTGACGCATCCGAATGTTAATATGCTCAAGCCCCGCTTGATAAGGCGTGTCAAACAAGCTGACAATATCAGGCTGAATCGTATTTACCACAGTTTTAAAATCATCATCTTGCACTGATAAATCTTCATCTAGCATCACTGATTTGATGGCTTTAAAAATCGTAGCGGTCTTACCTGCATTGGCTTGGTAATCGGTGGGAATGGTAATATCGTCAGCCAATAATGTTCTCGCACTGATATAGGGTAAATCCAAGGCTTGCGATTTTGCTAGACGAATACCGCCTTTTTCGATATTGGAATTAATCGTTTTATTACTAAAATGCACCGATTCAGCAAGCGTTTGCCGATACTGGTCGATAGGGATGGTGGAAGCGTCTGACATTCATTTCTCCTTTTTTATTTAATTCTATCTAGTTTTAGCATAGTATTGCCCAAATAAAAAGCAGGCAAAAGTAGATAAACGACGTTTTGTGTCGTTTATCTTTATTCTTGAAAATCTATTAAGCTAAAACTTGTGTGAAGTGATTAACGCCTTTGTTTGTCACTCGAACTTGCATTTCAAAAGATACATCGCTCGATGAATGCTCGATACGAATCATACGATGGGTTAGCAAATTTGAATTGACATGGCTTTGATAAGCTTCCCAAGCGGATTGGGATTGGCGTTTAAAGATATAATGATTAGCAGCTAGCCATTGAATAAACTTTCTAGGCGAAAGCTGAAGCATTTTGGCAACTGTACTGAGACAGTAACTAGGCGTTGTACCAGTAGATTTTACTGGCACAAAAGGTAGGTTTTGTTGTATCATAACGACACTCCTTTCAAATTTTTGCGAATTGTGGAAGGAAAAGAGTAAGTTTGAAGTTTGGTCGCTGAAAACTTACTCTTTTTTATTGCTTGTAGAAAAGTATAAACTATTTCCCTTAAAGTCATAATATGCTTAAACTCTTATTCTGTCAATAAGGATTTTAAAAGTTACAAAAAAAACTATGAATACTAAGGGAGAAAAATAAATACTAAAGATAATAATTTAAACAAATCTATTGCTAAAATCCATCTATGCGATGGCAAAAGATTTTTCATCAAAAAAATCAATGAAAACTAATTTCTCAACCATCTAAGCGATGGTTAAACGATTATAACACAAAGCCCCTCTTTACCAATATTTTTTTAGCGACATAAATTGACGTTTAATTTTATAAGTCTATTGAAAAAAACAAAAATCTGTTTATAGTGGTTTTATATTTATCAGTCAAATAAAAAATTATGCACGTCATTTTTATCTCTGCTTGCGAAAAAAAAGCCCTGAAAAAAACCCGAGCCGTACTCGACAGCTACGCCATCCGCACAGGACAAAGCACATGGCAAGCCCCCATGACCATGGAAGGTCTAACCGAAGTCCGCAAAGCCCTGAAACAAAAAGGCATTACTCGCCAAACCGCCGTTGCCGCTTACATTAACTACGGTATGCGACGCATGAAACTGGCGTGGGTCGTAGGAGCAAAGCACCGTTTTAATAGCGAAGGGGCATACCCTGTCGCCTCAACTGGTAAGCCTTATACCAAGCGACAACTCGACGACTGGGTCAGAGCAGCTAGCCTATTGGCAGGGGCGGCAGGCGATATGCATGATATCGGCAAAGCATCGCAACATTTTCAAAACAAGCTGTCGCCCAATCAAGCCAATAAAATCATCGCCGATGACATCCGCCACGAATGGCTATCGGTCAAGCTACTGCAACAACTCCGACACAATAACTTTGATTGGCAAAACGCTTGGCAACAAGTTGCCAAAGATAAAAACCGTAATACTTTTACGCTAGGCGACTTAACTAAGGTTAAAAAAGGGGTTTCAACTACTATTGAAGCAGTTGATTATCTAATAATAACGCATCATGGTTTATTAGGTGTTGCTGAAGGAATGAAAAATATCTTTAAAGCTACGCCAAACCATTCTAAACACGTTCGTCAAGAATTACCCCGTACCGAACAACTCACTTGTGCAGGCGAATTACCACAGAGCATTTTTGATAGTTATCAAAAACGAATGGCACGACTTGCCAAATTATTGCCCACCAACGCCAGTCCAACTTATTATAAAGCCCTCTGTTTACACGCTCGTAATGCCTTGATTCACGCTGACCATACCATTTCGGCATTAAACTATCTAAATATCAATCCATCAAACACACCAAATTCCACCCAACTTTTTGCCAATACCTGCTTTATCGATAATAAAAAACAACACAATCAACCACTAGAATGGCATTTACGCCATGTGGGTGAACGAGCCAGTTTTATCGCTTGTAACATGATAACGGATTTAAATTTGTCGGGACTGTGTGAGCAAACCGTCGAATATATCAAAACACCCACCCAAAACGCTTATTTTAAGTGGCAAAATGTTGCTGGCAATGCCTTACAAAAATTCGCCGATAAACACCCCGATGTACCGACGCTTGTTTTTAATATCGCAGGCACAGGCAGCGGTAAAACTCGGATGAATCTACGCACCGCTTGCACCTTACGACCCAATGACCCCCGTATTTGTATTGCGTTAAATTTACGTTCTTTGACCTTACAGACAGGTGACGCGCTCAAAAAATCCATGAATCTGTCCGATGATGAATTAGCCGTCGTTATCGGCGATAATATTACTCAAGAACTATTTGAAAAAGCCAAAAGCAATCAAGGTGTTGATGAAGACGAAAATCCCCCAGAGCCGATATTTGATGCCAAAGGGGAAGATTATGATATCCCTGCGTGGCTTAATCCATTGTTTGAGAAAACCACCAAAAAAGGTATTATAAATGACAATGATGGTAAAACCTTATTGGCATCGCCTTTGCTCGTTTCCACCATTGATTATCTGATAGCAGCGGGCGAGCCACACAAACAAGGGCATCATGTCAAAGCCTTGCTACGATTAATAAGTAGTGATTTGATACTCGATGAAATTGATGGCTACGACCCCAAAGCCTTGATGGCAGTATTACGCTTGGTGCAGCTAGCTGCCATGTATGGTCGCCATGTGATTTGCTCATCGGCAACTTTGTCCAAAACCTTGGCGATTAGCGTGCATCGTGCCTTTGAATCTGGTATAGCGATGCGACAAGCATTACTAAATGATGACAAACAAGCCTTTAATATCGCCATTATCGATAATGAAATTGACAGTAAAAATCCACCTAAAATTTGGCAACAAACGCTAACTCAAGATAGCGACACCCAAGCTGACGATAAAAACTTTAAAGATATTTACCAAACACACCTCAATGAATTACAGCTTGCTTTATCCAAAAAGACGAGTTTTCGCCTAGCCGAACTCAAACCCATGCCAAAGGAAACGATTAGCGATTGGCAACAAGCGGTACTTGAATCTGCCCAAACCTTGCATGATAGACACGCTTGGCAATGGCAAAATGGGGAAAAATGCCTATCCTTTGGCTTGATTCGGGTAGCAAATATTCACCATGCTGTCAGTCTTGCTCATTATTTTGCCAATCATTGGCAACACGCTCACATCGCTTGCTATCATGCCAATGATTGGCGAATCAATCGTTTTTATAAAGAACAACGCTTAGACACTTTACTAAGTCGTCATAAAGATGGCAAAAAACGTAAAACAGGCAATGAAACCATCGAGCAAGATAGCGAAATTATCGAACTTATGAACCACAGCCAACAAAACGATGTACCCTTTATCGTGATTGCCACGCCTGTCGAAGAAGTGGGGCGTGACCATGATTTTGATTGGGCAGTCATTGATGCATCAAGCATTCAGTCTATTGTACAGACCGCAGGGCGAGTTAATCGTCACCGCCGAGAAACGGTTCATGAGCCAAATATTATCATCCCCCAATTTAACTATCGGCATTGCAAATACATGCAACAAAAGAAATCTAAAGAAAAAGAAATCATTGCCTTTAAATACCCAGGTTATGAAGGTTATAACAATGCCAATGTTTACCCAACCCATGATTTGGCAGAGTTGTTACCCTGGCAAAATAATCAACTCATAATAGATGCTAGACTGCGTTTTGATAAAGATAACTGTCTATTTGCCCAATTTGATGATAGCGAGATACAAGGGTTTTGTGAGCGATATTTTTATGATGAAGGCGATGAGCTGTTTTCAAATACAGCAGTTGAAAGTAGTCTAATGACTGAGCAACTGTATCAAACATTCACCCCATTACGCGATAGACAGTATCAAGCCTTGTATCGAATAAATCCCAACTCTATCAAGGAAGGCGAGTTGGCCATAGAAAAATATGTGAATGCGTTTAATCCAGTATTTAAAAAGCAACAACAAGAATGGCAAGATTATAGCGGTGATTTTACCAAACCTATTTTACAACCCGCTAAGCCACAAGCGTGGCTGTATTTGTCGCCTAGTCAAATGGTGGAACAATGCGAATTTTATGATATTGATATTGAACAAGGCTGTCAAATTTCACTAAGTCTATATAATGATAAAAATGAGATACAGTGGCTATATGATGAAGGGTTTGGTGTAGTTAAAAAATAAGTAATTATGCTTGATATCGAATGTCTCATGTAAATTTGTTTTTATGATAGAAATTAAACTTTATCAAAATAATCTTATCACTCTAAATTTCATTAAACATTAGTATTAGTATTATCTATATTATTAAATTATAGAGGCTCTGTATTCCGCCATGGTAGCGGCTTTGCACGCAGATATGTGTACAGACTGGTGAATATAAATGTACAGATAGGTGAATCAAGATGTTCAGATAGGTGAATATAAATGTACAGATGGGTGAAATACGTGTACAGATGGGTGAAGCTAGCAGTTTAACGCACATTAAAAGCGATTCGAAATAAATAATGAAAAATAACTTCTAAATCATTGAAACGAATGAATTTTGATTAACTTTTGTAACCGACATAGATTAACATAGATTACGATTTTACCCATCATCATGCTCACTTCTATAATCAAGCTCACAATAATTTGAGCCAATTGATAGCAAGTAGCCCATGACTATGCAAAGTTTTTACAATCAAGGTGCTGATAAAGTAATGATTATCAAACCCAATACGCTGATTGAAGCGGGTTTCGACTTGACCGAAGCCGAGCATGACTTGATAACACTGGCGGTTAATAAACTACATCGTTTGCAGTCTGGCGGCAGACGAGTATTGATTAGTGCCAAAGAATTTGCCAACGCCAATCGTGTCAATGAAATCTATGCCTATCGAGCCTTAAAAGATACCGCCAAAATACTTGGCGACAGAAAACTCAAATTTACCCTATACCTTGATAAAACCATTCAAGCGACCAATGAAGCGGACAAACTCACTGTTATCAAGCCTAACCACAACAACTTTACCACGTTGCGTTCTGAATATAACTGGCTACAAGGGGTCTCGTATCAAGATGATCAAGGCTTTATTATTTTGGATTTTTCCGACCCTTTGACCTTTTTGATTGATAATACCAGTAAAGCCTATACCCGCTATGACTTTATTAAAACTGTTGAATTTAAAGGGTGCAGTAGTAAAAGACTGTATGAATTAATCAACAAATGGAAAGATTTGGGCGAAGTCTCCGAAATGTCAGTTGATGCGTGGAAAGAGTTTTTTGGGGTTAGCGATAAATATGCTAAAATCGCTGAATTTAAACGCCGGATCTTAGAACCTGCCATCAACCAAATCAATAAGCAAGGTGATTATAAACTCACTTTAAATGCGAGCAAATTTGGGCGAACCATTACCCATTTTTCTATCGTAATTAAAACCATCAAAAAGCCAGACCAACAAGTAGAACAAAAAACCGAATCCGACAAGAAATGGGCTAAATTATTGACGGCTAGCCAAGCTAATATTTTCGCCAAAAAACTTGCCAATGATAGCAGTTTTGGGGGTAAATACGCTCGAGTCGGAGAAACTACCGAAAGCTTTATCTCACGTCTGAATGAGGAGTTACAAAGGGATTTGTTGAAAATTACTGAGTATCTACCTTATCTGAAAAAATTTGGTTTTAAATCGTAAAAGAGCAAGCATTGAAAATCGCCTTTTTTATCACTATCAGATTTTTTGTATATCAGAGCCGATATAGATAACCTGACCAATCACAGCCAAAAAATCACGTTCTTTGAGCTGTTCTTGTGAAATATCAAATGCAGAATATTTTTGATTATCGCTGATAACTTTTAATCCTGTTGGTAATCGTTGTATGCGTCGTATAAAAAGTTCATTATTGATTAAAAGAGCATAGACTGCCCCATCAATGAGTTGATTTTGCTGTTTATTAATAATTACAACAGCATCATTACCAATCAGTGGCGACATGGTATCACCTTTATATAAATAGCCCACCAACTGCGAAGCATCAATTGCTCGCTCCTTAAGCCACCAATTAGGCAATGGATAAGACAAGTCAGTTGATTGATTATTCATGTCCAATAATGCCAACCAATGCACGTTTTGACTACTCTGTGATAACTGTTCACCCGTCATCAACGTCCATGGATGCACGCCATAGATTCTCGCCAAATCAAGCAAATACTCAATTTTAGGTTCACGGCTACTCTCCTGCTGCTCCCAATCTTGTAGGGAGCTTCGAGAAAACCCTGATGTCTGAGAAGCGAGTTGCACCACTTCATCACGAGTTAGCTGTGCATTTTTTCTAGCCTGTTCCAAACGAAAAGAAAGATTATCCATTTTTTACCTTTAAATAGGTTAAATATTCACAGTCAAAAACTTTTTGTAGGTATAAATTATTTCGATAAATCTATAATCAAGTAAAATTAGAATAAAAATACCTAAATTTATTCAAAAATAGGTTGCTTTAATAACTATTAATAGGTAGTATATATTCATCGGCAGTTATTAGAGATGAATAATCTTTATTAATAACCCGATAATAAGTTTTTTTAAACTAAATCAACCTATTTATACAAGAGGTCATTATGACATATACCTACCTAACAACGGAAGAACTATCTGAACGTATCAAATATGACAAAGCCACCATTCGCAGTTGTTTAAAAGATAGCGTGCTCATCGAAGGAGTGCATTATATTCGCCCGTTTGGCGGTCGCAAAATTCTCTATGTGTGGGAACAAATAGAAAAGGATATGCGCAACACAGTTTTAGCCGACATCAATGCCATGGCATTGCAGTAAGGAGAAATTTATGGCCAGCATTCGTACCCGTCAAGGAAGTAAATTTTTGATGATTGATTTTCGCTTTATGAATCAACGCTGTCGAGAAACAACCAACCTAATCGACACGCCCGAAAATCGAAAAAAACTGGAAAAAATCATCCAAAAAATGGAAGCAGAAATCACCCTCGGACTATTTGATTATCTCAAATACTTCCCAAAAAGTGAGAAAGGCATTGAACTGATGGCAGTCAAAGAGCGTGTGCAAAGTTTTCAATCTGACACACCCGTATTTAAAGACTTTGCTGAAACCTGGTTTGAAGAAAAGCAAATTGAATGGCGACCCAGCTACAAGGGTAAAGTGCAAGATATCTTAAGCAAATACTTACTGCCACATTTTGGCAAACGCTCTGTTATCGCGGTTGTAAGGGCAGATGTGTTAGCATTCCGTACTTCTCTCGCCAAAGTGACCTACGGAACAGCTAACAAACATCTGTCAGCGGACAGAATTAATTCGATAATGACCACTTTGCGTATGATACTGCAAGAAGCGGCAAAACGCTATAAATTTGACAACCCTTGCGATGATATCAAAGTGTTAAAGATTGAAAAATCTGACATTCATCCTTTTAGCTTAGAAGAGGTTTGGTTATTTTTAAACCATGTTAGAAAGGACTATAAAAACTACTATACCGTGCGTTTTTTTACAGGCATGCGTACCAGTGAAATTGACGGATTAACATGGGAGCATGTGGATTTTGACCGGCGTGAAATTCGAGTACGTCAAGCGTATGTCAAAGGCGTCATGGGCAAAACTAAAACTCAAGAGTCCAACCGAGATATTGCTATGTCGCCATGGGTTTATGAAGCTTTACTGGCTCAAAAAACGGTGACGTATGGGCGATCCAAATTCGTATTCTGTAATCGTAATGGTGAACCGATGGACTATCACAATGTAAACCGAAAAGTTTGGTATCCGACTTTACGGTTACTAGGTTTAAAGCCTCGAAATGCTTATCAGACTCGGCATACGGCGGCAACGCTTTGGTTGGCTGCAGGTGAGGCGCCAGAGTGGATTGCCCGCCAAATGGGTCATGCTAATACCATGATGCTATTTAAAGTATATAGAACTTACGCACTATCTTAAACTAAAAAGACATGATAGCCCTAGCTAAATT
>ERZ501005.94-NODE-94-length-16792-cov-3.774093_pt1 | contig 16792 bp, 9 predicted proteins | sample MGYA00248830_ERZ501005 | MGnify/ENA primary metagenome ERZ501005 (study PRJEB25958, sample SAMN03398565) | human skin metagenome | study: EMG produced TPA metagenomics assembly of the Human Skin Microbiome Metagenome (human skin metagenome) data set. | reverse complement strand
GTTGCCGTTTGAATTAGCGGTTGTACCCTCGTAGGTTGTGGTTTATGTGGCGTAGGCTCAGTATTGACCAGCGGCGGCTGCATCGGCGCAACTGCAGGTGCTGAAGGTTGTATGGGTGATTGCGCGGGCGGTACAGGCTGTGGTCTCGGTTGCACAATCGGTTGTTGTGGCATCGCCGATGAAGGCACGGGTGGCTGAATGGGTTCTGGCAAAGTTATTTGTGTGCGCTCAGGGTAGAATCCCGCCTCGGATTTTTCTTCAACAAAACGTGGAATCAGTCGCCCTAACAGGCTTTGATATAGACTGGGTTTTTCGTCTTCATCATCTAAGGCATAGCCGTCAAGCCGTTGAATCAACAAAACGACCGAATTATCTGCTTCGCTCGCTGTGTCGTCGTCATCCGCTGTTTGGGCGGCATGGGTTTTAATCGGCAAAATATGAATATCAGGCATGGTGTATTTGAGCGATTGGGTAAATTGTCGGTAGCTTTCTGCCATTTTCTTATTGGCAGTGATATCAAAACTCGTCGGCACGGAGAGCTGAACACTCACACGTTGTAAGTCATCAATGGCGGTGGTGTAGAGGCTAAAGAAATTTTCCATTTCATCAAACACATCGCTTGGGTGTTTGTCGTCAATGATAAACCGGTGATTGGTGGTGATGTAAGCCATAATTTACTCTTAATGGTGAAATTTTTTATTGATGGGTTTGTGTTTTTTTAACAGCTTGCGTAGCATCAGTCATTGGACTAGCCACTGAATCAGCCAGTGGGTTAGCGTTTGCAGGACGGCTAATCGCTGAACTTTGATACATCTGTTTGGCTAACATCATACCTGCCTGTACTGCTCGATTAATGCCATCGCGAGGGTCATCGACCAAGCCATTTTTAGTCCAGTTACGCTCAACCAATACCGCTACCGCTTTATCCCATTTGCCATTTTTATCTTTTAGCCCATAGACAAACCATTTATACGGACGAGCATAACACGCCACCGACGGCTGAGTTTTGCCTGCGCGAATGTCCGCATTGTTACACAGATTTGCCACCATACTGACGGTGACATTGGGGGTATAAAAGCTGCGACCGTTTTGGCGGGTGGGATAGTTAAAGCCGGGTGTGCCTGTTTTGCCCACCATCACGCCCTGTGTCCAAGTACAGCTACCAATGGCTTGGTTACAGGCAGCAAAAGCTGTGCCATTGCCGCCGCCCAAACCTGTTCCCGCTAGCAGCGTACCTGATAATAAATTAAGCGCACCGCGGGCGTCAGATTGGTTGATACCCAGTGGCATGGCACCGAGTTGGCTGGTAGCTGTGGTCAATGTCTCTTGACTTTGGGCATCGCCTCGCCAGGCTTTAGGGCGCAGCGGAATTTGATTGACGCCCCACAAATCCTCAATTAAATGCACGCCACGACGCTGGGTCGCACCATTATCGGCAATCAGCAGATTGGCAAACATATCCGACACACCCAGTACCGAGGTTTTGGCATTGCCTGCCCCAAACACTTGGTTCATGCTGGCATTGAGCATATCGCCCCCTTGACGACACGCCCCATTCATACGTCCGCCATTGGCTTTGACACAGCTTGCCACTTGGCTTTCGGTAAATTGTAATTGTTTGGTGGTGTAATCTTGCTTGCCATCGGTGAGCAGTACACCTGAAAAATAGCGGCTTTGTAGCATCGGGTCGCTATTATAGGCTTTACCAAACAATAAATCTTTAAATCCGCAATTCACTCCCCCTTTATCGGCACAATTTACACTCCAGCCCATGTCATCACTGGCTTTTTTAAAAGCGGGCATACCCGGGCAAACGCCTTGTCGGTCACGTTGCAATGACATCGCACTGGTCGTGCGGTGACAATATAAAAAATTCGCCACTTTTTCGGTGGATGAGCTTGCCATCACTTGTTTGAGATATTGCGCTTCAGGGGTTTGCATATTTTTAAAGCGTGGATTGGCGCGTACCAGTGCCAATGCTTGTACGGTTTTAACGGTCGAACCTGGGTACACGGTTTGGTATAACGCATGGTTCATGAGGTTTTGCTTGCTCCAGTCTTTTTTCCACAGTATCGGGCAACCTGTGGGCTTAATCGTGGTATCGCCATTATCGGCACGGTAGCAGTTGGAGTCAGCGCTAGCAAGGGCAAGCACACCTTGGGTTTTGACGTCAATCACCGCGATACCGATACTGCGTACCAAGGCGTTCTCATACATGCCACCCGCGACGTTTTGCAACGCAGGCGATAGCAAGTTATTACAGCCCTCGCCATTGGGGTTATTGGTGACACAATCCGCCACTTGCTGGGCGCTGGTCTGTACGGCGGGATCCAGAGTTAACGCCATGTTGTAGCCGATTTTGATATTCGAGCCATCGACATTGATACTATTGATTGGCGGTGCCGTGAGTTTTTGCCACCAGCTGCGTTGATCATTTTTTTGTTGGTAGCTTTGATAAGCGTCCAATAATTGACGGTCAAAATGGCTGGCGTGAATGTTGGACAATTCGCTATACATCAACCCTAGATTGGTCGGTAAAGCAACCTCGGTTTTGCTGGTGGAGGCAATCCGTTTTTTCGGGTCTTGCGTGGGTTTGTCTTGTAGAGTTTGCAGCACGCCATTGGCTTGGTTTTGAATATCGTTTTTGGTTTTATTAAACGCATTATTTGGGTCAGCCGCTTGGGCATTGGGTAAAGTCACCGCCCCTGTCAATGATTTAGCCAACAAGGATTTGACCGACACCGGAATCAATCTAGGGTTATTACAAAGTTGGGTTAATGGATCAACATCACCTGTGTCAGTCATGGTATTGCCACGATTATCGACATACAGGTAGCCTGTTTGATTGTCCGCCGTTTTGGCGGTTTTGATATACACACAGCCCGGTAGCCCATACCAAGGGTTGGTTTGGGTGAGCCAATTGATTGGCATATGGGCGACATTGGGGTCGTTTTGGTTGCGGCGATTGGGCTGTTGTTCTCGCCATTGTAGCTGCAACAATCGCTCAGGGCTGGCAAGCGTTCTTAGCGCAAAGGCTAACGCGTCTTCGTTGATATGTTGCTCACAGGCTTGTTGCCAAAGGCTGGCAGTTTGCAATTGGTATTGGTTGGCCAGACGTTTTTGCTGGTACAAGCTGAGCAGACTTTGATTGACTCGGTTGATACTGTCGGTAAAACGGGCTTGGTTTTTGGGCTGAGTTAAATCGCACGTTTTGGCAGGCGTGGCGTTGACCGAACTTGATAGATTAGCGTTTACACTTTGGGTATTAGTATTTTGGCTGTTGGCTTGGTTGACCACATCAGCCATACCCAGATTGTCAACGACAAGTGACACGGCGTTTTCATTCGCCTCTGCATTGTACGTGGTATTTGAGGCGGTTAAGGGCGAGAGATACCACGCCAGCCAACCGATGAGACCGACAACAAATACCACCAAAATCACTTGTAAGTTGGTCAAAATGGTTTTGTAAAGCGCTTGAGAAACCCGAAAACTGGCAACTTTACCGTCGTTTTTGATTTTTTTGTTAGTATTTTTTGTTTCAGTTGCTTGCGTATTGTCGGAGGCATTGGCAGGCGTGGTTATTTGTTCAACATCTACTGAATCAGCGACATTTTCGTCCTGTGACAGCGTGTCAGAACCTGTATTGTTGACAGTTTCTAAATCGCCACTGTTCATAGTTTCTTGACTGTTTTCGTCTTTCGGGGTTTGGTTTTCGGTCATTTTGAACCTTTAATTTTTGCAAGCCTTACTAAAATTTGACGTTTCTACGATTGGATAAGTTATTGAGCATACGGTTTACGGTTTATTGCCGTCCAAAATCAACTTCGGCTGAAACAGCGCCAAACTGAGCATAATACTATTGAGCCATAAATTACTGGTGCCATAACTTAAAAACGGCAACGTCACCCCCGTGAGCGGTAAAATTCCTAAATTCCCCGAAATGGTGACAAGTGCCTGAAACACCGTAATCACTACCCACAGCAAAATCACCCACGCCAGCAAAAAATAACCGCCCGATAACAGCCGTGATTTCATCTGCTCACTGGCAAACGCCATCTGCTGACGGGCAATGAGCGCAAGCCAAGCAAAATACACCATCATCAGCCCCACACTGGCCCCGATACCCACCACTGCCATCACCGAGGTAATGGTATAGTCACTTTGCATCTGTAGCGGCACGCCCTGACAGCCCGACAAATGGCTGTTTGTTAAGTGATAACCACACCACGGAATATCGCCAAACCCATAGCCAATCATCGGCACACTATCGCGAAACCAATGCAAAATCGCCATCTGATCGTTGCTCGCCACAAACGGATTGACCCACGCATTGACCCGCTCGGCAGTACGCGCATCAAACCCGCTTAAATTCACCAATACCATCATCAGCAAAAGCAAAATCGCGGTACTCGACAACACGCCCAAAATATAACCCCGTCCGCCCATTTGGAAAATTTTGTTGGATAGCGCCACGCCCACCAAAAAGGTAAACAAAAACAAAAATACCAGCATGGTGCCTTTTTCATTGGCAATACCCAGCGCGATAAACGGCAACACCACCGCAAAAGCAAGCAGCAGGGTCATTTTTTTGGAGCGGAAAAACAGATGATTAATCAAACCGCGTTGGTTAATCGCCAAAAACACGCCCAAAAACACCATCAGCCAAATCTTTGACAGTTCAGCGACTTTCGCACTGTCACTGTGAATCAACACTGCCAAGCCCAGATAGCCCACCGCAAAGGCAAGCAGCCACACACGGGCTTTAGTCATCGCCGATTTGACGTTGCCCCAACTGCTGTGTAGTAAGTTATTGGCAACGAGGATTTTAAGCCCCCAACTCAGCAAACTGCTAATCGGGCGAGCCAGGCTAATAAACACAAAACACCAAAACAAATCTTTGAAATGATTGAGAAAAATATAACGCAGTGACAAATAACTACGGGTGCTTAAGTCAAATAAAATCATCAAGCCAAAGGTGGCAAAGCCTACAAACAACGGATAAATCCACGCAGATGATAGCATGGCACGGTTGTCGGGGAATTTTTCCATCAACCGACGCATGGGTGAAAAAATCGTTAACACACTCAGTAGCACGCCAACGCAAAACAGTACGCCCCCCACCATCATCGGCAATATCACTGTATGGCTAACACCAGCAATAACCAGTCCCCACACAGTGATGGCTATCGGTAACACTTCCAGCCAATGCTTACGCCTCGACAGCCATAGCAAGCCCCACGTCACCCACGACCAAATACACACCTGAGTGAGCATTCCCAAATGCGTGGGCGTGCCAATTAACGGCAGTAAATTGTTCGCTTGCAAGGCTTTTTGTTGGTTGTTATTGGCGTCATAGATACTGGCAACATCATTTGCTGATTGATTTAACAGTTTGGCAATAGCAGGCTGATTGCTAAACAGGCGATTGTAGGCAAAACGTCGATTGCCATCGGCGACCGCAAGCATTGACACCGCAAAATTGGCTTGGTCGGCAGGGGATAATTTATCGGTTTTTACCGCCATTAGGTTGTTTAAACTATCGAGTTGCCCACTAGCGTTAAGGTGTAGCCAATCTTGGCGATTGCTGAGTTTATCGCCACCCAAATTCACTTCGGTTTCATTTTCAACCAGCTCGGTTTGGCGTTGCTGTTTGCCTTGGGCTTGCCATGCGGCCGCTAAGGCTTGTTGGGTTTTGGTAAAATGTTGCTTTGCCTCACTCATTAATTGTGCGGGCTGACTGGCTTGGGCACAGGCTTGAGTCATGCCATAATTGGGGTCATTACGGTTGTCATACAGATTAGTAATAACGTTGTCGCCACAATATTTGCTGAGCAGTTGCGGTTTGGCGATGCCTTCAGTATAGCTGGTGAGTTCGAGTTGATAACGCTGCAGTTTGGGTGAATGGGCGTAATCTGCCAGTAAAAACGCCCCAATTAACAGGAGCCATACCACCGCTAAAATTATGATTTCGCTCAACGTTTGCGCTTTGGCGTTAGGTTTTTTGCTGGCTTTTGTACGACTCACTATGTTTAGCATGGGGTTTTCCAAATTGATTAACTTTTTTTATTGCTATCCCTGTTTAAAAATTAATTGGGGTCATACAACACCACCGTACGCGCGATTAAATCATGCAGCGTTTGTTTACGGGCGGTAAACCACAGCAAAAAACCAAATGGCAATAAGATAAGTTTTAAGGTTTCGCGGATTAACGCATGGAAAAAATTAACCCGTTGACCCTGCATACCAAACACCCACATACCCATAATCACCTTGCCCACCGTTGCTTGTCGTCCCAAACAGGTCAATAACGTCATATAAAATAAATAAAATCCATACGCTATCAAGGCAAGCGTTTGATCGCTAAACCCACGAATGCCAAGCTGCGGTAAAATCTGCGGCAACAATAATTGATAAGCCAATCCCAATAATAAACTGACTAACGCTAAATCAAATAGATAAGCCAATGCGCGGCGCACAAAACCTGCATACAGCATGGTATAAGCCGGCTTACGAGTCTGCAGCGCGGTCGAAGGCAGCTGACTGACAGCTGGCGTTGGGTATTGGCTAGGTTGCTGTGGCTGTACTGCGGGAGCGACATAAGGAGTCGCATAGTCAGTGGGTTGTGCGGATGGATTTGACGCCTGAGCAATATCAGGCTGTTCATAGTTAGGCTGCGCATAGATTGGTTGAGCAGGTTGCTGCATGGGTTGACTCGGCTGAGCAGCTGGCATATCGGTCGGTTGATAATTGCCTGCAGATGGATTTGGTGTATAACTTTGCCAAGTAGAATGTTCGGGCTGGATCGCGTTATGGGTACTGTCATAGGCATTATAGCCACTTGACTGTACAAACGAATTTGCTTGCTGCGGCTGAGTATGATTATCAGATTGTTGCGCAAACTGACGACTGCCACAATTTGGGCACATAACCGCAGTTTTTGGTAATTTTTGACCACATTGTTGGCAGACAATAATCATAGATGTTTACTACCCCATTTTCATATTTTCAATTTGATAAACTAATTTGATGATCCGACGACCCAGTTATATGGCGGCAAACACTCAGCGGGCACAGGATTGGCGCCGCTGCTGTTTTGCTGGTCGATAATGGCTAATACTTTCTCGGCGATGGGTACCAGTTCTGGATAGGTTTGCGGATAATTTAACATGTTTTGGCAACGTTTTTGTTGATCGTCCGTGGTATAAAACTGTGCCAATAACGACCCCACCGCGCCTTTGTCATCACTCGCTTGCAGTGCCATTGCCGCTGCCAATTCAATCATATAAGTATTGGGGTATTTGCTGCTATCACGCGGCGTTTGTAGCGCATAAAGCAAAAAAGATTTGCTATAAGGATAGTTATTTTTAAATAAATAATAAGCGAAATTGGCGACATATTCGCCTTGGTTGGGATTGTATTTGACTGCTTGCGCTTGAAGATAAACGGCGGCTTTTGGGTCTTTTTTGCGCCAGTAATAGCTTTTTGCCGCTTCATTGAGTTGTTTGGCAAGCGTTTTATTCGTGGGCTGCTGTTTAAAATAGCCCATATCCGCGTTGCGAAAGGCTTCAAGCGAGTATTGCTTTGTCGCATTGATATCTTGGCTGTAACCAAGCTCTTGCAGCTGTTTGAGCGATGGCTCGGCAAACTCACCCACCTTGACTACGTTATCAAAAAACTCAGGGCTAATACCGAGCGTGTCTTGATACAGCTTGGCTACGCTAGTTTGCGACGAGGAAGAAAAAAAGCCATTTTGCGCTTTAAGCGCTTGCGTCATAGTGGCTTTTGCTGTTGGCAGCGATTTGATGATGGTGCTGTAACTATTTTGGCTTTTCGGTTTTTTTTGTGGATTGTCATCGGTACTTGCCGCTTTGGTATTATCGGACTGATTGGTAGTAGCGGATTGTGATGTTGTTGGTGTTGAGGCGGATTTTAACCTTGATACGCCATAGCCACCGATTGCCACTAGGCCAGCAATTAGGGCAGCAATCATCGCTATCAGCCACCCTTTAGAGGGCTTTTTGACAGCTACCTCACCGGTAGAAGTTGTGTGCGGTGGCGAAGTGGGTGTCGCCTCTGTAGTATCAGTGTGATGCGCGGGTGCTGTTCTCGCCATTGAATGAGTCGCCGGTGTTTGTGTTGCGTCGTCGACTGCATCCCCTGCATTGACTACATTTGCATTGACTATATTGATGGGTTGGCTCGGTATGCCCGTGTGACTGTTAGCCTGAGTATTGAGCGATTGCTCAAGCCGACGATTATTTGCCAATGTCTCATCATCCATCAAACCGGTCAAAGCCGCGCTTGGCCGATGATTTGGGGGATTTGCGGCAGTGGACGCTACAGAAGCACGGTTGGGCGTGGTTTGCCAGACGCTGGTTGTCGCTGCAGCGCTAATTGCGGGTACGGGCGTAGTTAACGGGTTATTGGGTACGGTTAAAAACAGACAGCGATGACAGGGTTTATCAACAAAATGAATGTGGCTGGCATCATTGGGATAATTTCCACACACTTTAAACTGGCGGTGTTGAACCAATCCGCGTAGATGATTTTCCCACTCGGCAGCGCTTGGGCGATCAGTTGGATTGGTCGATAAAAACGCTTTATCAAACATCGCACGGGTTTGGTCATCCCAACACACATGAATGCTATTTTTTAGCGGTGCAATCTCTGGCTGTGGCTGCAAGCCATAAGCATATAGCCGCTCTTTGATAAATTGGTCGGTGTTGCGATGGGCAGCATTTTTTAATCGGTCTGACACAGGGATGAAATAAAATGGATGAATACCATTGTTTAAAATTTTAAACAGCTCAATCGCCAGTACAAAACGGTCGTGTTTTTCATCCAACAAACCAATATCTTTGTGTTCATGGTATTCAGGACTGGTCATTTCAGGTGAGATTACAGGACTTGGATAAACGCTGCCATCACTGCCAGTAATACGATAGCTATCACAGTCGATAAACCCAACGATAAAGCCTTTATAATCATCATCCATGCCCGTGCTTGGCTCTGGCATCAGACGTATATTGGCTTCTTTAAAATCAATAAAGGCATGCCCATGACCATGCAAGTCCGCCATCAAGGCGCTAATATTGGCACACAGCTGCACACGATAATTGAGACTCTGCTGATACGCGGTCAGTTTTGCTGCCTCTCTTGGGTACATAAAAGGATTGAGCGATAACGACCTATCAAAGTCCAGCTCTGGCATGGCATAGCCAATGAGCTCATCATGCTCGCCGACAATCAGATGTCTCACCCAAGCAAACTGGGTATACCCTACCCCATTAATCACTTCATAAATATGCTCAGGCGGGCGCGCCATCATGGCTTGTAGTTTGGCAAGGCTGGGGTTTTTGGGATCGGTGGGATTTTTAAAGATTTTTGCCACCAAATTGCCCGTGCCTAACAGATTACCAAGACGGTAGACAATGCCCATACCGCCAGAGCCGATCTCATGAGAGATAGGCAAATCAATGGTGATACGCTGATTGTTTGCAATTAAATACGGCATGGACTATCTCTTCAGATGGGCAGATGAGGTGGGTAAAGCGGCTAACTCAGTGCTAGCAGTGGCACTCATATGATTTATTGTGTCAGTAATACCCAAATAGTATAGCTGTATTTGCTGATTGCCGCTAGAATCGCTGACCGTGCTAGCAGGTAAACCCGTAACCGATGAGGCGGTAGCTGCGGTATTGGTGGTAGAGCTAGTTAAAATTTCTGATAACCCTTTATCGAGCGTCAGACTATCCAAGATTTCCGTCTTTTTGCTTAACCCAGCTATTTGGCTCGTTATCGATTTGATAGGCAAGCTAATTTGGCAGTTGTAGTAATGCATCGTGGGCTGGATGGTGACCCCTAAACTTGTCAAATCATGGGTATCGGTAACTGGCAAGCAGCTTGCTTTAGCGGCAAGTTTGACAGCATGATTGTTAAATTGTGAGTCGCTCAAAGTAGCCGCCAAAGCAGCATCGGTATGTTGGTTTTGCAACGCTGTACTCGCTGCGCCACTGGCAACCGTTGGGTTTTTATTAGCGACCACCGTGGTCACAGTGGCGGATAATAAGGGCTGATTCGCATTATTTTTGTTTTCGTTTTTATTGTCGTTTTTAGTTTTAGCGCTACTTGTTTGTTTAGATTTTTGCTCGATGACATCGATAGACTGACCTTGCGGGCTGGCTATTATTACCTTTAAGATGAGATCATCGATGCGATTGCCATTATCGGTAACCGCTGCGGCTTTGCTCAAGTCAATGGCATAGGAATCACCCAGTGCGTGCGCGGTCAGTGGGGGCGTTATAGCCGAGGTGGGCGTTGTGCTCGCCACCGATGCCGCAGTATTGGCATTGTTGACAGTTTGCGTGGGCAGCAATCGATCTTTATTTATCCAGCCCAATATGCCTGTGCCAATGAGCATCGCTGCGCCAGCCATCATAGCGGTATTACGCCGCTGTCTGGTGGAGTCGCTGACGGACTGCGAAGGGGGCAACGCCTGTGACGTTGTGGCCGCTGGCGTTGCAGGAGCAGTCTGTACACCACTGGCTTGCGGATTTGGGTTAGGCGCTATGTTATTGATGTTATTGGAGGTTATGTCATTAAATGCTACGTCATCAGGCGTGTTAGTGACGCGGGTATTTTTATGATTGACAGCATCGGTATGCCAAACCGTGGGGTTGTTTGGTGCAGTCGCTATAGTGTCATTTTCTAGGGTGTCATTCGCTAGGGTTTCATTTTGCCCCTCAACCATCGGTTCAAGGCTTTGATAATGCTGTTGATTTTTTAATAACACCACCAAGGATTTATCATCACCGGTTAATCGATAGGTGGCAGGGTTGCCAAGTGCCTGTTCAATAATCGCGCTGCCCTGCTGTGAGCTTTGACTTTGGGTTAAATTAAACAGCAAGTTGCCAAAAAAAGGGCGGTAAATTTTGGGCGTAACACTTGCGCCTTCAAATACCAAGTCCGCACAGCCATCCGACATCAGTGCAAGGCAATCCACTTGCGATAAATCAATGGGCTCAACCCGTAAGAAGGATTGCCAATTGTCTTGGGTGATAAAATGCGTCTCATTGACGTATTCATTCTTGCTATCATCTCCGTACACTTGCAAGTTGGTAAAATAATCAATGTGAGGATGGCGGACAACAAATTGGCTGGTGATAAGGGGACTGTCGCCGATTTGCACCAATATGGCTTGATGATTAGCATCAATCAATACCCCGGTAAAGGTAGTGTGATAGTCTCTTAGACTCGATTCGACGGTCAGCTGTGACTGCAGGTCAAGGCGTATTTGTGATAATTGCTCGATAATTTGCTGTTTGACTTGCACCAAATCAAACGCAATGCCCCTGTGACTGACACTGTGACTAACATTGAGACTGAGCAGCATTTTTCCAATCGATTGACTAAAAAACGCTGCCCCCGCTTGGCTAAATTTTGCCGAGCCCGCCCCATCACATACCACAGCGACCATACCGTTTTCGGTTTTTTGCAAATAGATACTGTCTTGATTGGGCAGGTTGCTGTCGATATGGGATTTACCAATACTGGATGCGCCATACATTTGCCAAGATGATTGGACTGATAATTGCGATGTTGGCGCGAACAAATCCGTGGTTTGGTTCATCATTATCCCCAATTTTTTTTAGGTTTTTTATTATTATGAGCGTTGAAGGTGATAGTTTTTGCCATCAACTTTGAATGGTCGCCCACGGTGAGATGCTCCCTAATTGCACGGTTTCTCCAGGCGCAGATTGTGACACGGTCTTAAGACTCGCGGACAGCCACACAAAAAATTCGACAAATTTAACGGAGTTGAGATGGACGGGCGGGGTCAAAATCGACAATTGCTTGAGCATCTTAACTTCTTGCACACCCGCGTCAATGGCAATCGGATAAATAATACATTGATTATTTTGCTCGGCTTGGTGACATTGATTGATAGCCGCCTGCCACACATCTTGGCTGTCGGTGGGCAGACCATCTGTCATGGCAATGACCCAAGGACGGGTATAATTGATACCGTTGTCGCGTAGATTGATACGCTCTTGCTCAATCAAATTGAGCGCCAACAGCATACCTTGTCCGAGCGGCGTCATGCCATTTTCACGAAATTTAATGGGGAAAAAATCAATCGCATCCGTCCAGTCCATCATCAGCTCTGCGGTATCATTGACCCCGCCCACGATGACAATGGCCAAACGCACACGGTTGCGGGCTGTTTCATCTTTCATCAAATCATGATAAAACGCTTCAATCCCTTCATTGAGCATATCGATACGGCGTTTGTCGCCACTGCCTGAGCGTATCGCCATTGAGCCTGACAAATCCAACACCAAAACGCACAGGGTACGCTGGGCAACGTTATTGCCGTAGTCGATTTCTCGAAACTGGGGGGTGAGGGCTTGCGGGATGGATGGTGGCGTAGACTCAGTTGCGGTTTGAAAATTGGGTATGGGGTTGTGGGCGACCATAAAGATATCCTATTTTTATTAAAATTATTGTAATCGGTATCTCAGCAAAAGCCGATACGAAAAGCAAGGTTTTTTGTGGGGATTTAATTAACAACCCTCAAAAATATTTCTACAATCTTACCAAAACGGGCTTAAATACTCCCCCGCCCGGTTAATCATAAGTCATAAAAAACCCCTAACACGCGGTTAAGGGTTTTGATTATTTAAGCTATCTTAGTTTTTTAACAGGCTTATTTAATAAGCGCATTTAAAAAGCTTAGTCTTTTAACACTTCTGCCATGGCATTGGCTACATAGTCGATATTGCTAGCGTTTAGACCGGCAACCGAGATACGGCCATTAGCGACCATATAGATACCAAAATCTTTGATAATGCGCGCTACTTGTTCAGGGGTGAGACCGGTATAGCTAAACATACCGTTTTGCTTGGTGATATATTCAAAACTGCGACCGGGTAATTTGGCCTCTAAACTGTCACGCAGTTTTTGGCGCATCTCTTTGATACGATCGCGCATCACATACACTTCTTGTACCCATTCATTGAATAACGCGTCGTCATTCATCACGATATCAACCACGTGACCGCCATGCGAAGGTGGGCTTGAGTAAATGCGGCGAATATTGAACTGGAGTTGACCTTGTACTGCTTTGGCTTGTGCTTCATCTTTACACACCACAGATAAACCGCCAACGCGTTCACCATACAGTGATAGATTTTTTGAGAATGAGTTACTGACAAAGAACAACAAGCCCATGTCCACTGCTTTGCGAATCGCATAGACATCTGCATCCATGTCTTCACCAAAGCCCTGATAGGCAATATCCATAAAGGCAAGCAAGTTTTTCGCTTTTACCACTTCAAGCACTTTATCCCATTGCGCTTGGGTCAAGTCAACGCCCGTTGGGTTATGACAACAAGGATGCAGCAACACCACATCATGGGCTTGCAAGGTGTTTAAAAAAGCAATGAGTTCATCAAATTTGATGCCGTTGGTCGCTGCATCATAGTAGGGATATTTGCCCACCGCAAAACCAGAGCCTTCAAAGATACCAATATGGTTCGCCCACGTTGGGTCAGACACATAGCATTTGGCTTGTGGAAACCAAGCATGAATAAAATCAGCACCGACTTTGAGCGCGCCTGAACCACCGATGGTCGCTGTGGTTGCTACACGTTTGTCTTTTAATACTTGTGCATCTTTACCAAACAATAGGTTTTGGCAAGCGGCGCGATAACCTGGCAGACCGTCCATTGGCAGATAGGGACGTGGTTTTGGTGGATTAGCGATTTGTGCTTCAGCTTTTTGCACACAGTTGAGGACGGGTAATTTACCGTCATTATCAAAATATACACCCACACCCAAATTAACTTTGTCGGCACGTGGGTCTTGTTTATGCTTGTCCATCAACCCCAAAATCGGGTCACCCGCATACGGTTCTACATGTGAAAACATGAATAGCTCCTACATTTAATTGATAAGTTTGACTGCTAAAAAATTTACGCTAACGTGGCATTGCCCAAATATTCAATGTCAACGGATAAGGATAAACCTTGTAACCCAATAAAACAACCGTCACGCCTATTTTTTTGCTTGTCTAAGCGCTTTACCTGACAAAGTTTTACGCCTATGGAAGTGTCCCATTTGATGAGTTAACCTACCCATGCAGTTACATTTTTTCACAGCAGTTATTGCATAAATTGCAAATTTTGCGTGTTATTTACATTTATAACTTATATTTCTATCAACAATATGCGCATAATAATTTTATCAATTCGGTGTATATTTTTGACAACTATTTATTTTTGAGGAAACACAACATGATGACCGCTATAAAAAAATCCCAAATCGTTGCCGCGACAGTAGCGGTGATTGCCATGAGCGCGGTGGCAATACCGAGCCATGCGCGTACCATTAAAGCCGCCGCCAAAAAAACGACAACAGTAACCACGACCCGCGTGGCGCCAAAAACCACAACGATTGTCAATCAACATATTGATGGCACTAGCGATACGGTGATGGTTCGCCCCAATGGATTTACCATCGTTGACGGTATGCCGTTTTACCCGACACAAATTGTCACGACGCCGACCTATCGCACTGTCTCTACATCTACCTCTACGCCTGTCGTCACTACCACAGCCCCTGTAGTAACAACAGCCGCTATTGCAACAGCGCCCAGTACCACTGTAGTGTCGACATCGAATGTCAATACCACCACCCCAGTGACGGTACAAACAGGCTCAGGCGCGACAGTAACCGTGTCAAAACCTGCCACTGTTGTTTCTACTACCACGACAACCCCCGTATTGCTACCCGCATCAACGCCTGCGGTAGCGACAATGACCACCATGCCTGTCACGACCGCACCGGCTATAATCGTTAATCCGTAATTCTTAATTCTTAATTCTTAGACACTAATTAGTTAATCTACCAAAAGCAAGACGTCACACGTTGTCGTCTTGCTTTTTTTTAACCGTATTTTTAGCCGCTGATAAGGTAAAATACTCATCTTAAGTTTAATTTTGCAACCTATTTTTTATGTTTTTATCCGCTGATATATGAGATATGCAAGGTTTACGCGATGAATTATGAAAGATTGCAAGACAAATTATCCATCTTAGCCGATGCTGCCAAATATGATGTTTCCTGCTCATCGAGTGGCAGTAAACGTGACAATCATAACAAAGGACTCGGCATGGCTAACTCGGGTATTTGTCATAGCTATACCGAAGATGGCCGCTGTGTTTCCTTATTAAAAATATTGTTTACCAATCACTGTATCTATGATTGCGCGTATTGCACTTCAAGGCGCAGTCACGATACGCCGCGCGCAGCTTTTACTGTCGAAGAAGTGGTTGATTTGACCATGCAGTTTTATCGGCGCAACTATATTGAAGGCTTGTTTTTAAGCTCAGGGATTTTTAAATCGCCCGACTATACCATGGAGCGATTGGTTCGTGTCGCCAAAACCTTGCGCCTTGCGCACAAATTCAATGGCTATATTCATCTAAAAACCATTCCGGGTGCGTCTGCTGAGTTGATGCAGGAAGCAGGATTGTATGCCGATCGCTTAAGCGTCAATATGGAAATCCCCACCAAATCTGGCTTGGCATTGCTCGCCCCTGAAAAAAACCATGACGATATGAAAGCGCCAATGAAAGTGGTACAAGAACAAATCGTGGTGTTTAAAGACAGTAAAAAACAACACAAACATACCCCAAAATTTACCCCAGCGGGTCAAAGTACCCAGCTGATTGTGGGCGCAGCGCAAGAGACCGACTTACAAATCATCCGTTTATCGAGCCATTTTTATCAAGAATATGACCTAAAAAGGGTGTACTATTCAGGGTATGTGCCTATGCTCAGTGACAATCGCTTGCCCGCCATGGGTACTCCTGTGCCGATGGTGCGAGAAAATCGCTTGTACCAAGCGGATTGGCTCATGCGTTTTTATGGATTTGAAGCAGAAGAAATCCTACCCGATGACCATCCGTTTTTGGATTTGGACTGTGACCCCAAATTGGCTTGGGCGATTCGTAATAAGTCACATTTCCCCGTCAATATCCAAACCGCGCCCTACAAAATGATTGTGCGTATTCCTGGTATTGGCACCCGAACCGCCAAAAAAATTGTTCAGGCACGAAAATTTTCGACTTTGACGCTCGAACATCTCAAGCAAATGGGCGCTGCCGTAAACCGTGCCAAATACTTTATCGCGCTCAAAGGTCGCAATGAGCATTTAAGTCATTTAACGCAGGATAATTTTCGCGATTATGTGCTGGCGCAGACCCAAACCAAATTCAAAGCCGAGCGGCATGGTCAATTGGCGTTGTTTTAGCAGTAGTGCTTTAAAGTAAGTCTTTTAAAATCAATCTTTTAAAATTAAGGTTTTAAAGTCCACTGTGCAAAAGGTCAATCTTTTATGGATTTAGTGACGGCTGAGACCCCCATTTTAATCTTTGATGGCAGCTTTGAAGGCTGGCTCACGTGTGTGTTCACCATTTATGAGAATGGTTGGCAGCACACCCCGATTGTGACCATTCAAGCCGAGCATGAAGTGGTGCCCAATTTTTGGCAAGACACTGTCACCGTCGCGACCGATGAAGCCAAAACTTTACGGGTGAGTGATAAATTAGCGCGCGTCTTTGGCAAAAACGGTATGCGGCAACTGCTGTGGGGCTTTTTATCAGAATCGCCTACCGTGTATAGTCATCTGTTTGGGGTGGTACGGTTTCAATTGTCCAATCCCAACCTTGATGTGTGGGAGAATTATACCCATGCGGATGTGATGGCAGTAAGCAAGCTTATCAAAATG
>ERZ501005.93-NODE-93-length-16839-cov-17.959902_pt1 | contig 16839 bp, 20 predicted proteins | sample MGYA00248830_ERZ501005 | MGnify/ENA primary metagenome ERZ501005 (study PRJEB25958, sample SAMN03398565) | human skin metagenome | study: EMG produced TPA metagenomics assembly of the Human Skin Microbiome Metagenome (human skin metagenome) data set. | reverse complement strand
TTTTGGCTCGGTTGCGCCAATTATACAGGGTTTGTTCGGCGATGTTTTCGTCTCTGGCTAACTTTGCGATGCTAATGAGATTAGGTGATAGTAGTTTGTTTAGCATGGCTTGTTTGCGTTCTGCACTGTATTGTGCCATGGTTGTCTCCTTTTCCCCCCCATTTGGGTTGTTTAGGTGGGGGTGACAACTATTCTGACAGAGGGGGTTATCATCAAAAATATTTCATTTTGAGATAATTTTGATGATTTAAAAAGGAAAACCTCATGCCCGACCTCATGAGCCAAAGCCGTGGCGAACGCCTTATTCAGCTATACCAATATTTACCACGAGGCGAAAAAAATGCCAAAACCTTAAGCGAACTTATCAGCCAGTTTAACCCCACAGGTGAAAAAGCCAAAAGTCGTAGCAAATTACTTGAGCAAGACCTGCTTTCCTTATTTAACCTATGGGGCGAGCAAGCGATTGGGCGGATTCCCAACTGGACAGTAGCTAATATTACAGGTAAAACGCCAAAATACTACGTACAAAATAACTTTAGCCTAGACAATTTTGACAATGAAAACTTATTCTTTTGGGAAATGCTCGATAAGTTTACCGCCCATTTTTTACCCAAAGACGTACACACCCAACTTGAGGAAAAAATCAGCAAAGTACAGCAATCCCAACAAAAAAAGTATCAAACTAGCGATTTAGGACAATGGAAAAATCATCTGATTACCTTGCCTAGTGTGTTACAAGCCCCACAGTTTGACAATGAGAATCTTACCACTATTCACCACGCCATTCGGGAGCAAAAAGCCCTTGAATTTAGCTATCAAAAGAAATGGCATGAAAATGTCGAAAAAAAGGTCATTTATCCAGTTGGGTTGGTATTTGTCGATAACATGGTGTATCTCACAGGCTTTTATCCCCTTGAAGATAGCCTAAAACTTACAGAAAAAGATTACCTTGAACAGCAACGGGTATTTGCCATCACCCGTATTAGCAATGCCAACGTATTGCAAGAAGCAATCCCTGCATGGGTAGAACAATTTACTTTGCCTTATTTACAGAAAATTGGCGTATTAGAGCGGTACTTAACCAAACAAACCACGATTCAGCTAAAACTGCAAATTGATTACCATGCTAGCCAGCATTTGACTGAACGCCCACTTTCTCAAGACCAAGTGATTAAAAGATTCGATAAAGATAGTCTAATTGTCACCGCAACTGTTGAAAATACCGAACGGCTTGAAAACTGGCTGATGGGCATGGCATCGTCTTCACAGGTATTAGAGCCTGAGTGGTTACGCCAAGCGATGATTAAACGGCTGAAATCAGCATTATCCTATTACCAATAGGTTAGAAATAATTTTATTAGTTAAATTTTATACTGGATAAAATGCAACTTCAAAGGAACAATCATGCTAGGTGCAATTATTGGGGATATTGTCGGCTCACGTTATGAAAGCAGACCTGTCAAAACTAAAGACTTTGCGTTATATGATGATTTTAGCCGTTTTACCGATGACACAGTTTTAACGATTGCCGTTGCCAACACCTTATTAAAAGGCACAAGCTATGGTGGTGAAATCCGCCATTTCGCCCTACAACACCCGAGGGCAGGGTATGGCGGTGGTTTTCGCAAATGGATGATGTCACTTAACCCGCAACCTTATAACAGCTACGGTAACGGCTCTGCCATGCGGGTTAGCCCTGTTGGATTTATGGCTCAGTCGCAGGCTTGGGTATTATCTGAAGCCAAAAAAAGTGCCGAAGTCACACACAATCATCCTGAAGGTATCAAAGGGGCAGAATCGGTCGCATTAGCGATTTATTTGGCAAGAACAGGAGCTGATAAAGCAACCATTCGCCAAACCATTAGCGAACGATTTGACTATGATTTATCCCGAACGATTGATGACCCCTGCTGTCAACAACGGAGAAAAACACTTGGTAGATTATGTCAGGCAGCCTGACGGTAAAAGTCTTGGAACACTTGAGCAGGTGATTTAAAGTTCTTTACTGTTGGCATTGAAGGAAATAATTGTCGCATTCGACATCGGATAAAACGAGCATTTAGGCGAAGTTGCAACTTTTCTAAAAAGCTTGAAAATCACTTCAAAGCCTTTGATTTAGTATTTTTTTACATTAATAATGGGTATGTCTGATGTCAGCATACTTTTTAAAGCACCACCTAATATTTTTAAATTTGAGTGGGTGTAATGAAAAAACTGCTCAAAAATTAACCAAGGCACAAAATGGGCACAATTTGGGCACACAAAAAATTTAGCCGAAAATTAAGTGCCCAAAATGAGAAAAGTGGTAAAACCAAATTACTTTAAAAATCAACATAAACCCTTGAATTTAAAGGTAATAAAAAACCCCAATCAATCGATTGAGGTTCTTAGAATATGGTAGGCGTAAACGGATTCGAACCATCGACCCCCACCATGTCAAGGTTTGCCACGATTCAAATCTTATTTTATCTTAATGTACTTTAATATATATTTCCTTTTATATCAATGGTTAATACTAAGTAATTTCTTTATCAATTTAAATGATTTAAAGTATACCAGAAATTTAAGGGCACTAAAAAAATTCAAAAATTAGAACTTTTTTACCCCCACCCTTTCACTTCATTTAAGAAACAATCATGCAGTTTATCAATAATTTATTAAAAAAATTAAATTATTTTTTAATTTAAAATAATTAAAAATTACAGTTCAAAATTTAATTATTAAAAAAATCATAACAAATCTAATAATTCAACTACTGCCAATATCTTTTCTGAATTTAAAATTTTTTATACTTTCAAACCACCAGTTGGGTTAAATAAGAACAATTGCTCAAACCGGCAGGGACCAATATAAGTCTAGCTAATCAATTCAGTGACAACCTTAGTCATTGACTGCCATAATGTATCATCTGCTAAAACAGGCATTTCTTTGACTAATTTTTGGCTTCGTTCACCCTGATTATCCCTGATGCTACGAATGATCCTATCTGCATAATCGTTTGGCATATCCATCAGCTCTTTTATCGCATCACGTGCTTGATTGTGTTGATACAAATAACGACTTTCTTGATATAAATCATCTTGAATGACACGAGATAAAAGCTTAGCCAAATACAGTACATGCGGCGTTAAATCCAAAAAACGCCAAATCGGCAATACATTGTCAACATTACCCAATTGTAAGTTAGACCTGATACCATCTTCAAACAGTTGCGTCGAGTTAAATTTATACTCACCGATCAATTGTGCCATTAGCGGCTTAGAGACTGTATCTAATGGTTTGTCATAATCACGGCGATGTTGTGTGCTATCACTGATGGCGGATGAAATCGGTAAAATCATCGGTTCACTTAATACCCCATCTCGGTATAGTAGATCATTGACTAAAAACCGATGCACTCGGCCATTACCATCGGCTAATGGATGAATATACACATAGGCAAAACTTAACACCGCTGCTCGCATAATCGACGGTTGCCCTTGCGTGATATGAAAAAAGGCGTTTAGCCCTGCTAACATGTTGACAACTTGCTCAAAGGGCGGCGCAATATAGTGGACAATTGGCGTATAAGTACGCTGCTCAATCTGTCCAATAAATACAGGGGACTTTCGAATTCCCAATTGCGGTAAAACGGTCTTCTCTCCTAAAATCGCCTGTTGTAACTGGGTTAATTCAATATTGGTTATAGGTAGGTCGCCTTTACCCGTCCACTGAGCGATCACTTGGGCAAAGCGCTCAATGCGTTTGGTCTGTTTGCCTTCCCCTTCAATTGTAAAACTGGCTTTACTTTCTCGTAAAGTTAGCCACACAGCTGAGCGTAATAGTAAATCTTCACCGAACTCATGATCAAGAGACTGCAGCATTTGTACGATATCAAGTTGTGAAGCTTGTTCAACTTGAGGGGTTTTTACCACCATTGGGCAAAAATCTGTTCAATTTAAATTAGGATTATCCGTACTATTAATCACTTTTTAATATTATTTTGCTTGCATGACGGTATGCTCCTAAATGTTGAAGTCTCCTATGACTCCAGTTCATATAAATAATTCATAATTGAATGATTAAATGCTAAAATAGCCATTAAAATATCAAAAATGAACTATTAATAGATACTAAATGAATATGCGATTTGACTTCTACACACCTACTGAAATCAGTGAGACACTAGGCAAACGCTTGAAGCAACAGCGTTTGTACCAGAATCTGACCCAAGCCGAACTTGCACAAAAGGCAGGCATTGGACTAAGTACCATTTCTCGTATTGAGTCAGGAGAAGGAGGAACGCTCGATAACGTTATCCGCTATGCCATGTCGGTAGGGCTAGTCAATGAATTTGCCAACCTGTTTGCGAATAACCCTAAGACGATTGATGAAGTGATGGCACAAAAAACGTCACGCAAACGGGCTTCAAGCAAATCGTAACTACGGATATTAGACTACAATTTGGTATTTAGCCACGAGATGTGAGAGGAAGTGAAAGGATATGGCTATTCAGAAAATCGTTCAATCATCAATAGATGCCATTGAGGTTTATTACGATGGGTTTGGTGAACACCGTTTAATTGGTTATGTCACCTTACAAAACAACCGACCTGTATTTGGCTATGACCCGTCATGGCTGGCATCGGGTTATGAGTTATCGCCCATTGAGATGCCGTTACAATCCAAGCTTTACCAAGGTAAACATCACTCCTCGCAATATTTATGTGGCTTGATTGCTGATAGTTTACCTGATGGTTGGGGTATGTTGTTGATGGATCGTTTTTTTCGCAAAGAACTTTCTGTGTCGGTTAATGATGTGAATGTCTTGCATAGGTTGGCATACATTGGTGACAGAGCGATGGGGGCACTCAGTTTTAGACCTATACATCATAGTACCACCGATGATGCTGAAATAAGTCTAAGTCAAATTGCTCAAGCAAATGAGAAGATTTTATCTGGTCAAGATAGCGAGATTTTAGCTGAGTTAATCGTGGTTGGCGGTTCACCACAAGGCGCAAGACCTAAAGCTCTAGTGATGTTTGATATAGACACGCAAACTATCAGCACTGATTTTAAACAAGCGTATCAACACGATACGACTCCTACCTCACCTTGGCTGATCAAGTTTCCTGCCCAGTATGAAGATAAAAGCGTTTGTCTGCTTGAGGCACTCTATGCAGATATGGCAACCCGAGCAGGGCTAGTCATGCCTAGATATCATTATTTTGATATTGATAGCAAACATGGGGCATTTGGGGTAGAGCGGTTTGACAGGGCATTAAATAGCGTATCAAGCCAAAGTAATGAAAAAGGCAATCAAAGTAACTTAACTTTTGAGCGGGTGCATATTCATACGCTAGCTGGTCTGCTTGACTTAGATTTTCGTCTGCCCTCATTGGATTATTTATCATATTTACGATGTGTACGAATGATGACGCAATCACAAACACAGGTTGAGCAGGCGTATCGCCACGTTGTGTTTAATGTGGTGATGAATAATAAAGACGATCATAGCAAAAACTTTTCATTTATGATGGATAAGGATGGCAACTGGTCACTCGCCCCCGTTTATGATGTGACTTATAACACAGGCATAAATGGTTATCATCAGATGGATGTGTGTGGTGAGACTCAAAACCCTACCCTATCTGATTTGTTAAAGCTTGCCAAGTTGGCGGATATTAAGGCTAATCATGCTAAGGCAATTATAGAGCAAGTCGTGGATACCGCTGAGCATCTGTTATCGGTCATCGTTGATTATCCGATTGATAAAGCGTTAATAGCAGATGTTCAGCATGATGTAAATGCAAACGTTAGAAGGATGATAAAGGTCTAAAAAAATTTGGCTGTGGTCTAAAAAGTATGTCAACTAGACCCAGCCATAATTAACATAGTGAAACAGTAAATCAAAAGCCTTAAAATGATTAATGAGCTTCTGGGAAAAACAGCAAGTTTTTCTAAAAGCTAGCCTCATTCTGTGTCTAAAAAGATTATTATTACCTTCAATATCAACCGTATAGTATTTGCCAACCTTTTTAAAATCAAAGTCAAAAGCGGTTAGAAAACTATCCCAGTTATCACAGCAAACATAGCTAAAATCAACACCCAGCTCTTCAAGCTTTGCTCTAAGCTGTTTTGCTGTTGTTAAATTACGCTTACCCCATACAAAGGTAACAATTTCATTGGTATCTGGGTCGTAAGCATAAACTAGCCACACTTTGTTTCTCTTGCAACCCACATACGTCCAAAACTCATCGACTTGCAATCGACGATAATAGCGCCTCTTTGGTTTTATCTGATAGTCAGATTGTACTAGAACTATTAGAACCTTGTATTTGCTAACCTTTTCAATGGCTACAATGTCAGCAATACTACATCCCCTAACTAACATTAAGCGAATTTTGTCTTCAATGAAACTTTGACATCCCTTATACTTTAGTTCGCTGTCATGGATAAATTGCCGATGGCAGTCTTTACATTGATAGTTCTGTTTGCCGTAGATTTTCCATCCATTTTTCTTTATACTGAAACTTAGACAGCTTGGGCATTTGATTGTAATTTGTGTCTTCATAACCTCAAATTATCATCTTTTTACCAAGTTGTCTTTTCTATTTCTTTCTCAGCATACTTTTCAAACCACTACCCGTTTTTTATGTGCAGAATTTCCTCATCCTTTTTTGCCAAATTGGCAAGATTGGCAAAATACAGGACGGTGATAGGGATTAAATTTTCGTTATTTGGCGTTAAGTTATTCGGCATAATCGGATTTTCCCCCTGTTTTTTTGAGCAAACGAATGTCGCTAATGATAATGGCGTGTGATAGGGCTTTGGTCATATCATACAGGGTTAGGCAAGCGATAGACACAGCGGTAAGGGCTTCCATTTCTACGCCTGTTTTGTGGGTAACTTTGGTGGTGGCTTGTACTCGAATGGCGGATTTATCATCGTCATAGTCAAAGCGAAGTTTGATACTGTCAAGCGGTAGGGGGTGACACAGGGGAATTAGGTCATGGGTGCGTTTTGCCCCCATGATACCTGCGATATGGGCGGTTTGGGTGATTGAGCCTTTTTTGGTCATGCCGTCAGCGGATTTAATGGCGTGGTAGATATCGGGGGGAAATAAGACATAGCCTTGTGCGGTGGCGGTGCGAGGGGTAGCGGTTTTGTCACCAACATCAACCATGCTGATATCGCCGTTTGGGTCAAGGTGGGTTAAGTGGGAATGGGTAGGATTTTGGGTCATGGATTACTCTTGGATAATGTTGCCAAAGCTAAATTAAATTCTTCTGGTGTATTAAAATTCGCCAAATCCCGCCATTTATCGGGCATGGTAATTACGTTACTCTTAACTTGGGATAAGAATTTCATCACCGAGCGATTGTCATTATCTAAATATGTTTTTAGCAATGGCAATAAATCCAAGCGATACAATCCCAATAACGGATAATCTTTTTCATTTTGAAAATAACTCACATCGGCTATCTCATCACATTTTAAGGCATTAAATACTTGATTTGCACCCAATAAACTATCACAGCTTATCACCAGTAAATACGCATTTTTGGCTAAAGATTTTTCTTGTAAAAATGCCATTGCCCCTGCGATTGCCGTCAATGCCCCGTTACCTTTTTTGGCAGAATGGGCGATTTCTTTTGTATCAGTTGGGATAAAATCGGCAATACAAACGACATTTTGGGCAAGATTAGCAAAATTTTTACCATTATCAGCAATTAAAATCGGCACGTTTAATAGTTTGGCATTTTCAATATGAAAATCAAGCAATGTTTGCCTTGTTGGTAGAGTTAGCAAGGCTTTGGGAGAACCCATACGACTGGATTCACCCCCTGCCAAAATTACCACACCTGCTAAAAACGCCTCTCCCTTTGGGAGAGGTTGGGTGAGGGCAAGATTAATGCTCATGATTGGGATTTTCTCGCATTAAATGCGGTACAAAATTACACGGACGGGTGCGGTTATCAAGCTGTTCCTGCAAAATCCCCTCCCAACCTGTACGGCACGCCCCCGATGACCCTGGTAAACAAAAAATCGCCGTACTATTCGCCATCCCTGCAATCGCACGGGATTGAATCGTTGCCATGCCGATATCGTCTTTGGATATCAAACGAAACATCTCACCAAAGCCATCAATATGTTTGTCAAATAATACGCTCACCGCTTCGGGCATTAAATCTCGCCCATAAAAGCCCGTTCCGCCTGTGGTAATCACCGCATGGACGTTGGGGTCGGCTATCCATTTGCTTACCATGGCTCGGATTTGGTACATATCATCGGTAGATAAAGCTCGCTCGGCAAGCTGATGTCCTGCTTGCTGTAGGCTCTCGGCAAGGTATTTGCCCGAGGTGTCTTCATCAAGGGTGCGAGTGTCGGAAACGGTTAGGACGGCAATGTTTAATGGGATAAAGGGTTTTTCAGCTTTCATGATTAATCCTTGTTAGGGCTACAGACTTTTGGTATAAAAACATTCTCTCCAACTAAATTCTAAGCAATCCACGCCCAGCCATTGATTGGCGATAGTGGCAGGGATTTTTTCTTTTTGGTTGGTAAATTGCCAAAGACTGGTCAAATCCGCAAACAGATAGGGACGCTCAACCAAATATACGGGCAAACCTTGGCTTAAATTGCCATCTTGCACCACTTGAAAATACCAACCCGAAATGCCATTTAGGCTGATAAATTTGGCAATATCATAATGCTTAAGCTGGTCGTTGATTTTATAGCAAGGTCGTCTGGGTTGCACGATTTTAAGGCGTGTGGCGGTTGGGCTGTCAAGCGTGCCAAAATGATAGACATCGCCAATGCAGACATTGCTTTCTTGCATGGGTTCGCCGTCTGTCGTCACGGATAAATTCTCGCCCAATGTACCGATAGCGACATTCATGTCAAATTATTGGTTAACTTTTTGGTACGTGGTAATCGGCATTTGGTGTACAGCTTTGAGGTAGCCTCCGTGATGCCTGCGGTCGGCTTGTTCATCGGTTTCCAAGCCCATATAGTTTACTGCTACCTCGCCTGTGACGGGGTATTTGTTAATGGCACTGAGTTTTTCTCGGGTAAAAGGCTCGGCTTTGCCCGCTCCTACTTCGGTAAGCGTGCCAATAAATTGCGGTAATTGTAAATTCATCATTTTTTCCATAAAAACTAACCTCCAATTAGCGATAAATTATTCATCATACCGCTATTTTGTTCCGCTAAAAAATGTTTTTCAGGTTTGGCAAGTATCAAATTTTGCAACTGATTTTTTAACCTAACCCCATTATTATCGGTCAAAAATGGGCGAATATCCATCGCTTGATTATCAAACAAACACAAATGAATTTTTCCCACGCTACTCACCCGTAGCCGATTACAGTTGCCACAAAAACTTGGGGCATACGGCTCAATTATGCCGATTTTTCCCGCATAATCGGGGTGCGTGTATTCTATGGCAGGGCCTGCTGTACTCGTTCTGGCTTGGGCTTGCCAACCATGATTTTTTAAATAGGCGTGAATTTGTTCGGCTCGGGTATGCTCTTGAAAAAACAAGTTTTCATTGTCCGCCGTTTGCATAAACTCAATAAAACGGTAGCTAATCGGGCGGTTTTTGACAAAATCTAACGCATTTTGCAGGTTATCAAACGCCGTTTCGCCCATAAGTATGCTATTAATTTTGACCTTGATGTTAGTCGTTGCAAGTACGCTATCAATGTCTTTTAATAATGTCGGCAACATATCAAAGCCTGTCATACGGGCAAAAATCGCAGGGTCAAAGCTGTCAATGCTGATATTCATTTGGGTTAAGCCTGCTTGTTGCCAAGCGTGGATGTGTTTGCCAAGCTTGTAGCCGTTGGTACTAACGGCAACGGTTTCAATGCCTTGTTGGGCTTTGGCAAGGGCAATGATGTCGGCTAAATCGTTGCGAATACTCGGCTCTCCACCTGTCAGACGCACCTTTTTTGTCCCAAGTTCGGAAAAAGCTTGTAATAACGTGGCAATTTCGGACAAAGTGAGTTCATTGCTGGGGCGTTTACCGCCATTGGCTTGATAGCCATTGGGTAGGCAATAATCACAGCGAAAATTACAAAAATCCGTGACCGATAGGCGTAAATATGAGATTTTGCGAGCGAATGGGTCGATTAAATTTTCTGTAGGGGAAAATTTAGGGTTTTCTAAATTGGGATAAAATGGTAAAACGCCCATGACTTTTCTCTTACCCAAACGCCCAAGGAAACGGCTGAACCGTCACCGTTTCCCCTGCTTTTGCCCCTGTACTTTCGCTTGGTAAAATCATCAGGCAATTCGCTTGGGTAAGTTGATGTACACGGTGCGAGTCTTGACTAGCAAGCGGTGTCACCGTAATATTGCCCTGCCCGTTACTAGAGTTAGGGTGCATAATCGCTCGTTGGTAATCTTGTCGTCCGACAGTTTTTTTGACATCAGCGGTCAGCGTGGCGTTAAGCAATAATGGCTTGGGTATTTCGCTTTCGCTCGTTCCTGCCATGTGCCATAACGCAGGCTGAATAAACTGCATACAGCCAACCACAGTCGATAGCGGATTACCTGGTAAACCAAAATACAGCACGTTTCCGCTAGGCTTTCTTAATTCGCCAAAGACGAAGGGTTTGCCAGGTTTCATGGCGACTTTGTACTGGTTGATTTGCCCCAGTTCAGCAATCAGCGTGGTAAGATAATCATAATCGCCTACCGATACCCCCGCTGTGGTTATTATCACATCGGCGGTCATAAGGGCTTGGCTAAAAGTCGCTTTTAAGGCGGTTAAGTCATCAGCAACAATCCCAAAATCCTGTATCGTAATCGGCAAGGGAGCGAGTAAGGCTTGTAAAGTCGGCGTGTTGCTATTATAAATATGGGCAAGACTGGGCAAAGGCGTGCCGACTGGCAACAACTCATCACCTGTGGCAATGAGAGCCACGCTCAAAGGGGCATACACCGTCACCTCTGCCATGCCAAGATTCGCCAATAGGCTAATGTCGCTAGGATTAAGGCGTTTGCCTTGGGTCAGCACCACGTCATGTTGGCGGATTTCTTCGCCTTGCTGACGGATATGTTTACCCACGCTAAGATTGGCAGTTGGGGCGATACGCATGGCATACGGAATAGTTGCTTGATGCTCAAAATCCACATCTTCCTGCATTACCACGGTATCAAAATCGCTTGGCACAACCGCCCCTGTAAAAATCCGCACGCCTTGTTGTGGGGCAATATTTCCTGTAAATGGGTTGCCCGCACCCGATTCGCCAATAATGGTAAAAGGTTGATTGCTATCACTTTTTTGCAAGTTAAAAGCAAAGCCGTCCATTGCTGAGATTGCCTGACCGGGGATATCAAAACCTGCAATAATGTCCTGTGCCAAAATATGCCCAAGGCTTTGTAATAAGGGTAACGATATCTTTGCCCGTTGGTTTAAGGGGTTATCTTGGGCTAAATAATGCTCAATCCGCTGAAAAATCGCTGTTTGTAACTCGGCTACGCTAATCATAAAATGCCTTTATTATTTGGTTGGTAAATGATACGCCACAAATTTTTCACCCCGACAAAAGCCCAATAAGCCCATATTGGCTTGGGTTGCCATTTGCACCGCAAGGCTCGTTGGGGCAGAGATACAGGCAAGCAAAGCAATGTTAAAACGGCTACATTTACTCACCAACTCAAAGCTGGCTCGACTGGTCATCAGCACAAACCCATTACTCACATCCTCGCCTTGTATCGCCAAATAACCCAATAATTTATCCAACGCATTGTGCCGTCCCACGTCCTCGCATACCTGTATGGCGTTGCCTTCGACTATCCAAGCGGCGGCGTGAGCCGAACCTGTAAGCTGATTATTGAGTTGCTGACGGTGCAGATTGTCTAATGCGACTGGTAATAAGGTTAGCCAGTTTGGGTCAAATGGCGTGGTAATCGGTGACGGTTGAGTATCGACTTGGGTTAAACTTTCGATACCACACACGCCACAGCCTGTTCGTCCTACCAAATTACGGCGTTTGACTTTTAGCTGTTCAAAGGCACGGCTTGACAGTTGAATGTCGATTTGAATCCCTTGTGGCGTGGGGTTTTTGTCAATATTTTGCGACATAGTCATCACTTCAATGTCAAAAATCTCTGCCAAACTGGCGATATTTTCTGACAAGGTAAAGCCAACGGCAAATGCCACTAAATCTGTCGGGGTCGCCATTAGCACCACATGAGAAATGCCATTATACACCAACGCAATCGGCACTTCATTGAGAACACGGTCTTCTGTGATAACGCATTGCGTATCAGTTTTGGCTAAAAATCGTCTGACATTTACCGTTGTGGTGCTGGCAAAGTCTGGGATGGTGGCGAGGCGATTTTTCCATGCCCTATTGTTTGGTGTCATGCTTTTTTCTGTCATGCTTTTGCTACTATTAGACCTCTTTCCAAACTGCTAAACTAAGCCGACAATCGTGTTTTAACCTCTCCCTAGCCCTCCCCTTAGCAGGGGAGGGAACGGTTCTCCCCCCTGTTAAGGGGGAGTTAGAGGGGTATTGAAAGAGGTTTATTATAATTAAGTCACTTCATCGACATTGGCAAGGCTTTCCACACTTTTATACAGATTAAAATTGGCGTCAATGACCTCTGCCAAATCGCCATCTTGTGGCTCTTGCCCTGCGTGCAGAATGACAGGCACGCTTTTATAGGCAGGGATTTGTGCGTCTTTATCAAACGCCCCAAGTGCCACTAATGGGTTGGTTTCGGGATAATAGGCGGCGAGGCTACCTCGAGGGATATTATAGGCGACAAGGCGAAAGCCTTTTACCACACGCTTGATACCATCATTATAACAGCTTTCGATATTCACCCAGTCATTCGGGGCAAAGCCTGCTTGTTGTATATCATCGCTGTTCATAAACAGCACCCGCCGTAACCCAAATACGCCACGGTAGCGGTCATCTAAGCCATACAGCGTGGTGTTATATTGGTCATGCGAGCGAATGGTCATTAAGGTATAGCGGATATGGTTTTTTGGTACAGCAGAATCTTGGATTTGCTGATAGCCATAGACTTCGGCAAGCGGTTTAAAGATAAATTGGGCTTTTTGGGTAGGGGTGTGCCATTGGTAATGGTTGGCAGGGTGTTCAAGATAAAAGCCGTGCGGTTGATAGACTTTGGCATTAAAGTCAGCAAAATCAGGCAATACCTGTCCTATCACATCCCGAATGCGGTCATAGCTTTCCACATACCAACGCCAGTTAATCCCCTCATTACCAACCGTCGCCTCTGCCATGCGAGCGACAATGTCACATTCCGACAGTAAATCAGGCGAAATGGGCTTATTGCGGCCTTTGGATAAATGCACATAACACATGGAATCTTCCACCGAAATCAGCTGTTCGCCATGTAATTGTTCGTCTTTTTCACTGCGTCCTAGGCAAGGTAAAATCAAGGCTTGTATCCCATGCACCAAGTGACTGCGGTTGAGTTTGGTCTGAATTTGTACCGTGAGTTGGCATTTTTCAATGGCAGTTTCGGTCAAAAGGGTATCAGGTGTGGCAACGGCAAAATTACCGCCCAAGCCAACAAAGATTTTTACCTTGCCTTCTTGCATGGCTTGTACCGTATGCACCGCACTCAAGCCGTGTTTGCGAGGCGATTGCATATTAAAGACTTTATCTAGCCCATCCAAAAAAGCCTGCGGTGGAGTTTCCCAAATCCCCATGGTGCGGTTGCCTTGCACATTGCTATGCCCTCGAATTGGGGCCAACCCTGACCCTGCCCGTCCGATATGCCCCCTTGCCAACAGCAAATTGGCGAGCATATGCACATTGCTTGTGCCATGTTGGTGTTGGGTAATGCCCATCCCCCAACAAAAAATCGGCATTTTACTGTCTCGATACAACTCGGCTAAAAATTTCAGATTTTCGGGCGAAAGTCCTGTGTAGCGGTGAATTTCATCCCACTCGGTATGTGCCACCCCTATCGCTAAATCCACAAACCCTGTGGTCTGGCTGTCAATAAAATCATGGTCAAATAGACTTGGCTGACCGTTTAGGATATTTTCTCTATCCCACTCTTGCAGGTGCTTAAACATCCCCAACAAAATCGCATAATCCCCACCCACTTTGGGCTGAAAATAATAACGGCTAATCGGCGTACTGCCATTCACCAGCATTTGTGTTGGCATTTGTGGGTCTTGAAACCGCTCTAACCCTCGCTCTTTTAAGGGATTAATCGCCACAATCGTGCCACCTCGGCGACTGACCTCCGCAAGTGTTCCTAGCATACGGGGGTGATTGGTGCCTGGATTATGCCCAAAGCTAAACACGGTATCGGTTAGCTCAAAATCTTCCATTTTTACCGTGGCTTTACCTAGCCCAATCGAATCTTTTAGCCCAACGCTGGTGGGCTCATGGCACATATTGGAACAATCGGGGAAATTATTGGTGCCAAAGCGTCTAACAAATAACTGGTATAAAAAAGAAGCCTCATTGCTAGTACGCCCCGAAGTATAAAACGCCGCCTCATCAGGGCTATCAAGGCTGTTTAACTGCTCGGCAATCAAGGCAAAGGCATCATCCCACGCTATCGGCTCATATTTATCCGTGGCAGGGTTATACCGCATGGGGTGCGTGAGCCTGCCTAGATTTTCTAAGTAATAATCGCTCTGCTCTCGTAGCCACGTCACGGTATGCTTGGCAAAAAACTCAGGCGTAACCGTTTTACTGGTTGCCTCAAATGCCACCGCTTTTGCCCCATTTTCACAAAAATTGACAGTTTTGGTATTGCCGTCGGGCCACGCACACCCAGGGCAGTCAAAGCCGTGTGGCTGATTCATATCCAATAAAGTAATCGAACCTCTTGCCAACACGTGTTGGCGATTTAGATTTTCAGTCACGCCATGCAATGCCCCCCAACCTCCCGCAGGTTGGTTATAGGCTTTGATATACCCCGATTCATGATGACTAATAGGGTCGCTACGGGGGGCAAACGTCTGTGACGATAGGTTAGCCGAGGCAGTCAAAGCATTTGCTTGTGCCTCATTATCATTACTATTGTTGGGAATATTGTTGGAATTTGGCATTTGTCATTGTCCTGTTATTATTTTTACCTGAATTTTACCTAAAAATTATACCTAAAAAAAAAGAAATTATCTCGTTATCATACACCCAATTCATAGCAATCATGGCAGATTTTATGTTAAAAAAAAGCGTTTTTATGCTAAAATTTTACCCCAAACGCCATGTAAAGGGATAACAATGCCCGCTTTGATTCAATCCAAAACTCCCCACGCCAAACCCCTCAACGCAACGCTTATTGTCTTTGGCATGATGGGCGGTTTAATCGCAAGTTTGTTGGGCGGTTGTGACCATTCTAACAACCCTAAAACCGCTAATACTGGCAATAATAACGCCCAATCTAGCACCGCCCCAGCTACAAACACCAACACGAATGATAATACCACCCGTATCGCCGCCGCTGCCAATCTTAGCCAAGTATTACCGCAAATTATCACCGCCTTTTATTAGCAACATCCGCAAGCTAGTCAAAAAATTGAGGTCACGTATGCCTCTTCGGGCAAAATTTACACCCAAATCACCCAAAATGCCCCGTATGCTATTTTTTTATCCGCCAATCAAGAGTTTCCTGCCAAACTTACCGCCACGGAATCAGGTAAATACAGCAAACCTTTTACCTACACGCAAGGGCAGTTGGCGTTTATAGTACCACCAAGGAATTGGGGAAAGACGCTGTAACGACTATTGAGCAAAATTTCCCCACTAATTTGGACAAAAATAACCCGATTAAACTTGCTATAGCCAATCCCGAACTTGCCCCGTATGGCAAATCCGCCCAAAGTTGGCTCGACAGTCAAAAATTGTCCAACCAAGTCAAAGACCATGTGGTGATGGGGGATAATATTGAGCAGACTTTTACCTTTGCCCATACAGGCAATGCCGATTTTGTGCTAGTCGCTGTGTCGCAACTGCTCGGTAATCCCAAACCTGTACCGCCAAGTCAATATCTGATTTTACCTGCCAGTAGCTACCCTGCGACTAAGCAAGACGGGCTGATTTTACAAAATTCTCCCACGAGTGAGGCGTTTGTTAAATTTTTATTATCCCCCCAAGCCCAAGCAATTTTGCTAAAATCGGGGTATTTACCAATTTCCTAATGTCTGTTCCCTGTATGTCACTCGCTAAACTATTGCCCATTATTTTACCGCCATTTTGGGTGACTTTAAAACTCGCCACAGTTACGACCTTTTGTTTGCTGATTTTTGCCACCCCCTTGGCGTTTTGGCTGTCCCTGCCCAGTAAAAATCCTGTGCTTGGTTGGCTAAAAACTTTAATCATGGCGTTGGTGACCTTGCCGATTGTGTTACCGCCTACCGTGTTGGGTTTTTATCTGTTGTTGGCGTTTGGCCCACATTCGCTGTTGGGCCAATGGCTAGAAAGTATCGGTTTAGGGGCGTTGGCGTTTCATTTTTCGGGCTTGGTGATTGGCTCGATTATTTATACTTTGCCATTTTTTATTCAGCCTGTGTAGAGATTGCAAACTTTTTTGTATAAACCTTCAAAGGCAGCCTAAAATAGCATCATACTAACTAGTAAACAAATATTCTATATTAATACCCCTCCACCCGATGTCCATATAACATCACAAACTGACGCATAGCAGGTTTCCAATTTTGAATCGGCATCGTCCATTTTTGCATCGTATTGATCAGCGCCATATAAATTGCCTTAAACACCGCATCATCGTTCGGGAATGTCTTTTTGGTACTTGTGACTTTTCTTAAACTGGCGTTTAATGATTCAATGGTATTGGTGGTATAAATCACCCGTCGGATATCTTTAGGATAATCAAAGAAGGTGG
>ERZ501005.90-NODE-90-length-17559-cov-18.018396_pt1 | contig 17559 bp, 17 predicted proteins | sample MGYA00248830_ERZ501005 | MGnify/ENA primary metagenome ERZ501005 (study PRJEB25958, sample SAMN03398565) | human skin metagenome | study: EMG produced TPA metagenomics assembly of the Human Skin Microbiome Metagenome (human skin metagenome) data set. | reverse complement strand
GCTATTACTATCAAACACCCAAAAGCGTAGCAGGGCAAGCGGTTTTAGGGGCATTGGCTACTATGCTACAGCAATATATTAATGCGTCATTTTCTGATGGTGAAGTTATGCCCGTATCGCTATTTTTGCTTACCCGTGGGGCAAGTAGTGACGGGAAAAACAGAACCGTTAGACTATCACACAGGGCTATTAAATCTTATCAGTATGAATTAGATAAAAAATACCGTGATGAATTGGACGTATGGCAGGCAGACAAACGAGCGACACCGCGCAAAGAACTGGATAACTTCCTAATCAGCAATCCCCAGCCGATACAAAAAACCTTATTTGTAACCCGTGGGACATTGCAGGGCATTATTAACGAAATGCTAAACAACCAACAAAAAAGCATTGCATGGGTAACTTCTGACGCAGGACAATTTTTTGGGGGCTATAGCATGGATGATAAGAACGGCAATAAAACCATATCCGATTTATCAGATGTTTGGAGTGAGGGAAATTTTGACGATATCACCAAAGGCAATTTAGGCAACAAGCGAGCCTATGACCTAAGATTTACGCTAGACTTGCAAGGGCAAGATGAAATTATTAGAAAGCCATTATCTGACCCTATTATGAACGGGCAAGGCTTTTTACCCCGCTTTTTATTTGCCTTCCCCGATAGCATGAGGGGCAAGCGTATTTATAACAGCCTAGAACGCATGAGCAACACCAGCGAGCATGACCCACGGTTACAGGCATATTGGCAGGCGTGTAGAATGTTGCTTGACCCGCTACCTAGTACCTTCCAAAACGACAGCGAAGGCAACCCCGTTAAAATTAACATGAATTTTGCAGACCAACACGCCCGCCAAGCCTTAGCCGATTATCAGCAATATTGCGAAAACAGAACCGCCAAAGGGGAAAAACTGGAAAAATACCCCGCCTATGCAGGCAGAATGGCAGAAAATGCCAGCCGTATTGCGTCATTAATGGCTTATTTTGAGGGTAGAGCCTTGCTAACCGTGGACGATATCAAGCGGGCAAGTTTATTAACTGAATATTCTATCGCTGAACGACTTAGGTATGACGGGGAAAGCATGGGCGGGGATAGTGCAGAAAATGACAGCCAAAAGCTGGTTAATTGGCTTGCAGATAAGGCAAAGCAAAAACGGGTAAATAAACTTAATTGGAGTTATATTTACCACGGTTGCCCCAAACCTATGAATAAAAATTCTAAATTTATTAAGGCGGTTGTTGAGATTTTAGAAAGTGCTAATTATGTGAGAATGGAAAAAGAAGGACGGGCAATTTTTATTTATCTTAACCCTATATTGTTAAGATGATTATTATATGCCCTATATCCTTCCCATTTTCCCAAATAAGCCTTAAAGCTAGATATACCAAGGTTTACAGCGTGTGAAGGGCGTTTCCCATAGTTTCCCACTTCCCATTTTAAAATCCCATATTCATTTTAAAATGGGAAATGGGAATTAATGGGATAAGTAAAAAAAACACCTTCCCATGACGCAAAGCTAGACACAGCAAGGGCTATAGCGGTTAAATGGGAAAATGGGAAGGATTTTCTATATATATAAATAACAAACACCAATTAACGATAGGACAGGCAAGGCGAATAAATGGGGCATGGTTTATGCCCTTTTTTGTTATCTGATAATCTTATATAATGACAAATAAGTAACTACAAAGGATAAGCAATGTTATTTGAATGGGATAGCGACAAGGACGAAAGCAACCAGCAAAAGCATGGCATTAGTTTTGAAACGGCAAGCCGAATATTCTATGACCCTTTTTTAATTACGGTTCAAGATAACGACAATGAGGAACAACGCTTTAAAAGCATTGGTAGCGTGAATGGTATTCATGTATTAATGGTTATTCATACCTATAGGACTGATGACGGACTAGAAGTTATCCGTATCATATCAGCTAGAAAAATCAGCAAAGGCGAGGTAAAAAAATATGGCTATCGTTAGAAAAACCCTAGACCAAATTAAACCCCTTAATCAAAGTGAGCTTGACCGATTAGCAAGTATGGCAGACAGTGAAATTGATTATAGCGATATACCAGCGTTAACAGATGAGCAAATAGCCAACCTTAAACCCGCTAAAGAAGTGTTTGCCTTTTTGAACAGCAACCACTACAAGCCCACCAAACAGCAAGTAACCCTAAGATTAGATAGTGATATTTTGGCATGGCTTAAAAAGGACGGTAAAGGCTATCAGACAAGGGCAAACGAGCTATTACGCCAAATGATGTTAAATGATATATCACACGCTTAAACAGGCGTTAATTAATTGGGGCATGGTTTAGGCTATGCCCTTTTTTATTGTGGCAGGCGTGAACGCACCACGCCCGCCTATATAGCATGAGTAGGGCAACCACCACAGACAAACGACACAGGGCAAGCGGTAATGAGTGGTTAATTGTGGTTTTGTGGCGTTAATAGTGGTTTTAAGGAAATATAGGTAAATAAAAAATACCATTGCAGGATAGTTAACCCGTCTTTTTAATTGGTTCGCAGTCATTGGACAGGTTCGCACCAAATGAGCCGTTATTAAGTTCACGCCCGCCCAAAATATTTTTTTATACTGGACAATACCGCCCACAGCTCAACCAAAACGCAACACCCCGCAAAAGTTAAAACCGCTAATAACAAGGCGTGAGCATAAAACGCAACACTAAATGCAACACCCTATAGGACAAAACGCAACAGGAAAAACCACTATAAAACTAAGGGAAAACTTAATGAAAATTAGGGGAAAACACTAAAAAAAACCACTTTTTGACCAAAAATAGGCAGGAAATGCCCCAAAAACTGCTAAAAACGCCCTTTTTACGTTGACAAAATGCCACTTTTTGACCTTTATTTAAAATAGATGTAACCCTTGCTATTCATGGGATAGAGCCGTTTTTAATGGTAAAATGGCGATAAATTTACTTAATGATTTAGATTAAAAAAACAGGAAAGCCTACCCCATGCCACGCCCAGCCACAACGCCCAGCTTATCCGACTATGTAAAATGCCCGATTAGCCAGTATCGAAAAGAACTAAAACACGCCACGCCAACCACAACAATTCATTTTAAATATGAGCATAACGGCAAAGCCTATAGCTACCATGTAATGCTAGATAGAACGCCTTGCCATTACGGTAATTATCGCTATTGGTATTTATGCCCGCATTGTGGCAAACGGACAAGCGTTTTATATTGTGCAGGGCTGTATGTCTGTAGGCATTGCATAGGGGCAAACTATCAAACCCAGCTAAACCAGCCATTAGACAATATAAGGCGAAAAATGCACAAAGTGGCCAGTAAATTAGATTGGGCATCGGGTAAGTATGGCAAGCAGATACCACTACCCAAAAAGGGTATGCACCTTAAAACCTTTATTAAACTTCAACGCCAATATACCGAACTAGAACATCAAGAAAACTTAGCTTGCATTGCAAGGTTTAAGAGTTTTTGTAGCAAGCGGGGTTTAAGTTATTGAGCCATTGGCAGGCGTGACCCAAACGACCCTAATATTTTTTTACCCTTACTCACTTTTGAGCAGGGGTATTTTTTTTTGATGGTTACAAAAATAATTTAGGGCAAAACTAGGTGAGCGGAATTGCAAAACTGTGGTCAAAACTGTGGTCAAATTAAGAATGAAAAATTTTAAATCTAGTAAAATCAATAGTTTAACCTATAAAAAACACCCACAGAAGGAGGCGCTGTGAGCGTAATAAAACAATAAGTTTTTAAAGTTAAGAATTAAGAGAAATCTAATTCAGTTTCGAATGATTTTAACTCGTGACGAGCCATTGCAAGGTTTGATTTTTGACGGTCAAGAACCAAATACAAGAACAAGTTTTCATTACGAACCAATGGACGGATTAAATGGTATTGTTTACCTAAAGTAATAAGAATATCTTCAATACCATCATTAAGACCCAATGCTTTAGCAACTTTACGTTTTGCACGTACCACTTCAGTATTACCAGCCGCTGCTAATTCTAAATCAATACCAGTTCCTGTAGATGCAAGAGCAAGTCCTGATTCACTGTCGACTAATGCTGCTGCAATAAAACCGTCGATGTTGGTTAATGAGTCTAATGATAATTTTGCCATGATAAGCTCCGTTATTTTTTAATTTAGTTAAGTTAAAAATAAGTTGCTTATTAATAATTCATCGACTAACAAACTTTTTAATAAAAATCTATTAAATCAAGTAATTAACCTTGAATAAATTAATACAACTTATTACATTTAATCCAAAGGCTTGCCATAATTTGATAAGAAATTGCTTGCTTTGGATGAGCCTATTATTGGTTAATTTTTATATATTAGCAAAAGCTATCAGATAAGCGTAAATTTTTTTAGGATAAGAAAAATAAGCGTTGATCTTAAAGCGATAAACGGTAAAATTAATAAATATGATTTACTTTTCAATTTAAAAGATTTAAATAGAGAAGGAAGAGCCACACCCACAGGTGGTCGTTGCATTGGGATTATTGACCGTAAAGCGGGAACCTTCAAGCCCTTCGACATAGTCAATCGTCGAACCGTGTAAATACTGATAGCTTAGACTATCGACCACAAGGCTGACATCGCCATTATTAAAGGTAGCGTCATCTTCGCCTAATTCTTCTTCAAAGTTAAAACCATAGGAAAAACCCGAACAGCCACCGCCTGTGACATACACACGAAGCATCAGCTCTTGGTTGCCTTCGTCATCCCGCAGACGGCGGACTTTTTTGGCGGCATTGTCGGTAAGTGTCATGGTAGCTGTCATGGCGATTTCCTTATAATATCTTTTTTCTTATTATGGGGTGAATAATTTATACTATCAAGAATTTTCCCTAATTAAATTTTTAAAAATTTTACCATCTAATTTGAGAACTTTATGATAGAACTAAAAAACGCCAGTATTCGCCGTGATGGACGGGTCTTATTTTCAGACGTTAGCCTACAAATCCACCCCACATGGAAAGTCGGCTTGACAGGCAAAAACGGCACAGGCAAATCCTCCTTTTTTGCCGTCCTCTTGGGCAAATTGGGGCTAGACACAGGTGAATTAACCCTGCCTGCTAGTTGGCACATCGGTCACATGGCACAAGAAATCGAAAGTAGCGACCAGCCTGCCATCGACTTTGTGTTAAGTGGTGACAACATGTGGTACGAACTTAACGACAAAATCCACCATCACCACGATATCAGCGAGGACGAACTTGCCCAAATTCATGCCCGCTTTGACGATATCAACGGCTACAGCATACCCGCCAAAGCCTCGCAAATCATGGCAGGTCTTGGTTTTAGCGTCGCTCAAGAAAACCAACCTGTCAGCAGTTTTTCGGGCGGGTGGCGAATGCGGCTCAACCTGGCTAAAACCTTGATGAGCCGAGCCGATTTGCTTTTGCTTGACGAGCCGACCAACCACTTGGATTTGGATGCGATATTATGGCTTGAAGACTGGCTAAAAGCCTATGACGGCACGCTGATGATGATTAGCCATGACCAAGCGTTTTTAGACAATGTGGTCAACCATATTCTACATATCGAAAATCAGCAAATGACCCTGTATTCGGGCAATTACAGCACCTTTATCCGCACCCGTAGCGAGCGCTTGGCGCAACAGCAACAAGCCTTTGAAAAACAACAACAAACCCGTGCCCACCTCGAGAGTTTTATCCGCCGTTTTAAGGCAAAAGCCAGTAAAGCTAAACAAGCCCAAGCCCGTGTCAAACAGCTAGAACGCATGACTGAGCTTGCCCCGATTATGGCGGACAATCCGTTTCAATTTCGCTTTAAATCGCCTGTGCAGCTCACCTCGCCATTAATTGTCATGGACAATGTCAGCGTCGGCTATAACGGTATTCCGCTGATTAGCAACATCCGCCTACAAATCACGCCTGACAGTCGTATTGGGCTGTTAGGCATGAATGGGGCAGGCAAATCCACCGTGATTAAAGGCTTGGTCGGGGAATTGCACCCGCTTTTAAATAAAGGGGTAGCAGGCACACGCAAAGTTGCTGATAGCTTGGTTTTGGGCTATTTTAATCAGCACCAAATGGATGTCCTAGACGGTGAAGCCACGCCGATGGTGATGCTTAGACGGCTGGCGGGCAAGACCAGCGATGCCGACCTTCGAGCATTTTTGGGAAGTTTTGACTTTCGGGGCGATAGGATTGACACGCCAAGCAAGCTATTTTCAGGCGGTGAGCGGGCGAGGCTGACCCTTGCCTTGATTGTGTGGCAACGTCCCAACGTGTTGGTACTTGACGAGCCGACCAACCACTTGGATTTAGAAATGCGTCAAGCGTTAAGCCTTGCCTTGCAAGAGTTTGAAGGGGCGGTGATTTTGGTATCACATGACCGTGAGATGATTGCCAATGTGTGCGATGAGCTGTATTTGGTGCATGATGGCAAATGCGAAATTTTTGACAACGATATCACCGCTTACAGTGCGTGGCTGTCGCAAGTGCGAAAAGAGCAAGCTAAACCCGCTCAATCTGAGAAACAAGCTGTTCCACGTGAAACACTCAATCAAAATCAGTCAGAGAAATCTAATTTGAGCAAAGAAGAGCAACGCAAAAAATCTGCCGAACAACGCAAAATCACTGCACCCATCCGTAAACAAATCGAAACAGATGAAAATAAACTGGAAAAATTGGGCGAAAAATTGGCGGATATTGAAGCACAGTTAGGCAATACCAGTTTGTATGATGATAGCCGAAAGGCAGATTTGCTCAAGTTATTAGATGAACAAACCAGGTTAAAAGGGGAAATTGAAAAAATTGAAGAAAACCTAATGAACTTGATGTTGGAACTTGAAGAATTAGAAACAAGTTTTAGTGAGTCTTAGTTGAATTTTCCAAGGTAAAAAAGACAGCCTTGACTGTCTTTTTTATGGTTTCAAAAATTATTTTGCCTCAGCAAAATATTTTTGCAAATCATCATTACCGCCGATATGCTTACCACCAATAAAAATTTGCGGAGCGGTTTCACGACCAGAAACCGCACGTATAGCCGTTAAATTAGCATCTTTACCAAGCACAAATTCTTCATAATCATAGCCTTGTTCAGTCAGTGTTTCTTTGGCTTTGGCACAATACGGACAACCAGGTTTGGTAAAAATTGCTACCGATGGTTTTTCTTGCCAATTTTGATCAATATATTTAATCATGGTATCGGCATCAGACTGCTCATATGGGTCATCGCTATCGCTGTCTTGTGGTTCATCAAAGATTTTCACGATTTTGCCATCATCAACGAGCATCGAATAACGCCAAGAGCGTTTACCAAAACCAATTGCCGAATCATCAATCAACCGACCCATCGCTTCGGTAAACTCACCATTACCGTCTGGCATGACTTTGATGTTTTCGGCATCTTGGTCTTTTGCCCAGGCATTCATCACAAATGTGTCGTTCACCGATATGCACACGATATCATCGATGCCCAATTTTTTGAACTCGCCTGCTAACTCATTATAGCGAGGCAAATGCATGGATGAACAAGTCGGGGTAAACGCCCCGGGCAACGCAAATACGACCACTTTTTTACCTTTAAATAAATCGTCAGTGGTTACATCAACCCATTTACCATTTTGCTGTGTGTGGAATGTGACATTTGGCACAGATTTGCCAGTCATATCAGGAAAAGCCATTTTATACTCCTAGTTTTAAGACTTATTGTTATTTGCTCAGCCATTATACAGAAATTACGCGTAACAGAATGTAAGACAATTCATGAAAAAGTTAAACATAAAAATAGGTTTTTTAAATTAACACCATATTTGTAATTTATTTTATCAATTAACACAACTTAAAAAGTAACGTTTGCACAATTTTAAAAAATCCGCAAAATCAGTTATCATAAGGCATTATTTTATGTTTCGTCCATTATTTTTAGCGTAAGGAAAAATTATGCCATCATTTGACGTGGTTTCAGAATTGCAATTGTTTGAAGTGAAACATGCAGTACAAAATACCGAAAAAGAAATTGCCACCCGCTTTGACTTTAAAGGCAGTGACATCAAAGTCGAGCTTAATGAAAAAGACAAAAAAATCACCATCACCGCTGACAATGACTTGCAGATGGAAAACGTGTATGCCATGCTCGAAAAAAACTTGATTAAACGAGGCGTGGATTTGCAATCGCTTGATCCCAAGGAAAATCAAGGCTCGGGCAAGCAAATGAAAAAGGTCGTGGATTTAAAAGACGGCTTAGACAGCGATACCGCCAAAAAAATCAGCAAGGCGTTAAAAGAATCCGATTTGAAAATCTCAGCAGCAATTCAAGGGGATAAAGTGCGCATTACCGATAAGAAAAAAGATACCTTGCAACAAGCCATGGCATTTTTAAAAGAAAAACAGTTCGGGGTGCCATTACAATTTAATAATTTCAAAGACTAATTTTTTATCGCTATGTCAAACCTATAAAGGTTAAACTAGACCAAAAATAAATAAAAAAGGCATACCTTTCGATATGCCTTTTTTATTTGCTAAACTGGCGGGAGCCTACCCACCAATCTTTTTATACTTCATGCGTTTTGGCTCAGCATCCGCGCCCAATTGTTTTTTGCGATACGCCTCAAACTCTGAATAGTTACCATCAAACCAAATCGGTCCTTCATCCTCAAACGCTAAAATATGCGTGGCGATACGGTCAAGAAACCAGCGGTCATGCGATACGACCATTACCGTACCGGGGAATACTTCCACCGCATCTTCAAGCGCACGCAAGGTTTCAACATCAAGGTCATTTGATGGCTCATCGAGTAACAGCACATTTGCCCCTTGCTTTAAAGTTTTGGCAAGTTGCAGACGGTTACGCTCACCACCTGATAGGCTACCGACCAATTTTTGTTGGTCTTGCCCTTTAAAGTTAAAGCGTCCAATATAGGCACGGCTTGGTGTGGTATACTCTCCAACCGTAATCATATCAAGCCCGTCCGACACTTCTTCCCATACGGTTTTGTTGTCGTCAAGCTCATCACGTACCTGTCCGACATACGCCACTTTCACCGATTCACCGACTTCGACGGTACCGGTATCAGGCTTGTCTTTGCCGGTGATCATGTTAAATAACGTGGTTTTACCCGCCCCGTTGGGTCCGATAATACCGACAATCGCCATTGGTGGCACGGTGAACGATAGGTTTTCATAAAGCAGGCGGTCACCAAACGATTTGCTAATATTTTTAACTTCAATCACTTTATTCCCCAAGCGTGGTCCTGGTGGAATATAGATTTCAGCGGTTTCGTTACGTTGTTGGAATTCTTTGGAGTTCAATTCCTCAAAGCGTTGCAAACGAGATTTGGATTTCGCTTGCTGACCCTTTTGGTTTTTACGTACCCATTCCAGCTCTTGTTTTAACGCTTTAGCGAAGGCTTCTTCTTGTTTTTGCTCTTGCTCTAAGCGTTTATTCTTCTGCTCAAGCCACTCGGTATAGTTGCCTTGGTAGGGGTAGCCGTAGCCACGGTCAAGCTCCAAAATCCACTCGGCGACATTGTCCAAGAAATAACGGTCATGGGTAATCGCCACGATGGTACCGCTATAATCTTTTAAGAAATGCTCAAGCCAAGCGACGGATTCGGCATCCAAATGGTTGGTCGGTTCGTCAAGCAGCAGCATATCAGGTTTTGACAGCAATAGACGGCACAGCGCGACACGGCGTTTTTCACCGCCTGAGAGTTTGCTCACATCGGCATCCCAAGGTGGCAGACGAAGGGCATCGGCGGCTTTTTCAAGCGTATTATTTAGGTTATGAGCATCCCACGCTTGAATGATGTCTTCCATCTTGCCTTGCTCGGCGGCAAGCTTGTCAAAGTCGGCATCTGGCTCGGCATATTCGGCATAAATTTGGTCAAGACGGGCGAGGGCATCTAACGCTTCACGCACGCCATCTTCCACATTGCCGCGCACATCTTTGGCTGGGTCAAGCATCGGCTCTTGGGCAAGGTAACCGATTTTAATGCCCGGTTGCGCGCGCGCTTCCCCGTTAAATTCTTTGTCCACACCTGCCATGATTTTAAGCAAGGTTGATTTACCCGCACCGTTTAAGCCTAACACCCCGATTTTGGCACCCGGGAAAAAAGACAGGCTGATGTCTTTTAAAATTTCGCGTTTGGGGGGAACAATTTTTGATACCTTGTTCATGGTATAAATATATTGAGCCATGTTTTTCCTATTTTTAAAGGGAATGTAATAAAAAATATAACCGTTTATTATCGCATTGTGACTGAAGTTGAGCAAGGCTAACCATTAGCCAGTCATTACTTTATCTTATATTTAATCAACCAATCATTAACATTAAGCCAATATAACTAATACAAGCCATTTATGAAAATTATTTAAACTTTACAAGATAAATAAAAGTGAAGGAGATAATAATGTTAGAAATTGTACATAATCAACATGCCCACCGTTTTGAAACCACCGTTGACAACACAACTGCCTATATTAGCTATCTTGATAATGGCGATATTATAATTTTTAATCATACTATTGTGCCTAGTGAGATTGGCGGACGCGGTATTGCAGGCGAGTTAACCAAGTATGCATTAGCTTATGCCCGTGAACATGGCAAAAAAATTGTGCCTGCTTGTTCCTATGTCGCTAGCTACGTGCAAAAACATCCAGAATATACTGATTTGGTGGTTTAAAAAATTATTAAACATTTATCAACTATATCATATACCTAACCTTTATAAAGTAAACTATCGATGCCGTATTGATTAAAGCACGCGGTTTTTACCCTTAAGGTTTTTATTGCGTTGGAAAAAGAATGGTAGCGCTTAACCTTAAGCCTACCATCAATAGTAAAAAAGCACAGGGTAAAAATCGTACCGCTAAACGTTTAGCTTTGATTTTGATAGCAATTTCGTGACTGGCAAAGGATAATAGGGCGCAAATCAACCCAATTACCAAAGTCAATATCCCTAAGCCTAGACATAAAAATCCCAAATAATTCATTAACCCTTGCCTTTATTTATCGTGTGCAAATTACCTCTATAAAAAGTCGTATTACCATACCAGTAACACCACCTATGAAGCAACCATATGCTTTAAAAACAAGTTTACTTTTTAGGTGTTAAGCTGTTTTTATTCAATCCTGCCTCTGTCATTAAGCTTGCAAAACTGTCATGGGTTTCTTTGGTTAGCGTTTTGGATTGGTTGATAGCCGCTGTGAATTTTTTTTGTGAATCAGCGGTCGGTATGGGGTTGTTAATTACCACTTGCGCTGCAGCGATATCACTATCTAACGTGGCAACGACCTTATTACGTAGATTGGCGACACGAGGCTCGGTGAATGAAAGGGCGAGTAGTTGCTGTTTTTGCGACGTTTTGAACGCCACCACATCGGTAAGAAACTGGGTTTGTAAGGCTTGTTTTTGCTCATCGGTTTTGGCTTGTGCTACTTGGGGTTGGTATTTTTTTTCTAGCTCAAGTTGTTTGGGTTTAGTTTCTGCTTCGATAGCTTGCCCCTTTTTGATTAAGGTGAGCAAATCTTGGCGAAGAACAGTATTTTTTGCATCATTCGCCATTGGGGTATTGGCAGGTTGATTGCTTTGGGCAACACTTAAGGTCGAAGCGGTTAAGCTAGCTACAGCCAAAACAGACATTGTAAAAATAGACAGTAATTGATTACGCATGGGTCTTCTCGTTAAACAGATAAGCGGTAAAAATACAAAACGGATAAGAAAAAGCCGTATCACCAAATAAGCAATACGACTGATAGATGGGTTAGTAATCACTAGACATTATTTTTTGCCTTTGGCTGTGGGGGCATCATTTGCCATACCTGCTTCTTGCAGGAGTTTATGGAGTTGCTCACTTGCTTGCATATTTGCATCTTGTGCTTTTTTCATAGTGTTGGTAAAGGATTTTTGAGTTTCAGGTGTGGGTTGGGGATTTTTTATGACGATTTGGGATGCTTTGATATCGTTGTCTAGGCTTTCAACCATTTTATCGCGTACGGCTTTGACACGAGGTTCAGTCAGTGCAATGCTTTGAAGTTGCTGTTTTTGTTGGGTTTTAAAAGCAACGACATCGGTAATTAGTTGTTGTTGCAGTTTTTGCTGGGCTTCTGGCGTTTTGGCATCTTTGGCTTTAGCTTGCAATTGTTTTTGCATTGCCGCTTGTTTGGTTTCAGCTTCCTGTTGTAAGTTTTTTCCTGCCGCTAAAAAGGTGATTAAATCGGTCTGCAATGGTGTGCGAGCATTGGCAGAGGCTTGGGCAGGCGTGGTAGTAGCTGTTGTCGTTGTTACTGTGGTTGCAGAAGCAGCGGCAGTTTGTGGGGTAACAATAGGCGCAGCACTGACTGGTGCAGAGGCTTTTAGTAAGACAGTTGAGGCGGCAATTGTAGGGGCGGCACTTGCAGTCGCAGGCGCTGTAGTTGAAGCAGTTTGGATAACGGTGGAGGCAACCGTGCTTGCCACCGTGGTCTTTTGTTTGTCATCTTTTTGGGTACAGGCAGATAGCCCTGTTAATGTGGTCACTAAACCAACTGATAATGCAGTTACAGCGATTTTCTTCATAAATTTTTCCTAAAAACACAAGCGCCCTGTGCCAATTTTTTGTGCTAAGTTTTGCAAAATTTGCTACCCAAAAATTTACCTATTGAGCCAGCGCTACAATCAGTTAGCAGACATAATGGTTTTAGTAGTTTAGCAAATTTAACATGATGATGTGTAGAAAAATGCAACCAAATTATGCTAAAGTCTGTCACTTCGTTTATCGTGATGATATGTATAGAGTTTTGTGCATAGCATAATTGCCACACGATGATCAAGTGCAAGAAGAGGTTACGGGTGAAACACAGTCATTTAATACAACGCGGATGGGTGATGTTGCTTGGATTGGCAATAAGCGGTCAAATTAATGCCAACACGCCTAACAATACCAACGATACCCAGTCCTCTGATTCATCATCCCCATCTAAGCCGAGCCTTGTCACGCCCGCTCGCCCGATCATTTTGCCTATCAACACGCCTTTGGCAACGAATACACTGCCTGTCAATATTCTAACTGCGCTTAGCGCCTCGCATTTATCCGCCGATCAGGTAAGTGTCATGGTACAACCACTGAGTAAAACGACGCATTTAGCAAAGCCCTTGATTCAGTATCATACTACCATACCTCGCACGCCCGCCTCGACCCAAAAGCTGATTCCCACACTGATTGCCCTTGATAGTTTGGGTAAGGATTTTCGTTGGGACACCCAGCTTTGGATAGATGGGGCAATGGTGGGTGACACGCTGCATGGCGATGTGATAATTAAAGGCAGTGGTGATCCCAAACTTGAAGATGGGCAGCTAAAAAGCTTGCTTGCCAATCTCAAATCGCATGGCATTGCTCACCTTGATGGCAATGTGATCGTCGATAATTCGATATTTCGCAATGTCAGCTTTGATATTAACGCCTTTGACGGCAAAGGCTCCCGCCCCTACAATGCCATGCCCAATGGGTTATTGCTTAATTACGGCACGATTACGGTGGATTTGACGCCAAATCTTACGAATCATCAGCTCACTACTAATAGCATACTGACCCAAGTGCCTGTGGCAGTGAAAAATGCCGATAATACCAAGCCCGAGCCGACCCAAGCCATCGTCATACCGCCAAATACCACTCAAGATGATAAAAAAATTACCCCGTCCACACAGCCATTTAAACAGTTTAATGTCACACTGACGCCAAATTTAGCCGAATATAAAGCCCCAAGCCAAGCAATAGCCGACACCAAACCTTGCCGAGGTATGACCGAAGACAAATTGGTACAAGTCGGCAAGGACGCGCTAAAACTTCTGACCACACCTTCTATTAACTGTGGGGAAAACCAAAGTTATTGGCTGACTTATCCGGATGCTGATACGATGATTATCAAAGCAATAACTGCCGATATTCATGCGCAATTTGGCGATTTTAACGGGCAGGTGTTGCTTAAATCTACCGATCAACGACCAATGCATGCTTCACATTCTGCTATGACACAGTTTTGGCAAGCTATTATGTTACCTCGTTTAATGGCAGTGCACCAATCCGCCCCACTAAGCGAGCAGATTCACGATATCAATCATTACTCAAACAACGTCATGACCGAACAAGTGGCGTTATCCTTGCCCGTGTATGCTGATAAACAAACTTATAGTAGTTACCCTGCCACCTTTGACTATATTCAGCGTTGGTGGCACAGCCATCTGCCCAACCATCAACCGCCTGTCATGACTCGAGCTTCTGGGCTATGCCGTGATTGTACGGTGACGCCTGATAGTCTCATGGCGGTACTGAGCTATGCTTATCATCGACCTGACTTTGCCACTTATCAGACTTCGATGGGCTTGGGTGGGGTATCGGGCACGATTAAAGGGCTCAAACAGCGCCAGCCCGACAATCCTGCGATCGGACGCTCTTGGATAAAAACAGGCACGCTGGATAACGTGGCAAGCATGGCAGGCTATGTGCAAGGCAAATCAGGCAAATGGTATGCGGTGGTGGGCATGATTAACGCCCCCGGCGTCATGTATAACTGGCAAGCCAAAGCCATTCTTGATGAAATGCTGGCATGGACGGCATCGCAATGATTTATTTATCTTGAATATGAAAATACCAATCAATTTTCCTATCAAAACCCAGCGCTAGTAAGCTTGCGGTGATACGTCCTGTCAGTCCCCACACTATTTCACCATCGATGATAAAACTGGGCGACACCATCACTTGTTTGCCCAAATCATAAGCATAATCGACCGTAGGCTGGTGAATAAGCCTTTCTAAATCCGCCCAAAACAAGCGTGCAATTTCGCCCGCTTCGGGTACGAGGGTTACATCGGGGGCAATCACCCCCACAATCGGCTTGACCGCTCGTCCACTGCGGGCAAATTGTAACGGTAACTCACCAATCACCGCCACTTGGTTTGGATGAATCCCTGTTTCTTCAAAGGTTTCTCGTAGGGCGGTGGCTTGGTTGCTGTCGTCACAAGGCTCTCGTTTGCCGCCTGCAAACGATACTTCCCCTGCGTGTTCTCGCATATCGGACGCGCGTAAGCTATACAAAATTTTTGGCGTAACTTCGTTGGTGATGGCAATGAGTACCGAATACGGCTGTGGCGTTGGGTCAATAGGCATCTGACCGAGCCGCTTGGCAAGTTGGGTCAGTAAGGGGCTATTAAATAGGTCATTCATATATCATTTTTCACAAAAAACACGCAATCAATGCTAACATACTTAGTCACCGAATTAAAAACACAAAAAATTAGGAAAAATTATGCCATATTGCTTACAATGCGGTCACCAAGCCGAAACTAAAATCCCACCCATGGACAGCCGTCCACGCCTTGTCTGTCCAAACTGTGGCTACATCCATTACGAGAATCCCAAAGTCATCAATGGCTGTATCCTCATCCATGAAGACAAAGTGCTGCTGTGCCGCCGAGCCATTGAGCCACGATATGGCTACTGGACATTGCCCGCAGGTTTTATGGAACTTGGCGAAACCATGAAAGATGGCGGCAAACGTGAATGTGTCGAAGAAGCCGAAGCCACTAGCGAAGGGCTTGAGCTATATTGCTTGTATGACATCCCCGACATTGGGCAAATTCATGTCATGTTTATCGGTGCGCTAAAAGATGGCAAATTTGGCGTGGGGGAAGAAAGTCTTGAATGTGCCTTATTTAGTGAAGACGACATCCCTTGGCAAGACTTGGCATTTCAAAATGTCATCGAGACGTTAAAGCATTACTTCGCCGACCGCAAAAATGGGGCAACACTGGGCAATTTTCCCATCCATCAGCAAGTGATTGTTAAAGACGTCCATTTGACTGATTAAAGTTAAAACTAAAACACCGTTGGGGCGTATGATATACGCCCACAACTTAGAGGGCGTTTTGACAAAAACTTAGCCATACCTGCTTATGGTATCAACACTATCACCCGCTGCCCAATGGTTACTTACAAAAACCCAACCGATGTCACCTTTAATACCATAAACTGTCAAAAAATCTTGCTAAAATACCTATTATTTTAATGCCATATGACTGTCTTTATACACGATAACAAAAAAAATTAGGACAATAACCTTATGACAACTAACAAAGAGCCAAGCAGCAAACAAGCGTTATCGCATGATCGAGCGCTTAATAATCATCCTGCCAAAGACTTGACTGAAGCCTTAACCCCCCGCATTTCGCTTGACATGTCCGAAGCTAACTCAGACAAAACGCAAGCCACCACTCAAGATACACCACCGCTTAAAGAATTGGTTAAGCAATATGACAGTGTGGTGCTACTGCTACAAGGGGGTGGTGCGTTGGGCGCTTACCAAGCAGGGATCTATGAAGGGTTACATAAGCAAGGGATTAAAATTGACCGTATTTCGGGGATTTCGATTGGGGCACTCAATACCGCCATTATCGCAGGGAATCGACCTGAAAACCGATTGGCGGCATTACAGGGTTTTTGGAACACCATTACCCAACGCAACTACACGCCCGCAGGCTTTAATATTTATCGGCAAATGGCAAACCAAGTGGAGCAAATGGGTAAAATTGACATGTTTGGCCATTTTATGCCATGGATTTTTGAAAATGGTTTTTTAAAACAACAGCTAAGGGTGATGGAGTCGACCGCTGAGGCTTGGGAAACCATGATTGAAGGGCAACGGGGCTTTTTTAAACCTCGCTATTTTATGCCGTTTGATACCACACCCAATAATCTTAGCTATTATACCACCGATAAATTACGAGCCACACTCGAACAATTTTGTGACCTCAAGCTGGTCAATGATGTCAACCGCATGAAAGTATCGGTTTCGGCGGTGAATGTGCGAACAGGCAATTTTGCGATTTTTAGCAATGAAAATGAAGAATTACATTATGACCACTTTATTGCCTCGGGTGCGTTGCCACCGGGGTTTCCTGCGGTTGAAATAGATGGGGAGTATTATTGGGATGGCGGTATGGTATCAAATACGCCACTCAATGAAATCTTAAGTCATGAAGAGCATCTAAAGCAACTGATTTTCCAAGTCGACTTATGGAACGCTCGGGGGCAAGTGCCCGAAAATATGATGGAAATTGATGAGCGTATCAAAGACATTCAATATTCCAGTAAAACCCGTATGGTCACCGACTTTATGGCACAAAAACTGCGTTATACCCGCCTTATCAAAGAGCTGCTTGAAATTATCGATGACGATGCCAAAATCGACAAAATCGAAAAATTGTGTGTGGATAAAGCCCGTGAAATGTCCGAAGTTGGGGTCAAAAATGTGATTCACTTAATTTATCATAAAAAATCGTATGAACGAGGCTACAAAGACTATGAATTTAGTGTCACCACCATGCAAGAGCATTGGGAAAGCGGGCTACAAGATATCGAAAATACCTTTCGCCATCCGGACTGGTTTATGCTGCCTAAAACCGATGACATCTTTGTTACCCATGATATTCACCAAAAACGCAAAAATTTGGCTCAAGTCAGCACATTTGTGGGTGATAATAAAAACTAACTTGTTTATCTTTGCACACGACAAAAAAACAAAAAAGTCTGATAAAACAAGGCATAATAGTAA
>ERZ501005.86-NODE-86-length-20407-cov-36.356967_pt1 | contig 20407 bp, 27 predicted proteins | sample MGYA00248830_ERZ501005 | MGnify/ENA primary metagenome ERZ501005 (study PRJEB25958, sample SAMN03398565) | human skin metagenome | study: EMG produced TPA metagenomics assembly of the Human Skin Microbiome Metagenome (human skin metagenome) data set. | reverse complement strand
TTACTATTATGCCTTGTTTTATCAGACTTTTTTGTTTTTTTGTCGTGTGCAAAGCTTTGTCTTATTAAAAAATATCCTATCATCTAAAGTAAATTGCAAAAAAACAAGGATTGGTATGTTTAAAAAAATTTCTCTAGGTTTGTTATCTTTGGCGATAGCCTCAACTTCATTTGCAGGCACATTAGTAAAAGATTTATATCGTTCAGGTAACTCAACTACGCCTCGTATGGATAACGTCAGAACTACTGATGTAACAATATTTCAGCAAGGGGGTGTAGACTGGGTTAGGGGTAAGCAAGGTGGGGTTTCTACAACAAGTGTATTACCTACTGACCAAAAAAATTGGTGGAAAGTTCCTAAAGGTACGGTAGTATCAAACGATATTTATGTCGTCAACGATCACGATAATCATTGGGCGTGGGCACCTGCTAGGAATATGCCTTTAGCAGATTTTGTGAGGCTTATGGAAGCAACCAATTCTAAATTCACAAAACTAAAATAAGAGTGATTAACAATGGAAAAAATTAGTTTAAATCTATTACCAAAACAATTAGCTTTTGTAGAGCGTGCTTTGGAAACTCAAATTAATGATTTTGAGAAGAAAATTTCTTCTAATACATGTACCGAAGATGAAATTTCCGACATGCAAAATGATTTAATTTTGATGAAGCCAACTTTGGAAGATATAAGAAAAGTCAAACCCCATTAGCTAAACAGAATTGGGGATTAGATTATGAGTGATAATGGTATTGTTCAATGGGAAGATAGAACTAAAACAATTAAAGGATTAATTAAGGAATTGCAAAGTTTTGAAGACCAAGACTTAATTGTCATGGTGACTAATGATGAAGGCAAAACGTTCAATTCTGTAAAACTTGTTAGTAAAGGGTTTGTCCCAAGTAAAGATGACCTTAACAAAGATCAGAAAGTTTATTGTGCTTTGCATATTTAAAATCCAGCTCAAAAAAATAGCCGATCTAAAAAAATCGGCTATTTTTTTGAGCCAACAACCGTAAGGCATTAATGTTCTATCTCCCTATCTTGATCTGGGTTTATCTCATTTTCGATTTCCCTAACAACTTGATAAGTAAATCGTTCTGCTGTCTGTTGATGTTGGCTAGTTTCTCGTTCTCGTTGTTCAATCGCTCGTTCTGTGCGGTCAAATTGCGATTGACTGCCGTTAATTGCTCTATTTGTTGTGATTGATTGTTGTTTGTCGCCACCAATTCGGCTAACTGTTGCTCTAACTCGTTGAGCAAATTGTTGTAATCGTTCATGAAGTCGTTTTGCATGGTCTACTAGCCCTATTTGATGAATAGTGATTGACTGTCGTTGTTGTCTTTGCTCCAAATTGCTTTTTTGCTCTTGGGTGTAATCACTACTCCCCCTTTTTCTGACTTCCATTCCATTACTGTCACCTTGGCTAACGCCTTTGCCTGTATTGGTGACTGGTCGATGTTCTGCTGTATCTCGGCTAGTTCCGCCTGTTTCTTGGTGATATTCTTGGCTAGGTATAGATTGAATATCCCTAGCCCTAATATTATCGCCAGTAGCAAGCCCATTATGCCCCCTATCGCTGTTTTGTAGGCTAGTGTCTTGTTGATTTGCTCTTTCAAGTTCTTTTCGTGGCTCGCTATAGCGTTGAATATTGAACGCTCGCTTTCGCTCAATCTCTGCTGTAAGTTCTGCTCCAGTTGTTGAAATTCGCTCGATACGATTTGCTCGGTAGTTTTGGCTTGCTCGCTCGTTTTCTGTTGAATGCTCTTGGCTAAATCGGAAAGTGTCTGCATGGGGTCAGCACAGAATTCGGATCATATAGGGCGGTAAGTACATTTGTTTTCTTTTAAATTGTTGTTTTATAAGGATTTCTATTTAACTGTCGTAAATTAATCAAATTGCTATATAAAAATGCTTCCTCTAAATTAGATAATTCTTTTGGTAAAGAAATTATGAAAAATAATCTCTCAAAGAATTTTCTGTATTTTGATTTTTATGAGGTTGATATAGTCTGAAACCCGCTAGAATATTGAGATTTTACCTTTGATAAAAGCTTTATGGAAAACAGATGTTTTCCATAGGTCGCTCCAATGATGAGTTTTTCTTATCATGCTAAATTGAGCAAGAAACTAAACAAATGTACTTACCGCCCTATATGGTCCGAATTCTGTGCTGACCCCTGGTAGATTATGTCAGGCAGCCTAACGGTAAAAGTCTTGGAATACTTGAGCAGGTGATTTAAATCCTAACCCTTTTTGTATTCTTTGACGGTTGTAAAAAATCTCAATATACCTTGTGACATCAGCGATGGCTTGCTGACGAGTTTCATAAATTTTATGGTAAACCAGCTCGTTTTTTAACTGACCCCAGAAGCTCTCAATCGGAGCATTATCATAGCAGTTGCCTTTTCGGCTCATTGAACCTGCAAAACCATGTTTTTCAATGACTTGGCGATACTGATGGCTACAATACTGGCTACCCCTGTCAGAATGCACGATAAGCCCCTTGGCAGGTCGTTTATACTTAATGGCATTGTTTAACGCTTGGCATACTAAATCAGCCGTCATGCGTTTATTTAATGCATATCCCACGATTTCTTTGCTGCAGAGGTCTTTGACTGCTGCTAGATATACCCAGCCTTCGTTTGTCCAAATATAGGTGATATCGCTGACCCAAGCAGTATTAGGGGCTATGATCAATACCATTTGATTGAGCAACAATGTAAGCCAACTTATTGATAGGTCGAGAATCGGTTAATTTTTCAAAATCTGCTGATTGCATAATATTATCTCTTATTAGAAAGTTAAATTAATTAAATTATCTTTTTAATTGTCTAATCTTAAGATTTTGATTGCTTTTTACAATATTGTTTTGCTGCTCTTCAAGCCATCTATCAATAGTTTGCGTAATTTCTAATAGGGGCTGTGGTTTCTTAAATGAACCGCCCAGTGCGATACCATCGTCACCATCGTCGTCACCAATTAAATGCTTTTCTTTTGCATATTCAACAAGTGAAGTAACGTAGTTATTAATTTTTCTGGCGATATCAATCGCAAATTGCTTAATTTGCAAATGAACAGATTTATCTTTATCATAGTGATAGCCGAGAGGACTACGATGTTTGAATTTTTCAAGTAAGCCAGTATTGCCAGTTTTCGCAAGCTCATCGAGTTTGCCAATGTTGCCTTCCATTTCTTTACCAACGATGGCATTTTTATAATCAGCAAAAGAAATAAACAGTTCGTCTTTCTTAACTTCCTCTATATATTTGTAAAGATTAGAAGTAGCTTTTAAAGCTCGATGTAATGAGTAGTTATTGAAGTCATAGCTATGCTCAATTCCCGCTTTTCTTGCTTCATTGAATTGTTGTTCAACAAGTGGCATCATTTCACGTTCAAAAGCAAGATGATTATTTTTCTGTCTTTCTTCTTCATCACGTCGTTTTTTATCTAATTCTGCCTGCTCTTTTTTAAGTTGAGCTTGCTCTTGAGCAAGTTGACGTTGTCGATTACGTTGAAAAATTCTATATTCCTTTTCTGCCTTGATAGTGCGTAATACAATATGAATAACTGAATATTTCTTTATCTCTTCTTGTGTTAAAACTTCTGTAGTAGCTTTTTTTTCTAAAGCTAAAGCCCTTTTTGCATTTGAAGTTGTATTTTTTTCTAGTAACACATCAGTAAGAGCTTTTATTTTTTCATAGGCTTCACCCTCAAATATCTTTTCACTTTCACGTATAGCTAACATAGATTTTTGCTGATTTTTAACTTTTCTGTCATGATTTCGAATAGAACTAATACCCCCGAGAGTCACTAACACATTTTGATATTGTTTGAAATCAGATAACTCTTTGTCAGTTAGTAAAACCTTGTCTCTGTTAATTTTGTCAAATAACGCTTTGCATTTTTCCTCATATATATTTTTTTCATTTAATAATGCTTCATCATCAAAAGATTGCCAGCGCTGATAAAACTTGGTCTCTAAAGGTTCGGCATTGTAATTAATTAATTCATTGAGCATAGCTTGAACGTTAGCTTGATATTGTTGTTTAGCTATAGCATCTGACCGTTCTTTCTCTATTAAAAGTTGTTGATGTTCTATGATTTGATTCTGATAATCTTTGATAATCTCATCAAATTTAGTTAACGGCTCGTCTTGAATTTGACTATCGATGTTATCAAGCAATGTTTCATGAAGATTTTTAAGGGCTACAAGTTTCTCTGGTTGGTCATGCTCATGCTGCTTATAGATGCTATCAAATGATTTACCGATAATTTTTTTGAGTTCTTGGCGTTGCCAATCTGCCAGTTCTTTAAGAAAATTTGGCTCATTCTCGGCTTGGATTTGTTCCAAGTCTTCTGTTAATTTATTATCTAACGGTTTATGCTCAATATTGCGGTAGCGATACGTCATACGCTCAATGCGTTTTTGCAAACTGCTGTCATAGATTTTTTTAGCTTTAGCAATTCGTTCTGGGCGTTTGCGTTCATACTCTAACTGCTCATATGACATATTTTTTAACAACATACTACGGTTAAAGTCACAGCTATAAATACCATCCTTGAAGCGTAAATTCTTTAATTTCGGATTATCTTTCTTGTTGGGGTGTTCAATTGAGACATATTTGCTATCTGGCTTGCTAACCACTTTGTAGCCCAATTCTTTAAACACATTGATAATCTCATCACGATTTTTAATACTCGGCATAAACTCGGCATAAGCAAAAATGCGCTCATGGATTTTGTCTTTTAGTTGTTCATCAGTTAAATTAGCATATTTTGGTTCGAAACCTTTTTTAAGTTCAAAACCTTTCGTGATTGCCCTTTCTCGTTTGTGATCAGGTGAATTTGGGTCGTCTAATTCGTATTTGTCATTGATTAAATCTTTCCATGAATCAACTAAAGACCTATCGATTTTTGCATAATAAACAGGCAAGGCATAGCCAGACGTTAGTTCTTCTTCTGCATAGACAAAATGCAATTCTGTTCTACCTTTATCGGTATGTTTCACCCAATAGCCAGAATATTGATGTTCCCCAAATATAGGGAATAAGGTTCTTTCGAAATCATTAATAATTTCGTTTAATTTATGGTCATCAAGTTTTAAGCTGTCATTATGGGTAAATGATAATACACCACTTTTATAATATGATTGCCGTTTGATACCATTGATGATTGACGTTGTTTCGTTTGGATCGCCCCTAAATAAAGTCGCACCTTCTCGAATTTCGCCTTTATCAAAATTCTTGCCTAGCAAGTAATTTTTGACAGCACCGCCTCCACCAGAATGTCCTTTCTGACCTTTTTTTACTGCACCGTATTGAAAAAACTTAACTAGCATTGTCATTGCTCGCTGTATATTGCTGTCTAAGCAAAGACAATTCTTGATTGATACGGTCAATAGATTGCAGCAACGTAACCCCGTCAATTTTGCCAAAAATTACGTTTTGAGTGTTAGCAAGCTTGGTTAGCTGATTAAGATTTCGACCAATACTAACTAGCTGTCTATTCAAAATAGGGTCAATAACAGGGAAGTCACGTACCCTTTGAACAACTTTCTTCTCAATAGTAATAGGCGTAACGGGTGGGGTAATATCAAAAATTTGATGACGCAAAAAATTACTGATTGATAAATTCTGTTCATCTGCTTTAACTTTTAATTTAAAATATTCATCATTACTAAGTCGTAAATTTATACGCTCACTTAGCTTTTCTTTTTTATTTTCATTTCTGGTATCTTTGGTCATTAGCTTGGCTCGGTTTTAGGTGGCTGTTTGCTTTTAAAAAATCCGCTTCGTCAATATCCCCAAAGGATATTGTTGATAGGATTTTTTGCAAGGGTTCAAAGGGCAATGCAATGCCCTTGCCAGAATGAGTAAGATAGAAACGCTAGTTTTTGTCGCCACTCACTGCTGGCTTAATCATACTATCTGATATATTCATTTTACTGATTTTAAAACGATTGGCAAGCAGCATATAGTATCTTTTACTTGAGATATTCGATATATCTAGTATAATTTGAGATTACCTTAACCACTTCAAAGATGAATTTTAAACCCGTAGGATTTTTTAAAATGACAAAAGACGTAAAAACTTCGGCAACTCTAAGCAAGAAAGAAACTGAATTTTTGAAAATCTTTCTTGAGAAAATCAAAAATGAAAAATCACTTTCTGAAAATCAAAAACGAATTTTAGAATTAAATAGTAATGAAAATCGCACCGATAACGAAAGTAAAACACTCAAAATTTTATTGAAAGCTGAAAAAATTGTTTTTGATGAAAAAATCGAAAATGAAAAGTTACAATCAAAAATTAATGAAGATATTTTGAAAACAATCAAAAAATTATTGATTTCAAAAATTGAAGTTCGTGATTTGTTTTTAGGTTATGTTTTAGAAAATAAATTTAAACATAACGATTTGATAAAGCAATATGTTGAAAGTTTGCCAAAAATTGAAAATGGAAAATCGGTTGCTGTTACTAGTGTTGATTCTGGAAATGAAAAATCAGATTCAATTATTGAAAATCAAAATGAAGCTGTCGAAATTAAAAATGATAGTGATATCGCTTCACCACAAGTCGCACAAACTTATTCATTTGAAAATGCTGATATTGTACCAGACGATAATTAAAATCGCTCTAAACGCTTCCTATGCGAAAGTAAAGAACCCTAGCCAAGTGACTAGGGTTCTTTACTAAATGGAAGTTTTTTATGAATTATGGTTTTTGTTTAATAAGTGCTGTCACATTTTGCCACTTATCTAACCAATCAGCAGTTTCATTGCTACGGTAAGCTATAATTTTTTTTATAAGAGCGTAATCATCTTGGATATCTCGATTAAAAATAGGTTCATGATGTGCTATGCGGTTTCTTAATTTTCTAAGATCATCTAAGTCATTATAAATTGATAATCTTTCAGTCTGTATATCTTGACTGGAAACGTTTGGAAATACTCTTAATAAGCTGTTATTCCATATTTTTTTATCGAACCGTTTTGTAAACATACTTTGCCAAAAGAAGAAAGGTAGTTCTGGGATAATTTTGTCAGTTAAACTATTTTTAATGGTTGCATCAGTTAATGTCTGTCTTGCATTTTGTGGCAAGCTTGCTAAAAAGGTGCTATCTTTTGTCCAATTTTTATCATAGATTTTTTCTAACGCTTCTGAAATACCATTTCTTATTACTACTTCACAAACAGCCAGACACACTAATAGGGCTGATGAGATTTGTAAATTCCACTGGTATAGTTCTAAGGCTTTTTCAGTGTTAGGTGTTACTTTTTCATACGTTGATAGTCTGGCTTTTGACAGGGTATTTTTGATTTCTTCAAAATCTGTAGTTGATTTCATATACATTTAGCCTTATTATATTCTTGTTCGCTAGGAAAAACGTGGCAAAAGCCTACACCCTAGACATTAGTGAAAAGCTTACCTTCTGGTAGGCTTTTCTTTTATTTGCGATATGATAACTACAGATTTCATTTAATACCAAAAATATTTATAAAGACGGGATGGTTATCTTTGCTCATTCTCAAAAATATCATGATTGTCTTTGTTTTGCTCTGCCAGTGCTTTATCACGCAACTGTTCGATTTTACTGCTAGGTAAATGCTTATAAATGGTCGATTTTGGCATAGATAGAATCTCGGCAACTTCTGCATGAGTTTTGCCTTGTAACAGTAGATTTTTAGCAGTTTCGATTTTCTTATCAGATACGGCTTTTTTACCCCAATGAGCCTTGCCTGTGCGTTCGATGTTGTGGGCTATTTTGGCTTTAATTCCCTTTCCTGTACGCTCTTTGATGATTGAGCGTTCAAACTCACCAAATGCACCTGCAATGTGAAAAAAAAGCTTACCTGTCGGTGTTGATGTGTCGATACTCTCACTCAATGACTTGAACATAACGCCTTTTTGCTCAAGCTGTTCAACAATCTGTATAAGGTGTGACAAACTTCTAGCTAGTCGGTCAAGTTTCGGGATAACCAATGTATCACCGCTTTCAAGTTTATCAAGCAGTTTAACAAGGTTGGGGCGGTCTTTGACTGCACCGCTTTCAATGTCGCTAAAAATATTTTCTGGCAAAACATCAGCTTTTTTAATCAATTCTGATTTTTGAATATCTAAGCCGTATTTCTCGGCTTGGTCGATAGTCGATACCCTAGCATAACCGTAAATAATCGGCTCTCTAGTGGGTTGCTGTGGTTGAGTTGCTTTTTTTGGTCGTGCCATGACTAATACCTTGTCTTTAATTATCTAATACCTATAGTAATAGGTAAAATCTTATATGTAAAGGTATTGTGTAAAATAAATATACTGATTTACTGCGGTTTGTGAGTATTGCCCCATTTTTACACAATAGCAAGCTATTAGATAACGCTTCCTGCTGTCGTTTCTCTGGTCATTGGTGACTTGGGCGAGTAAAGGTCGGATGAAGCAAGGACGGGCTGTCTGCTGTCGTATCTGGTTCGTCTGGTGCATAAGGTGGTCAAGGTCGGATGGGTGAAGGGGAGTTTTTACTCTATTGTGAAGTAATCTGTTATTCGATAGCAATATTCACACCCTTACCATCTCTGACCTTTACCACTCTAAGCAAAATAGATTTTTACTTTGATAGATATATCGATATAAATTCTGACAAAAATGAAAATCAAAAAGTCTTTTATATTTTATAAGTTTTAATACTTTTAAAAGATTTTAGACGACCGCAAAACCAGTTATATCAAGGGTTTCAAGCTTGATAAAGATATAAATTCCTGTTTTCATCGATATAAATTCCTGTTTTCATCGATATAAATTCCTGTTTTCATCGATATAAATTCCGACACTATATTGATTTTTAATGTAATTAAAAGTATAATTAAATACATTATATCTTTTTAGGTTTTCACATGAGTGTATCAATAAATACGGCAGAAATTAGCAGTTCAAAAAGCCCTAGTTTGATTGTTAAAAATAACAAACTCATCCAAGCAAGTTATATGTTAACACTTGCTGAAATCAGACTTTTAAATATAGTTTTTGCTGAAATCAGTAAAAGTTCGGCAGGCTCACAAGCGTTTTGGTTTGACTACGAATTTGTTGTTACTGCGGATGAATATAGCAAAGTATATGATGTTTCGCGTTCTAACGCTTATGAAGCGTTGGAAGAAGCATCCAAGCGATTATTTAATCGTTACATTAAATATGAAGGCGATTCTATGAAAGGCACTGATTTTGTTGAAATAATTGAAAGTCGGTGGGTAAGTGAGATTCGCTATAACAAGAAAGGCGGATATGTAACACTTGTACCGACAAGGGTTATCATGGATTTAGTTGGCATAATGCCACCACCATTTACCAAATTATATTTAGAAAACATGGTGGGTCTTACAAGTATTTATGCAAAACGGATATATGAAATAATGGTGCAATGGCGTGGTGCAGGTTGCATAACGCCACAAATTAGTGTTAGTGAACTAAGATGGAAATTAGGTATCGAAGAAACTCAATACAAGCAAATGAGCAATTTTAAAAGAATAGTTTTGGATAGTGCAATTGAGCAGATTAATAGGCACACTGATATTCTATGTGAATATGAGCAAGTCAAGCAGGGTAAGACTATCGTTGCTTTCATTTTTAAATTCAAAGAAAAGAAAAAAGCGATTGATAGCACCAGTAAGACTGTTCCGCCTACTCCACCTACCCACCCAACAACAAACGTACCGTCTTTAATTGATGATGATTACTTGAAATTTACTATTGCTAAATGCAATGAATATTTTTCTAAAAAGAATATCACTGACGAAAAGCAAAAAGAGAATTATATCAAAAAAGCTATGAGTGAAGGTTGGTATGAAAATGAGTATAAGGTTCAAGAAAATTTAGCTAGAGAAATGTCAAAGACTGTTGAAACCTTACCACCAACCAAACAAAGCGTATTATCAAGTGTTGATGATATTCTTTCTGACATATTATAGGATTTTGGAAATGACAAAACATTATAGTATTGAGATGGAAAAATCGGTATTAGCGAGTTTAATGTCTATTGAAAATAGTTATATACATATCGCTAATATCATACAGTCATCAGATTTTTATTCTCAACGTCATCAAGATATTTTTAGTGCGATTGCTTACCTAGCGAACCGTAACGAACCTTATGATGTTGTGATGGTTAAAGATGTACTAATAACACAAAACCTAATTGAAAGTTCTGGCGGTTCTGAATATCTGGGTGAGATTTTGTCACAAAGTCCTGCGACTTTATTTAACCTTACTGCGTATGCTCAAAGAGTGCGTGAGTTTGGCGTATTACGACAAGCTGAACAAGCCTTACGTGACGGTCTTGATATATTGAATCAAGAAGGCGATTATGTGCATAAAATCAATAATATCATTGAGAATTTGACAAGCGTTCTTAGTGAAAAAGCAAGAGTAAAAGGGGCAAGGTCAGTTAGTGAGATTTTCCCAGACTTCTTTAAAGAAACTTTACTCATGACCAAAAATCAACAAACACCTTTTATTAAAACTGGATTTGAAGAAGTTGATAATCGTGTTGAAATACAAAGCGGTGAGTTAGTAGTGATTGCAGGTCGCCCTGCAAGCGGTAAAACGACACTGGCTCAAAATATACTACAATACGTTGTTGATAGCACCAATAGTGTTGGCGTATTTTTCAGTCTTGAAATGGCTGAAAATCAAGTGATGCAACGATTTACTTCGGCTATGGCTGATATACCTTTAAGAAAGGTTAAAAGCGGACAAGGTTTTGAAGAAGATGAACTTTCAAGATTTGTTGAACTTAGAAATAAATTGCAAAAACCTTTTAATTTGTATATTGATGACCGAGTTTTAAGCATTGCTGAAATGCGAACAGAGCTTAATAGACTTCGTAATAAGCACGGTAAAATTGGTATTATCATGGTTGATTATGTGCAAATTATTAAAGGTATTAATAAGACAGCAAGCGGTGAACGCTCGTCTATGATTGCTGATATTACTACGGCATTAAAGACTTTTAGTAAAGAGTATGACTGCCCCGTGATTGCCCTTGCTCAATTAAACCGTGAAGCCTACGGTATTCCGATGATGTCACATATTGCTGAAAGTGGTGGCATTGAACGTATTGCTGACCATATTTGGGCGTTATATCATCCACCTGTTGAAGAAGGCAAAGAAGCCGAAAAGGACAAAAAAGTTAATCTTTATATCTTAAAGCAGCGACAAGGCTCGATTGGTATGATTGAATTAAATTTCAAAGGTGAACTGAATAAATTTGATAACAACATTCCCAACAATGATATTCCTACTAAATTTTTTAATTAACCCCCTACCCCACCCCTTGAGTGGGGTTTTTCTTTCAGGTGGTACGGATAGTAGCAGTCAAGGCTAGAACGGCTCAAAACGCTTCCTATTGCAAAATAGACGCATAAAAAATACCCAAGTTTAACTTGAGCATCAATTGATGATATGATGATATGATGATATGATGATTTAACGCTCGTCAAGCGTGTTGATAAAATTAGTGATAATCTCGGTCATTGTCTTATCTTTCTTGAGTGCGTAAGACTTTAGCTTGTTGCGTTGCTCTTTAGTGATATTCAAGTTAATACGCACCAGTTCTGAATTGTCGGCTAGGTCTGCAAGCTGAATTTGATTGCTTGGTTTGTCTGCGGTTGTACTTGGTCGTTTTGCTGTTAGTGCCATGATCTTTTATCCTTTCATTAGTTCGTTGATTTCATTGGCTAGTGAGTTAATTTCTTTAACTGGCTCGCTGCTAGGTCGCTCGGTATCAAATACGGTTTTCCCTAGACTTGCACTAAAAGGATAGCAAGTACGCTGACCAATATTGCTTGTCAAAACTGGTAAGCCAAAATCATTAATCACTTGTCCGACTTCTGCCCCAATCTTCGTATTTTTGACAAGCCGTGTGAGTACAATTGCTGCTTTGAGTTTTGGGTTTACTGCCCTGCCCTGCTCGATTAACTCAATTAAGTTATTGCTCGCCCACAAGTCAAAAGGGCTTGCTTGCATGGGTACTAAAATAAAGTCACTTGCCTTAATAGTAGCGGTTGCAATTTCGGTGGCTTGGGGTGAGCCGTCAATAATGATGTAATCATACTGATTGACCACTTTTTTAATATCTCGGTCAATGCTCACTTGGTCAAGAACAAGCAATGGCAATGGGTTATTTGGGTCTGCTGACTGCCAATCTCTACTACTACCCTGCTTATCACTATCAATCAATAGAACGCTATGCCCTTGCAACTGATATGCCCTTGCAACTGATATGCCCTTGCAAGATTGATAGCGATTGTCGTTTTACCGCTACCGCCTTTCTGATTAAGTATTGATATTACTGGCATAAACTATCCTTGATTGCTTATATTAATAATAATTTAGTTAAATGATGATATCATCATTTAAAGATATCATCATTTGATGATTATAGCAACTGTGTTACCAATAGTTTATATGGATTGATTTCACTTGCGTATTTCTCGCGGTCTAGATTCTGCGGAATACGTTATCAATCTTCTTATCTACTTCCTTTGCTTCTAGGGGTCAGCACAGAATTCGGATCATATAGGGCGGTAAGTACATTTGTTTTCTTTTAAATTGTTGTTTTATAAGGATTTCTATTTAACTGTCGTAAATTAATCAAATTGCTATATAAAAATGCTTCCTCTAAATTAGATAATTCTTTTGGTAAAGAAATTATGAAAAATAATCTCTCAAAGAATTTTCTGTATTTTGATTTTTATGAGGTTGATATAGTCTGAAACCCGCTAGAATATTGAGATTTTACCTTTGATAAAAGCTTTATGGAAAACAATAGGTTGTCGGTATTATGTAAAACTCGTCTATTAAGCAAACATTTGTTAGATAAAAATAAAATCAATACGTATTTACGTATTTACTTATTTACTTATTTACGTATTTACTTATTTACGTATTTACTTATTTACGTATTTACGTATTTACGTATTTACTAATAAATAGTTTTCAAATGTTGCAGGGCAAAATCAATATGCTGAACATTAAATAAATTCAATTTGCGTTTTGCCCAAACTTCCCCTGCTGACCAATTTGCCATACCTTGCCTAACACCTTCCACTGTAGCGGGATATTGTTCTTGATAGATCAGCCAATCCACGGTAGATAGCAGCTCCAAACCAAACGGCGACTCAAATCCTGCTATCACTTTATCAACTTCTATCAAAACAGGTAAAAAATCTGACATTGACGTTTGCAAATACTGCTCAACTTCAGCTTGTTTGGTTTGGTTAGCCCAAATGACATCCAAAGGTTTGCAATCTGGCAGACGTTTTTCAGCCAATAGATAGCTACCGTCTAGGTGATTGAGCAAATGACGCAGATTTGGGGCATAAGTACCATAATAATGTGGCATAAATGATAACTGTAGCGGATTGACTAAACGATGACGCTCAATCGCTCGTTGCAAAAACCACATCAGCTTATGCACTTCAAGCAAACTACACTCCATACCAAGCACCCAATAACGGTCAATCACTTGATACAACAAGGCTCTGGCATGGGTGAGACTGTCAGTTGTGGGTGCAGTCGCAACGCTATGATAACTATCTGATGGTTCAAAAATTTGAATATCAATATTTAGTAAATCACCCAAGGCTTGTTCGATAAGGGGTTTTACCTGTTGCCAGGGCAGTCCGCCATTACCCGCACCTAATGGGGGAATAGCTATCGATTCGACATGATTATCAATTAACCATTGTCGCAAATTCTGCAGTCCTGCTTGTATCCATTCGATTTTTGATTTAGCTCTCCAATGCTGTTTGGTTGGGAAATTCACTATCCATCTTTGCTTATGGTGAGGCTGTGCTTGTAACTGTGAGTGTTGAGTCGATGAGGTACTAACTTCAACCACAAACATTTCACCGACTTTCACATCCCCTGATTTGCACGCTTTGGCATAGCGTTTGAAATTTTCGGGAAATTGTTGTTTAAACATTAACGCAATACCTTTGCCCATCACACCGACGGTATTGACGGTATTAACCAAAGCTTGAGCATTTGATTCAAGTAAATTACCTTGGGTGTATGTAATCATATCAAAGATACCAGTTGGGTCGGCTATATACATCCAATGTAATGCCAGACGTATTGATTAATTGTTGAATGCTTTGTTTGACGTTGTCATCATAACAACAGATACCGATAATTGCTGATATGGGGCAATGATGATAAATCAAAAATTCGGCTTGATAACGCTCAAATTTTGCCAAGTCATTGGGATCACGGCTAAAATCACGGCGCTGCAATAATGCCCAATCGATTTGGTCTAGGTCTTGTTTGTCAGTAAAAAAATTAGTCCATTGGTAATAAGCATGGCTATTGGTAAAAACATAGTCCAAATGATGGCTTTCTACCGCATCAATAGACGATACCAAAATCACGATATCTTGCATGGGTCTTTGCATCACACCGCGACCTGATTTTATATTAAATAACATGGGCGAAAATGGGGTAAAGTAAAACGGCACATAATCATTGAGATAGCCTTGTGGTCCTACTGGAACAGGATGTTTGGCACGTTTTTGGATAAGCTCAGGGTTACCGATATGCTGCCAGTTAGGCGATTGAATAGGGCTATTGCCACTGTGTAGACCGTTGGCAAATATCCACAGTAAATTATCGATATGGACAATCCGCCATATCAATCCTTTGCTTGGATTTAACGTGTTACTATAATCATAATTCATAAGTAAATACTTATTCACCTATATAATTATTTAAGTAAATACCTAAATAATTATAATTTCATCCAAATAGTTCTGAATGTGTTTTGAGGTGGTGTAGTTCAATTTCATCATCATGCAATTTGTAAACCAGTACTAAGTCTGGCTTAACATGGCAATCTCGATAGCCTTTAAAGTTACCCGTTAACGCATGGTCACGGTATTTTTCTGGCAATTCTTTTTTCTGCACCAAACAATTCAATACTTCCGCCCATTCTGCAGTGGCTAAGTGAATGACTTGTTTTGCTATGTCTTTTTTGAAACTTTTGGCAATCGAGATTTTGCGTTTCACTTAGCCACCTGTGCCACTGCCTCATTAAAATCGTCCATCGTGGCAAAAGTTTCGTATTCACCATTGGCAAATTCTTGAATAGTTTGTCGCAGTAGATGTTCACCTTGTGGGCTGAGTTGATAATCTTTTTGATAGTCAAAGGTCAATGGCACGGTACGAGTTTTGGCGACTTGTTTTAAAAATAGCTTGATCGCTTGTGAGGGGGTCAAACCGTAGCTATCTAGTACTTCAAAGGCTTCATCACGCAATTCTTGGTCAAGTCGAATGTTATAGGTAACAGCCGTCATACTATTACTCCTTATACGTTAGTTATACGTAAAGTATAGTGCAACTGATAATAGCTGACAATAGGTAAAATGACGTATCCATACAGAGTTTTAAATGTAAATACTTAAATATTTAAAAAAAATATATAAGTATAGATATTATACCTATATACTCATTTACTCTTTCTCGTTTTAGTTTTTTTGCTTTTTTATCAATGGCTTGTTGCTCTCTTTCGGCATTTATTAGGATTTCGTAGCGTTCGAGTCAGTGAGCAAGGCGGCTTGCGGTATCGGCAAAGCCTTTTGGGTTGTAGAGTTTATCCCTGGCGGCATCTAGGTTATTGTGGACGCTCTCATTGCTTAGGCTAATAAATTGCTCGTATTCAGCTCTTAAGCCTAAGCCCTGCAAAACAGCGGCTTAATCACCTTCATAATATTGCTGACGGATGTATAATGCTGCCTCAAATTACCGCGTGCGCGCGTTAAACTCAGGAATCCAATATTACTCCCGAAACAATCCGCCATTCACATACGGAAAACAAGTCAGATGGCTGGGCTTGTCTGCACGCTTGGGGCTGTCTATTGGTCAATTAAGCACTTCAAACAACTCATGGGTGTCTGAGCCATCCACCTGTGTCGTTGCTTGTAAGGTCTAGCAAGAACTGTCTCTATCAAAAATTCCAGTATCTTCAGCAAAAAAAACAAACTGGTTAAAAAAATATTGATTGCATGGATGTCATCTTGCGTATCAAACTCGTTATAGCACTTGATAAAATCAGACAGCCGCCCCATTTTTTCAGACGCTTTGACATCGGCATGGTGTTCGCTAAAGTCTTTGGCTCGTTCAAGCCCCACTAACTGCAAAAAGAAAGTATAATCCCTATTAGGCTCAGCAAACTCAACATCGAACGTATCATCGGTTTTGACATCGTAAGCCAATAACGTCTGAAAATCGGTAACGATGATAATGCAGATTTTGTGGGTTTTGATAAGTGGGTCGGTTTTGAGCGTTTGCAGGGCATTTTCGAGTTGCTCACTGGCGGTCAAATCACTATCAGATAGCAAATCACTATAATTTTTCCAGTAGGTTTAAAATAGATTTTGTATTTTAAGGCAACTTCGGCAAATTTTAGGTGTTTTGCGACATTGGTGCGGGTGTTTTGATTACGAATATCATTCAGCGTGGTTTTGGAAATATCAAGCAATGCCAAAAAATCCAAAATAAACTCGCTTTGCGGTTGTTGACTATTTGCAATTCCCTGTGTGATTTTTTCCAGTCCATCAAAAAATTGCGCCTGATTAAATGCCGTTTTCACCTCAAAAAAGGTAAATATTTCCTTATATATAAGTATTGATATAAATACCTATGTACTTACAAAAATTCCGCCTTGCTTACAATTAAGATTGAACTTGTGACCCCAAATTTTTACACCTATTAAAAATTATTCCATGCGTATTTACTTATTTAAGTAAATACGTATTTACATATTACCGTTTATTTACCGTTTGCTCGATTAACTCAATTAAAATCTGTGTCACTGTTTTGCGACTGTCTAACGCATGTTGCTTGAGCTTAATGTATAAATCTTCATCGATATTAAAATTAGCTTTGATTTTTTTGGGTTCAACATCTGTTACGTCTGACAAGCTGAGTTCTTGCTCGGCTTTTTTTTGACTCGGTCTGCCTGCCATTAAATTACTCATTCTCTACTCCTTACATCAAATAGCTTTTTACTTCAGTGGCTAAGGCATTCATCTCTGCCACCGCATCGCTGGTTTTACTTTCTGTTTCAAATACCGTTTTACCAATCGCTGCACTATTAGGGTAAGCGATACGCTGGACGATTTTGGCATTGAGCACAGGTAGACCATACTCGATCAGCACTTCTGACACCTCACTGCCGATTTTGGTATTTTTAATGGCACGAGACACCACAAATGCTGATTTGAGCTTATTATCGGTCATTTCAATGCGTTGCTTGACCAAATCCACCAAATCACTGGTTGCCCAAATATCATAAGGTGACGGTTGCACAGGAATCAGCACAAAATCTGCTGCTTTAATAGCGGACACTGCAAGATCAGTTGCTTGCGGCGAACCATCAATGACTACAAAATCTTTATCAGAGATATTCTTCAAATCTCTATCTAGAGTAGGGCGATCCAGTCCAATAACAGTTACAGGATTGCTTTCATTAACTGCACTCCAATCCCTTGCAGAACCTTGCTTATCACTATCGACTAATAACACACTACTACCTTGTAGCTGTAAAGCTCTGGCTAAGTGGGTGGCGATGGTGGTTTTACCACTGCCACCTTTTTGGTTTAACACGGCAATCACTTTCATACTTATATCCTTAGATACTTATATTATTAAATACATATATACTTACGCAAGTATATGTGCAAAAATAATTAAATGCAATCGTAGCGATTCAACCTACCCCCAATTTTTACACTTATTATTTATAAAATTTACAAACCCCGAATTTTTACACCTTATTACAAAACCTAGAATTTTAAAGATATTTTTAATACATCATAAATTCTTATTTCCAAAAAAATACATCATCAAAACTTACAAGTAGGCTTAAAAAGTAAATTTATCAAATTTAAGCGTTTTAACAGCCTTTACCATTGACTGGCTACCTAATTACCATTTTAGTGTTACTGGCCAGTTAAAACGCATCCTATGCAATTTTAGCGCTATATAATTCATGATTAGTTAACACTGAATTTTAAAATATGTAAATTGACTGGGTTTAACCCCAAAATTTTACACAGTTAACGTAGTTTTCAATCCTAATGCTCAAAAAATAACCTTGTCCATAAAATTTACCCCGATAATTTACATCTTTCAAAAAAAAATTTCTTTTTTCTTTTTTAAAGCTTTCTTCTTTTTAAAGCTTTTGTCCAAAAAATAAAAAACGCTGAAGCCATTGGTATGACTGGCCTAGATGAATTTTTTTTAAGAAGATGTATGTAAAAAAATGGGGTAAACATGTAGAAATTTGGGGTTTAACATGTAGAAATTTGGGGTAAACATGTAGAAATTTGGGGTTTAACATGTAGAAATTTGGGGTATATATGTATTTATGAAATTAGAAATTACATATATAATATTATAGAAAATATATTCGATTTGGAGATGAAAAAATGCCGACAGGAGATATGACGCCAGAAGAATTTAAAGAATTTCAAAATAATTTGAGGGAAGCTATAGGTAATACTTATACGGTAGAAGTGGGTAAAATATTAACTCAAGAGGAAGCAGAAAATTTAATTCGCTATATTCGTGTTGTTCACAATGATCCTGATGCGACTATTCAAATAATACAACCACTAGAATATGAAAAACCAAATTTTGACTTTGAAATTATTGCTAAAAATAATCAAATTATTTTGCAAAGAGAAAACTTGGATTCACTGTCATTAGACTTGGAAATAGAGGAGGCTTCATTAGCGCCTAAAGAGTCTATCAAGTTAAACGAGTTATATGTTAATGAAAATGCTACTAGCGATAATGACAAAATTTCAAAAATTTATGGTGAAAACTGGATTGTATTGCAAAATCGTTTATTAAATGCAATTAGCGATCTTAATCAGGATGAAAGAAGATTTGTTATATTCCTATCCCCATTGGTGCGAAAAGCAGTAGATATCAATCCACACCAACGTAACTTTACTGTAGTAGCAAAAGATTTTGCAAAAGAATATGACATTGCTGAAAAACATGTCTATGAGAAGTTAAAGAAAATTTCTAAAAGTATTCATGGTAAAGTTTTTTATTATTGGAATTTTAAAGCTAATAAAAAAGCTAATTTAAAAGGCGTTTCTTGGATTGGTACAGCAGAATATAAAGATCAAGAAGGTATGGTGGAAGTATCGCTGCTTGATGAAGTGATACAAATGCTCACGGTATTTGATAAATCCAATCCTTTTACCAAATATGAGCGTAACCACATTGCTAATTTAGGTAGCCATGGCATTATCTTATTTGAATTAATATCAAGCTGTATGCACCAGTTATTCAAAAGCAAATCTTATGAAATAGAATTCCTACGAGAAAAATTTAATTGTAAGGATACTTATTTGCCAATTGCAGAATTCAAAAGGAATGTAATCGATAAGGCAATTAAAGATGTTGAATCGAATACGCCGCTTAGAATCAATTATGAACAGAAAAAAACTGGGAAAAGGGTGACAGAGCTACTATTTAGTTTCTATGATTCAAATGTCAAGAAGGAACAACTAGAAGAAAATATGTTGGTGAAAAATGATGCTATTACTACTACTGAAGATAAAAAAGTATTTGGATGGCAAACCAAAGGCTTAAGCGATGCTCAAATCAAGAAAATCGCTGTCTATCAAAAAGAGTTCATTGATGCCAACACTAGTAAAATGTCACCTAATGATCGTCGAGACTATCCTGAAATTTTCGAAGATTGGAAAGCCAAGCTTAAAGACCCTAAGCAAGTTAGTACATTTCATAAAGTTCAGGAGTTGCTAGATCGTAAAAAAAATTAAACCAACCTTATATTAGCCTAAGTAAAAACTTGTTCATACTTTAGAATGATAAACATATACAAGTATGCAGCAAAACTGAAGTTAAATATACAGCAAGGAGCCAACTAATTAATTAGTTGGCTCTTTTTTTACGGTAGCGGTTTGCTCATCGTCTTCATATATGATGATATCGCCAGGCGTGCAGTCAAGTAGTTTGCATAAGCGTTCTAAAGAAGTGAAGTCTATGCGTGTCACCTCATTGTTATATAAACGATAGAGTGTGGTCCGTCCCATGTCGGTCAAGCGGTCTGCATCAGCAACTCGAATCCCTTTTTGAGCGAATAACACTGGTAGATTAAGTTTAATCATAAATATTTTCCACAAATTAACACAAAGTTATTGCTAGTGGAACAATAAATGTTTATAATAAATTCCACAAGCGGTAATATTATTACTATATAGAGTAATTTATCACCATCTAAAAGTAATGTTATTATGCCATATAGCTATTGATTTTACCAAAACTATCCCATAAGGAGCACAAAAATGCACCCAAACCCCGTCATCCAACACATCTATAACCAGCTT
>ERZ501005.85-NODE-85-length-21029-cov-6.153953_pt1 | contig 21029 bp, 8 predicted proteins | sample MGYA00248830_ERZ501005 | MGnify/ENA primary metagenome ERZ501005 (study PRJEB25958, sample SAMN03398565) | human skin metagenome | study: EMG produced TPA metagenomics assembly of the Human Skin Microbiome Metagenome (human skin metagenome) data set. | reverse complement strand
CGGGACTCTCGCTTAACCCGCCACCCCAGTTGCCTCACCAATGGGGTCCACCTCATTCATCGATCTGCTGCCACTAAAGTAGCAAAAAACTCTTATTTGCAGATACACTTAACTCAGTTGAAAATGTTAATTGCCTGCCTATGTACCCGGCAAGCCAGATCAGGTAAGCACATATAAAAATGGTAAATTAAACCATGCGTTTCCGCGTAATTTTCGTAATGCCTGCTCTTGTCATATCAATCATTCTCTTGTTGAGCGGATTTGGTGTATTCGCTCAACCGAACGGAATCCTTTACGATCTGGCGCTGCAGTTCGGTCCTAGCGATGACGACCGAGACGTCGTCGTTGTCGAAGCGCCCTTTGCCTCACGGACATCGGGTACGGCGATATGGGCGGAAACAGTCAGGATACTCGCTGAATTTGGCGCGCAGCGGGTGGTTTTCGCCTTCGATCCCCTGCTCAATGTTCCCGCCGATGATCCAGCCTCGACGGAATTCACCCAAGCGGCGCGTGACCACAATGTGATCGTCGGTCGCCGAGCAGTCCAGGTGCGGGGAAGTCCAGATGCGTGGACCCTTGTCCCGACACCCGCACTGGAGGTCAGCGGCGTGACCTGGGGCGCCCTGCTGATGCCGCCTTCCGAACACGGCATTCACCGGCACCAGTGGTCGGGCGCTCCTGTCGATGGCCGAATCGTTCCGACCTTGGAGACCGTGGCCGCTGGCCTGCCGGCGCCACCCCGGCAGGAAACCTATCTTCTCCACTTTTCCGGCGGGCTCGACCAGTTACCCCGCCTGTCGCTTGATCGCGTGCTGGAACGGCGTCTGCTGGCTGATCTGGTCACCGGCCGCACCGTTCTCGTTGGCATCGCCGACGACCCGCGCGAGGTCAGCCTCAGCACGCCGGCGGCGCTCGGCGTCGGTACCATGCGCCCGTTCGAATACCATGCCTTCGCCCTGCAGACCCTACTGTCCGGGCGCGCCGTTCTGCCGGTCGGCTTGCTGCCGGGAGCGGCGCTGATCGCGGCACTGTGCTTTGCCGGCGCATTTGTCTATACTCGCGCCGGACCCCGCAGCGCGCTACCCGCGATGGCGGCGGCGGCCGTCCTGGCCCTCGGGCTCGGCTATCTGGCGACCCATCTGTTCGACCGGATGCTGCCGGTCAGCGAAATCCTGTTCTCGCAGGTCCTCCTCGGCCTGCTGATCTGGCGCCAGCGTGAAGCGGCGCAGGATCGCGACCTCCACCGTCTCGTCCGCGGGCTGGCGCTGCATATCCATGAGCGCTTCGCCCCCGGCGCCGTGACCTCGGAGCAGGTGCCAGCCTTCGCCATCATGGCGTCGCGCCTGATGGGTCTCGAACGATCGCTTTTCCTGATCACCGACGACCGGGGCCAAGTTGAGCAGTTGGCGGCCATGGGCTGCAGTCTGGCCGATTTGGCGCCCGAGGCGCGCCGTGCGGAATGGCCCCCATATATCCAGGCCGGGCGAGAGGGGCTGCCGGCTGCGATCGACTTGCCGGACTTCCGCTGTCTGGCCGAAGACGAGCGGGGATATCTCGTACCGCTGGCGAAAGGTGGGCGGGTCCTCGGCTACTGGATGCTGGGCGCTCCAGCCGCTGATCAAGGCCATTCCCTCGTTTCCAGCGGCGCGCTGATGACCGTTGCCAATCAAATCGCCGATCTGATTGCCAGTTCTGCGCAGGGGCCGGGGCGCACAAGCTCCGATCTCCCTGGGCGCGCAAAGAGCGTGGATCTGCGTCTGGAAGAAGCGATCCGTTTGCTCGACCGCCGTGCCGACATTCTGGAAGGCATCATCGAAGAGATCGCCACGGCGGTCGTCGTCTTCGACGCGGTCGGGCGGCTGCTTCATGTTAACCGGCGCATGGCCGACAGCCTTCAGGGTGCCGGCCTGGATCTGTTCACCCTGTCCGCGATCGATCTGATCGCGCATCTGACGGGAGTGCCGCAGACCCGGGCCGCCCGCATGCTTCGCCACGTCATCCTTGAGGCCGGCATCCTGACGCTGCCGGTCCCCCAGGATATCAGCGGCCGGCGCTACACCTTGCGCCTATCCTCGCCCGACCGGTTGCGGCTCGCAGCCGGGTCCAGCGGCCCTGGGAGCCCCGGCGGCACGGTGATGTGCGAGTTGGCCGACGTGACCGAAATCGCCCAGCGCGCCCGGCTTCAGCGGACACTGGCGGAGTATATCGATCTGCAACTCCGCAACGATCTTGAAGCGATCCAGATCGGTGCCTCGCTGCTCTCCGATCCCCGCCTACCCGAGAAAGGTCGGCAACGCGCGCTTGACCGCCTCAGGACCGGGGTCGAACGCGCACGGGACCGCCTCACCAGGATCGAGGACTTCCTGCATGTCGAGGTCGCCGGCGGTATCGTCAATGCCTATCCGATCGACCCGCGGCGTCCCCTGCAGGCTGCCATGGCGTCGGTTGCCGGAGATGCCGACAGGCACCGGGTCCGCCTTGCCGCCCAGGTGCCGGACCTCATGTCGCTGGTGGTCGCCGATCCCCGCGGCCTCGAGGACTGCCTGCGCGCCTTGCTCACCCTGCTGCTCCAGGACGCGCGTGAGGACTCCGCCATCGATGTCGTCGTGACCGAGGAGGCGGAGACCATCCGCCTCCTCTTCGCCAACCAGGGCTTCGGCATGCCTGACGACCGGCTCAAAGACTACCTGTCCGAGCGGCGTGAGCCCGAATCCCCGGAACTCCGCGGCGTCGTTGCCGGAATGGGCGCGCTCGCCGCAGCGGGAGCGTCATTCAGCGGAACCGCCGCGGTTGGCCAGGGCTACCGCTTCACACTAGACCTGAACAAGTTTGCCTGAGGACAAGAATGGCCCGCCTGCTGCTCATCGACGACGACGAACTTCTCCGGGAATTGCTGGCCATGCGCCTTGAGGTCGAGGGACACGAGGTGGTGGCGGTCGATCACGGCGCCGCCGGCATCGAAGCCTTGCAGCGGGAGCGGTTCGACCTGGTGGTGCTCGACTTAATGATGCCGGTCATGGATGGGGTGCGGTTCATGCGCGTGATGAACAGCGAACTGGCGCCGCCACCGGTCATCGTACTGTCCGCCGCCGGGCATGGCGACCTGGAACGCGACATGCTCGCCGCAGGGGCGGGAGCCGTTCTGCGCAAGCCGGTCGATATGGAGCAGCTGGTCGCGCGGATCGGCGCGCTGGCTGGGTCCTGACAAAGGACGGACAAGGCATGTGGGATTGGATCTTTCCCCTCGGCATCTTTCCCGAAGGCGCCCTGGCCAGCTCCGTCATCACGACGGTCTGGGTCGGCGTCTTCGTGATCGGCTTTCTCAATCTGCGCTTCGGCTGGGTGCTCTCAGGGCTGGTCGTGCCGGGTTATCTGGTCCCGCTGCTGATCGCCAAGCCGTGGGCGGCGGCGGTCATCCTGGTCGAAGCCTCAGTGACCTACTTCCTCGTCTGGCTGTTTTCCGAACGTCTGTCAGGCGGCGGAACCTGGAGCAGCCTGTTCGGCCGCGACCGCTTCGTCGGGCTGGTGCTGTTCAGCATTCTGGTCAGGCTGGTGTTCGACGTCTGGCTCCTGCCGGTCGCAGGCCAGGAGATCAACGACCGTTTCGGTCTCGACTTCGACTGGCGCAACAATCTCCACAGCTTCGGGCTGATCGTCATTTCGCTGCTGGCCAACCAGCTCTGGAAACCCGGTTTCCTGCGCGGCATGGCCCAGACGTTGATTATCCTCACGATCACCTATCTGATCGTGCGTCTAGGGCTGATGGAATTGACCAATTTCCGGATCAGCGGCATCAGCTATCTCTACGAAGGCGTAGCCAGCTCGATCCTTGCGAGTCCCAAGGCCTATGTCATCCTGATCACAACCGCCCTGATCGCGTCGCGGATGAATCTGGTTTACGGCTGGGACTTCAACGGCGTTCTGATCCCGTCCCTGATCGCGCTTCAATGGTACGAGCCGCTGAAGGTCGCGACCTCCCTGATCGAAGCTTTCGTGATCTACGGTCTGGGTTCGATGCTGCTCAGGACCCCGATTTTCGCCGATGTCACCATGGAGGGCGCCCGCAAGATCCTGCTCTTCTTCAACGTCAGCTTCGCCTACAAGCTTCTGCTCGGCCATACGCTGGTGTGGAGCGGCTTCGACGTCAAGGTGACGGACTATTACGGGTTCGGCTACCTGCTCTCGACGCTGATCGCGATCAAGATCCACGACAAGAACATCCTCGCCCGGCTGACTCGCGCAACCCTGCAGGTCTCGCTGATGGGGGTAGCCATCGGCAGCCTGATCGGCTTTGTGCTGACCTCCATGGCGGTGCCGACGACCTGGACCCTGGCGCAGGCGGAGAATGCGCCGGCGCCCCCCATCGGCGACCGCGCGGTCGAGCTTGAAAGCCTGATCGCCGAACATGGCATCACCGTCTACGACCGCTGGCGTGCCGCGTCCTTCACCCCGCCGTCGCCGGAAGAAGCTGATGCCTTCGGACGCGGTGTTCGGGCATTGCTGGACGATGCCGGTACCGGTACCGGCGCGGAACCGGGATCCTGGGACTCGGCGGCGCGGCTGCTGGACCTGTCGGGCTACCGCATCGAACGGATCGCCGGCGGCCTGATCGCGCTGACCGAGCGGGAGCCCGGTCACGGCGGCGGCCGCTTCGTCATAGACCCCAAGGCCCTGGGAGACCTCCTGGTAAGCGTGCCGGATCCGCTGGCTGTCCCCCATCTCGGCGAGGCTGCCGCCCACCTGTTCAAGGCGACGGGGGCCAGGGCGCTGGCCGTTGCCGGAGCCAGCCGGAGCTACTCGGACAATGAACTGGCCGACGTAACCAGGAGCTACCAGACCCTCTTCCAGACATTCCACGAGGTGGTGCGGGGTGGCACACTTCAGATCCGTGGCGCCACCGATCCGGCTGTCGCGGCGGAGTTCCGCGTCCCGTCCTCCCTGCCGGATGGCTTGGACCCCACCGTCATCGCGGCAATGGTCAAGCCGCTGAGGACCGTCTGGGGACCGCTTTCCGAAGAAAATATCCAGCAGGAGACGGCAACGGCCGGCTTCGCCGAGCTCCGGCTCGGCAATGATGCCGCCCGGCGTCTGATCGGTCAGCAGTCCGGCGGCGACGCCATCACTCTGGTGACCGGCAGCGAGGATCTCGAGGCCCACCTGCGCACCGTTCTGGATCGGCCTGGCATCATTGCCGATGCCGAATCGGGTGCCTATGTCGCGCCGACCCTGGGACAGCTCGTCCATATCGACACCGAGATCCTGAGGCCGCTCCTGACGGAGGTCGTTGCGGGCTATCGCGACGGCAACTGGGCGCTTGAAACCCGCGATGCCTTGGCGGCGGCCGGCGCAGCCGCACGGGCAGTGGGGTATGGCCTGACCGTGTACCGTCAGGAGCCGAGCGGCCGCGCCCATCTCGTGCTGGCGCCCCGGCCGGACGCGGTCAGTCGGGGCTGGGGCGTCTACGCGCTGCGTCTCGGACCGGGTGCCGCGGCCTACACGGTTCAGGTGCCCCGGGCGGCAGGTGAGGCCAACACGCTCGAGTTCGCCCTGGCGCTGCAGGACTGGCTCGATGCCAGTGCCCTGCTGATCGCGGGCGCCCATCCCCAGGCCAACCCGGATCAAAGCGCCGATCTGCTGGCCTCCAACCGGCCCGCCGCCCTGTTCGACCTGGTCAGTCAGAGCCTGCTGCGCGAGGCGGGGAACGAGCCGCTGACAGCCGTTCAGGCCCGCAGTTTCGGCGTGGCCGAGGATGGCGTGGTTCCACCGTATGACGTCCTGGTCGCCTCCGACCGGATCGGCCTGGGTGACGGTTCCGAGGATCCCCTGACGCGCCGGCTGGTGACGGGTATCGAGACGGCGGGCATGAGCGTCGGCATCGTGCGCGGTGAGCCGGATACCGCAGGCTACGAGCTGGGGCGCGTGCCGCAGTCGCTCTACACCGATCAGACCGTCAACAAGCGCTTCATCGTTCTCTGGCTGTCCCCCCTGCTGCGCGCGGCCTATGCCGACCGGGACGCCGCCGACGCCGAGGAGGCGCTTTTCGAGGCACTCGACATCCCCACCGCCGACATCGCGCCCTTTGACTATGCCGCCGGGCGATTCGCCCAGGCATCGGGAACGGGCCTGCCGCAGGACCTGCGCCGCATGATCAACGAGTACCTGTCCCGCCGCGACGCCATCGCCCTGCGCAAGGCCCAGATCGATTTCCCCGGATTCCGTCTGGAAAGGCTCCGCGACCCCGCCTCGCGCCAGAGCTTTCTGGCTTTGCTGTCGCAGCAGGGCGGCCTCGCCGCCCTGGTCAATCTGTCGCCCAAAGACGCCGAGGGTGAGATCAGGGTGCGACCGGATGACGATCCGCGCGCCGTCATCGACCGGTTCGTGGATACCCGGACAGCCTGGATTCTGCCGGCTGGAGCACCGCCATGAGATGGTTCGGCCGGTTTCTCATGCTGGCGCTCATGCTGGCGCTCACCATCGTGGCCGGGCAGTCGGTTTGGGATGTCACCCGCCGCTGGACGGCAGCGACCGAGGACGCTGGTGACCGCTTCGCCGACGCGAACACCAGCGTGATCTATCCACTGGATGCTGAGGAGTGGACCCATTTTCCCTTTTCCAACCCGCCCAGCGCCGTCCGGATCGTGTCCCACGCGGATGTGCCGGCGGAAACACTTGAAGTGCCTGACACCAGGTGGCGCTACGCCGTCGCGGTTCAGGTGCTGGGCCGCTCCGGCGCCGTGATCCGGGAAACCGTCCAGCATTTCCGCACGCGGGTCATAGCCTACCGTGACACCGATACCGGCGAGGCTTTCACCGCCACTGCGTATGCCGACGGAACTGTCGTGCCGACGGCGGCGGATGCCGTGGCTCTGGACCTGTCCGGCCTCGAGCAGCCGACCGCTATCCGGGCGCGCATCGCCTCCACCGACCCCGGCATCCGCTCGGTCGCGTTGCGGGTGTATGAGCGCCAGCCCGCCACCGAGCGCCGGCTGAGCGTGGGATGGCAGCGCCTCAGTGCGGAGGATCGCGCCTATCTCGCCCAGGGCAACGTGTTTCCACCCGAGCGCCTGAGCGCGGACGAGCGGATCAACGCGCTGCGCAACCGCTGGACACCGATCGGCCCCAGCGGCGTGGAAGGCCGGGACTATCGTGCCCAAACCCTCTATGCCCTGGGCGGCATCAAGCAGCCGCGCATCGAGCCGCAGGCTCTCCCGCCAGGTGTCTATGCCGACGCCCATCACCGTGTCACGATCCCACTGCCCGAGCAGGGCGGCCGCGTCCGTTTGGCCATTCAGCCCGTGGGCGACATCAGGCGGGGAGAACTGGCTGTCAGCTGGTATGGCCAGGGACTGGCCGAGCGGTCGTCCCATAGCTTCGCCTGGAACCAGCCCGAGACCTCGCCTGAAACTTCGCCCGAAACCTCGGTGGAGGCGACCTTTGGCGGCGGCCTGCTCGAGATTGCCTCTGATCAACCGGTCACTCTCCGCGCCTACTTGCAGGGTGGTGAGACGGAGGAGGAAATCACCCAGGCCGGCAATCAGGTCCGCACCTTCTCCATCCTGCCGGGCCAGGATCTCGTCTATCCGGTGCTGCATGTCGGCGACGAGCCGACGCCGTTCCGGATCTCCTTCCGATGCCTCTGTTTTGATGTCGAGGGCCTCCTGATCCACAGGCCCGACATCCGTTTCAAGCTGGTGGACAACAGGGGCGTCGTCCTGGAGGAGGGTGTGGTGACGCTCGCGCCCCAGCCCTCGCTCTATGATCACCCGGCGGCCGATCCCACCGGGCTGGTGTCGGACCCGGTCAGTGTGCATTTCAACCTGCCGCCCGGCACCAGCCGCCTGATCCTGTCGGCCGGAGCGCCGGTTCTTGCCACGGCATCTTCGCATCCGCCGGGAACCGAGCGAGAGTTCCTGGTGCCTGAGGATTCCTTCGCTCCCCACGCCGATGCCGGCCGCCGGGCGACATGGTTTTCCGTTCGTCCGGAAAATTGGGAAAATCTGGTTTCAGCCAACCGCGCGGTGATGATCACCGTGCCCCAGCGCCCTCCCGAGGTCGATCCGGAAATCGCGGCCGGGCTTTACGAGTGGGAGCAGTTCACCCCCGAGGGATCGTGGCTGGCACGCGATCTTCTCGTTCCACGGAACTCCTCGCCGGCCCGTCAGCAGGCGCTGTCGGCGATATACACGCCTATTCCGACCGACGAAACGGTGGCGCTGGTCTTCACGCCGCCGGTCCAGGTGCCGACCGTCCAGCCCGAACTGATCTATCTGCGCCAGGGCACCGGCCCGTTGACGATCCGCGGTACGGTCGATGGGCGGGAACTGTTCCGCCAGACCGTCGGTGCTGCGCGCGGCACGATCCCACTTCCAGCCTTCGCGGCAGGCCGCCACGACATCCGCATCACCACTTCGCAAGCGGCCGAAATCCTGATCAATCAGGTGGCCCCGGGACCGGGCTCGGTCATCCGGCGCCGGGCGCTACGGTTGGCTGCCGGCGAAACATGGTTCGAGATCGAGAAGAAATCAGCCGATCCGGAAATCGTTGCCGCCCACCTGTTCCCCCAATTCGGCGGCGAGCAGAGGCAGATCGTGCGGGTCGCCATTGAGGGCGGAGAGCAGACGATCGGACCGCTGGAAGATTGGACAATCCGGCAGCGCGAATACAGCGTCCGCATCGGACCCGAGGAACCGGATGTCCGGGTGCTCGGCGCTGAGCAGACGGTCGGGCCGGAACGCACCCTGTTCCTGCCGCTCGGCAGCGATTTGCCCGCCGGCCGCTACAGATTGCGTTTCACGCTTCCTCACGGCCCGGAAGCTTATCTGGCCCTGACCCGCACCACACCGGGTCTCGAGGCGCGGCGCGAGGTTCTCCAGGAAAGGGAGGAAAATGAAACAAGCGCTGCGCGATAAGTGGCGCCTGGGAGCCGGCTTCGGTGTCGCCATGGCGATTTGGTTACTGACGGGGGTGGCGATGGCCAGGGATCTCGACGGGCTTCTCAAGAAAACGGCGGACAAGGATGGCTATGTTGCGGCTACCATCGAGGAAACGCGCCGGTCCGAGGAACTCTTCGTGCGGCTGCTGCGCGGTGAGCGGGAAGAGGATATCCAGCAGGACCTGACCGAGCTCGGATTCATGCTGGACCAGGTCCAAGCCGGCCCCGACACGCTGACCGTAATACGCGAAAGCGAGGATCGGCGTACCGGGAAGGGGCTCTATGTTTTCCGCAACGACCCGACAAAAATGGTGCTCCTTCAGGCGCCTCACCGCTTCAAGGATCTCGACACCGGCACCATCGTGGCCCGGATCATGGAGGAAAGCGGGTTCGCGGCGGCGGCCTGGAATACCGTCCCGCGCTGGTACGACGAGGATGGACACCGTGTGGATGCCGATCTCTCCCATACCCGAACCAGTCATTTCAATGCTTTCACCCGCGCTTTCATCCGCGTCCACCCCGGTGGGCAGGTCGCTCAGCTGCACGGGTTCGACCCGGACAAGCGCGACAGCGCGGCGGGCAGGAGTGCCAGCATTGTTGTCAGCTCCGGAACCAAGGATCCTGGTAGTGCCGCCACCGGGGCTGCGGCCTGCCTCAAGAGCATGCTGCGCGCGGAGAAAACCCTGCTCTACCCCCTCGACATCCAGGAGTTGGGGGCCACGACCAACACCAACGGCGCCGAGATGCGCAGCCTTGATTCGACCGCCTTCGTGCATCTGGAGGTGGCGCGCGACCTGCGCAAATGGCTGAGGAAAGACGCCGATCTGCGCCGTGTCCTGATCGATTGCCTGACGGAGAAGGAATTTTGACCAGGCCATCCTTACAAGCGCTGCTGCTTGCCAGCCTGATGCAGCCGGCCATGGCCACCCCGTCTCTCGCCGCACTGGATGCGCTTGAAAGCCGCCTTCTTCAGGAGATCAAGCCGATCCTGCGCTGGGAGCACGCCGCTGGAGGTCAAGGTCGGCTGGACGCCGGCGAGGAAACCATAGTTCGCCTAGGCCGCGGCGACATGCTGCGCATCCGTGCCGATGGCGCCAGCCTGACACCGAAAGATCTTAGCCTGTCCGTTTCCAACGGAACCGGCGTGCTCGCCCTCACGGACCCACGCCCAACGAGCGATGACCAGGCGCTTATACTGGAAGCTCCGACCGATGAACCGGCCGTGATCCGTGTCGCGCGCCCGCGCGAGTCCGACGGGGCGCTGGAACTGGCCTTCGATATCGGCCGCCTTGAAAGACCTTCGGATCTTGTCGTCTACCGCGACCGGCTGGATCTGGCGGCCAGGGATGTCCAGGTATCCTCCCTGCGCCAGCGGGCGGCGGCGACCTATGATCCTATACCTGCGGTAACGCCCACGACGGTCTCCGTATCAGGCCCGGCCCGTCTTGAAGTGCGGACGCGCCTGCTGGAACAGCCCATTCCCGGTGACTGGTACCGGACGTACCGGATCGAAGCAACGCTCGACGGCAAACCCTGGCAGGTGCTGGAATTCGAGGCGGCGCCGGATCTGGCCGATCGAAATGCGGTTGATGGCCAACCCAAAGTGCTCGGGCGTGAACAGACGGGCTATTTGGACATCCCGGCGGGTGACCACAGCCTGACGCTCGACCCGACGCGCCCGCTTCTGGCCCAGATCATGATGAAACGAGGTGAGGATTATCTGCTGCCGGACCTCAACGCACCGCCCGATCCGGCACAGGCGCGGCAGGAGATACCGACGGATGCCGCGAGCATCTGGTCATTGTCTTCCCCCAAAACTGCCGACCTCACTGCCGCCCTCGACGACCCTGCACGCCTGGAAAACCTGGCGCGACGGCTGGCGCGTGACAACAGCCGGATTGGCGGCGGACTGACCGCCACGGCCCTGCTGCGACAGGCCGCCCAGGCACGACCGGCGGATCTCTCTGTAAGCCAGACCGCCGAGCGTTTCGACGGCGCCTATAATTTCTTTCGCGATGTGATTCCCGACAACCCGGGCGGGGTGACCCAGCAGGCGGCACTGGTCTCCGAATCCACGCTGCTCGACCCAGGCGAACCGCCCCTGCCCGACGAACCGCCGGCAGCTGACGATGCCGTGCTGCTCGACCGGCTGATCCGGGGGGTGTTCGTTCCGGTTCCGGGATTGGCCACTCCCTTGACCTACCGTCTGCCGGCACGGGAAGCACCTTCGGAGCTGCGCCTGCTGGCTGATCCGGGACGACTGGACGGCACGGTGGAACTGTTGGTCCAGTATAACGATGCCGCGCCCCAGCGTCTGCGGGTACTGCCCGAACGCGATTTGCCCGCGGAGGCCTACGCGCCGGGATTGGGCGAAACCGGGTTGCGCCGCCTGGCGGAACGCACCGGCACACCGGTGGAACAGGCGGTGATTTCGGAGGCTTTCCCGAACCGGTTTGAGGCGGCGCCGCTGATCGAGGCCGGCACCGTCCGGCTGCCCCTGCCCGTCGGGGTCCGGCAGGTTCGGATCTGGCAGAATGCTCCGAAGCAGGCCGGAACCCGCGTCGCCCTGCAGTATCGTGCCTCGCGCATGCCCGACCTGGACGAGGCGGCTTATGCGGAAGAAGTCCGCCGCCTGGGCCGGGAGCAGGCACTGGTGCTATTCGGGCAGGCAGTCAAGTCTGCCCTGACCTGCCCCAATTGGCTGGCGGAACCGGCAGCCTGCCCACGTCCGGCCACCCCCCGGTCGATTGCTGCGGAAGAGCTTCACAACGACTGGCTTCCGCTTCTCCGCCTGTTGCGAGCCCGCTACCGGACACTGTTCGCGTCGATTCCAGCCGATACCCTGCCGACTCCGCCCGTCTCGCCGACGCTCGATACGCGCGAGGCGGCGCGGCTTTCAGCCGAAGCGCAGCGCTCGGCACGTCAGGGCCAGTGGATGAACGCCCTGGAAAACTGGTCCACCGTGACGCGCAATGCCGGCGGCGCGGCCTGGCAAAAGGCACAACTCGACAGGATCGAAGCACTGCGCCGCCTGGGTGAAAGCTTTCTCGCCGAGCGGCTGCTGAGGGCGCTCTACCTCGCGCCCGACACCCCGGATGTCCGGGATGCCGCCTTCGACAGGCTTGCCGCCTTCTACCGGGAGCAGGAGAGCAACGATGCGCTCCTGGGCCTTTATGCGGTGGAGCTGGTGCGCGGATCCGACCCGGCGCGGGTTCGTGACCTGGCGCTGGCCCTGATCGCCGACGGACAGGACGAGCCGGCCCTGAAGCTTGGCCTGCTGCTGCCCCCCGAACTCTGGCCGCAGGCCCTTGCGCAGGCCGCTTATCGGATCGGCTGGAACAGGACGTTCGACCCGGTGGACGCAGCACCTGATCCAGCCACCCCGCGGCCCTGGGTTTCCGCCGACGCGCTGGTGACCGCTCACGCGGGTGGCGTCATCGCAACCTCGCTGGAACGAGCACTTCCCCAGCGGCTATACCGCGCCACGTCCGCCCAGCCGGTGCGCCTGCGGGTTGAGGGTCCGGCCCGCCTGCGCATCCAGGCGCGGCCTCTTCATGACAGGCCTAACGATCCGCCGATCGACGGCTGGCTCCACATCGCCCTGGGCAATACCATCCTGCCGGTCGCCGTCAGCAATAACTCCCCCACACCGAACCTGGAGATCGCCGGCATTACCCAGCGCGCCGGCACCGCCGTGACCGAGACGATCGACGTGCCGCCGGGCATTCAGGAGATCGCCGTCGTCCCCAAGGCCATGGCGGCCCTTGTGGCGGCTGAGATAGAAACAGGGGTCCCTCCGGCGATGGCCGAGGAGGACGTAGCGCATCGTTTGGCCAGACTGCTCTTCACCCTGGAAACCGAACCCACGCGCGCCGCCGAGGTCCTCGGTCGCGCAGCCCGTCTCGCACACGGCCATGCCGGTGATCCCCGAATCGCCGCCCTGTGGAACCGCTTCGAGCGCCGAAGCCGGTGGGCGCGGCTGGAAAGCGTCGATAGCAGTGCGGGTATCCGCACCATTCCCGTCGCCGAGTTCCAGCCGGAAAGTCCGGGACTGCGCGCCCGTGCCGCCCTGCTGCCGCCTCTCGGGCCGGACGAGCGGTTGCTGCAAGGTCAGGGCGAAATCGCGCTTTCGGTCTACAATCTCCAGCCCGCCGTCATCGAGGCCCGGCTGGCGTTGGCGGAACTGCCGACGATCCCCGCCATGCCGCTGACCGTGCGCTATCGGATCGACGATGCCGCACCGGTCAGGGTCCGATTGGCCGCTGACCAGCCGGCCAGGACACTCAGTCTGTCCCTTCCCGAGGGCGAGCATACCGTGCGCTTCGCCATCGAGGACATGCGCGCCAACCAGTATGTCAGGCTGCGTCTGGACGAACCAGGCAGGGAGACCGACGACCGGCTAGCCGGCCAGAGGGAGCGTGTCTATCACGTCGCGACGCGGGAGGAACCCGTCACATTCTCCGTCCAGGGGCCGTCGTGGCTGCGCATCGACGAGTACCGCGACGGCTCGACATTGACCCGGTACCATCCCGTCGAAGCGGGCTGGCAGCGTATCACTATCCCGCCGGACGATGGGCGCGACCAGGCTCTGCTGCGCATCTTCCGCCTGGAGCCGGAAGCCCCTGCTCCGCTGTCCGCCGGACTGCCCCTGGCCCGCACGGAGTTCCCATCTGAACGCCCCCCGGCTTCGGCGATGGTCGCATGGCCGACGACCTCAACGCAGCCACAGCCAGGCTTGGCGCAGACACAGCCGGGCTGGGCGCAGACACTGCCAGGCACGGCGGAGACAAAGCCAGGCATGGTTACCGAGCGCGAGGATCGTATCGGCGGAACCTTGAGTTTGGGTTTCTCCCTGGAACGCCGTCTTCCGACCGATATCGGCGAGGATGAGGACGACGATGAGGAACCCGATGAGTTTCTCGAATCCCGCGCCACGTTTCGTACCTACAACGAGGCGCTGCGGCTCTATTCACGCACAGATCTTCTCGGGCGGTTGCGGTTCGACGAGGGCCCGACCCTGGGCCTGCGCCAGCGGTTCGAGCATCGCCCCTACGCCTCCCCGCTGTTTTTTCGTGGCTTGGGAAGCTTTTATGGTCAAAGGCTGGACGACCAGGGTTTCGAGTGGTCGGCGACGGTGGCCGGTTCGGTCGGTTGGCAGAACGACCTGTCGGAGAAGACCTCGCAGACTTTCGAACTGTCAGCCTTCGCCCGGCATCTCACCCTGGATGGCGAGGAAGCGCGCGGCGCCGAGATCGATCGCGATGTCTTCAGCCCCTACAAGGACGACCATCCTTACGGGGCCGAAGTTGCCTACCGGCTCGCCCATCGGCCCTGGCGCGACACACGCTTGGCCGGCGAGCTGACCCTGACCACCAACCCGGGATTTAACCCGTTCGATCCCGACCATGCCAGTCTCGAGTTGAACTGGCGGCAATTGGTGGGTGAGGTGGTGCTGGAGGCCGACTACCGGCTCACGCGATACTTCGCCGACGATGACCGCGCCACCGCCGTCAACCGGAACCGGTTCCGGCTGGCGGCATTGTGGGAGAACCGGACGCAGGCCGGCGATCGTTATGAAATCGGCGGGGCGCTGGGTTACCGGCCGGATCGCCCGGACCTTACCGGTCTTCTGTTCCTCACATGGCATTTCGACCGTGCGCGCGGCTACCGCGACTTCGCGCCCGGCGAGGTTCAGTTTGAGGATATCCGGAGCCGGCGACTGTTTGAGGGAAATGATGAGTAAGACCATAACACAGGCCCGCGACGAGACGCCCCGCTACGCCCCACCGTCCACTATCGCGAATCACGAAACTACCAGGGTTTCGGTCGACGCGGTTCTCAGGGACGGTATTCATCCGCGCCTTCTCAAGGCCGAAGCCGGCCTGATCGCGGAGATCAGCGCTTATTTCCGTGACCAGAATCAGAACCAGAAACAGAGCAAGGGGCGGTCGGCTCCCCTGAATGATATCGCCACCGGCTTGGGAGTATGGATCGTCGCCCGGCTCGACCGGATTGCCGAACTGCATCGCATCAACGAGGAATTCGGCGCCCGTGTCGCCCGAGCCGCCGATGAGACCGAACGCCGCGCCCATGTGCTCGATTTCGCACGGGCTCTCGGCGTCGGCGAACGGACGTTGCGGGGCGATGCCCGCGCCCAGTCGCGCTGGTTCGGTCACGATGCCGTGGCCGAGCGTTACCGCCGCCGGGTGTCGGGCGAGGAGCGCCGCGCCGCCTTTGCTCTTGATCGGTTGGGTGCGGTCGCTATCAGGGCCTTGACCGAGTTGCCCGCCGGGATCGATCCTGGTGTGGCCTGGCGGCAGCTCGGCGTTGAGATGGTGGCGGCCCGCCTGTTCGATTACGAAGGCGACAGCCGCGTCCGTGCCGCCGCCTTCCGATGCCTGGTTCGGGCGCTTGAATCCATGCCGTCCGAGTTTCAGGAGAGGGCGGTCGGCGAGACGACCCTGCGGCGCATCTACCGGACATCGCTTCAGGCGAACTTGGACGTCTGGAGCCAGGGGCAGGCGCTTGATCTGCTCGCCACGCTCTCGCCCGACTCCTTCCGGGAAATTCTGGCCATCCGGCTGCGGGAGCCGAAGCAGGGCGACGATCTGTGGGTCCGGCGTCAGGCCGCGACCCAGCTGTGCCGCAAGCTCGGGACCATGTCCGATCTGGCCCCACTGGTCGAGGTGGCGGCTGGGGATCCCAGCCCCGCCGTTCGTCAGGCCCTGGCGATGGCCCTGCACCACGCGCCAGCGGACATCGTAGCCCGACATTTGCCGGATCTGATCCTCCGGGACGGAGCGCCGGAGGTGCGGGCTGCGGCCCTGGCCTCCCTGCCCGCCTTGATGGATCGGATCGGACCGGCCGCGCTGGCCGATCTGTGGCAGCAATCCCTGCGTGGGGAGGAGAATTCATTCGTTCTGCGCACCGCCCTCAGCTTTGCCGAACACGGTCTGACGCTGTTGCTGGAACTCGCGGAACAGTACGGCGGAGACCAAGACGCGCACCGCTGGTACGACACGCTGATACCAGAGATCGAGCGCCTCCACACCGAGGCACGCGCCCTGGCGGTGCGGCGCTGGGCGGCTCAGGCGCGCGAGCGCATGTGGTGCCGCATGGACCCGGAGGCCCGCCATCTGGCCGAGGACCTGCGGCACGCAATGCGTCGCCTCGATGAGGGTGATGCAACATGGCTCTGGCGGCTGCGGACCACGATTCGCCGCCACCCGGACCTGGCCGGGCGGGTCCTGGCCGTCTTCGCTCAGACCGATTTCGGGTTCGACCTCGATCCCGGCGGACCGGGACCTTTGCCGCCGCGGCTGCGACGCGGCGACCGGTTCCGGTTCCGTCTGTGGCGCGCCTGGCATGAGTTCCGGAATCCCTCGCCCGACAAGCGGCAGGCGTTCGACCATACGATGGGACGGATATATCCGGGAACAGTCGCCGCACCCTCGGCGGTCATGGCCGAGCTGGCCGAAACCAAGGTTCCCGGCGAACCTTTCTTCATGCCCGACGAGGCGGGCTGGCGGCCCTATCTGCCGCTGGTGGATCACGCCTTGTCAGCCCTCGACACCGGCCGGACGGTTCGCCTGCACACCAGCGAGGGCGTTACGGAGATGGAGCCCCCGCGCAGCCTGATCCGCCGGATCAGGGCGCGCCTGCGCCTGACCTTGGCCTTTCCCCACTACGCATCGCTACGGAACTGGACGGAACAGCGCAATCAGCCGCCCTCCACATATCTCAGGGCACTCCGGGACTTGGGCCTGGACATCCGTATCCGGCCCCACGATCTGCCCAACGCCGAGATGGGGAAGACCTCGCTCGATCCCGCCGTAACCCGTTTCTTCCCGGCCATGCTGCCGTTCGCCGACGGCGATCTGTGGCGCCGGCTGGAAAGCTATTTCTTTTCCGTCTACCAGAACACGGTCCAGCAACTCGCCGTCTTCATCACCGTCGTCCTGCTGTGGTTTATTGGCCGGCATGTCTGGATGAGCGCCCGCATGCGCCGAAACCGCAACGGGATTCCGCTGGTGCTGGGCGGCTGGGGCACGCGCGGCAAATCGGGCACCGAGCGGCTCAAGGCGGCGATGATCAGCGCGCTGGGCTATTCGCTGGTGTCCAAGACGACCGGCTGCGAAGCGATGTTCCTGTACGGCGATCCGTTTGGACAGGTGCGCGAGATGTTCCTGTTCCGGCCCTACGATAAGGCGACGATCTGGGAACAGTTCAACATCGTCGGCCTTGCGCGCCGATTGGGAGCCGGCGTTTTCCTGTGGGAGTGCATGGGGCTGACGCCATCCTACGTGAAGGTGCTGCAACGCCACTGGATGCGCGACGATATCTCGACCATCACCAACACCTACCCCGATCACGAGGATCTTCAGGGGCCGGCAGGGCGCAACATTCCCGAGGTGATGACCAATTTCATGCCCGAACGGGGCACCGTGCTCACCACTGAGGAACAGATGCGGCCGATCCTCGCCGATGCCGCCCGCTCGCTCGGCACCCGGCTGGTCGGTGTCGGCTGGCTGGAGGCCGGGCTGCTGCCCTCCGATACGCTCAAACGGTTTCCCTACGAGGAACATCCGTTCAACATCGCGCTGGTGCTGGCGCTCGCCGATGAACTTGGGGTCGATCGCGATTTCGCGCTGAAGGAAATGGCGGACCGCGTCATTGCGGATCTGGGTGTGCTGAAGACCTATCCGGCCGCGCTCGTGAAGACGCGCCGTCTCGAATTCGTCAACGGCATGTCGGCCAACGAACGGTTCGGGGCGCTCGGCAACTGGCTGCGCATGGGCTTCGACCGGCAGGACCCGTTCGCCGAGCCGGGCGTCTGGATCACCACGGTCGTCAACAACCGGGCCGACCGGGTGCCGCGCTCGCGGGTCTTCGCCAGCATTCTCGTCAACGACATCTCCGCCGACCGGCATGTCTTGATCGGCGGAAACCTGGAAGGATTCCGGGGTTATATCGATGAAGCCTGGAGCGGCTTTGCCGCGAACCTGACGCTCTGGCCAGACACCGGCACGGGCGAGCTTGCCGATCCGGTGGAAACGCTGCACTCCGCCGCCCGCCGCATGCGTGTCCCGCATGAGGACGAACATGTCGCAGGAATCCTCCGGGCCATGCTCAACGGTCAGCCCGAACCGCTTGATGCGGAAGCCCTGCTGGCGCTTCGGGACCAGCCGGACGAACTGCGCAGCCGGCTGGACGCGGCGGGCGTCGCCGAGGCGGAAGGCATCGTCAAGCATCTCGCCTGGGCTCGGGAGCACGTCGCCGAATACCAGACGTTCCTGGAACGCGTCCGCGCCGGGGGCGACCGCAAACAGCTCGATACCGGCTTCGCCGAACTCCTGAGGACCTGGTTCCGGCGCAAGATCCTCGTGGTCGAGGATTATTACTCGACCGGCGACCAGACGGTGGAGCGCATCCGGACCGAAACGCCGCCCGGCTTCTTCAACCGCATCATGGGCGTTCAGAACATCAAGGGTACTGGCCTCGATTTCGTGTACCGCTGGCAGGCCTGGGATGCTTGTCATCAGGCCTGCGAGATGGCGGAAAGCGGCGATCCCGCGCTGGCCGCGCAGGGTGTCCGGACGCTTGCCGGCTTCCAGGAATTCGGCGTCCTGAGCGAGGAACGAGTCAAAGCCACAGTCGCCCGCCTGCGGGAGACGCCGCCGGTGCCGGGTGAGGCTTTCCAGGCGCAGCTTGATCTGATGCTGAGCAATCTCGATCGGCAAATGACTACCGTACGCGAGAGCATGGCCGTGACGAGAACCACCGGCCCGCTCGCCACCGCGATCGATGCCGTCGAGGCGTTTCTGGACGCGGGCGATGCCGTGCGCCGCCGCCGCAAGGCCGACCGGATCTACCGCGACATGGTGGCCGAGCGGATCAGTCACGACCGCGCGGCTCTGGAACTGAAAAAGCTGAACTCGCGCCAGAAAGGCGGGTGGCTCGGTGACGCCATCCAGCGTCTGGGTGCGCGGGTACGGGCCGTTCTCCCGGCCGGTGGTCGCTCCGCACGCGGAAAGGCACACGCATGACGATACCGCCCCTTCCCGAAAATGAGACGGCACGGCTCGCGGCACTTGAGCAGTACCGGATGGGAGGCTTCGGCCGGGAACCGGCCTTTGACCGCATCGCCGCCCAGGCAGCCCGGCTGTTTGACACTCCTATCGGACTGGTCTCGCTGATCAACAGGGACGATCAGTGCTTCAAGGGCGCGCTCGGCCTCAGCGCTCCCGGGTGTCCGCGCGACTTTGCCTTCTGCGCCTTCACCATTCTGTCCGACCAGCCGATGATCGTGCCGGATGCCCGGCTCGATCCGCGCTTCGCGGAAAATCCACTCGTTGCCGGTCCACCGCATGTCCGTTTCTATGCCGGAGCACCGCTGCGGGTTCGCGACGGGTTTATCCTGGGCGCCCTGTGCATACTCGATACTCGGCCACGCACCTTTTCAGAGACCGATCAGAGCCGGTTGGCGGCACTGGCCGAGACCGTCGTGGACCTGATCGAGATGCGCGTGGGCAGCCTGACCGCGGAGGCCGAGCGCGTCCGGGCCGAGGAGGCCGAGCGCCGGATGGCCGGAATACTGGACGCCATGCCGGCGGCGCTGGCGGTCTATGGTAAAGACGATCGGCTGTCCGTGGTAAACCGGAGTTACCGGGAAACCTTTTTTCCCAATAATCCGGAATTTCCGGTGATCGGATCGTGCTTCGAAACCGTGCTGAGGGACATGTCCGCCCATGGCTTGAACCTCGAAATCGACGGGAACGGAGCGGACTGGATTGAGCGGCGGCTAGCCCTGCGACGCCGGGGCGGAGGCTCGTACGAAATCCGTCTGCCGGGCGGGCGCTGGCTGAGCAGCCTGGAATGCCGCACCCCGGCCGGCGACCTGGTCGCGATCAACACCGACATTTCGGAACTGAAGGCGCGTGAGATCGCCCTTGTCGAATATTCCAGTCTGCTGCGCGCCACGATCGAAAGCGTCGATCACGCCATTGCGGTCTTCGACCAGCAAGACGCCCTGATCGTCTGGAACGACGAATTCTTCGACATGCTGCGCGCCCCGCCGGATCTTCACCGGCGCGGCGCCGAAATGGACTGTTTTATCCGACTGATGGCCGAGCGCGGTGATCTCGGACCCGGTGATCCCAAGCTTCTGTTCCACAACGCCCTGGCTCATATCCGCGAGGGGCACAGCCGGCGAGCGGAGATCAGAACCATCGACGGCCGGGTACTCGACTTCCGTCAGGCCGTTACAATCGATGGCCGCACAGTCGTCTCGTTCTCCGACATTACCGAGCGCAAGGAGACCGAGCGGATCAAGGATGAGTTCATCTCGACCGTAAGTCACGAACTGCGGACACCGCTGACTTCGATCACTGGTTCGCTCGGTCTGCTGGCGCGCGGGATCGGCGGCGAGTTGCCGGACAAGGCGGTGAAACTTATCGGCATCGCGCACAAGAACGGCGAGCGTCTCAACCGTCTGATCAACGACCTGCTCGACATCGACCGAATAGAATCCGGGCAGATGGAATTCCGCCGGGAATCGGTTGAATTGGGCGCCCTGCTCGCGCAGTCGGTCGAACAGAACCGTCCCTATGCGGAGCGTTTCGGTGTTAATCTCGACCTGAAACTATCTTCTTATCCCACTACCGTCATAGGGGACAACGACCGGCTGCTTCAGGTCGCGGCCAACCTGATCTCGAACGCGGTCAAGCATTCCCCTTCTGAGGGCACCGTGACCATTATCGTCAAAAGATCCGGTGCCTGGGGCCGCCTTGAGGTCCGCGACAACGGCCCCGGCATCAGCGAGGGGTTTCGTGCCCGGATATTCCAGCGCTTCGCCCAAGCCGACAGTTCGGACCGGCGTCAGCGTGTTGCACGGATGTGCCGGATGGGGTAGGAGGCGATCTGTTTCGATGCTCCGGATCTCGCCGTCATGCCGCACAAATACAACGCCGACCGTCGCCACCATATTCCGCGGCCGAAGCGACGCGTGACGAATTGGTCAGCGTATAACGAGGCGCTGCGGCAGCGGGGCAGTCTGACCGTGTGGTTTACGGACGACGCCATCGCCGCCTGGAAAGCG